>WNFY01008772.1_pt1 | contig 10865 bp, 8 predicted proteins | sample 5400091 | NCBI WGS metagenome assembly WNFY01 (sample SAMN13153364, study PRJNA577476) | soil metagenome | isolation source: 60 cm soil or saprolite under grassland replicate 1 | place: USA:California | collected 2016-06-15
CCATTCGGTTCGGCTGATTGCTGTTCCAGTTGCAAGACCCTGCATACTCAACAGCGAGAACGCTTCGCCGCTTGCATGTATGTCCAATCTGACATATATTGCTTAGGTGGCCGCTATAGACAAGCCGCTCGTGTGGCTGCGAGGCGAGGTCAAAACACCGCCATTCTCACAAGCCGGCCGCGTCGAGGCGGGCGTATTGCTGCGGCAATTGCAGGGCGGCGCCAAGCTCGGTCTGCCGCATTCGCGACCGATGCCCACGATCGGCGCTCGTTGCCATGAATTACGCATCGTGGACGAAGGCGCGACATGGCGGATCGTCTATCGCCTCGATGCTGACGCAGTCGTAATCGTGGACGTTTTCAGCAAGAAGACGCGTCAGACGACTAGGCAGGTGATCGCGGACTGCCGGCGCCGGCTGCGTCAGTACGATGACCTGACGCAATAAACAATCGAGTCTGGAGCAAACATGGACAAGCGGAAACGGGCAAAACTCAGAGCCGCTGGCTGGACTGTAGGCACATCACAAGAGTTTCTCAGGCTGTCCGACGAAGAGGCCGCTTTTGTCGAATTCAAACTCGCTCTGAGCAAGACACTGCAGGCGTTGCGTGCGGCGCAGGAGTTGTCGCAAGTTGACGTTGCCAAACGGTTGCAATCCAGTCAATCGCGCGTTGCCAAGATGGAGGCTTCGGATCGCAGCGTGTCGGTCGACCTTCTCGTTAAGTCGTTATTCAGGCTCGGGGCGCAACCTGGCGACATTGCCAAAGCACTGCGTCCGCGCCGGAAGGCCGCGTGACTTAGTCAGTGACTACTTGCGTTGAACTTAGGACGAACCGGAGATGCAACCGACTCCACTTTCCGTCCAATGTGCCTTCGCCGGATTGACTGTGCCGTAACTGTGACTGGATGACGCCGATTTCGAGATTGGCAAGCGCTGCAAGTTCTTGATTAACAAAACTCCACGTTGGTACAAAAACGTTTTGTAAACCGTTGGTCGTGGGCGCAAGTTGCTCACTCCGCGCCAATAGCGCAGCAGCGCAAAGCCGCCGATCATGCCGCCCAGATGGGCGAAGTGCGCAACGCCCTCTTGCGTACCGGTAACACCAAGGTAGAGTTCCAGCGCCGCATAAACCACGACGAACATCCGCGCCGGCATGGGAATCGGCGGGAACAACAGCATGACGCGACTGTGCGGGAAGTAGATCGCGTAAGCCAGCAGCAAGCCAAAGACACCGCCCGAAGCGCCTACCGTCGGATAGAACGAACCGGTCAAGGCGGCGAAGCCCAGTTGTGTGACAGCGGCAGAAACCATGCAGACGAGGTAATACGTGAGGTAGCGTCGGCCGCCGAATACGCGTTCGACCGCACCTCCGAACATGTACAGCGCAAACATGTTGAACGCCAGATGCAGCACGTTGCCATGGAGGAATCCGTAGGTCACGAGCTGCCAGAGTCCGAAACCCGCATCTTCGCCCGCAGGCGCGCCGGTGAGCGGCCACAGCGCCAGCGGAAACACCAATCCGGGTGCTGCGGACTGCAGGAAGAACATCGCCACGTTTGCGGCGATCAGAGCGGTGGTTACGGGAAGCATGGTTTACAAATTGGGGCGCCCCCGGTGAAGCCCAAGGGGGTCGCCGTTGGGCGTTCGAGCAGGGATTTAGTTCCCGGCGGTCGACGTTCTGGTACGCATCCGTGGACCTGATCGAATGCGGGTCCGCCCTTATTGTTGTCCCCGCCTGGCCGTCGGTTCGTCGAGAAGATCCTCGAGATTCGCCCGCAACGGATCGAGATGGCGCGCATAGTTCCGCCAGCGGCCGGACGAGCGCTGATAGAGTGGCTCGCGCACCTGCCATACGCTCGCTGTCTTGACCGCGTTCTCGACGCGCTGAAACGACAGGCAGTCCTCCTCCCAGTCGAGCCCGCAAAAGGCGAGCAGTTTCGCGACGGCCGGCCGCGGCTCGCGCACGAAGGCGTCGTAGTCGAAGTCGAGGATGTCCTCCCCGTAGAGCGACTTCCAGTGCGCCATCAGACGCCGGTATTGCCGGTAATAGTGCGCGATATCCGCCAGATCGAGCGCGTAACCCATGCTGTGATCGAGATGGAGAAAGTAGATCGACAGGCAATTGTCCAGCGCATCGCGCGTCGTGTGGATGATTCGCGCTTTCGGAAACAGGCTCTTGATGAGGCCGATGTAGAGGAAGTTGTCGGGACGCTTGTCGGTGACGTGTGCGGCGCCCGGAAACAGCCTCGACCGCGATCTCGTCCAACTGCTGCCGCGATAGCTGACCGATGCGCGTCGGGAACGGCGCGAGCTCGGTGCGCACGAGCATCGGCACGAAGTCGATCTCGCCGCCGGCCGTCACGCGCGAGTGGCCGGCCAGCACCTGTTCGGTCAACGTCGAGCCCGAACGAAACATCCCGCAGATGAAGATCGGCGAAACCGCCGTGCTGGGCAGTGCGGGCTGCAATCGATTCCTGGGAAACGCGGCGATCAACTGATCGATGTCGAGCTCGTGGCGCCGACGGTCGTAGAGCAGGGCGCCCGCGCCCGCGATTTCACGGCTCGCCCGGTTCGCCGCCGCATACGCTTCGAAAGCCTGATCGTAGGCGCAGCAGGCGTCGAGCGTCTTGCCGAGCGCGAAGCCGAGGGTCGCCCGGTCCGCGGCAGTCACACCCGGCTGCGCGAGCGCTTGCCGCACCTTGCCGATCAGGGGATCGTCGGCTCCCGAGACGGGCTTGATCTCCGCGTAGCGCGCGAGCGCTTCGTAGCATCCGGGGTCGAGCGCGAGGACTCGCTCGTAGATCGCGAGCGTATCTTCCCGTCGGCCGAGATCGGACTTGAGGTTGGCGAGGTTCAACAGCGCCGGAACATAGTTCGGGTTGATCGCGAGCGCGGTGTTGAGCTCCTCTTCCGCCGCATCGTCCTGGCGCAGACAGTCGGAAAAGATGACGCCCCGATTGAGGTGGACTTCCTCGGGCCGGCTCACGCCGCGGTCGAGAGCTTGGCTGTACGAGGCGAGCGCGGCGTCGAAGCGATGCGCCTTGCGCTGCAAAACCGCCAGGTTGTACCAGCTGTCCGGCAGATCGGGCCAGCGCGCGAGCAGCGCCGCGTAGGCTTTCTCCGCTTCGGTCAGGCGGCCGGCGCGCTCGAGGAGCATTGCCTCGCGAATCAAGGCCCGAGCCTCCGCGCTCATGGTCACGGCAGAATTTTCCTCACGATCATTTCCTCGTCGGGCATTGTTTCACTTTGTAGTCTACGCCAGCAACGCGAGACGATAGGCGGCGAGTTCGGCGCAGTTGCGCACGGTATCATTCGCTGTTGTCCTGGGGAGGATGGCATTGCGCGATCGAGTGCGGGCGTCGTCGCAAAAAGCCATTGATGTTTGTGTTGCACCGGTTTGAGGGCCGAAGGCGCATGCCGCTCGTCAGTTTCAAGCCGACCAAGGCAAGGCTCGTCCTCGAGGAGGGCAAGGACAGCGTCCTCGTGATGAAAGTGGCCGTGGCCAAGGGCGAGACCGTCGAGCTGTCGACGGGCGGCAGGCTCGAGGCGCTTTCCGGCGTGCTGCGCATTCGCGAGCGCAAGACGAATGCGACTCGCAGCAACGGCAAGGCCATCGGATCGCTCATCTTCATCGACGAGACGGGCTACGGCCAGCAGTTCAGCCCGGCAAAATTCCAGATCAACCTGGGAATGGCCGCGGAGAAGTTCGAGCCGTTGCTGCGCGTCGCGCTGTCCGGACGGCTGCCCAACAAATTCTTCGTCGACGCCGGCGAGCGCGTGTCGTCGCGCGAGACGCGCGGCATGTCGTATGGGTTGCGGCGCGAAGTCCGGACCAAGATTTGGGACACGACGTCGTTCAGGACGCTTCCGGTGACCAATTTCGCGATGATCCTGCCGATCGACGTGCCGGAACCGCGGGGCAATGGCAACGGCGCCGACACAGCGATGGCCACGGCCGATCCACACCCCATCGAATCGATGGCGACCAATGCGCAAGTGGCCGAGCTCGTCGACGACCTGCTCGTGTTCCAAAGCGAAACACGCAACACGCTCTACGCGATCATCGCCGTGGTCGCCGTGGTGGTCGTGCTGGCGCTGGTCTTCGGCCTCGTCCTTCTCCTTCGCTAGCATCGCGCGCCGCATCCGCGGGCGGGATGGCGCGACGTCCGCGTCACGTCGGCATCCTGCCGTAGAATCCGTTTGCAGGCGACCAACACGCGGAGCTGCGAAATGAATCAACTCGACTTTGGCCATCGCGCCGCCGTCGTCACCGGCGGTGCGGCAGGGATCGGCCTGGCTGTTGCGCAGCGCCTGGCGTCGAGTGGCGCGACTGTCGCACTGTGGGATCGTGATGCGGCGGCGCTTGCGAAGGCACGCACGGCGCTCGGCGGCGGAACGATTACCAGCGCATTCGATGTCGCCGATCCCGATGCGGTTGGGCGTGCGGCCGCCGCCACGGCGCAAGCGCTCGGCCGGATCGACGTCCTCGTCTGCTCCGCCGGAATCACCGGACCGAACGCCACGACGTGGGAATATCCGGTCGACGCGTGGCGGCAGGTGATCGACGTCAATCTCAACGGACTGTTCTACTGCAACCGCGCCGTCGTGCCGTTCATGCTGAAAAACGACTACGGCCGCATCGTCAACATCGCGTCGGTCGCGGGCAAGGAAGGCAATCCCAATGCGCCCGCTTACAGCACGTCGAAGGCGGGCGTCATCGGGCTCACCAAATCACTCGGGAAGGAATTGGCGAAAACCGGCATCCGCGTCAATTGCGTGACGCCCGCGGCGGTGCGCACCGCGATCTTCGACCAGATGACGCAGCAGCACATCGACTTCATGCTGTCGAAGATCCCGCTCGGGCGCTTCGGCAGCGTCGACGAGATCGCCGCGATGGTGTGCTGGCTCGCGAGCGAGGAGTGCTCGTTCTCGACCGGTGCCGTCTTCGACCTGTCGGGCGGGCGGGCGACCTACTGATCAGGTAACAGAAGTCAGGGAACAGGGATCAGCAAGAGCGCGCCGCGGAACCTGAAGCGTTCGACGTTGCTTTTCTCTGTTACCTGTTACCTGTTACCTGTTACCTGACCTCTGACCTCCAGCATGATCTTCCCGATGTGCTGCGAAGTCTCCATCAGCGTGTGCGCCGCGTCGGCCTCCGCGAGCGGGAACACGCGATGGATCACGGGCTTCACCTCCCGGCTCTCGAGAAGCGGCCAGACGTTGCTCTTGAGCGATTGCGCGAGCTCGACCTTGCGCTCGAGCGGGCTCGCGCGAAGCGTCGACCCGGTGACGGTGAGCCGCTTCATCATGATGTGCCGCCAGTCGATCTCGACGCGGCTGCCGTGCAGGAAGGCGATGATGACGAGGCGTCCCTCGAGCGCCAGGCACTTCAGGTTCTTCTCGATGTAATCGCCGCCGACCATGTCGAGGATCACGTCGACGCCGCGCTTGTCGGTGATGCGCGCGACCTCGGCGACGAAATCCTGCGTCCGGTAGTTGATCGCGTGGTCCGCACCCATCGTGCGGCAGAACGCGGCCTTTTCGTCACTGCCCGCCGTCGCGATGACTGTCGTGTCGATCTGCTTCGCGAGCTGGATCGCCGTCAGGCCGATGCCGCTGGTACCGCCGTGGATCAGCACCTTGTCACCACAGCGCAGCCGGCCGCGATCGAACAGGTTGTTCCAGACGGTGAAGAAATTCTCGGGAAGGCTTGCCGCCTCGAGCTCGGTAAAGCCCGCGGGCAGCGGCAGGCAACATCCGGCGGGCGTCGTGCAATATTCGGCGTAGCCGCCGCCGGGCGTCAGCGCGCAGACGTGATCGCCGACGCGCCATCCGCGCACGCCCTCGCCGCGCGCGACGATCGTTCCGGCGACTTCAAGCCCGATGATCGGTGACGCGTCGGCCGGCGGCGGATAGGCGCCCGCGCGCTGCAGGCAGTCCGGCCGGTTCACGCCGGCGTAGCTCACTTCGATCAGCACCTCGCCGGCCTTCGGTTGCGGCACCGGACCTTCGGCGAGCGTCAGCACATCGGGGGGCCCAGGCTCCCGGGCGGCGGCATAGCGCATGGTGGTGGGCAGGGATTTCCTGGCGGGCATGGTGGGGTCCAGCAGCGAATCGACCATCGATTCTAGCCGAAGCGCGCGCGCACCCCGCGGGTCTACACTCCCGAACATCGCACGATGTCTGCGGATCCCTCGGCACGCGATGCACAAGCAAGCCTCACCGCATCATAACGTCGCCTCGCTGCTGCTGCGCACGGCGCGATGCTGGCCGCGTCTGCCGGCCGTTGCCTGCGGCCGCACCGTCGTCCACGAGTACGCAGAGCTTGCGAATCGCGCGGCGCGCCTCGCGGGCGCGTTCGCCACGGCCAGCCTGCCGGCGGGCGAGCGGGTCGCCATCGTTTCGCGCAACATGCCGGAGTACGTGGAAGCGCTGCTGGGTTGCTGGTGGGGAGGGCTCGTCGCGGTACCCGTCAACGCGAAGCTCCATCCGCGCGAGCTTGCGTATGTCCTGGCCAACAGCGGCGCGCGCTGGGCGTTCGTCGACGCCGCGTGGCATGCCGCCATCGGCGCGCTGGATAAGAGCGAGACGGCGCTCGAACGGTGCGTCGAGTTCGGCAGCGCGGAATATGCTGCGCTGTTCGGATCGACGCCGCGCGCGGAACCCGCGCCGTGCGTGGCCGACGATCCCGCGTGGCTCTTCTACACGAGCGGCACGACGGGACGTCCGAAGGGCGTCGTGATCTCGCACGGCAATCTGCTGGCGATGAGCCAGTGCTTCCTGTCCGACGTCGAGGCGATCGCGCCGGGTGACGCGCTCCTGCATCCCGCACCGCTGTCGCATGGGTCGGGCCTGTACGTGTTGCCCCACGTGCTGGCAGGCGCGGTGCAGGTCGTGCCGGAGTCGGGCGGGTTCGACGCCGATGAGATCCTGGCATTGATCGGTGCATGGGACCGCGCGTGCTTTTTCGCGGCGCCGACGATGGTCAAGCGTCTCGTCGTGGCGCCGGGCATCGGCGCTGCGCGACTCGACCGGCTGAAGAGCATCGTCTATGGCGGCGGGCCGATGTATGTCGCCGATTGCAAGGCGGCGTTCGCGACGCTGGGCGCGCGGCTCGCGCAGATCTATGGCCAGGGCGAGTCGCCGATGACGATCACCGCGATGAACCGCGCGCTCGTCGCGGATGCTGTAATGCGTGGCGATGACGCGCGGTTGGGCTCGGTGGGATTCGCGCAGACCGGTATCGAGGTCAGGGTCGCCGAGACCGGTGACGCTGCAGTCCCACCGGGCGAGGTCGGCGAAGTGCTGGTCCGCGGGCCGACGGTGATGCAGGGCTACTGGAACAATCCGGAGGCGAGCGCGCAGGCGCTGGCCAACGGATGGCTGCACACCGGCGATCTGGGCATGCTCGATGGCGACGGCTTTCTCACGCTCAAGGATCGCTCGAAAGATCTGATCATCAGCGGCGGCTCGAACATCTATCCACGGGAGATCGAGGAAGTGCTGCTCCTCCATCCCGACGTCGTCGAAACGGCGGTCGTCGGGCGCGTCCACGCGGAATGGGGCGAGGAGGTCGTGGCCTTCATCGTCGCGCGTGGTGGTGTGCCGGCAACCGCGGAAGCGCGACGGGCGCTCGAGCAATCGCTCGACGCCGTCTGCCTCGCGAACATCGCGCGCTTCAAACGGCCGAAAGCCTACCGCTTCAGCGTCGAGTTGCCGAAGAACAACGCGGGAAAGGTGCTGAAGACGGAGTTGCGGCGCACGCTCGAAGCGCGCTAGCTCCTAAGTCGCCGGCAGCACGCGACGGGCCGCTCAATAGACAATGCGGACGTTCTCCGGCGCGAGCCAGTCGCGGAGTTGCGCGATCAGCTGGTCGTCGGGGTTGACGCGCCAGGTCTCGGGCAGCTCGAGCTCGCCCCCGACGCCGCGGTTGCGGTACTCGACGACGATGGGGCAGCTGCCGTTCCTGAACGGGGCGAGCAGCTCGAACAGGCGCGAGGCGTCGGCACCGCCATTGCAGGCGAGGCGCAAGCTTTTCGCGAAGCGGCGGCGTATCGAGTTCAGGTCGTGGATGCTCTCGGCGACGACGCGCAGACCCTGCATCTGCCCGTCGTCGGCCATCCGCGAGGAGACCTTGGCCTCGACGATGACGAGCTGATCCTCGCGCAACTGGCTTCGCGCGGCGTCGTAGGTTTCGTTGAACACGACGATCTCGGCGGAGGCATTGCCGTCGTCCAGGGTGACGAACGCCATCTTGCCGCGGCGGCTCGATTGCACGCGCAGCGCCGTGACGATGCCGGCGATCAGTACCGGCTCGCGCCGGGGTTGCAGATTGGCGAGCGGCATCCGCACGAGCGGCGCGAGCTCCAGCGCGTACGCAGTGTACGGATGCCCAGAGAGATAAAAGCCCAGCGTCGCCTTTTCATGCACGAGACGTTCGGCCTCCGTCCATTCGCGCGTCGCGACGAGCGTCAGTCCCGCGGCATGCTGTTCCTCGCCGAACAGCGAGACCTGCGCGGCGGAGGCTTCGGCGCGCTCGGCCTCGCCGAGCGCGATGCCGACGGACGCGAACAGCGTCGCGCGCCGCGAGTCGATCGCATCGAAGGCGCCGGCGCGGATCAGTGCCTCGACGACGCGCCGGTTGACGAGCCGCTTGTCGATCCGGCGGCAGAAGTCGAACAGGTCGCGGAACGCCCCGCCTATCGCACGCGCGGCGACGATGGACTCGATCGCCTGCAGGCCGGTGCCCTTGATGCCGCCCAGGCCGTAACGTATCCGCTTGGCGTCGACGGGCTCGAAGCGATAGTTCGACGCGTTGACGTCGGGCGCCAGCACGGACAGTCCGATGACCTGCGCGTCGTCGCGGAGCGCGCGCACCTTGTCCGTGTCGTCCATGACGAGCGACAGGTTCGCAGCCATGAACGCCGCCGGGTGGTGCGCCTTGAAATAGGCGGTCTGATAAGCGATGAGCGCGTACGCGGCGGCGTGCGACTTGTTGAACCCGTAGCCGGCGAACTTCTCCATCAGGTCGAACAGATGCGATGCCTTGGCTTTGGCGAGCCCGTTCTTTTCGGCGCCGGCGGTGAAGATGTCGCGATGCTTCGCCATCTCGTCGGCGTTCTTCTTGCCCATCGCGCGCCGCAGCAGATCGGCGCTGCCCAGCGTATAGCCGCCGATCGCCTGCGCGATCTGCATCACCTGCTCCTGATAGATCATCACGCCATAGGTCGGGCCCAGGATCGGCTCGAGGCGCGGGTCCGAATACTCGACGCGCTCGCGCCCGCTCTTGCGCGCAATGTAGTCGGGGATGAGCTCCATCGGCCCCGGACGATAGAGCGCGACCAGCGCGATCACGTCCTCGAAGCGCGTGGGCGGTGCCTGCTTCAGGAGATCGCGCATGCCGCGCGATTCGAACTGGAACACGGCGGTCGTGTTGCCGTCGCGAAAGATGTCGTAGGCGGGCTTGTCGTCGAGCGGCAGCGTCTCGAGCGTCAGTGCGAACGCCGGATCGAGCGCGCGCACGTACTTGAGCGTCCAGTCGAGAATCGTCAGCGTCGTCAATCCCAGGAAGTCGAACTTCACGAGGCCCACCGCCTCGACGTCGTCCTTGTCGAGCTGGGAGACCGCGCCACCCGCGCCGGCCTGCGTGTAGAGCGGACAGAAATCCGTGAGCTTGCCCGGCGCGATCAGCACGCCGCCCGCGTGCATCCCGACATTGCGCGTGAGTCCCTCGAGTGCTTCGGCCAGCTCGAGCAGCTCGTGCACTTCCTCCTCGTTCTTCTCGCGCTCGGCGAGCAGCGGTTCCATCTCCCGCGCCTGCTTCAGTGTGATGAGCTTGCCCGGCTGGAACGGAATCAGCTTGGCGATGCCGTCGCAGAAGTTGTAGCCTAGATCGAGCACCCGGCCGACGTCGCGCACCGCGGCTTTCGCGGCCATCGTGCCGAACGTCGCGATCTGCGACACCGAATCGGCGCCGTACTTGTTCTTCACATAGTCGATGACGCGATCGCGGCCGTCCTGGCAGAAGTCGATGTCGAAATCGGGCATCGACACGCGCTCGGGATTGAGGAAGCGCTCGAACAGCAAGGCGTAGCGCAGCGGATCGAGATCGGTGATGCCGAGCGAATAGGCGACGAGCGAGCCGGCGCCCGAGCCGCGGCCCGGCCCCACCGGCACGCCGTTCTTCTTCGCCCAGTTGATGAAATCGGCGACGATGAGGAAGTAGCCCGCGAATCCCATCTGCACGATCGTGTTGGTCTCGAAGTCGAGGCGCGCAACGTAGTCGGGGCGCCTTTCTTCGCGTATCAGCGGATCGGGATAGAGCGCCGCGAGACGCTGCTCGAGTCCGGCCGCCGCCTCGCGCTTCAAGTGCAGGTCGAGCGTGACGCCGGCGGGTGTCGGAAAGTCGGGCAGGTAGTTGCGGCCCAGGGGAATCGACAGATTGCAGCGCATCGCAATTGCGACCGTGTTGGCGAGCGCCTCGGGCATGTCGGCGAACGCTGCCGCCATCTCGGCCTGTGATTTGAAATATTGATCGGGCGTGAATTTCCGCGGTCGCCGCGGGTCGGCGAGCACATAGCCGTCGGCGATCGCGACGCGCGCCTCGTGCGCACGGAAGTCGGCCGGACGAAGAAATTGCACCGGATGTGTTGCGACGACGGGGAGGGCCAAGTCGCCCGCGAGGCGGGCTGTCGCAGCGACAAGTGCATTGTCGTCGCCATGTCCCGCGCGCTGCACCTCGAGATAATAGCGGTCGGGGAATTGGGTTGCCCAGTCGCGCGCAGCCTTGGCGGCGCCCGCGGCATTGCCTTGCAGCAGCGCCTGCCCCACGTCGCCGTCGCGCGCGCCGGACAGCGCAATGAGCCCG
>WNFY01006039.1_pt1 | contig 10864 bp, 10 predicted proteins | sample 5400091 | NCBI WGS metagenome assembly WNFY01 (sample SAMN13153364, study PRJNA577476) | soil metagenome | isolation source: 60 cm soil or saprolite under grassland replicate 1 | place: USA:California | collected 2016-06-15
CGGCCTCAACACGGCCAATGGAGCGTTCGCTCTCTTTAGCAACACCGAAGGTGGCGCCAACACCGCCACCGGTGGTAACGCGCTTTTAAGTAACACCACCGGCATCGACAACACGGCCAACGGAGCATTCGCTCTTTTCAACAACACCACCGGCGTCGACAACACAGCCACCGGCTATGGTGCACTCCAGACCAACACCATCGGCAGCGACAACACGGCCCATGGAGCGTTCGCCCTCTCTAACAACACCACCGCCATCGCCAACACGGCCACCGGTGAAGGTGCGCTTTTTTCAAACGACACTGGCGAGTTCAACACGGCCAGTGGTATGCAAGCGCTCTTTACCAACACCACCGGCAGCGACAACACGGCCACCGGGTTTAACGCGCTCGCTCTCAACACCACCGGCAGCAACAACACGGCCGATGGGGCTGCCGCTCTCTTTCACACCACCGGCAGCAACAACACGGCCGATGGCGCTGCGGCGCTCGATCAGAACACCACCGGCGGAGGCAACACGGCCAACGGTTTTCAGGCGCTCTTAAACAACACCACCGGCGGAGGCAACACGGCCAGTGGTACGCAAGCGCTCTTTAGCAACACCACCGGCAACAGCAACACGGCCATCGGTGGAGGCGCGCTCTTTAACAACACTACCGGCAGCGTTAACGTTGCCGTGGGCGATTTCGCCGGAGGTAATCTGACCACGGGCGATGTAAATATTGATATCCTCAACCCTGGTGTGGCTGGAGAGACCAACACCATCCGCATCGGCGTGACACAGACACGAACCTTTATCGCCGGCATTTTTGGTACGAACGTTTCAGGTTCAACAGTTGTCGTAAACTCGGACGGCCAACTTGGCGTGGCGGCCTCCTCTCGCCGGTTCAAGAGAGAGATTAAACCGATAGACGAAGCCAGCGAAGCGATCCTGGCGCTTAGGCCGGTAACGTTTCACTACAAGAGCGACACCACGAATACGGCGCAATTTGGCTTAATCGCGGAGGAAGTAGCAGAGGTAAACGCAGACCTGGTGGTGCGCGACGCCGACGGCGGGATTTACACCGTCCGCTACGATGCCGTAAACGCCATGTTGCTCAACGAGTTCCTCAAAGAACATCGCAAAGTGCAGGATTTGGAGAAGGGAATGGTAGCCCTCACTACACAGCTCAAAGAGCAGGCCGCCCAAATCCAAAAGGTGAGTGCCAATCTCGAAATGAGCAAGCCCGCGCCAAGCGTGGTTCTCAATAATCCGTAGAGTTTGAGTGGATCACACCTCGTGGCCGGGGTCGCCGACCCCGGCTACAGTTGGCAACGCCGACATTTTGATCTCGACAGGTTGGCGAAGTTGCGAGGAACAAAACTGCAAGGTTCAGAAGTAGGAAGCCACGATTACTGAGCTCAAGAACGACATCAAGGCGCTGGCCGCGCGGATTGAGGAGCGGGATACAAACGTCCAAAGAATAAGCGACCAGGTAGAAAGCAGCAGCTTCGCACCGCGAGTGGTTACAATCAATCAGTAAGAGGCGTTTTCGGCGCTTAACGTTGCAGCCGGCATCGCTGATGTCGGCCTCCGGGTACGGATCAGAATCTACCGACTAATAAATATCCGTATCCGAAGTATAACCGGAATCGCCGCGAATGGAACGCAAACGGGCCCGACTTCCCCACTCTGATTCCGGTCGATTGATCTGGCCCAGCGTAATTTTTACAAGCCACGGCGCCGCTGCCAACGCGCCAATCGCAACAAGCGCGATCGCTGCTGCCTGGCGAATCGAGGGTTTGATTTTGTCGGCCATCAATAATCCCACGCCAAGACCAATGGCGGCGCGCGTGACGACGAGCAACGGGTCAAGCGGAAGCTGCTCGGCAGTTTTTGGAATGGATATCGGGAAAGACATCGCCTACCATATACGTCGCGTTTGGGAAAAAGAAACGGCAATTTTCGCAGCGCTTGTCATTTCGAGCGAAGCGAAGCGGAGTCGAGAACCCAGCTGCGGCAACCTTGGAGTAATTCAACCGGATGTCTCGACTTCGCTCGACATGACGAAAGGTAGCAGATGCCCAATCCGATATACGCGCTTATCCTCGCCGGCGGAAGCGGTGAACGCTTTTGGCCGTTGAGCCGGCGCGCCCGTCCAAAACAACTACTGCGCCTCGTTTCGGACAAGACTCTGCTCGAAGAAACCTTGGGACGCCTTGAAGGCCTTGTCGCACCCGACAACACTCTGATCCTGACCAACACCGAACAGGAAGGCGCAGTGCGCAAATTGCTTGGTGGTTTTCCAAAAGAGAACATCATCGCTGAGCCTGCCAAACGCGACACCGCCGCCGCGGTCGCGCTCGGCACGGGTTGGGTCGTGGCCCGCGATCATGCAGCCACGATGGTCGTCCTCCCTGCTGATCATGTTATTGCCAACCGATCGGCTTTTCAGGAAACGCTGGCCCTGGCGGCCGAAGCAGCGGAGGAAACAGGTGAGCTGGTAACTATCGGGACCAAACCAACCTGGGCATGTCCCGGCTACGGTTACATCGAGCACGGCAAGCCAGTCCGTCTGCAGAAGCGCCCCGACAACGACGCTATTCATCGAGTCCTGCGCTTTCGCGAGAAACCCAATCGGGATTTGGCCGAATCATTTTTGCGAAAGGGAAATTTTCGCTGGAACGCGGGCATGTTCGTCTGGTCAGTGCCCACAGTGCTCCGCGAATTCAACCGTCACGCGCCGGAGCTGGCGGATTTCATTTCCCAACTTCGCGCTCCGAAAAACTTTGAGAATGCTTTGCGCGACCGCTTCGGCAAACTGCCGCGAATCTCATTCGATTATGCCATCATGGAAAAGGCAGACCGTGTTCTCGTAGTGGAGGCAAGTTTCGACTGGGACGACATCGGAAGCTGGAGAGCATTGGCGAATTATTTTGAGAAAGACCAGCAGGGAAACGCCGCCAATTGCGCGATCACTGCGATCGATTCCAGCAACAACATCGTTTTCGAAGAGGATGGGACGACCATCGCACTGCTTGGAGTTCATGATCTCATTGTTGTGCGAACTAAGGACGCGCTTTTGGTCTGCCACCGACACGAAGCAGAAAAAATCAAGAACCTGATCGGCAAGCTTCCGCCGGAGCTGCAATGAGCCAACGCGCGATGAACCCCATCTTGGCTCTGGATTTCGGCCGGGCACGCATCGGAACAGCAATATCTGATGAGTTACAGTTACTGGCGCATCCGCTTGAGACCATTCCAGCTAACGAGCAGGCGCTCTCGCGTCTCACGGAAATCGTCCGCGAAAGAAAAATCGATCATGTCGTAGCCGGTGTTCCGCGCCGGATGAACGGACAAATCGGAACAGCCGCAACCGAAGTCCTTCAGTTTGTAGAAAAGTTGCGTGCCCTGTTGCCATGCCCGGTTGTTACCTGGGACGAGCGCCTGACGACCGTCGCAGCTCAGCGGGCGTTGCGTGACGCAGGCAAGAAGACACGAGACACCCGAGGCTACATCGACCAGGTAGCAGCTCAGATGATTTTGCAAAGTTATCTGGATCGACGGGCCGCCAATGTGGAAAGCAAAAGTGATCAGTGATCCGTGAACAGCAAAATTTCGCTACCGATCACCGTTCACTGATCACCGATCACGAGCATTGAATGGCACGAAGGTTGAAACTCATCATCTCTTATGACGGTGCGCCGTTCTCCGGTTGGCAGAGCCAATCTCATCGCAATACCGTTCAGGACCACGTGGAGCGCGCGTTTGAGCGCGTCCTTGGCAAGCCGGCGCGCGTTCACGGCGCCGGACGAACCGACGCCGGTGTCCACGCACTCGCGCAGTGCGCCCACGTCGATCTTCCCAATAATCGTTTATCAGCCGCACGCTGGACCGAAGCGCTCAACGCATTGTTGCCTCCAACTATTCGCGTTCTTCGCTGCCAATATGTGTCGAACGATTTTCACGCGCGAGTTTCGGCAAAAGGAAAAATTTATCGTTACAGAATCTGGTTAGCCCCTGTTCTGCCTCCATTTGAATATCGTCGGACCTGGCACATCGCACGCCCAATCGATTTCAAAATTCTGAAGCGGGCGGCCAAACATTTCGTCGGCACTCATGATTTTGCCGGGTTCGTTGCGAATCGCGGCAAACCAGAAAAAAGCACGACCCGCACAATTTATTCGCTGCGTGTCCGGCAAGAAGATCCGTGTTTGGAGATCGAGTTCGATGGCAACGGTTTTCTCTACAAAATGGTTCGATTAATCGTGGGCTCCCTTGTGAAATGCGCTCTCGGCAAAATGCGCATCGAGGATGTCACTGCGCGGCTGGACTCCGGTCAGGTGGGCTTGGCTCGTTTTGCCGCTCCCGCCGAAGGATTATTTCTGGTTCGTGTGCGCTACTGATCCGAAAAACAGACGACGGAGGCCGAGAGGGAGTTTGCTTTCGGCGGATTCTATTGTTTCACGGATTTAAACAATCGGGTCCGCGAGTTTCCATCTCGCCAAACGGAAACGAATCGCCGTTGCCACGCAGCCTAGGCCATAGCGCACGCTTCTGCGAAAATTTATCGATGAAGCTTCGGGCATGTACCGCGCAGGACAGGTCACTTCACCGATCGCGCAGCCGAGCGCGATGATTTGTACAAGGACCTGATTATCGAAAACGAAATCGTCAGAGTTTCGGTCCAACGGCAGACGCTCTAGCAATTGGCGCGAATAGGCGCGGTAACCAGTGTGATATTCCGAGAGTTTCGCGCCGATGAGAAAATTTTCCGCAAGTGTTAGAAACCGGTTTGAGACGTATTTCCACAAAGGCATACCGCCACGCAGCGCGCCCCCGCCAAGAATACGCGAAGCAAGTACGCCGGGATAAAGGCCACTCGCCACCAGAGCCGCCATCGCGGGGATTAACTGCGGCGTGTACTGATAGTCGGGATGAATCATGATGATAATGTCCGCACCTGCAGCCAGCGCCAGACGATAACAAGTTTTTTGGTTTGCGCCGTAGCCGCGATTTTCGGGATGGACTTCTACCTGAACCCGTTCAAGCGTTCGCGCGATTGCAACCGTATCGTCGTGGCTGGCGTCGTCCACGACGATCACAAGATCAACAATCCTCTGTGCCATCACTTCGTCGTAAGTACGTTGCAAAGTGCGCGCAGCGTTGTAAGCGGGCATCACCACCACAATTTTCTGGCCGTTTAGCATCGTCGTACAAGCCGTCTCATAAATGTCACTCTGAGCAAAGCGAAGAATCTCGGATTGCTTTTGAGCACTTCCCTAGAAATAGACAGAGATGTTTCGCTTCGCTCAACATGACAGACCAGTTATAGATCGTCGTAGCCGAATATCCGCTGAACCGTCACCTTGCAAACACCATGATTCTTTTTCACGACGAATCCTGTCTGAAGTATTCGGCTCCCAGCCATCCTGAGCGGCCAGCTAGAATCGCGCGCAGCGTTCCATTACTAAAAGGGCGACATCCTGATTGGGCATGGCGCATTCCCAAGCCTGCCAGTGAAGCAGCTCTGTTGCGGGCGCATTCGCGTGATCATGTGGAAAGGATCAGAAACGCAACGCGTGACTTTGACGCGGACACCCCTGTTTACCCAAAAATTTACGAACATGCTTTGCGTTCTGCAGGCGCGGCGATCGAAGCTGCGCGGGCAGCGCTGAGCGGCGAGCGCGCATTCAGTCTCATGCGGCCGCCTGGACATCACGCAACCCGGGATCGCGCGATGGGATTTTGTTACTTCAACAACATCGCCATCGCGGCCCTTGATGCCCTAGAAGAGTCCGCCAAACGCGTTGCGGTCTGGGATTTCGATGCGCATCACGGCAATGGGACCGAAGCGATTGTCGCGAACGATTCGCGGATTGCCTTTGCATCCATCCATCAATTCCCCGGTTACCCTGGAACGGGCACAAAATCGTTTGCGAATGTGACGAATTATCCACTCGGCCCCGGGACGCCCCGAAACCAACATGTCGAGACGGCGAAGCGGGCGCTGGAAAAATTGGTAGCGTTTAACCCCGATCTGCTCCTTGTTTCGGCAGGCTTCGACGCCTACGCATGCGATCCACTGGTGCAGATGATGCTCGAGCGCGAGGATTTCAGTACGCTTGGAGAATTTTTGCACAAGATCGATACTCCGACGGCTGTGATCCTCGAAGGCGGTTACAGTGAGGATCTGCCAGAGCTGATCGATGCGTTTTTAACAGCCTGGACGTCGAAATAACAGCAAATCACGAATCATCCTCGTCAGCGCGTTCTATTCCGAGTTGCCTCGATCATCGCCCTGAGTTGTGCTGCCGCATTTTCGATTTCGGAATACCTGTACTCGGCTGCTCGAGCTTGTAGAGCTAGCACTCCACAGCGATGAACATTTTTGAAGTCGCCGTAGGGAAATTTATATCTCCGTTTGGTGTTCTCGGGGTAGCGATCGTCGATTCCGAGATGCCATTTTGCATATTCACTGAATCCGTGCAGACGGATAAACTCATTCTCTTCGGCAGTTGGAGGCCGATGCTCGCTCCACGCGCCTTTGCCATCTGCGATGAAGTGCCCTTGATTAACGAGTTGCACTGCAAAAGCAAAGGCCTCTTCGTTGAGTTTAAGGTGCGTGCGCGGATGAGCCAGCATTGTGCCGACCGCGAAGAGCAAAGTTGCGGCTGCGATACAACAAGCGCGGAGATACGTTAGGATCATCGTTTTCATGGCATAGCATGGAAAGGTTTGCCTCCGACCCAGAAGTGGCAAACAGTATTCGCTCCAGCGGGCCGTAGCACAGCTTGGTAGTGCGCTTGAATGGGGTTCAAGAGGTCGCGGGTTCAAATCCCGCCGGCCCGATTGTTAACTGTAGCGGCGCTCTCTGAGCGTCGCTCGCTTTCGGCGGTCGAACGCCGCTACCACAGAATCATGCTCAGCGCCGGAATTGTAGGATTGCCAAACGTCGGGAAGTCGACGCTTTTTAACGCCGTTACGCGGACGCATAAGGCGCCGGCGGAAAATTATCCTTTTTGCACTATCGATCCAAACGTCGGGGTTGTGACCGTGCCTGATCCGCGTCTGGCAAAGATCGCGGAAATTTCCCATTCAAAAAAAATTGTCCCAGCTGCGATCGAATTCGTCGACATTGCCGGCCTGGTCAAAGGCGCCAGCGCAGGTGAAGGGCTCGGAAATCAATTCCTTCACCACATTCGTGAAGTGGACGCGATTGTCCAGGTGGTGCGCTGCTTCGAAGATAGCAATATCCATCACGTCAGCGCGACCATCGATCCGGTTCGAGATATTGAAGTAATCAACACCGAGCTCGTCCTGGCGGATCTAGCCTCGCTTCAGAAAAGACACGATCGATTGCAAAAGGAAGTCCGCGCCGGCGATAAAACCGCAAAGAACGAGAATGCGATTATCGAGAAGCTACTGCCTCATCTGGATGCGGGAAAACCCGCCATCAATGCGGACTTAACGCCAGAGGAAAAAGCAATCGCACGCGGATTTTTCCTGCTCACATCAAAGCCGACAATTTTCGCCTGCAATGTCGCGGAATCGGAGTTGGCGTCTGTAGCCGCGGGCGCTGATCGCAGCAGTGGGACACCTAATCGCCAGAACACCGGGGTCAATGATCTCGGCTACACCGCCGCTAGGCATGTCGCAGCGGTTCAGCAATACGCGCGCCACCATTTCGCCACGGAGGCAATCGTCATCAGCGCGCAACTGGAAAGTGAGCTGGTTGATCTCAGCGAGCAGGAGGCGCTGGATTATCTTCGCGGTTTAGGCGTGGAAGACACCGGCGTGCACGCCCTCATTCGGGCCGTTTATCATTTGCTCGGCCTGCGCACTTTTCTTACCACCGGCGAAAAGGAATCGCGCGCGTGGACCATTCACGCGGGCGACAAAGCCGCAACTGCTGCTGGAACTATCCATTCCGATTTCGAACGTGGTTTTATCGCGGCAGAAACGATTTCCTATGATGACCTGATTGCCGCCGGTTCCTTGGGGAAAGCTCGTGAAGCGGGAAAAGTTCGCCTCGAAGGGAAAGACTATGTTGTGCGCGACGGCGACGTGATTTTGTTCCGGTTCAATGTGTGAGCCAAAGGCTCGTTGGTAGGGCGCGCTCGCCGAGCGCGCCGCAACGGACGGCCTCCCGCAAATGCGGGATCCCTACCCTTGCTCGTAGAGAATCCGGCCGCAATTCTCGCAACTCACGATCTCTTTCCCAGCTCTGGCACTCGCGGCGGTCGCACTCGTCACCTTCATATGGCAGCCAGTGCAGACTCCATGCTCGATCGCGACTATGGCGGCATCGCCTTTGCTGTTAAAAAGACGTTCGAAACGCGAAAGCAAATCCTCATCGATTTTTGCCGCCAAGTCTGCGCGTTCCCTGGTCAATTCTTCCAAGCGCGACTGCAAAGCTTTCGACTTTTCATCGAGATCAGCTGTTTGCCGCGCGATCGATTCCGTGACGCTGGCCGCCTTCTTTTCTTCTTCAACCAGGTCGGCCTTAACTGTGTCGGCTTGCACCATCAGTTCGAGCTCATCATCCTCGATCTTGCGAATTTCATTTTCGTACCGCTCGATTTCGTGGCCCAGAGCCTGAAATTCGTCGTTCTTGCGCGTCTGATACTGCTGGGTCTTGAGACGCGAGATGGACTGGGTGCGCGTCCCCACGTCGAGCTCAAGTCTCTTCCGGTCCACTTCAACCTGGCGCGCCTTTTGTTTCAGTGCGTCTACCGCACTTGCGCTTGCTGCCAGCTGCGCTTCAAGACTCGTCCGCCGCAGCGGCACGGTCTCTATCTCGGTCTGGATTTGCCGAATCTTCTGCTGTCGATCTTGAAGGATAAGAAGTTGTTCCAGTTCCGGATGCACGAGCGCACAACGTATTGATTCGGTGAAGCCCAGTCAATCGCTACGGCCACAGCGATCGTTAATCGCTAGTGAGGGGCAGCTTGCTTCCCTTGGTCAAAAGCCTCCAGCACCTGCTCGGGTCGCGCACGTACGGCGATGTTTTCGGTGAGATTCACCCAGCGGATTATTCCGCTCGAATCAATGAGAAACTCCGCCGGGCGCGCAATATCCGTCCCTTTGGGCCCGGCGCCACGATGCAACAGATCGTAGCGCTGAATCACTTCCGCCTTTGGATCCGACAGGAATGTATAGGTGTAGCCAAGCTTTTGTCGCTGGCGCCGATTGATGTCCGGTGGGTCCACGCTAATCGCGACGACGTGAATCCCGCGCGATTCAAGTTCCGGAAGCCTTTGCTGGAAACTCCGCAACTCGGAGTTACACAATGGTCACCAGAAACCGCGATAAAAAATCAGCGTGACGGCTTTCGATTTGCTACCGAGATCACGAAGAGACACATCCCTCCCATCTTGATCCGACAACGTAAACTCGGGCGCTTTTTGTCCGACTCGCGGCGCACCAGTCGAAGGCGGGACCTGTCGCAGCTCGTAGAAGAGAACGTAAGAAAATAAACCGAACATCAATATCGCCAGCGTGGATAAAATCGGTCCGAAGATCTTGCCGCGATAAGCCCGGGCATTGCCAAATGCACGGAATAGTCCCACCACGAGACAAATTCCGCCCGCAGCAAACAACAAGAGATTCGCCCAGGGGAAATCGCGCGTGATTGGGAATTGCGCGAAAAATGTGTAGCTGAAGAAACCAGCCAAGGCGAAAAAGAACCCGATCCAGAGCGAGCAATTCCAGCATCGTTTCATGTCGATTTTGTAACCCCCATCCGCAGGATCCACCGGTAAAGTACTATTGCGGTAGCGGCGAATGCAACCCCACCGATGATAATCGCAGCGGTTCCGAAGCCTGACCCAACGAGCGCCAGCGGTGCAGCCACGCCAGAGAACACGACAATTGCGGAGATCACCACGCCGATCACGCTCTCGCCGACAATCAAGCCCGACGCCAGTAGCACCCCGAGCTGCTTCGTTGCGTCCGGCCTGGAGCTGCGTTCAGCACGTTTGTCGAAGACCCAGCCCGCGACCGCGCCGACCACGATCATCAAAGTACTCTGCGTTGGGAGATAAATTCCAAGACCGACGGCCAGTGGAGGAACACGCATGTGTCGCGTCGTGCGCGCGAGGATTTCGTCCAGCAGAATGATGCAAATACCGATCAATCCGCCGGTCCGGATTAAACTCCAGTCGATATCACCAGCGATGACCCCCTGTGCTAGCGAAGAAATCAGCCCGGCCTGAGGCGCCGGTAATGGATTGGGCCGCAGCTCAGCACCCGGGGCGCCCACGAATCCGTAAGCATGATTCACCAGATCAAGCACCGGTGGAATCACGAACGCACCCGCGACTACACCGATCACGAGCGCTACTTGCTGCTTCCACGGCGTCGCATCAACCAACTGGCCGGTCTTTAGATCCTGCAGGTTATTGTTCGCAATCGCGGCAACGTTGAAGATTACTGCGGTGGTAAAAAGCGCGAACGCCATCAGTGCCTTACTCGCGTCCGGCGACACGTACGGCTTAATCCCGAACACGAGCAGCAATGCAGCGCCAATGACGACCAGAATGCCAATCCCCGACAGCGGACTGTTAGAGGAACCGATCAGACCCGCCATGTAACCGCAAACCGCCGAGACGAAGAAGCTCATCAATACGACGTAGGCGACGCCGCCGATAATGAGCGTTGTTACATGCGCGCCGAGACCGCTCGCAGTGCCGAAATAGCCGAGCAGCCAGCCAATCGGGAGCATGCAAGCCAATGTGACAAGACCGACAATGCCGATAGGGATATCACGCTCGGTAATCGGCAGCATGTCTGCCTTGCCCGCTTTGCGTGCGCGCGATGCGGCCATCGCGCCGGCGAGGCCCCTGGCGACGGGCTTTACCAATTTGAGCAAGGTCCAAACGG
>WNFY01007370.1_pt1 | contig 10863 bp, 16 predicted proteins | sample 5400091 | NCBI WGS metagenome assembly WNFY01 (sample SAMN13153364, study PRJNA577476) | soil metagenome | isolation source: 60 cm soil or saprolite under grassland replicate 1 | place: USA:California | collected 2016-06-15
CAGAACCATGGTAACTCAATTCGGGATGAGTGAAAAGTTGGGTCTAGTCTCTCTGGAAGGGCCCAGAACCCCATTATTCCTACCCGTACCCACATTGAGTCAAAAGGAATACAGCGAGGATACGGCGCGATTGATCGACGAGGAAGTAAAAAAGATTCTCGTGGAGGCACATGAGAGGGTTACAAACATCCTTTCTTCTCATCGCGCTCATCTGGAGGAAGTAGCAAAATTGCTTCTGGAGAAAGAGGTCGTGGACCGGCCGGAACTGCTGGGGCTGCTGAAGGTGCAAAGTCTGGATGGATCCGATGGGAAAGAAAGACTTGTAGCTGCTCGTCGAATTCAAGGCCTAGAGGAGAAAGAAAGACTGGAAACATGAAACACAAACTGTGTCGCTCTGCAAGAAATTTTAAGCGTAGGGCTCGTGTAGGAAAAGAGTAAACGACGATGAAGACATTAAAGGTTTTTTTGGCGGGATTGCTGCTGGCTGCATTTTTGGGAACTGGCAAAACTTTCGGCGCGGAAGCATCTCATACGACGCGAACGGACTCGGGAGGGGGAGTCACGGTAAAGGTAACTTATCTCGATTCTAAGACAAGCAATGAAGTCCGGTTCCAGGTGGTCCTCGACACACACTCGGTCAATTTAGACAGTTACGATCTGAAAACCCTAACTGTTCTGCGCGATGACACCGGGAAAACCTATCTTCCCACGGAGGTAGAGAACAAAGGCAGCGGGCATCACCGTGAAGCAACGCTGATCTTTCCAAAGGTCTCTAGCGAAGCGAAGCACGTTGAGATTGTCATCAAGGATGTTGGCGGAATGAAAGAAAGAACTTTCAACTGGGATGTACAATGAATTCAACATTGGCAAAACGCAACCACAGCGACCACACAAGTGTCATGTTTTCCAGCAGAGGTTCTCGTTATGAAAAGATTAGACAAAACGAAAAGTAAGAGCGGAATTACCCGAGCCAAGCACGCCGCCGAACCGGCTGTAAGTGAGCAGGAGCTTCGTGAACGTATCGCCCAGAAGGCTTACGAGCTGTACGAAGAACGCGGCCCGGCCCAAGGAAGTGACATCGAGGACTGGTTGGAGGCGGAGAAACTGGTTTTGGCAGAACTCGAAACGGTCTCGTTGTCATGATGCAGGGGAAAAAATAGTTAGGAAAGGAGAACTTTTATGGGAGAGTTCCTACAGAATAACTGGTTTTGGATCGCAGTTTTCGTCTTTTTCATTTGGATGCATTCCTCAGGAATGGGCTGTGGTGGGCATGGTGGAGGACATCAGCATGGTGGTCGGGATGAGAGGAAGAAGCGGGAAGAGAGCGGCGGTCACCAACACTGACTGTACAAAGGAGAAAAATAATGGGCCAGCTTAATATTCGAGTTGTTACTTGGTCAATAGCGACGTTTACGTCGTTCAGTTTTGTTATCTGCGTCATCTACGGTCTCATCGTCCCGGAGAGTTTTCATTTGGTACAGTTCCTGGAGATCACTCTCCCGGGCTTCAAGTGGTTAAACATAGGCAGTTTCTTAATCGGGCTGATCGAGAGTTTTCTTTACGGCGTCTACGCGGGACTCGTGTACACGCCGATCTACAATTTTTACACTAAGAAGTGGGGATAGATCAAAATGGTAGAAGGAATGGCTCTGCTATTAAAAAAACTAAAAAGGAGGGGTCATGAAGAAACTTATTTTGCCCATAATTTTGGCGGGTGCTATCGGCTCGCTGCCCGTGCTTGCGCAGGAGAAAAAGGACATGCCCATGAAAGAGGGCATGCAGATGAAGGGTGAGGGAATGAAAGATGGCGGGATGACGTTGGACAAGATGAAAAATATGCAGGGGCATATGAGCGAGATGCAAAAACAAATGGGCGGAATGATGAAGGGGCAGGGAATGATGAAGAGTGAGGACATGAAAGGCATGGGCAAGATGATGGGTAACATGTCCGGCATGATGGGCGACATGGGCCACATGATGGAGGGCGGCAAGATGACGCCGGAGGAGATGGAGAACATGTCGAAAATGATGGACGAGATGTCCGGCATGATGAAGCAGATGTCCGATCGGACGAAGGCGGGAACGAAAAAGACACACTAGCGGAAGCTCGTAGAAGTTCACTTGGAATTGCAAGGAAAGATCCAGGTTGGAGTTGACCTGAACTCTACCGATGAAGAGGTGCGCCATGAAACTAAACGTTTGGGCATTTGGCAGCGCAGTTGGAATTGTTATAGCAGCGGCCTTCACAATTTGTGCATTCTTCGTCGCCATAGCCCCCGAGGCCACGACGGAATTCATTGGCTATCTTTTACATATCAACCTCTCTGGCTTGTCGCGGCCAATAAGTTGGCCGAGCTACATCGCCGGCGTCTTAGGCCTCGGTCTATGGACGGCTCTGTGGGCTGCTGCCGCAGCTAAGCTTTATAATTTTTCGATTTAGACGTGAACCGGGTCTGTGCAGATTTATGTCGGGGCTAGTACATCATTATGAAACAAACGCGCTTGTGCAGGCGCCTACGGACAAAGTTTTTGCCTATGTGGACGACCCTACTCGTCTGTCCTCACATATGACCAAATCCTCCTGGATGATCGGCGGAAGTCGGATGCAGATTGCACTCGATGACGGGCGCGGACAGCGGGTAGGATCTCGGATCCGCCTGAGCGGCAGAATTTTCGGTCTACGGCTTTCAGTCGAGGAAGTCGTGACTGAACGCAATTTCCCACACCGCAAAGTCTGGGAGACTACTGGTGCGCCGAACCTTCTGGTGATTGGCCACTATAGAATGGGCTTCGAAGTCGGGTCGCGAGACAACGGCTCACTTCTGCGCATTTATATCGATTACAGCCTGCCGCGCGGTGTGCTAGCGCGTCGGCTCGGATACTTACTTGGACCAGTTTATGCTCGATGGTGTACTCAGCAGATGGTTAATGATGCAGTAAGACACTTCGCCTCGCTTACGTAGGTCAGCTGATGTGCGTAATGCAAACATCGATGTTTGGAGGAGAGCAGACGAAACTTACCAACGGAAGGAATGAGCCTCGACATGGATGACGACCGAAAGATCGCCTGTTTCTCGATGGAAGTAGCGCTTGAGGCGGGGATGCCGACCTCCCGGAGAATTCTGAATGGGACAGGACTCTCACGCACTTTCTTTACGGAGGGGATCAGCATTACAGGCTTTGCCAGGAGGCGATCCTCGGGCTGGGTGGCGTAAAAATACTTAGAGCCCTGGGTTACAAAACCATTGAGCGGTTTCATATGAACGAGGGGCACTCGAGCCTTCTCACGCTCGATCTTCTCGACGAAGTAGCACGGGCAGCCGGTAGAGGGTCGATTACCCACGATGATGTTGAAACGGTCAGAAAAAAATGCGTCTTCACGACACACACACCGGTTCCAGCCGGACATGATCAGTTTCCGTTGGATTTGGTGACCCGCGTCCTCGGCCGTCGTGAAATTTATGAAATGAAAGATGTTTTCTGCTGTGAGGGCCGACTCAATATGACTTACCTCGCTCTTAATTTAAGCCACTACGTTAACGGCGTAGCCAAGAAACACGGCGAAGTGTCGCGATTGATGTTTGCTGGCTACACGATTGATGCGATCACAAATGGAGTTCACGCAGCCACTTGGACATCGCCACCTTTTCAGCAGCTCTACGACGAACACATCCCGGGTTGGAGACAGGACAATTTTAGCTTTCGCTATGCGCTTGCGATTCCTAAGCAGAAGGTTCGGGAGGCTCACACTAGAGCTAAAGAGCGTGTCATCCAGCATGTGAACCGCGCAACTGGGGTGGGAATGGACCGGGATATCTTGACCATTGGTTTCGCCAGGCGCGCTGCAACGTACAAGCGAGCAGACTTACTTTTTCAGGATACCGAAAGGCTTAAACGCGTCGCCTCTAAATCGGGTCCCCTGCAGATTATTTACGCCGGCAAGGCCCATCCACTGGATCAAGGAGGTAAGGACCTCATCAAAAAGATTTTTGCCGATAGTGAGCTGCTCAAGAACGAAATTAAGATTCTTTACCTTGAGAATTACGATTTGGAACTTGGAAAGATGCTTACCGCAGGCGTTGACGTCTGGTTGAATACGCCGCAACCGCCGCTGGAGGCTTCCGGAACAAGTGGTATGAAGGCGGCGCTCAACGGTATCCCGAGTTTCAGTATTCTGGATGGCTGGTGGATTGAAGGATGTATCGAGGGCATCACCGGCTGGTCCATTGGAGAAAACACGAAGAGAACCGAAGAGAGTCACGATCGCTCAGAAGATGCCTCTTCCCTTTATGAAAAACTGGAAAACACGATTCTTCCGCTCTTTTATCGTGATCGCGATCGTTTTGTCGAAGTCATGCTCCACTGTATTGCTCTCAACGGATCATTTTTTAATACCCAGAGAATGCTCCAGCAATATGTCACGAACGCGTATTTCGTCTGAAGGATTTAGGCAAAACAAAGAAAAGGAGGATTCTAGATATGGCAAAAGATCCAGTATGTGGAATGGAGATAGATGAAAAGAAGGCGGCAGGCACGGCGGAATATAACAGGAAGACTTACTATTTCTGTTCGCCAGCCTGTAAAGCGAAATTCGAGAAGGCGCCGGGCCAATACGCGAAGACGTAAGAAGAAATTTCTAAGGGCGCGAAAGGGTCGGACGACTCCCATGGCAAGAGACATTGTTGAAGGCAAAATTCAGAGCACCGCAGTGGCTTCCGCTACGACCGGAATATCGGGTGAGCAAAAAGGGATTCAAAGAGTCGAACTCCCTGTCTCCGGTTTGACCTGCGCGAACTGCGTGCAGACGGTCCAGCGCGCACTTCAGGCTGTTGGCGGCGTGAAAAACGCAACAGTTAACCTGGCGCTAGCCCGTGCATTCGTTGAATTTGATCGTGCGGAAACAACAATTTCTGACCTTATCGCGGCCATCAAAGCATCCGGATACAGTTCGGAAATCGCAAAGGCCCGGTTCAAAATCGAAGGGATCACCTGTGCTTCCTGTGTCACGAAGATCGAGCGTTCCCTAAGCGCAACCGCAGGTGTTATCTCAGCAAACGTTAGTCTCGGCTCCGAAGAAGCCATTGTCGAATATCTTCCCAGCATTGCTGACCTGGGATCTATACAAGCTGCCGTGGCTTCAGCAGGCTACAAGGTCGTTGAAGCACCACCAGTTGCTGGAAACGAGGCGTTGGACCATGAAGCTCAAGCGCGGGAGCGTGAATACCGCAGCTTGATGCGAAAATGGTGGTTTGGCGCGGCCGTAGGCACGTTCACGATGATCATGAGCTACCCGTGGCTCTTTCCCATTTTGCGCGACTGGTTTCCCCGCGAAAGCCATAGCCTCTGGTATGTGTGGGGTGGAATGGGCATCGCTGCGCTTGCCGTCATCGGCTACAGCGGCTGGCATTTCTTTACCGGGGCGTGGGAGGCCCTCAAGCATCGCTCGGCCAACATGCACACGTTAATCGCTCTAGGCACAGGGGTGGCGTGGATATACTCGACGGTTGCGCTGCTCTTCCCACAAATCTTTCCCTCCGGGGTCGTCACGGATGTTTACTACGACGTTACCGTGGTTGTTATCGCCCTGGTCGATCTGGGTCTCGCCATGGAACTCAAGGCCAAGGGAAGAACCTCGGAGGCCATCAAAAAGCTGATCGGCCTTCAGGCGAAGACCGCTCGCGTGATCAGGAATGGCCAGGAGGTCGACATTCCGGTAGAGGAGGTCTTAGTTGAGGAGGTGGTCGTAGTGCGGCCGGGCGAAAAGATTCCCGTGGACGGTGAAATCATTGAGGGCTCCTCCGCCGTCGATGAGTCCATGGTGACCGGCGAGTCGCTGCCAGTAGAAAAGAAAGTCGGGGACGAGGTGATTGGAGCCACGATCAACAAGACCGGCGCTTTCAAATTTCGCGCGACAAAGGTCGGCAAGGACACGGCTCTGGCTAATATTATTCGCATGGTGCAGGACGCCCAGGGATCGAAGGTCCCCGTGCAACGGATCGTGGATGTGGTTTCTGGTTATTTCACTCCATCGGTTGCGATTCTAGCAATCCTCGGATTCATGGTCTGGTACACTTTCGGTCCGGAGCCACGTCTGGCGTTTGCGCTGATCGTGGCGGTGACGACGCTCATTATTGCCTGCCCCTGCGCTCTCGGAATGGTTACATGTCGTTGACCACAGGCGTTGGACTTGGCGCCCTCAACGGCATTTTGATCCGGGGCGGCGAAGCCCTGCAGACCGCCCAGGGACTTCAGACGGTCATCTTGGATAAGACAGGTACGATTACACACGGAAGGCCCGTGCTGACTGATGTGGTAGTGACGGGCGAATTTGATGAGAGCACGGTGTTACGTCTTGCCGGAGGTGTTGAGAAGTCGTCAGAGCACCCACTGGCGTCTGCTATCGTCGAGGGCGCGATCAATCGCGGTATCATTCTTCCCGACGCTGAGAACTTCAACGCCATCCCCGGTCATGGGATTGAGGCAAAAATTGGGGGGCGCTCACTTTTGCTGGGAAACGTTAAACTCATGCGTGATCGGAACATTCCACTAAACGGTTCGGAGACCAAGGCGGCCCTACTCGCTGACGACGGTAAGACTCCGATGTACGTTGCCATCGATGGTAAACCCGCCGGAATAGTCGCGGTGGCCGACACTGTGAAGGAAGATTCGAAAGCGGCGATTGGCACGCTTAAAGAGATGGGACTGGAAGTGGTGATGATTACGGGCGACAACGAGCGGACCGCAAAGGCAATCGGGCGGCAGGTTGGGATCGAGAGAGTGCTCTCCGAGGTGCTGCCTCAAGATAAGGCTTTTAATGTCCAGAAGCTTCAACTTGAGGGCAAAAAAGTGGGAATGGTCGGGGACGGTATCAATGATGCTCCGGCACTCGCGCAGGCGGACGTGGGGTTCGCTATAGGTACAGGCACCGACGTAGCCATAGCCGCTTCGGATATTACGCTGATCAAGGGAAGCTTGAACGGAGTTGTCCTGGCCATCCAGATCAGTCGCGCAACGATGCACAACGTTTATCAAAATCTTTTTGGTGCTTTTATCTACAATGTCCTTGGGCTCCCCATCGCTTTAGGCGTGCTTTATCCGTTCTTTGGGCTTCTGCTTTCCCCACTCCTCGCTGCGATTGCCATGTCCTTCAGCTCCGTCACAGTAATTGGCAACGCCAACCGGCTCAAGTTGTGGAAGCCACAAGTGATGTAAGAGAGGTGATCATGACGTGGGACAGAATCATTGTCGATCTCGTTGGCCTGGGAATCATCGGTTTTATCGTTTGGTTTTTCTGGCTTGTGAAGACGAAAGGTGTAAAAGCTTCGCTTGCAAGTAGTGGTTACCAGGAGCAGATGGTTCTTGTGAAGGGCGGCTACACCCCTGACGTCATCGTAGTCGAGCGTGGTAAGCCCGTGCGCCTGAATTTTGTCCGGCAGGAGTCGGCATCTTGCAGTGAAATGGTCCTGCTTCCGGCTTTTAACAAGAGCACTAAACTCCCCGAGGGTGAGACAGTTCCAGTCGAGTTCATGCCTAAAGATCCTGGTGAGTACGAGTTTTCGTGTCAGATGGGAATGTTTCGGGGAAAGCTGATCGTAGAATAGGAGGGACAATATGCCTACAGACCCAACGGGTTTCGTCGGATGGTTAAGGTCGCGGACGGGTCTTGTGTTTCTAGGATTTGCCGCGATCGCTCTGTTTTTCCTTTGGGAAGAGCACAAAGCGCATATTCTAGGCGTCTTGCCTTATGCCTTGTTACTGCTGTGTCCCCTCTTGCATTTGTTTCATGGGGGGCATGGAGCTCACGGAGATACAGATGAGCAACATAAGGATCATAGCTGAGCCAACTAAGCAGTTTTTTAGAGGAGGTACAGATGGAAGAGGCACCTGCGTACGGGTTGTGGTCGCTCGTCATCATCAACTCTTTGGTCTTTATAATTTTCGCCTTCAGTTTCGCCAAGCCGCGTACCTCTCGGGACTGGCGGTCATTCAGCGCCTTCTCGGCTTTCATTGTGGCACTGTTCGTTGAGATGTACGGATTTCCTCTGACCATCTATCTCATTTCGGGCTGGCTGGTGAGGCGGTATCCGGGGCTTGATCCTTTTTCCCATGATGCGGGACACTTGTGGAACACGCTTCTGGGTTGGAAGATCAACCCTCACTTTGATCCTCTCCACATTCTGAGCAATATTTTGATCTTCGGCGGATTTATTCTTCTCTCGGCTGCTTGGAAAGTGCTCTATGATGCGCAGCATACGAAGACCCTTGCTCTGACAGGTCCGTACGCTTACGTTCGCCACCCTCAATATGATGGCTTCATACTCATCATGCTGGGTTTTCTTTTCCAGTGGCCGACAATCGTCACTCTCATCATGTTTCCGATTCTCGTGACGATGTACGTGAAGCTTGCACGTCGCGAAGAGAGAGAAGTGCTGGCCGAGTTTGGCGAGGAATACAGACGGTATATGGCCGGGACGCCTGCTTTCTTTCCTCGACTCAGCCAAATGCGGGAGAGAGAAGCATGAATCCGTTTCACGAGTCCTGCGGCTAACATTTAGGGCTATTGGATAGGGGTGCGCGATAAGGTAGACAGACAAGCAACAGGTAACCCTCCCCCATTTCTCGCGCCTGTCGGCGAGCAGTAACTGGTCTTGCGGTTTAGCCCTTATTGGACTGGTTATCGACAATGCGGCGAATCCACCTACCGCTGGGTTCTTAAAGGAGGACGAACTGGCGGCCCGGTCGCTGAGAGTACAGCTTCGCGTAGTGGAGGCGGGAGATTCCAACGAATTGGATGGCGCGTTCTCTGCTATAAAAGAAAGAGCGCGCTGGTGCTCTCCTCGTGATAGCCTCGCCATTCATCGGCATCAACAGCCGGATCGTTTCCTTCGCGACAAGCAGCCGGCTCCCCGCGATGTACCCCTACTGGGAGTCGGTCGACGCGGGGGGCCTAATGTCCTATGGGCCGAACCAGCCCAACTTGTACCGCCGCGCTGCCACATACGTCGATAAGATCCTGAAGGACGCTGAGCCAGCTGAGCTCCCGTTGAGCAGCTGATGAAGTTCGAACTGATCGTCAACCTGAAGGCAGCCAAGCAGATTGGCCTCACGATTCCGCAGTCTGTGCTATACCGGGCGGACAAGGTGATCAAATGACAATGTGCATTGAGCAGAACACAGTGACGCTTGGAGTCGAATGTTCTCTTTGAAGGTGATTGTGCCCATCGATTCAAAGCTGCGGGCTCTGTGCGGAAGAAACTAACCATTTAATCACTCGTCTGCTTATCGACGATTCTATCAATCCATGCCTTGAGAGAGTCCTGGGCTGTTTTTTCTGCTTCTTCCATTGACCGAAATCCGCAAGCTGCGTAGGTGCTAACAATGCCATCTTTCTTTTTACTGATAGATCCAGTAGCCACCCAGGATCCATCTAGGCGTAAAACAATTTCGTACAAGTAACCCCCGCAATCGAACGTGCTCATGGTCGGATAAAGGAGGGAGGCGATAAGACGGAAACTACCCGGTGATTTAGCTCACCGCTCAAACAAGGAAGGCTGTTCAATAAGTTTACGCACTACGTTCATCAAGGCGTGGGGTGAGATCGGCTTGAGTAAATACTCTGCGGCGCCCGCCTTAAGTGCTTTGGCTTTCCATTCTCCTACTGCCATCGCAGTAAGGACAACAATCGGAATACTGAAATCAAGAAGTTCTGCGGCAAGAGGTTCCCTCTTCAATGTCATGCATTGGCATTGCCGTGCCATGGCAGGACACAGCGCCGCATTCAAATTAGGGAGGGCCCCTTACTTAGTCGTTTGAGCATTGGGTGGCCGTGCCTGTTAACGAAACTACGGACCTTTCAAAGAATGTATGGTCATTTTGGAGTGCATCCAGTCTAGGTGACAGTATTGATTGCGTCTCAGTATCCCGAGATCGTTCGCAAGTCATATTGACGACTCTAAAGCATTGGGTCAAAATCGGTTTTAGGTTAGTCGCTGTTGATTTGCGGAGATGCAGTTTTGATGACACCAGCAGCTCTGTCATACGCCCAATCCCTTAGAGTAATGGGTCAAGCACTCGTGGCGCTTCGGATCAATTCCTTCGAGCTAGAAAAACGAGGCGACGAGTACGTCGTGCGTATGGACCCTAGCAGGTTGCTGAAAAACTCCTGGTTTTGAAATTTTTTCTACTCTGAAAATCACTGCGTATGTTAAGATGCCGCCAATTGAATCTTTGGAGGCGTTGATGCGTGGGACACAAGACAGACAAGCATGTATGTTGGCTCTGATCTCTATCGAGGCGCGCATTCCTAGTGACCACCCACTGAGACGGATCAAGAGGATGGCGGATCAAGAGCTTGTGGGATTGTCGCGGGTGTTTGAGCGGATGTATTCCCATCTTGGACGGCCCTCGGTGGCGCCGGAGAAGATTTTGAAGTCGCTGTTGTTGATCGCGCTTTACTCGGTCAGAAGCGAGCGGCAGTTTTGCGAGCAATTGGGTTACAATCTGTTGTTTCGTTGGTTTTTGGACATGGAGCTGGTCGAAGAAAGCTTCGATGCCACGGTTTTCAGCAAGAACCGCGAGCGGTTGATGGAGCACGAGGTGGGGCGTTTGTTTTTCGAGGCGGTGGTTGGGCAAGCTCGAGGAGCCGGGCTGATGAGCGACGATCATTTCACAGTGGATGGGACTCTGATCGAGGCCTGGGCAAGCCTCAAGAGCTTTCGACCCAAGGGAGAAGATCGGTCGGGAGATAATGATCGGGGAGATCGGGGAAACCGCTGGGTGGATTTTCATGGCGAGAAACGAAGCAACAACACCCATGAGTCGACGACCGATCCCGACAGTCGTCTGATACGTAAGGGGCCGGGA
>WNFY01018476.1_pt1 | contig 10863 bp, 10 predicted proteins | sample 5400091 | NCBI WGS metagenome assembly WNFY01 (sample SAMN13153364, study PRJNA577476) | soil metagenome | isolation source: 60 cm soil or saprolite under grassland replicate 1 | place: USA:California | collected 2016-06-15
CAGGTCATGGTCCGTCTCACTGGGAAAGATGACCTCTAAGCGGCGTCCCTGCATCTGCATCAACTGCTCAATGTAGGTGAGTCCGAAGCGCGTCGCCCGCTCCCGCTGCTCGACCACAATCACGCCGATACGGGCATCAGTGAGCAACTTGAGAAACTTCGGACGGCTCTCATTGAGTCCCGATGCCAGCTCGCTGACGATCTTGGTCACCTGATAGCCGCGTGAGGCTGCATAGTCCTTGAGTCGTTGCATTTGCCGCTCTAAATCCTCTTGCTGATCTGCCGATGAGACCCGCGCATAGAGTGCTACGTGTGTCGGCGCTTCAGAGGCGCGCGGCTCCCGTACAATCACGGTGCCGGTATCGAGTTGATAGGCGTCAAGTTTGCCAGCCTTCCACCAACGAAAAGCCGTCTTGTAGCTGACACCCATCTGTTTGGCATATGCGCTTAATCTCACGGGGATAGAATAGCATAAACGTTACCAAATGTCAACATTCCGTTTAGCTATTAATCACCCCTGCCTAACGTTGAACAAGTACCGACTTGACTAAATTGACGCCAAAATGATAGCCAATTTCATGATAATCATTGCTGGACCAGAAGGCCAGTTCACATTTCTTGCCCACTTCAATGCTGCCGATTTGATCCTCCAATGCCAGGGCGCGCGCGCCGTTGATCGTCGAGGCCGTCAGCGCCTCTTCAAGCGACATGCCCATCAAGGACATTGCCAGCCCCAGGATCATCTGCATATTTTCACAGTAGGATGTACCCGGATTGAAGTCCGTGGCCAGGGCAACGTGGAGACCATGATCCAGGAAACGTCGCGCCTGTGGGTAAGGACTACGCAATGTGTATGAGCAACCGGGCAGCAGCGTTGCCACTACACCGGCTTCGCATAACGCATCCAGGTCGGCGTCGCTGGCGTGATCGAGGTGATCGGCTGAGACTGCACCCAGTTCGGCTGCGAGTGCAGCTCCGCCAGACGGGCTAAGCTGGTCAGCATGTATCTTGAGTTGATAACCCAGTGCTTTGGCCCTGCTGAGAATGCGTCGACACTCTTCAAGAGTAAAGGCTTCCCGTTCGCAGAACACATCACAGAATCGTGCCAGTCCCACAAAAGAGGGCAGCATCTCCTCAATAACCAGGTTGACAAAGTCTTCGCGGCGGTCGCGATATTCGGGCGGAACAACATGCGCGCCCAGAAAAGTCGGTATGACACGCACCTGGCTATTCTGGTATTTAGAGCTCTCCTCGAGCGCATTGAGGTTGTTGATGATACGCAGGCAGGCCTCTTCAGTAACCTTATCTAATCCATAGCCCGTTTTTATCTCTACGGTTGTTGTGCCATATGTGCGCAGTTTATCTATTCTGGCTTTGGCCAGCTCCAATAATTGATTGGTATCTGTCTTGCGGGTGGCATTCATGGTGGTGAGAATGCCGCGTCCCTGTGCAAGTAGCTCTCCGTAACCAACGCCGGAGCGGCGCAGGTGAAATTCTTCCGCGCGGTCTCCCGCGAAGACCAGGTGGGTATGTGAATCGACCAGGCCAGGAGTGACTACTGCTCCCTGAGCATCGACGATGGTGATACCGTCTTGTGAATCGTCCGCACTATGTTGGAACAAAGGTTCGAGTTCGTCATCAGGACCAATCCAGGCGATGTTCCCGTCATGTACAGCCATAGAAGCGTGTGATATGACCTGTAAGGGTCCGCTCGCCCCTCGGATGGGTTGTTGCGCAACAGTAACCAGTTGACCAATATTGTGTATGACCATGTTTGCCTGAATCTGTGGTTGTGCTGGATCTGGCATAGCCGGTCTGCCCTCCTTCACACTCGTTCTCTTAACACGTTGTGACAACTCCCCTGTTCTCTCGTCGGATACAGTCTGCATTCAAACCTTCTCATGACTCTAGTTATCACAGATGAGACGGCATCTGTCAAGCGGTGCCGTCTGTGGTCAGGCGGCGTTTCACCTCCATGGCTCAAGCCAGGGGTACCCATACCGCCTTTTTGATAGTCGAGTGGCACCGCTTTATACAAGATATTTGAGATATTCTGTGAGCTCGCACATTTACTTGCTCAAAGACCCTGGATTTGTTACACTGTGAGCAGGCAGCAAGGCCTATTTCGAGGTTGAGAGTGTAGAAGGAATATTGTGACTATGCGAGCGATCGATGATGCCAGCGTAAAGTACGCGGCCGTGTTGCGCCTCTTACAGGCCTGGAAACAGTTGCCAGAAAGCGACTTCTCACGGATGCTGCGACAATACTTTCTTGTAACCGACGATTTTCGCGAGATGGAAGACCAGGGCTTGCTCACCATGACGTTTGTTGGCGATGAATATGTCATAACTGGCACCCTGCTGGGACGACTGTGGTTAGAGCAGTATAGCAATGAGGAGAAGAAGAATAATGCCATATAATGAAGAAGAGGAAGAGGCGTTTCCCTATACCACAATTGGCACCGATGATGCGAAGAGGTTGGTCGAGGCTGGTGCATATGTCATTGATGTACGACAGCCAGATGAGTGGTTTCGTGGCCATATTCCTGAGGCTCAGTTAGTACCGCTCAATGGAATCTATTCCTTTGGCAAGGCGCTCAAAGATTTGGGGTTGCCTGAGGAGGAAGACGTGATATTTGTCTGCGCTACCGGGCAGCGCAGTGCATCGGCTTCGGAGATAGCCCTGGTTGCTGGCCTGAAAAAAGTATATAATTTGGCAAACGGCATGAATGGATGGGTTGCTCGACGTTACCCCATCGAACGGTAAGTGAACGCCATCCCCGTCTGGCGCCAGGAATGTGCGCCGGTCAAATTGAGAGGAGTTTCCCAATGCCCCTACTAGATGGAAAAAAGGCCCTTATCTTTGGTATTGCCAACCACCGGTCAATTGGCTGGGCCATTGCGCAATCACTTGCCGCCGAGGGCGCTCAGCTTGCATTCTCATACCAGGAACGTATGGAAAAGTATGTACGCGATCTGGCTGCGAAGATTCCTGGTACCGAAGTGATGGAATGCGACGTACAGAGTGATGAGCAACTCGATTCGGCTTTCGCACGAGCAGGCGACATCTTTCATGGTGAGCTTGATATCCTGATCCATTCGGTCGCCTATGCCCCTCCACGCGAGCTGGAGAACCCGTTCTATGAGACGAGCCGCGAAGGCTTTCACACAGCTCTGGATATCAGTGCCTACTCACTTATTCCGATGGCAAAGCGTGCCATGCCGATGATGCAGGCTCGCGGCGGTGGCAGTATACTCACACTGACCTACATGGCAAGTGAGCGCGTAGTGCCCAAATATAATGTCATGGCCGTTGCCAAAGCCGCCCTGGAGTGCAGTGTGCGTTTCCTGGCCTACGAAATGGGAGAGCACAATATTCGCGTCAACGCGATTTCTGCGGGTCCACTCAACACTCTGGCCGCCCGCGGTGTCTCTGGCTTAACCCATTTTCGCGAGCAGATGAATCATATAGCCCCGCTGCGCCGTAACATTGAGCAGAGCGAGGTGGGCGACGCAGCTCTCTTCCTCTGCAGCCCCCTGGCCCGCGCGATCACCGGTGAGATTATGTTTGTCGATGCCGGTTACAACATCATGGGATTTGGAGATACGAAATAGCATAACAGAGAAGAAAACGGGCACCAGTGGTGCTCGTTTTCTTCTCTGTTATGCTATAATATTTTTATTGCTCTACACGGCGACCGGTGGGTGGCGGGGGAGCAGGCTCTCCACAGATGCTACAGTAACGTGCGTTCGAGCGGTTCATGTGTCCACAGGGCCATGGCCGCAGCGTTCCAGAGACGACCGTCTGTATTGATGACGATGATGGCTGGACGGGTTGAGGTGTTTTAGGCGGCGCACCAAAGGCCACCATGGCATCATCCAGTGACGAAGCTTGCTTCTGCTGCATAGAACCCCCCGCGGGACTCGGCCCCTTCTGGGCAATAGCAGCCGGGCGTGGTTCCTGTGAGTCTAGTCCAGCTTTTCCTGTGCTGGAAGTGGCTGATTTCTTGCTACGGCGGCGGAAAAACACCATAAAGAGCAGCGCCAGCAGGAGAATTAGCAGAGCTATGCCGCCAATCGTCAATACATAGGCTGCGATTGTATTTGTTGGGGCCGTATTCGCTGTTGGCGTAGGCTGTGGCGATACATTCTCGGTTCTGGCCTGTTGCTGCGAATATGTCAGATAGGGTGTGACTCCTTTGAACAGGGGATATTTTGCGGCGATCTGCGCAAATTCCTGTTGGGCCCTATGCCAGTGGCCGGTAGAATTGGACGCATAATCGTTTAAGGCCTGACTCCATGCTTTCTGAAAGGGTCCGGCAGAGGTATTCAGGTTGAGCGCTTGTACCAGTTCCCGGGCGCTGTTACTCGCCTGTAAGAAACTGGTGCCGCCTGGGGAGCCGGAGTTAACCAGGCCAAAGCTCACAATGCCCACAACAGCTCCATTGCTGTCCAGTGCAGGCCCGCCGCTATCGCCATGCTCGACGTTGCCGCCGACTTGAATTACCTGCGCCCCCGAGTCCGTTGTTTTGATGGAACTGACGTTGATAGTATTGACCGAAGCTGTCAGAATATCTGTCGGCCTGTTGCTGACATCCCCGTTGCCTGGGAAACCAATAATCGTCAGTTGATCTTGCTGCTGAACATTCCCCGAATCTCCAAGTTGTACACTTGGCATATCATTCAAGCCAACGTGGATAATAGCCACGTCTTTTTCGTTAAAAGAGCTCTCTTTTTCAATGCGGTCAACCGCGGCGTGAATCTGAAACGGCAGACTTGAAAAATCTGGTGCGCTCAGTGGACCGGTATAGCTTGTATTAAGAAAGACTTCACTCGAGGCCGGGTCATAACTTGGCGTCGCGACCAGTTGCCCGCTCTTGAGTTCCTGGTCTACTTGATCCGCAGTGACCTGAGAACCGGGCTTGGCATTTAAATTCATATATGCGGTCACGTCTTTTGCCGCTGTGTCATCAAGATACTGGCTTAATGACTGGTCGTGCGGCGGATTAATTACATGATCCGCGGTCAGAATGTCACCGTGTCCAGAAATGAACGTACCACTGCCCGATAATTGTAGTGGATAACTGTTGCCTGTGCCTTGAGGGAAAGTCACGTTGCTTGTCTGAGAAAAATGCACCGTCAGATGACCGCCAAGAGTCGTGATGATGCGTACTACCGCGGGCTCGGCAATATCTACCGCACGCACAACGGGATCACCGACATTACCGCCTGGCTTGCCACTGGCGAAGGCAGTCGTTGTCGTAGTTTGTACTGTTCCTATTATAAAAAGACACGCCAATCCGCATACCAGCAGTAAACGGGATGACCAGCGCGCTAGATGTGAAAGTGTGCCTGTATATCCTGATCTATACATATGTAGCATCTTGCCTTTGGTTACAAGTGAAAAGCTTTGTTAGTATTTACATCATATCATATACATACGAAAATACGTACCTCAAATCAAGTGGGCTGTACCACCAGAAAGGTCCTGGGGTCCTGGGTTCCGGGCATACCATACATAAATGCCATCTCAATGGTCTCGTAATTCGGTGAATGATGAAGGCAGCGCCGCCCTGGCTGGGGTGACGCCTACAATTTTGATTCACCTATAGTGCCGACTTAACTCAGAAGCATAGACCTTTCCAACTGTCGCGGCATTTTGCTCTAACCACTGACTCAAGTGCATGTCCGGTCCAACAGCGTCGATAATACCGTTTTCTTTCGACTGCCCAACCTGTACCACCAGGTCCGCCATGTCCTCAACATACATTGGCTGGAGCTGGTAGGTGCCAGACCCAAAGATAGGAAAGGCCGGGAAGTGCCTGAGTAGCCAGGCGATATTATTGATGAGGATATCTTCCGTGCCAAAGATGACCGTTGGCCGGATGATCGAGTACGATAAACCAGAATTGATGAGAGCCTGCTCCAGTACGGCTTTGCCCTTGAAATAGGGCAGCCGTGACGTTTCAGCTGGGTTGGTTATACTGATATGCACTACGCGCCCGATGCCCGCCTCTTTAGCCGCTTCAAACAGAATTTTCGTGTTTGCCACTGCCTTCTCAAAGGTGACAGAGCCGCGCGCGAAGCGAATCCAGTAGGTATTATAGAGCGTTGTTGCCCCTTCCAGGCTCTTGACCAGTGCCGCGGGATTATCAAAATGAAAAGGATAAACACAGACCTGCTCTCCAAATGGGTTTGGGTTGTCGGGATGCCCGGTGAGCGTGCGAACCTGTTTCCCCATCGCCAGGAGACGGCGCGTAATGTATTTACCAGTATAGCTGAAAGCCCCGGTAATGACGTTTACTTCGTTTGTTGCCATAATCAATGCTGCCTCTCTCTAATATGTAATTTCTGATAGAAGCATACTGAAGCAATCTGGCAGCGACAAGGGTGTTGGCACGTCAAGTGACCCCATGCCAGAAGGCAGGGGCTTGTAACTAACCCTTGCGGGTCGCTACCATAGGCTGCTTGACGGCAACCCGCGCAATGTTTATCGCCGCATTGTAGTCGGCATTGCAGCAGAAACCGCACTGCTTACAGCGGAAGGAGGCCTGGTTTTGACGATTGGCTTTTTCACAATGTCCACACTGAGAACAGGTTCGACTCGTGTTTCTTGGGTCAACCAACCTGACAGGAATGCCAGCCCATGCTGCTTTGTAGGCAATGTACGTTCTCAGTTGAGAGAAAGCCCAGGACTGTCGTTCGTAGCGGTGTTTTCGCTGAACCATTTTCGTGCGCTCCCGAATACCCGTGAGGTCTTCAAGCGCAAGTGCCTTGCGAGTACGAACAGCTTTCTGTACCAGGGCCGTACTGATCTTGTGGTTGGTGTCTGTTTGAAAACGCTTCTCACGTCCACTCATTTTCTTGAGACGACGTTTGGCAGAGCGGGTACCGACCCTCTGCACGCTTTGGCGACGACGATGGTAGCGCAAACGCACCTCACGGACTTTCGCGCCACTGAAAGTCTCGCCGGTACTATCAGTGGCAAGGCTGACGATGCCAAGGTCAACCCCAAGGGTCTCCGGGGTCTCTGTCTGGTGAGGGGCTTCTCTGCCCTGGGTGACATGCAAATAGTAGGTGCCACGTTTCCATACCAGATCAGCCCCGCCGATGGTCCATGCAGGATCAATGAGCATGGCATGTTGACGTTTGCCCAACACCATTTGGCAGATCACGCGCCCTTGCAATGTACTGAGGGAGACACGAGCAAGACTCAGCAAGCGGTACGTGCGAGCATCATAGCGGATAGAACCACGCGACCCGAACTGAGGACACTCTGCTGGTTTCTGGTCGGGTTGACGTTGCTTCTGCTGGACTCGTACCGTCTTGATGGCTTCCACGGCTTTGGCACGCGCACAACAGGCCAATTGCGCTCCAAGCCCAAAGCGGGTACGGGTTTCCCCATAGACACGATGGTGAGCAGTAGTGGTGTTGGTGATGTGCTCATGCCAGCAAAGAGAAGCAATCCACGAAGCGGCTTCATTGAACTGCTGTTGCGTCTCTTGCAAAGCGGCCTCGTGTCCGTCTATATCCAGTTTGATACAGATTGTTCTGGTGAGTGTTTTGCTCATGAAGAAGAGTATAGCAGCAAGTAGAACAAAAGTCAAAAAAGGGGGCGCGTGCTTCCTTCCCATGTCTAGAAGGACAGGGGTCTCCGCACGCGACGTTTGATGAATCTGATTTTTTAATGCTCTTTGCCACACATCTCCGAAAATCCCCACCCCAAGAATCGTGTAACGTATTATTGGATATAATAGTGATAGACCTGCGTTGAGCGGGGGACTGTATAATCTCTACCTGGCGAGAGTGGTACATGTTGCTGCGGTTAAAGCATTTTATAAGAGTGAAAAGCAGCAAGCGGATATGGAGGTAGCGCCGGCTGGACGACAACTTCAACTTTACCAGGGGTTGATATTGGCCTTTATACTCTGGCTGCTGGTCGGTTTTGTGCTGCTTCCGCTGACGAACGCTGGGATCTTTGGGGTAGATCTCGCTATTGGTTTGAACAACACGCTTGTAAGTCTCGCGGCAGTAGGCATGGTGTATGGCCTGCTTTTTGTGTCTATTCAGAACTGGCTTGCGACCCGCGGCCATAAGAGGAAGGCAGCCCAGGATGGCGAAGAGGCAGAGAACGGACTGACGCGGCGCACGGTGATCACACGCGGCCTGATTATAGCTGGTGTCGGGCTGCTGGGCTACGGAGCATGGCGGTTTATTACTCAGGGCGTGAGCAGTGCCACCGCTCCTGTAACTAAACTGATCCAGAATTATAAAAGTAAGATCGTGCCGCCGGTGCCGAACTATGGCGAAATTCATCCCACACGGTTTCTCTCGCCGGAGGTTACCTCGAACGACCAGTATTACGTGGTCTCCAAAAACCTCTTCTCTGACCCTACGGTCAACAGTAGTGGCTGGCACCTGACGGTTGATGGATACGTTGACAAACCTTTCACGCTGAGCTATCAGGAGTTGCTTGCTCTGCCGATGCAGCAGCAATACGAGTCCATGATGTGCATCAGCAATGAGGTTGGCGGCCAATACATGAGCAATGCCCTCTGGGAAGGTGTGCGTCTGAAAGATTTGCTTGAGCGAGCTGGGGTCAAAACGGGCACTGTCAAAGTCGTTTTCTACGCGGTGGACGATTATAGTGATAGTATTCACCTGGACAAGGCGCTCGAGCCTACCACGCTGCTGGCTGTGCGTATGAATGGTGCGACGCTACCGCAGGGTCATGGCTTTCCCGTGCGCATGCTTGTGCCCGGCATCTACGGTATGAAGCACTGCAAATGGCTGACGCGTATCCAGGTTGTGTCGCAAGATTACCAGGGCTACTGGCAAGAGCGCGGCTGGAGCGATCCCGCGCCCATTCGCTTGACCTCGCGTATCGATACTCCCCTGGTTGGCTCGAGTATTCCCGCCAAACAGTTGACATATGTTGGTGGTGTCGCCTTCTCAGGCAATAAAGGTATCTCCGAAGTGGATATCAGCCTCGATGGGGGCAACAGCTGGCAGCTCGCAACCCTCAAACGACCTCTCTCTACCCTCACATGGGTGCTCTGGGAGTATCCATGGCTACCGACTTCGCGTGGCTTCTATACCCTCATTGTTCGTGCCGTCGATATGGAAGGGAATGTGCAGGACCCCAACGTTGAACCGCCCGCGCCAAATGGGTCATCTGGATATCATACCATTGCTGTATCCGTTGTATAATCAGGCAATTTGTTAATCTTTGCTAATTTCGGGTAAAAAGTGTCCGTTTCGGCCTTTGCTATTGATTGTAGTAGTAGAGGCATCTCAAAGCTATAGAGAAAACGGACGAGAAAGACCTTGTTTGAGCGGATAAGGCCAAAATGGTGATGGATGTCCAGGGAAGACTTTAATCACCATTTGATGGTGCCTGGTCCAGAAAGTCAGGCGGAAACGCGTATTCTTGTGCATGAAACGCTCTTGAAAATGAAGCCGCAGGACGCGGCGTGTTTGCATCTCCATTATGGGAACGGTTTTACCTACGAAGAGATCAGTCATGTGTTAGGCATGACGCCAGAAGCAGTTCGTAAACGCGTTGCTCGTAGCGTGGAAAAATTTCGTGCTCTGTATGAGGCATCTACTCAGACGAGCAAGGAAGCAAACAGTAATTGCAGGTGAGGTAGTTGATCTATGTCAGGACAAAAGCGGGTGTCAGAGGATGTGGATGAAATAGTGCATCCAGATGATAGCACACTGCTTACCTATATTGGTCAGCCATTCCCTGATAAAGCCAGGTCGAATGTGCGCCAGCACCTCGCACTGTGTGAGCCGTGCCAACTTCGTTATGGTGAGCTGAAAAGCACCGCCGATCTGCTTACTGAAACGCTGGCACACTTTGAAAATGCGCAATATTATCCGCCGTTGACGGTGAAAGTGCGTGAGTCTATACAAAATCCTGCCGCTGCCCGCCTTGTTCGCCTGAAACGTCGGAAGGAGCGACTACGGGAAGACCTGGCACTATACCCCCTTTTTCCAGTTCTTTTCTTGTTGAGATCAAGACAACTAAAACCGAGAAACATGGCAATGGCATCAGTACCAGTCGCTGCTATTCCTGCCGTGCTGTTCCTGGTATTGCTGGCGGTGTTCGTGGTATTGGCTTCCAATAGCGAGAAACTCAAGCAGTTTCAGCCTTCTGATGTGACGAGCACCGGTGTGGCACAGTCCACACCAAACATTATACCCCACTCGGTTGCGACACCCATCACACCCACCACGCCCACCGCGAAACCAGTGAAAGCGCTTCCAGCTTTTCCGGAGACTACAGTCACAGCGACGCCCGGTCCGCCCAAACCAATAATCAGCCTCTGTTCGACGACGAATGACAAGACACAATCGCGCTTACGTTTCTGTGGCAGTAATTTTTCAGCGGGTGGTCAAGTCCAGCTTGTCGTAACTTTCGCTTTTAGTCGAACCAGGTATAAATTCCTGGCACCTGTAAGTGCACAGGGCATATTCCAGATCTCGTGGATTGCCTCTAATTGTAAATGGGTGCCTCTATCCATCTATGCGCAGGACGTGACCCCGGGACACACGGCCGAAATTTCACAGATATTGCAAAATATTCAGTTTTTGAATTGTAATTCTCCGGCACCGACGGCGGTGGGGGGATAGCATTCCACGCATTGAAGATGGGAGCGGCGCATTCCCATCGCCTTCAGGCATGGGTTAGCCGCTCTTGACATCTATGGTATACCATGCTACAATAAATAGCATGAGAGAACAACATACCAAGCATGTCACCTATAAGATAGCGTATCATTTCGTCTGGTGTCCTAAGTACAGGAAGAGTATCCTGGTAGGAAAGGTTGCTAGTTTTGTGGAGGCTGAGTTGAGGCGGT
>WNFY01020130.1_pt1 | contig 10863 bp, 10 predicted proteins | sample 5400091 | NCBI WGS metagenome assembly WNFY01 (sample SAMN13153364, study PRJNA577476) | soil metagenome | isolation source: 60 cm soil or saprolite under grassland replicate 1 | place: USA:California | collected 2016-06-15
ACAACATCAAGGTCACGTTCGGAAACGGCCAAAGCTTTTCACCCGAAACGCGCGTCCAGTTCCATCAAGGCTCCTGGAGCCGCACGATCGATCTTCCAGGGCCCGTCCGCATCGTCCGCCGGGTCGATTTCTGGTACCGCAGCCGGCTGCGTCGCGGCGCGGCCACCGTGCGCTTGTTCGGCCGGACGTGACGGCAGCGCAGTCCGCAGTCTTCATCTACGCCATTCTCAGTCGCATGGCGTACGTGCTGTTCGTGGGGTACGTGCTGCGCCGCGAGGAGCGCGAGGGCTTCTACGCGCAGCGCTTCGGTCCGGTCCTGGGTTTTCGCCGCTTCGTGCGGCGCGCCTCGGTCGTCATGTACCATGACGCGCTCGCATTCATTCTGCTGTGCCTCGTCACGCGCAACACCTGGGCCGTGCCGGTTTCGCACGCGGCAGCGGTCGCGACCGGCGCGCTGCTGGTGATCGTGGGCCTCGGCACGAAACTGTGGGCCGCGCGTACCCTGGGCAGCGAGGCCTATTACTGGCACAACTTTTTCAATCCCGTTGAAGCGGTGGGGCCGGTGTCGAGCGGGCCGTACCGCTTCCTCTCGAGCCCGATGTACACGATCGGGTACCTGCAGACCTACGGACTGGCCCTGATGCTGCGCTCGCTGCCGGGTCTCATCGCGGCCGTCTTCTCCCAGGCGGCAATTCTCGTGTTCTACTTCGTCATCGAGAAACCGCATTTCCAGCGACTGCACCGCTCGAGCTGATGCGACGCGTAGCCTTTCTACTATATGTCCTTGCTGTCGGCTGCCGCGGCAACGCGGCAGCCGCCGACGAACAGGACATGGCCGCGCCCGAGCAGCATCCCGACGAGCACGCCGCCGCGGCCGCCGAACGCGCCATGGCGGGGATGGTCGCCGAGGACCTGCATCTTCGGCTCACACCGCTGCGACCGGTGGCGCCGGGCGACTCGGCGCGCGCGGCCGAGGTCCTGGCCGTCATGCGACGGGAGCTCGCCAGGTATCGGGACGTCCGAGTGGCGCAGGGCGATGGCTTCCGGCAATTCATTCCCGCGGGCGGCGCGCCCGTCCAACACTTCACGAAGCTGCGCTGGGCCTTGCAGGCGCGGAACGGGCTCGATCCCGCGCGGCCGACGTCGCTGCTGTACGAGCGCGCCGCCGATGGCAACCTCACGCTCGTCGGCGCGATGTTCACGGCGCCGCCGCAAACCACTGACGATGAGCTCAATGCGCGCCTGCCGCTCAGCGTCGCGCGGTGGCATCAGCATGTGAACTGGTGCCTGCCGGGGGGGCCGCTCGCGGACGCCCGGCGGCGCTGGCGCGAGACCAGGGACGGGCAACCGGTGTTCGGTCCCAAATCGCCGATCGCGACAGCGGAAGCGTGCGACGCGGTCGGCGGGCGCTTCCGGCCGCGCCTGTTCGGCTGGATGGTGCACGTGATGGCGTTTTCCGCGGACGATCCCTGGAATGCGCATCATCACTAGCGTCGCTTGACGGTCGGAGCGGCGGGCGGTAGCACTAGGGCGACGCTCACTCCCCCAGAGGGCATGAATATGCGACGTCTTGAGAATTTACTCGCAGCGCTGTCGGTGCTGCCGACCTTCCTGCTGGCGCAAGGCGGATCGATCCGCGGCCGCGTGGCGGATGCCGCCGGCGCGGCGCTGCCCCGCGCGTCGGTTTCGGCCGAAGGCTCAGGGTTACGTGCCACCACCGACGATCAAGGCCGTTACGAAATCCGCGGCGTCTCAGCCGGCACCTACACGGTCCGCGTTCGGTTGCTCGGCTATGTCCAGCAGTCGGCTCGCGTGACCGTCGGGCAGGGGCCCGTCACGCAGGATTTCGTGCTCGCCGAGCAGGCGATCAGCCTCTCACCGGTCGACGTCGTCGTCGGGTCGCGGGCGCGTCATACCGCGGCCGAGCAGCTGGCGGTGCCCGTCGACGTCTTCACCTCCGAAGAAATCGCGGTGCAGGGAACCAACGAGACGAGCCAGATTCTCCAGAACCTGGCGCCCTCGGTCAATTTCCCGCGCCAGAGCGTTACGGACGCCAACGACATCGTGCGGCCGTTCACGCTGCGCGGTTTGAGTCCCGATCACACCCTCGTGCTCCTGAATGGCTGGCGCAGACATCAGATGGCGGTGCTCAACACGTTCGCGTACGGGATGGGGGCCGGCTCGAGTGGCGTGGATCTCAACGCGCTGCCGGGCGGCGCCGTCGACCGGATCGAGGTGCTGCGTGACGGTGCGTCGGCGCAGTACGGCTCCGACGCGATCGCGGGCGTCGTCAACGTGGTCTTGAAGGAGGGCGGGTTCACGCCGTTCCTGAACGTGGATGGGGGCCAGTACCGCACGAAGGACTACCCCCACGACGGCACCACCGCCGATCTCAACGGCGGATTCGGCGTGGGTCTGGGACGCGGCTCGTTGGCGGTCTTTGGGGAGTATCTGCATCGCGACCCGACCAACCGCGCCTGGCCCGATATCTTCCTGGCGGACCAGAACGGCGTGACGGATGTGATCGACACGTTGACCGGCCGAATCCTGAAGAAAAACAATTCGCTGACGCAGCCGAACTACCACTGGGGCGACGGGCTCGAGAAGGACCTGATGTCGTTCGCCAACTTCCGGATGCCGCTCAATCCCGGCGGCACCAGTGAGGTGTACGCGTTCGGCGGCTACAGCCACCGTACCGGCACGGGGAACGGATTCTTCCGCTATTTCGACAGCAACAAGAACTGGCAGGAGCTGTATCCGCAGGGCTTCTTGCCGCAGTTCCGTCCCGACGTCGCCGACTATTCCGGCGTGGCGGGATTCCGCGCCGTCGTCAGCGGCTGGTCGCTCGACCTCGGCGGATCGTTCGGCAAGAACCGGTTCGACTACAATCTCGAGCACACCAACAATCCGTCGCTCGGCCCCTGTCTCGATACGCCGTGCGCACCGGGAGCCGACAGTCTGCTCGGGACGGCGGATGATCCGGGCATTCCGAATCAGCTCTCGTTCTTCGCCGGCCGGCTGTCGCGGACCGAGGCGATCGCGGCCCTGAACCTGGCGAAGCGCGTGAACATCGGGCCGAGCGACACGAGCGACCATCACCGCACAAATGTCGGCGTCTATGTCGACCTGGAGAGCCAGCTCAATCCGCAAATTCTTGCCAACGTCGCGGCGCGGTTCGAGAGCTACAGCGACTTCGGCCAGCGGGTCAACGGCAAGCTCGCGCTGCGGTATCAACCCACGCAACGCTTCGTCGTGCGCGGCGCGGCGAGTACGGGATTCCGCGCGCCTGGGCTGGCGCAAAGCTTCTTCAGCCATACGACGACGAACGTGATCGGGGGGCAGTTCATTCAGGTCGGCAACTTCCCGGTCGACAATCGCGCGTCAAAGATTTTCGGCGCGAAGCCGCTCAAGGAAGAGACGTCCGTCAATCTCAGCGGCGGATTCGCGTTCACGCCACGCGACAACGTGACGTTCACGGTCGATCTCTTCTATATCACGATCGATAACCGCATTCTGCTGGGCGCCACGTTCGGCGATTCGGTGTCGGCGGCGATTCTCGCGGACTCCGGCTTCTCCAACATCGGCGCGGTGCAATTCTTCACCAACGGCCTCGACACGAAGACGAATGGCGTGGACGTCACCGGCAGCGTGCAGCAGCAACTGGGCACGGGTGTGCTCGATCTCAGCCTCGGTGTGAACTACTCGAAGAACCGGATCACGCGCGTCGATTCACTGCCGCCGATTCTGCAGGGGACGCCGACGACCTTGACCAGCATCCTCGACCTCGTCACCAAGGTCGGCATCCAGGAGGAGCGCCCCGATTGGCGCGGTACCCTCACGGCCCAGTACAACGTGCGCCGGTTGCATGCGCTCGGCAGGATCTCCTATTACGGCGGCTTCGCCTCGGCCCAGCCCAGCTTCACGGACCGGGAGGAGTATGGCGCCAAGACGCTCGTCGACGCGGAGATCGGCTACCAGTTCAACGCCGTCAACCTGTCGATCGGGGCGCGCAATCTGTTCGACGTCTATCCCGACCGGGCACATGCCGAGTTCAACAACAACGACAACACGTTCCCCTGGGCCGCGGCGTCGCCCTTCGGTTATAACGGCCGTTACCTGTATGCACGGGCAGAAATGCGTCTGCTCCAATAGGGAGGGAGTTCTATGGTTCGCGCTGCAAGATTGCTGAGCATTGCCGCGGTCACGGTTCTGTTCGCGGCTGTCCCGGGGGGGGCGCACGCCCAGAACGGCCGGATCCGGGGCACGGTACGCGACGCCCACAGCGTTCCGATGGCGAGCGCCACGGTCCGCGTGACTGGTGGCACCGGTGCCGCCCGCCGCACGACGACGGATGCCGACGGCGCGTTCTTATTTACGAACGTCGCCCCCGGGACCTACACCGTGGCCGCATCGCTGCCCGGCGTCAGAACGCAGGTGCAGCAGGGCGTGCAGGTAGCGGCCGACGCCGAAGCGGTGGTGCACTTCGTGCTGCAAGCGCTCGAGATGGAGGCAATCACCGTCACGGCGATGAAGCGCGAGGAGCAGCTCCTCAACGTACCAATCTCGATCGCTGCTCCGACGGAGCAGGCGCTGCGCGTGCGTGGCGTGGACAACATCGAAGAAGTCGCGCAAAACGTCGCCGGGTTCAGTGTGCAGAACCTCGGACCCGGACAGAGCCAGCCCGCCATCCGTGGCGCGTCGTCAGGCCAAACGTGAAGGAAGAAGTGGGCGCCTATCTCGACGAATCGGTGATCTCGCTGTCCCTGTTCACGCCGGACCTCGATCTGTTCGACGTCGGCCGCGTCGAGGTGTTGCGCGGGCCGCAGGGAACGCTGTTCGGCTCCGGGTCCCTGTCCGGGACGGTGCGTTACATCAGCAATCAGCCGGAGCTCGGCATCAGCAAGACGTTCGGCGAGACCGAGGTGACGGAGATCGACGGCGGCGAGCCCGGCACCAGTGCCAAGCTCGGATTCAACGCGCCGCTGGGAGACAAAGCCGCCGCGCGGATCGTGGGGTACAGCACGCGCACCGGCGGCTACATGGACGCGGTGCAGCCGAACCTGCGCATCGATCAGAACGTCAACGGCAACACCCGCGCTGGGCTCAGGGCCGCGATTCGCTTGCAACCAAGCAGCAAGTTCAGCATTACGCCGCGGCTGGTGTATCAGCGCGCCAAAGCGGACGGCTGGAATCGCATCGACGCCTATAACATTCTGGCCAATCCGTACACGACGACGCGCCCCAAGGTCACCCTGGGCGAGCGCGAGCTCTTCACGCAGATCGAAGAGCCCGTGACCGATAAGTTCTTGCTCGGGGACGTGAATCTTCAGTTGGATCTCGGTGCCGCTACGCTGACGTCGGTGTCGTCGTACACGCATCGCAACATTCTCGTGGTGCGCGACGCAACGGCACTGTACGCGAGCATCGTGGGCGGGAGCTTCCAGCTGCCCGAAAACATCTTCACACTCGATGCACCACTGTACGACCACACCAATTCGATCGTCTGGACGCAGGAAGTGCGCGTGGCTGGCAGCGCCCAAAACCAGCTGAAATGGCTGGTAGGCGCGTTTTACAGCAACAACAAGCGGGGCTACGGGCAGGACGTGTTCGTCAAGAACTTCGACACGCTCGCCGCCCCGATCTGCTGCCCAGTGCTCGAGCCCGGTGGCTTCCCTCCCCCTCCTCAGCCCGACGGGTGGACACACCAAAGCTCGACCTCACCGGCGGCCTGCGCTGGTACAACTTCGATGAGAACCGCGCACAGGCCTTCGACGGGTTCTTTGTAGGCTACGTCACCCGGCCCGGCAAGACAAAAGCCAACGGATTGGCGCCCCGCTTCATTGCCAATTACAAGGCGTCGGATGCGTTGACCTTCAATGCCCAGGCATCCCGCGGCTTCCGACTCGGCGGGATCAACGACCCGCTCAACAAGCCGATCTGTTCTCCCGCGGATACGCTCACGTTCGGTGGTCGGGACTCGTGGAAAGACGAGACGGCTTGGAACTACGAGGCCGGGATGAAGTCGCGCTTGTGGGGCGGGCGGGGCTCCGTGAATCTGTCCGCGTTCTACATGAAGATCGACAACCTGCAGCTGAACCTGACCGCGGGCACATGCTCCTCGCGTCTCGTGTTCAACGTCGACAAGGCGAAGAGCCAGGGTCTGGAATTAGAGGTGACGGCGTCGCCCAATGAGCATTGGGATCTGGCATTCTCCACCGGTTTCAACGACGCGAAGCTCTTGTCGACCGTCACGACCACGGACACCCTTGGCGTAACGACCGTGGTCGGCGGTGTGAAGAAGGGCAACCGTCTTCCCAGCGTGCCGAAGGTTCAGGCGAGCGCGGCGATCACGTACGGGATGCCGATTGGGATCTCGCGCCTGTCGCTGACCGGCAGCTTCCAGTATGTCGGCTCGCGCTACACGCAGATCGACGACCTGACGCCGGGCATCGACACCGTGCACGTCGGTGGGATGGGGCAGTATGTGGGTGGGCAGTCGCCGACGCAGACTTTCGTCTTCGACCCGCTGCTGGCGGCCTACAGCCTGTTCAATCTGCGGGCAGGATTGTCGCGGGGGGGCTGGGAGGCAGCATTTTTCGTGAACAACGTGACCGACGAACGAGCGTTCCTGGCACTGGATCGTGAGCGCGGGCTGAATGCGCGCGTCGGGTATCTCACGAACCAGCCACGGACATTCGGGGTGTCGTTGCGCTTCGATTACTGAAGCCACTGATCACACAGATTAGTAACTGATTTTCGCAGCTAGAAGCACAAACCGCCGGACGGCATCGCCGCCCGGCGGTCTGTTTTCTGCGGGAATCAGCGTCTAATCTGTGTGATCAGTGGCAAGGATCAGCGGCTCCCCATCCCCGCGCCCGCTCCCATTCCCGCCCCCGCCCCCGCCCCCATCCCGGCGCCTTCCGTATAGAACTTCGCACCGATGGCGGCCGCGACCGGCCACTCCACGAGGGCAATCAGTGTCGTGATGACGGTGAGGTTCTGCGGCATCAACGCCATCGGCCACATGAACAGCGTCGGCAGCAGTCCCCCGAGGACCCATCCGGCGACGCCGGCTTTGACCGCCGTGCCCGGCCCCGCGCCGAACCGCGGCCGGATGGCCGCGTAGAGCCACACGAGGACGATGCCGGCCACAAAGTCGAGGAACACGAACCACGGGACTTGCGCGTTGGTCATGGCAGGTTTGCCGAGCGCCTGCATCGCCGCGGCTATTTGCGCCTTGAAGACCACTCCGAACACCACGAAATCAACCACATTCAGGACGACGCCCGCGATCAGGCCCCCGATAAGCACCTTCTGCATGTTGATCTTCCCCATCGTCGTACCCCCTCCAAAAGAGAGGACAGCGTCCGACCGGAGCACTCCTGCCGCCGCCACGGTAGGGAATTGGACTGGAATCGTCAAGTCACAGCACGTTCAGCACCGCCAACAGCCCCCCCATGCCATCGGAAATGACGGCCACACCGGCAGGCACAACCCAGTCGTTGCCATCGACTACCAGGTTGAAGTAGTACGTCCCGGGCGCCAGCTGCAGCGCCGCTTCCCAGATGTCGTCGCCGAGTCCGCGCAGCGGCGCCGGAGTCCAGCCGTTCCAGCTGCCCGCGATCGCGACGGAGTGCGCCGCGGGCATCCGAAAGCGCACGACGACGCTGTCGCCGCGATGCTCGGCGACCAGCGGCTGGAGCAGTGGTCTGGGGGAGGGCGCAGCGTTCGAGGGCGCCGGCGTGAGCGCGCGCCGCGCCGTGAAGATTCTGACGGCGCCGGCCGCAAACCCGGCGCGGGGGAGCCCCTGAAACGGGTCGCGGAGGTAGTTACCCCCCGACGCCTCGACCGCAATGATGGGTGTGAGGAAATACTGCAGCGAGGCGCTCGCCGCCGCGCTCGAAGTGTAGGTCTTGCTTACCCGGCCACTGAGCCAGAGCGATCCCACCAAACGGGGCCGGTCGACTGTTACGCCGCCGACCAGATCGGTGTACCACGCACCGAGGAACCGCGTGGCTTCGGCGCTCAAGGAGAGCTGCGATGCAGCGTCGAATTGCCGCCAGCCGCGCGCGCGCACGCGGAAAGCGCCGACACCCGGCTCGCCTTCGATGACACCGCCGACGAAGCCCGCCCCAAGCGCGCCGCCACCTGCCACCGCTTCGATCAACCCTGCGCCCGAGCCCGCTCCCAGCCCGTCGGAGCGCCCGCTCGCCGCCAGCGTCGCGCTCACGGCCAGACGTAATCCCGTTGTTCGGGGCGACAGCGTCGCCCAAATGTCGGCGCGCGCCTGGCCGGCCCACACGTCGTGCTCGAGCAGCGACAGCCCGCCCCCAACGCCAACGTAGGACGAGGGAGTGATCCGTTGGGCGGCAGGGGAGGCCGTCACAATACTGAGGCTCGACCCGCCCGTGTAGCGCACGACACCCGTTCCGATCCCCAGCGATACCTGACGCTGAGCGGAAAGGGCGGGGGGCAGGAGGGCCAATATCGCCGCAAACGAAACCGGTCCCATTCTCATGGGACCGGTAAGATACCGCGCGACTACAAACCGCTAGGTTACGGCCGGCGGCTGTGGCCTGCTCCGGGGTTGTCGGGTCTCTGTGACGGCGAAGCCGGGACCGCGGGCGTCGCGGGCGTAGCCGGTACGGCGCGTGTCGCGGGTCCACCGTCAGGGTTGGGAACGGCCGGCGTGGCGCGGGTCGCCCGCACCGCCGGCGTCGCCGGCGTCACGGGGCGGTTGTCCAGGCCCACGGCCTCACCACGGACATGCGTCGCACGGCGGGCCATGGCCGCTGCCACCTTCACCTTCGCGGTGTCCGATGCATGCTCGTTCGGAGCCGCCACTCTTGGGGTCTGCGCCGCCAGCAGCGCAGGCACCAGTAAAGCGGGACCGAACATCAAGATTCGCTTCAACATCTTACCTCCTTCTTACAGGTGAATCGCGCAACGCCCGCTCGGCGCGGGCCAACTCTCTCGCCATCTCGCGCAACAACGTCCAGGGGCTCACGTCTCCCGTGTACTGCGTCGCGGCGAACCAGAGCTGCGCAAATGTATCGCGCACCACCCGTTCGGCCGCCCTGGCATCCGTCAGGATGCCGTACGCCTGCGCGTACAGCGAGCCACGATGCCGGCGCTCCAATTCCACCAGGGCGGTGGAGTCCCGTTTTGCCAAGCGGTGCATCAGCACCGCATCGGCGACGATTGGGGTTTGAGGCTCTAGCATCGCGGTCATGCTTGGTAAAGATTGCCCACGGCGCCTGGGGTAACGCACGTCAGCGACGTAACGCGGGTCACATGCAGCGCCAATCCGTTACCATTCCTCTATATGGCCACTCTTTAGCGGAGGAACCGGTTGCGCGCTGAAACAGAGGCGGATGGCGACATCGTTCGGGCGGTGCTCGCGGGCGACCGCGAGCGCTACGCACAACTGGTCGAACGCTATCGCGACCGCTATGCGCGCTACGCGGCACGGATGTTGGGCTCGACGGATGCCGCGGAAGACGCGGTGCAGGATGCCTTCGTGCGCGCGTACGATCAGCTGGCGCAGTGTCAGGATCCCGACAAGTTTGTCGGTTGGTTCTTCCTCATCCTGCGCAACCGCTGCTTCGCGGAGCGGCGTCGCAACCGGACGCATGCGCCGCTGGAGGCCGCCGACGGCGTGGCGGCGGCGGATCGCACCGATGGCGGAACAGAGACCGCCGAGCGGCGTCGCGCGTTACAGCACGCGCTGCTCGAGCTGACGCCGGATCAACGGGAAGTGTTCGTCCTGAAGCACGTCGAGGGATTGTCGTACGGAGAGATCGCGGAGCGCTTGAGTACGTCGGTGCCGTCGCTGAAAATGCGGATGCACCGCGCCTACGATAAGCTTCGCGAACAACTGCGAGATCACGCATGAGCGAGCACGACTTTCATCCGCTGGTGAAGCAGCTGCTGGACGGCGACATCACGATCGCCGACCTGCCGGCGGAGCTGCGCGCCGAAGGCGAAGAGGCGCTGCGTCTGCTGGCCGCGGTGGATCGCTCTCCCGTGTCGCTGCCCGCAGTCCCTCAGCGCGTCATGCGCGCGCTCACGCGGACGCCGCAGCGCTCGCTCCGCTGGTTGCTGGCACCGGCGCTGGCGCTGGCGGCCGCTCTCGTCCTCTGGCTGGGCCGTTCCCACGGTCCCATTACGACGCCGGGCGCGGTGGTCACGGTTCATTTCGTTCTCTCTGCACCGGACGCGCGCGCCGTGAGCGTCGCGGGCACGTTCAACCAATGGGACGCGCGCGCTACGCCACTGGTCCGCACCGGCGCCAACGGCATGTGGACCGCGACGCTCGAGTTGCCGCCGGGCCAACATCAGTACGCCTTCGTGGTCGACGGCGTGCGCTGGGTACCCGATCCAGCTGCGCCGGCCGTCGACGACGGCTACGGGCGCCGCAATAGCGTGCTCACGCTGTGATCCTCACCGTGCTCGCCCTGCTGGGCATGCAACAGGGAGTTGCCGACCGGCTGTCCGGGCGGGTGCCTCCCGATGTGGGCGCGGTCGTCGAGTCGCTCGCCACCAGCGCGGCTGCGCGCGGGTTGCCACTCGGTCCGCTGATTCAGAAGGCGATCGAGGGAAGTGCGAAGGGCATTGCGTCCGAGCGCGTGATCGCGGCCGTGGGATTAGTGGCGATGCAGCTGGATACCGCCGCCGCGGCGTTGCGAGCGGGCGGGATCATCTCCGACACCCTCGCCATTGCCGCGGGCGCGTTCGCGATCAATGCCGGGATGGATGCGCGCGACATCACGAACCTGATCCTGCGCGGCGGTGGGCAAACAGCAGTGAACGTTCGGCTCGAGCTCAATGTGGCGGGGACCCTGGTGGCGATGGGCGTGCCGT
>WNFY01026598.1_pt1 | contig 10859 bp, 10 predicted proteins | sample 5400091 | NCBI WGS metagenome assembly WNFY01 (sample SAMN13153364, study PRJNA577476) | soil metagenome | isolation source: 60 cm soil or saprolite under grassland replicate 1 | place: USA:California | collected 2016-06-15
AAGGACGGACTCGCGAAATGGCTAGAATCTCGCCATGCTCCCAATTCGCTCTTCCCGCAAGAAATCAGGAACCGAAGGAATGGGGGCGAGCCATCTGATGAACTCCGTCGCAGGCTCTGAGAAGACACACTTCCCTTCGTGCAGCTCTCGGCGGTTTCAGCGGTTGGACGGCATCTTCCGTACATTGCGGCCGACGATCGACGACGTCCCGGGAGAGCTTGGACCGCGAGAGCAGTCATGAGTCCTCGTGGGATGCCGGTTACCGGCAGCGCGGCCGCACCGCGGCACGCCACGTTTGCTGAGAAGTTCGCTACCCTTACGATGAAGGCCTATTACCTGTTGACCGTTCCAATCGCCATTGCCTTTATCCTCACCTCGAGCCGCATCCACTCCGCATACCGGATGACCTTCTTCCGGAAGCTCGGACTCGGCCTTCGGATGTTCTGGAACAAGCACCGGCTTCCGACGGCAACCTCTTTCAAGGCCCATCTCGCGATGGCTTTGAAAATCTTAGAGGTGGCGCCCGATGTGCCTGGCGATGTCGTCGAATGCGGCACGTGGAAGGGGGGGTCGGCGGCAAACCTCTCGCTGGTCTGTCGGATCGTGGGTCGAAAGCTGAAAATCTATGACTCCTTCCAAGGGCTTCCAGAGGGCGAACGCGGGGATCGTGAAGCGAAATTTTACGCAAAGGGAGACTACTGCGGAACTCTCGGTGAGGTTCGCGAGAACATCGCGCGCGCCGGCGCAATCGAATGTTGCGAATTCGTTCCCGGCTGGTTTCAGGACACGCTTCCCAAGCATTCGTCTCCCGTCCTACTCGCGTTTCTCGACGTAGACCTGGAAGCCAGCCTCGATGTCTGTGTCCGCCACCTCTGGCCACACCTCATCGATCGCGGGTACATCTTCATCGACGAGTTTCTGCGCCTCGACTATTGCTCATTGTTTTTCTCCGAAGAGTACTGGAAAAGGTATTTTCAGCGGACTCCGCCGGGCTTGATCGGCGGAGGGCTGGGGCTGGCGCTCGGTGAGTACTACATCGGCCCGGAGGAAGAGCGGCCGGATCACCCGACTCAGCATGCCACGGCCGCCGCTTATACTCGTAAGGACATGTCTGCGTATTGGACCTTCTACAACTCGGGGTCTTCGGGACCGGCATCCGATCCAGGTTCTCCAAGATCCTGATGCCTAGGATCGCTGCCAGGGAATCGGCTGAAAACACCGTGTGTCGGGACGCGGCTCGCTTTTCGGTGGTTGTTGGGAGGCCGGCGCCCGTGAGGCGACCTGCGGGAGAGCCGCTGCGGCCGACTGGAGCGGCTGATTGCCGCGAATTCAAGGAGGGTAGGTCATGAACCGGATGGATCGCGTCGTCGTGTGCGGCGGCGGAGGCTTTATCGGAGGTCATCTCGTCAACCGCCTGCGGAGAGAAGGTTTTCAGAACATCCGGTCAGTCGATATCAAACCCCTGCCGGAGTGGTATCAGACTTTCGAAGCTGTGGACAACGTGATTCTGGATTTGCAAGGGCGAGAGGCGGCGTATGCCGCCGTGGACGGAGCGCGATACGTCTTTAACTTGGCTGCCGATATGGGCGGAATGGGGTTTATCGAGAACAATAAAGCCCTGTGTATGCTGAGTGTACTGATAAATACTCACTTATTGATGGCCTGTCGAGAGATCGGCGTCGAGCGCTTCTTCTTTGCCTCCTCGGCCTGCGTCTACAACGCCGATAAGCAGCGATCGACAGATGTCGTCCCTCTGAAGGAAGAGGACGCTTACCCTGCAATGCCGGAGGATGGCTACGGCTGGGAGAAGCTGTTCTCGGAGAGAATGTGCCGTCATTTCCGCGAAGATTTCGGCGTTCCGTCTCGTCTTGCCCGCTTTCATAATGTCTACGGGCCGTGGGGAACATGGGAAGGAGGAAGGGAAAAGGCACCGGCTGCGATTTGCCGGAAGGTCATCCAGGCGAAGCTATCGGGGAGCTCGAAAATCGAAATATGGGGTGACGGAACCCAGACTCGGTCCTTCATGTACATCGAGGATTGCCTGAAAGGTATAGACATGATTACGCGTAGCGAGATCCTCGAGCCGATCAACCTGGGCTCGAGCGAGCTCGTGACGGTCAATCAGCTCGTGGATCTCGTTGAAGGGATTGCCGGCCTGCGGCTCCAGCGGCACTACAATCTGGCCGCACCGCGGGGCGTGAACGGTCGAAACAGTGACAATACCCGAATCCGTGAGCTTCTCGGATGGGAACCCGATACCCCTCTCGCAGCCGGGCTGGAAAAGACATACGCCTGGATCTACGATCAGTATGTGGCGGCCTATGGCGGGCCTCGTGCCTCGGTTGAAGTCAGCGCAAGCAGCTAGGAAGGACGCTGCGATCTGCTTCTCGCCGCAGGGACTGGCCCAGAGGTGGTGGAAACAGTGAGCGCGAAGCGAACCTTCCTCCTCCTCAGCCAGGTCTACGTTCCGGACCCCGCGAGTGTCGGACAGCACATGCACGATGCCGCCGCCGAGTTGAGCAGGCGCGGATGGAAGGTGATCGTACTGACAGCGAGAGAGGGCTATGACGACCCCTCTCAGCGTTACGCGAAGAGGGAGACGCTCGACGGTGTTCGCATCGTCCGACTACCCCTTTCGTCGTTCGGAAAGAAATCGATGCGTTCTCGGCTACTTGGGCAGGTCCTTTTTCTTCTTCAATGCGTCGTCCGCGGATTGCTGATTGACGACATGGGCGCAGTCCTCGTCAGTACCTCACCGCCTATGTGTTCGGCCGCCGGCCTCGCGATCCGGTTTTTTCGAAGGGTGCCTCTGAAGTTCTGGGTCATGGATCTCAATCCGGATCAAGCGGTCGCGCTGGGCAAGGTCGCCGCAGGATCGATGCCGGCTCGGCTCTTCGATTGGCTTAACCGCCGGATTCTTAGCGTCGCGGACGACGTCGTTGTCCTCGATCGCTACATGGAGCGCCGGATCAGAGCAAAAGGTGCCGTGAAGGCTTCACCGGTCGAACCGATCCTGAAGGCCGCTTCGAAGATGGAGGCCGTGCAGAAGGTTTATTTCCTGTTCATAGGCGGGGGACTCGGAAAAGCGGAAGTGGAGCGACTGATTACGGCGAGGAAACCGCACAACATGGGCAGCCTTCCCTACCAGCCGATGCCTTCCCTACGCTATTCTCTCTCTGCGGCGGATATCCACATCGTCACGCTCGGGAGAGACATGGTTGGTATCGTGCATCCGTGCAAGATATATGGCGCCATGCGGGTTGGAAGGCCAGTACTTTACATCGGACCGAGACCTTCTCATCTCAGCGATATTCTCGAGGAGTTCCAAATCGGATGGCAGGTCGATGGCTCCGATGTTGAAACCACCGTCGGGGTGATGCAGAAAATCGCGGCGACGGATCGTGATGAGTTGTCGGAGATGGGCCGGCGAGCGGGTGAAGCGATCCAAAAGCGCTTCAGCAAAAACCGACTCTGCGGTGGGCTGTGTGATATCTTCGAAAGAGTTGCGCCGGTGCAAGTATCGTCTGACTAGAGATTACGGTGTGTCTCCTCCCTGACCCCCTCGGCGAGCCACCGCGGCCTTTCATGCTGAGATGAGGCTGCTGTTCCTCCTTCTGCCCGGCCTTCTGGCGGCTCTGGTCAGCTACTTTCTGACACCGAAGACCCGGAAACTGGCGATCAAGCTCGGTGCGATCGATAGACCTGGGCCGCGCAAAATCCACGAGGTTCCGATTCCGAGACTCGGCGGTCTTGCCGTGGTGTCGGCAATGGTGTTGGTTCTGGGACCACTGTGCCTTTTTTCGTTCCCTCTCGCGCAGTCGCTTCCCCGGGACCTCTGCGCAGGGCTGGCTTTGGGGTTGCTGCCGATTCTGGCTGTGTCTATCCGAGACGACATCCGCCCTGTCCGGCCGATTCCGAAATTACTGCTGCATCTCGCCGGCGCTACGGTGGCCGTCGCCTTTGGAATTCAGCTTGGGGGTGAGGTGCACCTCTTCAGGCAAGTGGTTAACGTCGGGTATTTCGCCATACCAATCTCATTGCTCTGGATCGTCGGGCTGACGAATGCGTTCAACCTGGTGGACGGGTTGGACGGCCTTTCGGCGGGGTTAGCGCTGATTTCTTCCCTGAGTCTCGCCGCGGTCTCTTTCCTCGTGGGGCGCTATGGGATGGCCTCTGCATCGGTCGTCCTCTCCGGAGCACTGATCGGATTCCTTCCATTCAATATCTATCCTGCCAGGGTCTTTCTCGGCGATACTGGAGCCACTGCCGTGGGTTTTTGCCTGGCATGCCTGGCGTTGCGGGGAGGCTCAACGCTGTCGGCCGGGATGGCGGTCCTCATCCCGATCGTCGTTCTTGGGCTGCCCATTGCCGAGACCTCCGTCTCGATGCTCCGCCGGCTTCTTCGCAAGCGCGAGGACGGCGAGCCAAGGAAACGACTCCTTGATGCTGACCGCGGTCACTTCCATCACAAGTTGATCGCCCTGGGCCTCGGGCACCGCCGCGCGGTCCTGCTCTTGTACGGGGTGGGTCTCGTTCTCGCCGCCTGCGGGCTCGCGTCGATGTTCTTGACGACGCGAAAGGCGGCGCTGTTGTTCGCGACGCTTCTCTGCGCCGCCTTCATCGGGTTGGCGCGCCTCGGATACGACGAGTTCGCCGTGCTTCGGCGTGGCTTGGTCCTGAGATTCTACGAGGCGCCCGTTTTGAGAACGGCCCTCTTTCCCGTGTTTTTCGATCTGGGTCTCGTCCTCGTCGCGCTCTATGCAGCGATCGGCTTGAAGTACGACGATTGGTTCCTCGTCGGGAAACGGATCCTGGCGCTTCGTTTGATGAGCCTGCTTCCCGCCGTGACGGTTCTCGTATTCTGGGCGTCTCGGTTGTATCGAGGGACGTGGCGGCACATCAGCGTGGAGGATCTCCTCCGCTCGAGCATGGCCGTCGTTCTCTCTGCGACGAGCGGCTTCGTGCTCTATCGACTGTTGCTCGACGAGACAATGGAGTTCTCGCTTCTTGTCATCTATACCCTTCTTTTGCTCGCCTTGGTGAACGGCTCTCGTTCTTCCTTTCGCCTGCTGCGGCATTGGAAGGAGCGAGGTAGCCCCGAAGGGGAGCTGGTTCTGATGTACGGGTCGGGCCATGGCGGGACGCTCGCGTTGCGCGAGGCGCTTTCGAATCGTTTGTTGGCGATCCGCCCAGTCGGTTTCCTCGATGATGATCCCGAGAAGACAGGAAAGTACGTCAACGGCTATCCGGTCCTCGGCTCGCTCGAGGCTCTGTCGAGGATTCTGCACGAGTGGAACGTCAAGGGGGTGGTCGTGACGACGGACACGATTCCCTCCGAGCGCCTCCGCGTCGCTCGAGGCATATGCGAACGGGAAGGAGTCTGGTTGATGCGGTTTACCGTGGCATTCCGCGCGCTCTCGCAGTAGGCTCGACGGACGCGGAGAGCAAACAGTGGCTGGCCCGAACCACGAACGCCGCGTGCCACGGAGACTCTGAAAGGCAAATGCCCGAGATGCGCGAGACCTGGGGGCGCGAACCGGCAGAGGAGCTCGGTTTGGTGGATCTGTGGTTGATCTTGAGGCCCCGATGGCCCTGGGTTGCGGCATCCGCCGTCGCATTGGCCATTGGCGCACTCATCCTTTCCCTGATGGCTCCCGCGGTCTGGGAAGCCTCGGCGACGATTCTGCCTGCCTATTCCTGGCAATATGGCCAGTCCGCGTCCCAACCGCTCGAGTCGGCCGCGCGCGCTGCAGAGCGAATCCGGACACGGAGCGCCGGCGACGCGGTTCTCCGAAAATCCGGTGTTCGAACGACCGAGAGCGATCCTGACGCCCGGCTCTTCCGCGATTCGCTCAAAGTCACGCAGCCTCCAAACACGGACCTCATACACGTCATGGTTCGCGCCCACTCGGCTCGGCTCGCCACGGAGCTGCTTCAGGCCGCGATCGATGGGCTCCGATCTGTCGAGGACGAGTTTTTGAAGCCGACACTCACGAGGCTTCGTGCGGAGCTTGCGAACACCCGCGATGACCTGACTCAGGCGCGATTGGAGCAGGCCCGGCTCCGGACGATGCGCGACGCGGAGAAGGGCCTTGCCCCGGCGAACCGTTTCTCGCAAAGCGTTGAGTTGAGTACTCAAATCGCCGCAGAATCCTCCAAGATCGAGAATCTGCGGCAACACCAGTTGCTTCTCGAAGAGGCTCTCAACCCGGCGAAGAGCCACGGCGTGCTCGTCGTCGATGCGGTTCGGGTCGGCGAACGGCCCGTCTCCCCCAGGCCCGCGCGCAATACTGTTCTCGGAGGCTTGGTTGGGCTGTTCTTGGGAATCTTCGTCGTTTTTCTCCCGCACTTTTTCCGGGTTCCGACCAGCCATCCAGTCGAGATTTCGCCGCCGCGTCTCTCCTCTCGAGGTGTCTCCGGCGTCTCCGACGAAAGACTGTGAGAACTCTGAGGCGGCGCTGATCGCGCGTCACCCGTGTCTTGCTCGGCCCGCGCAGGGTAAATCATTCAGCCGCTCGCCTGTATTTGCCGTGGTGCCGATCACGGTTTCGGGTATCGGATGACCTCGGTGCGCCTCGCCTTTGAGTCTTATAGGCGGTCGTTGAGCGAAAGACGGGCTCGGGCTCCACATATCGCAGGCCAGACCGCGGAAGTCCGTCGCGCGCGAAGAATGGCTCGGCGCGCCGCCCCCATTTCTGCGGCTCTCACAGCAGCAGTCGCGTTGTGCAGCGGATTTCTTCCGGCACAATCGGCGCCGGTTCTGCCGCGCCCCTCCTACGACAACAGTGTGTACATCCTGTTCAATAGTCCGGGGCTGACTGGAAGCGACGCCTCGTTCCAGGCAGCGGCCGACGCGATCCTCCTGAGGGTACCGGGAGGGCCCTACGGCCGGGTCGGTTTGAGCGAGTTTTTTGCCATCGATATGGATTGGAACGCCGATCTCGCGAACCCGCAGCTCTCCTCCCCGGTGGCTTCGGTTCTCTCGAGCCAGCTCGCGCGGGCACAAACGCGCGCTCTGCCCGTGCATATCGGAACCGTTGCTGGCATCTCGCGCGACACTTTCATCTACGATCCGGCCAAGCTCGAAGACCGCCGCAACTGCCAGTGGTACATGGACGGCTCGCTGATGCAGAGCGGCCAGTCGTTCTCGACGGACGTTTGGCTCACGCCTTCGCGCTACGCGCGCAGGTTGCGGAGGCATCTGGAGACGAAGGTCCGGCTCTTCGCCCAGCTTCTGATCTCGTGGCGCCGCTCCTTTCCCGACACGCTCGTGAGCGCCAGTGGAGACGGCGAGATGGAGCTCAACTTTGGCCGAATCGATAAGACCGTCGCCGAGCAAGACCAGCCCATCGCCGACTACAGCCCCTTCGCGATCCTGGAGTTTCGCGACTGGATCCAGCACGCCGGCCTCTACGCGCCCGGCCAGGTCTATGACCGTCAGTTTCAATCAAACGTTTGGGACGGCGTTCTCGAGTTGGAGCCTGAAGTACTTCGACTGGAGTCTCTCGGATCCGGTCGACGGCGACGTGCGGGCGATCCCAGCGTTGACTTACAACGATCCGAGCTGGACACCGTTGCCCGGCTCCGGGGCCGGCTACATCGCGGGAGGATTCGACGCGCCCAGAACCTGGAATCAGCCCACGGCGGCGTTCTGGCAGCTCTGGCTGGCGTTTCGGCAGGCCATGATCGCCCACTACGCCCAGGACTTCGCGTCCTGGATCACTTCGACCAAGGCGCCGGCCGGCAACATGCTCGAGCCGACCCGCTGGTACTCGCACCAGATTCCGGCGGACTACTTGAACGACACGTTTCCCGGATGCCCCAACCCGGATCGAAGGCTTCTGACCTCCGCGAGCCCGATGCTCAGCGCAAATGTCGGCAGCGCCGGAAGCCTGGGCCTGACGTCCTTCGACGTGTTGGACGGCACCGGGTACCACCGCACGAGCCACTACCTCTTCGATGCGGTCGCCGCGCTCCAGCCGATCAACTGGGGTCTGATGGAGTACAGCCCGTCCTGGCCTTTCCTGCCGGACAATGACGTCGCGTCGATCGCGGCTCAGATCCGGCGCGCATACGACGCGGGCGCTCACGTGCTCTCCTACGAGCCGTGGGAGCACTTCTTGGTTACGTTGAACCCGGAGGCCTTCGCGACCTTCCTGGCGCAGGTGAAGAGCCAACCTCGAGACTCCGGCGCGGTCGAGTACCTCCCGCCGCAAGTCCAGGGTGTCTCCTGGAGCTGGTTCAGCTCGACGATCTCGCTCTCCTGGCAGAGCCAGGTGTTCTCCGACGTCCCGGACTTGGCCTGGGGCGATTGGCCGGCCTTCCACCACTTCGAAATCTGGCGGGGCGCTTCAAGCGAATTCACCACGGCGGATGGAGAGCTCGTCCGGAGCACGAGTGCGACGGTCGCCACTGGGATCGCCCCGGACCCGGACAAAACGTTTTACCGAGTGCTGGCGGTCAACCGCAGCGGGCACAGAGGAGAGCTCTCTCGAGCGGTCTCGCCTGTCTCACCGGGCGGAGCCGCCTTCTATACGTTGACACCGTGCCGGATTGTCGACACGCGGGATCCGGCCGGTCCGTTGGCGGGGCCGTCGTTGGCCTCGGCCGCCAGTCGGGTCTTCGCTCTGATGGGAGCGTGCGGCATTCCCGCCTCGGTCAGGGCGGTATCGGTCAACGTCACGATCGTACGGCCGGTCACGGCCGGCCATCTAACCTTCTATCCCGGCGATGCCTCGCCGGCTCTCACGAGCACGATCAACTTCCCGGCTGGAGTCGTGCGTGCGAACAATGCCATTCTTCCGCTGTCCGCGGCGGGCGAGCTCGGCGTTTCAAATGGAGCGGCCGGGGCCGTCGAGCTCGTGATCGACGTGAACGGTTACTTTCAGTAGCCCGCTCTGGGATCTCTCAGGAGCTCGCAGCGGGAACGGAAACAGGCACCGTTGACGGGACGGAGCTTTCACCGCCGACCGACCAGTCGTGGTACGCGGCGGTGACGGAAGCCGCGTCTCCGTCCCGCACGAGGCGCCCCTCGTGGATCCAGACGGCGCGGCGGCAGTTGTCGCGGACTTGCGCGAGGGCGTGGGAGACGAGGAGAACCGTCTTGCCGGCGCGGCGGAACGACTCCATGCGGTCGAGGCACTTCAGCTGAAAACGTTCGTCGCCGACGGAGAGGGCCTCATCGACTAAGAGAATGTCCGGATCCACGTCGGTCGCGACCGCGAAAGCCAGCAGGGCTCCCTGCAGCAGAACGTTCTCCCGCCCGGTCAGCTCGCCGTGGAGTCCCAGGCCGAGCTCGAGAAGCGGCGCGATGCGGCCCACGACGATGACGCGTCCGTCGGTGGGTGGAACCACCTGGGCGACGAGCTTCAAGAGGGTGCTCTTGCCGGCGCCGTTGCGGCCGACGACGCCCACCGTCTCGCCCGGAAAAATCTCGAGCGAGACATCGCGCAGGGCCTCGAAGTCGTCGTAGGCCATCCGGCGCTTCATGCGGCGGATCGCGTATTCCTTGAGCGAGCCGATTCGCTCCTTCGGGACCCGGTACCGGACGGAAACGTCTTCGAAACGGATGGCGGACGTCATGTCTGAAACGCGAACTCGTCCGCGCGGTGCGCGAAATAGATCCAGCCCGTGACGAAGACGAGCACCGAGAGCGCGGCGGACGCGGCCAGAAGCTCGCCCGAAGGCAGCACGCCGTCGTAGATCGGCCTTCGGAAAGTCTGGAGGAGGTAATACATGGGGTTCATCCAGAGCGCGAATCGGTATTTCGCCGGCACGATCGACGGGTGATAAACGATGGGCGTCAGAAAGAACCAGGTTTGCACGAGCACGAGGTACATCTCGCGCACGTCCGCGAACCGCGAAGCGAGGGTGAAGAGGAGGAACCCGACGCCGGCCGAGAACAGCGTCACGAGCAGGACGGAGATCGGCAGAAACCACCAGGTTGGGTAAAGGGGAAATCCCGTCACGACGAGGATCAGCAGAAGCGGCACGATCGAGAGTACGAGGTTGACCAGCCCGACGCCGACGGCAGAGGCCACGAAGACGGAGCGGGGGATATAGATCCGCTTGGCGATTTCGTTGGAATCCTGAGTCTGCGAGGCGGCGGAGGATGTCGTTTGGGAAAAGAAGCTCCAGAGAATCGACCCGGTCATGAAGAAAACCGGGTAATTGTGAATCTGCTGTTTGAGGATCGACGAGAAGACGAGGGTCAGCGCGATCATGTTCAGGAGCGGGGCGAGCATCGTCCAGAAAACGCCGAGGACCGAGCGCTTGTAGCGGACCTTGATGTCGCGGATCACCAGCTCGCGGACGAGCGACCGGTAGGACCAGAGAGCGCGCGCCTCTCCGAGGACGCGCGAACCGCGGCTGGCCGAGTCGTAGACCGGCACGTGGCCTCGGGCCTGGATCGCTGTCGAGCTCAAGAGACTACCTGTACCACGGGTAAGGTAAAGTATCCGGCAAATCTCTTCGCGGCGGTTGTAGTTGGAAGAGTAACCGCTAGCGGGGAAGCCGCCCCGGCGTCGGGCCGCCTCCCTCGTCGGCACGCTCCGGCCCGGCCGCCAAAGTCAAAACCGGGCCGTCGCTGGAGCGCTCGTCGCAGAACTAGCGAGACAGAGGCTCCTCTCTTCCTTGCTCCTCGCTCATCGCCGCCAGCGGGAGACGGACCCGCCACCGGGGCTCGCAGCGTGACAGAAGCCTCGGTGTGAGCCCCGGCCCGGAGACGTTCCCCGGAGGGACCCTCGAAATCGCGTTGGTCTGCTCTGGCCGTGAGGAAGCTGTCGCCACACTCTCCCTTGCAGCGATTTCGCGAGCGGCCGCCTGGGATGGCAATCCCTTCGGTCCCACGAGGGCGGCCG
>WNFY01011823.1_pt1 | contig 10856 bp, 8 predicted proteins | sample 5400091 | NCBI WGS metagenome assembly WNFY01 (sample SAMN13153364, study PRJNA577476) | soil metagenome | isolation source: 60 cm soil or saprolite under grassland replicate 1 | place: USA:California | collected 2016-06-15
CCCTGCGGAATACAGATGGTAGAGTGATCGGGGCAATTGGCATTCTTCGCGACATGCGTGCCTATGAGAAAGTGGTACGTGATCTAGAAGAATCCAAGGCTGAGCTACAGGAAAAGATCCTGGATCTGGAGAAGTTTGAAGAGGTGGTGGTGGGCCGCGAGCTCAAGATGATCGCCTTGGAGAAAGAAATCGAGAACTTAAAACGGGAACTCAACAAGTATCGAGGGCAATTCTCATGAACAGTGCGCCGCAGGACCCATTGGGTTTTCAGCACACTATGAATGCAGAATATCTCCAAGACGATTACCGCCATCTGCTGGAGGAGAAGCGGGTCTTAGAGCTGCGCGTGCATAAGGGAGAGGAGCGTCGACGTTCCTTCATCCATATCCTGAATGACCTGAACACACTCAATCGCAAGTTGGCCGATCAGCGCAAGGCCATGATCCATATCCTGGCTGACTACGAACAGGATCGGAGTCGACTGGCCAGGCAAACCGAGCACCTGGATAATTCGCGCCGTGCGCTGATGCATATTCTGCAGGATTCGCACCAGTCGAATCTGCGTCTGGAGAATAGCCGCAAAGCGATGATTCATATCATGAGGGACCTGAAGGAGACAACAGCAGAGGTCCAGCGCCGCGAACAAGAACTGCGTGAAAAGCAAGAGCAGTTGGTGCAGGCTGGCAAGCTGGCTACGCTGGGAGAACTGACCACAGGCGTGGCGCACGAACTCAATAACCCGCTCAATAACATTGGCCTATTCATAGGCAATGCGATTGATTTGATCGAACTGGGAATAGCGGACACCAACCCCGAGCGCATCTTGCAAGAATTGCACACTGCCATGCAGCAAGTGCGTAAGGCAACCGAAATTATTTCCCACCTGCGTACCTTTGGCCGCGCCGCACCAGTAAGCTATGAACCGGTGGCGATCGAGCAGGTTGTCCGCCGTGCAGATGTTCTTCCCAGCACGCGAGGTGACAGTGATGGGTAACGCAATTCAACTGGAACAGGTCTTCATCAATCTGCTTACTAATGCACGCGATGCCCTGGCGAATATGCCACATAAACTGATCACCATCGCCTGCGATGTGAAGAGGAACCTCGTGGAACTGCAGGTGAGCGATACAGGACCGGGGATTCCGGCAGAACTCGAGCAACGCATCTTTGATCCATTCTTCACCACCAAGGAAGTGGGTGCAGGGACAGGCCTGGGTCTTTCGATCACCTATGGTATTATCAAGGAACATCAGGGGACGATTCAGGTTGACAGTCGCGCAGGTGAGGGCGCACACTTTCTGATCCAGCTTCCTTTGATAGATTTGTCAGGAGGGAACAATGTATGAGGCAGACGCCCCAGCCATGTATTCTGATTGTCGATGACGATGCTACACTGTTACAAGCTCTCCCTCAGGCTTTATCGTTACGCCTCCCCGAGGTTCAGGTGATGATCTCTGACTCAGCGGTAGAGGCGCTCGAACGAGTTCAACGGTACGATTACGATGCTATTGTGAGTGACATTAAGATGCCGGGCATGGACGGCCTGGCTTTACTAAGCAGGACCAAGGAACTGCGCCCCGAGACGCCGATACTCTTGATCACTGGGTATGGAGAACACGGCCTGGCGATTCAAGCATTGCGTGGAGGAGCCTACGACTTCATTCAGAAGCCGATTGATCGTGATTACTTTGTTGCTGCCTTGCGTCGTGCCATCCAAACACACCAACTGCGTCGCCAGGTGGTAGAGCAACAGCTTGCCCTGGAGCTTTATGCCAAGTCGCTTGAGCACTTAGTGCAGCAGCGAACACATGAGCTTGTCGAGGCCAATGCCACGAAAGACACGGTCATCAATGTCGCTTCGCATGAACTGAACAAACCGCTCATGCGCCTGAAGGAAATAACCCAGTTGCTCCATCGGAAGCTGGAAGGTGCAGACACAGCAGAAATTGTAAGTCAGGGTATCGCTGAGATCGAGGACTCAATTGGTCGAACAGAAGTGCTCGTGCAAGATTTGCTGAACACCTCAAGTATCGAAACAGAGATGTTTATCCTGCACCGCCAACGCTGTGACTTAATTGTGTTGTGCAGAGCCGTCCTGGAGGAGTACACAGCAGGAACTGGTTCTACACTCACTTACGAATGTCTTGATGAGCCAATGGAAGTCGAGGTGGATGTGGATCGGCTCAGTCAACTGCTCAGCAATCTGCTAATCAACACACACAAGTACTCGACGCAGGGGTCCCCAATCAGGGTAATGCTCCAACAAGTTGGACAGAACGCCATCATTACTATGAGTGATATCGATTTGCGCTCACAGCTAGGATTGGGGTTCTATGTCTCACGTAAAATTGTGGAGCGACACGGAGGGCGGCTCGAAGTCCAAAACTTTCCAGACAACAGAAATACATGCTTCATCATGCTGCCGCTCTGTATCGATCCAGCAACAGAGAATACGGATGTAGTCAAGCTTACACGGCGCACACACGCAGTATGGATGGTTACCCCATGTGAGGATGGAGTCAATGGGGAGTCGTCACATTGATTCAATAAAAGGGATAGCTTCTTCCTCGTCCAGCTTTTCCACACCTTTGATACCGCGTAGAAGTGTCAGCGCTATAAGTGGATAAATGATGACCGAGAGGAGACCAGCGGAAACTAACGCGGCGCTGATTGCAGACGTAATCAAATGAAGTTGCATACCAATCTGTGTAGCTGCAACTATAAACGTCAGCGAGGTTGCCTGCAACAACCCAGCGATAACTGTATGCCGCGAATCTAAACGCTTCCGGTAAAGTATGGCAGGGATACCGCGCACGAGCAGTAGAGCAACCAGAAATAGCGGCACGAGCTCCAGGATCGATAAGTTTGAGAACAGAGCATCCAGATTGAAGTCTATTCCGCTTGTAATGAAAAATATAGGTACAAAAAAACCAAAGCCAATCGCTTCGAGTTTGACTCGGAGGAGTGGCCGTATTTCTGTTGTCTCCTTGTAAACGGATCTAAACGCGACACCTGCCAGAAAGGCGCCAAGGATAGCTTCGGCACCAAAACTGTAAGCCAGACCAACGAACCCGACCAGCAACGTCAGAGCGATTCTGACATTAATTTGTGAAGTCGAATCCTGGAAACGATGTAGCATTTTCATAAACCAGGTTGTCCGGTGTACACTGAAAACGGCCAGCGAAACCAGGAGTATCAGGACCACAAAAATCCCGAAAAATAGCACCTTTGTGAACGGGTTGGATATCTCGCTCGAGAAGAAGAGCGAAATTAGTATGATCGACCCGAACTCACCGAGCGTCGCGCCAGCAATGACAAGTTGTCCAAAGTTTGTGGAGCTTTCACCAGCATCCTTCATAATAGGAATCACGATACCCAGCGAAGTAGAGACGAGAATAATTGCGATAAACAGTGGTGAAGTGACTTCTCCAATTGAATAGAGGCTAAATCCGATAAGTGAAGCCAATCCGAATGAGATGAGGAAATTGTTTCCTTTCGTTTTTCTCTACATTTCAGGATGATCTTCAGCAGTCTACTGTTAGCATTTGTCAATTACCAAAGAAAGCATAGAGGAGTTTCTGTAAAGTATTTTACCACGACAATTGCTAAAAATAAATATACGATTCTGGGAAAGGAGAGACGAGTATCCTTCTGAAAGAGCTTCTGAGCGAGTGTATCTACAAGAATAGAGGCGCTCGCATCGCCCCTGATAGAACCCTCCCTCCTCACTGGTTTGCTTCGTGGTAAAATAGAGAAAGTCGCAACATCTATCGATCGCCAGGGAGTTCAATCAAATGGCAAGGCAGCACATTCTCCGATTCCCCGAAGGATTTTTATGGGGAACAGCATCTTCATCATATCAATGTGAGGGTGGTAATAAGAACAGCCAGTGGTATCGCTGGGAGCAACAAGGACACATCTTCACAGGTGAGCAGTGTGGAGAAGCTTGCAATTGGTGGGAGGATGCTGAACATGATTTTCAGTTGGCTGAACAAATGGAGAATAACGCGTTAAGGCTGAGCCTGGAGTGGAGCCGCATTGAGCCAGCAGAGGGACAGTGGGACAGTGGCGCCATAGACCGTTACCGGGCGATGCTCAAAGATTTACGCTCCCGCCATTTAAAACCCATTGTAACGTTACATCATTTTAGCATTCCAATCTGGTTTGCGGAACGTGGTGGCTTTGCGGATGAGGCCAACATTCAGCACTTTGTACGTTACACGAAATATGCTATAGAGAACCTGCGAGACTTGTGCGATTTTTGGATGACGATCAATGAGCCAAATATTTATGCCACCTTGGGATATCTAATCGGAACGCATCCTCCAGGCGAACACGATTTTGTACTCACGATGCGCGTTTTGCGTAACCTGTTGCAGGCCCATATCGAGGCGTTCTACGCTATTCGAGACCTGCAACCACAGGCAGAGATTGGCTATTGTCTGCATTATCGCCTCTTTGACCCTGCTAATGAACTTTCTCCACTTGATCGCAGCGCTGCCAGCTTGCAAGACACATTATTTAACTGGGAAATACTGCAAGCTGCGGAAACAGGTCGCTTTTATCTCCCCCTCAAATTGTTGGTTGCTCCTATACCATATGCCTCTGGCTCACGTGATTTTCATGGAGTGAACTACTATACCCGCGAGATGGTTCGCTTTGACCCGACCATTCCTACTGAACTTTTCGGACGGCGTTTTGTACGCCCTGATAGCGTTCGCAATGACCCAGGGAAGGACATCGACTTTGGTGAGATTTATCCATACGGCCTGTACCGGGTGCTGAAGTCCATCTTTCAGCATACACGTGGCAATAAACCGCTATATATCACCGAGAATGGTTTTAGCGATGCCTTAGACGACCGGCGTCCTCAGGCGATTCTGGAACATCTTGCCATGGTTCATCGTGCAATCAGCGAGGGCATACCCGTTCGTGGCTATCTCTACTGGTCTCTGGTGGACAATTTTGAGTGGGCTGAGGGTTGGGGAGTGCGCTTCGGCCTGATTGAGCTTGACCCTCAAACACAGGAACGAATACCGCGTAGTAGCGCCAGTATGTTTGGCGAAATCTGTCGCGCCAATGCCATAACCGAGGAAATCGTCGAGCGTTATGCGCCTAAAGTGCTAGATACAATTTTTGGTGCGACCAATGGAGCACCATACCAGATTCCTGTCTAGGCTGCTTGTCATGTACGCTGACAACGTGTTACACTGCATAGAAGAACATTGCGTATCTTCCAAATACGTCTCTCTATTTTTGTACGAGGTTGGACTGATGAATAAAACTACCCTCATTTCCGACATGCAAAAATTTCATTTCGGTAGCAAGATATTTTGTTCAGATGGTGAAGATGGTATACTGGTGGATGTCGTATTTGACCCTGCATCATGCAGCATGACTCATATAGGTGTGAAGCACGGGCGTCTTTTCGGGAAGACTGTCCATCTTCCATATGGTAGCGTTGTTTCAGCCACCGGTGAGGGCGTGACGCTAAGTTTGAAGTGCGCTGATCTTGCTACTACCAAAAGTGTGCAGCCTGGCGGCGCAACCCTGACCAGTAAAAGCATAGTCGAGAATAGCGGTTCTACTGCTAAAGGTTCACTCATGCTTGTTGCCGTGCATCCAGAGAATGGTGAACTTGCGTATGTAGTTGCTCACGATTTACGTCCAGGACAGCATACCCTGATTCGGGAAGAATTTATTACAACTCTTATGACTGATCGGGTAACAATATCTATCCCTGAGGATAAGCTCAATGCTCTACCCTCCTATCGCTCAGATAGCGCACTCCAGCAAGAAGTAGAATCGATCATATTTGATCTCACCCCCCTTCATATTGATCTAAAAGCTATTACTGCGCGAGTTCTCGATAGTGTACTTTACCTGGATGGGAATATTTCAAGCGCGCTTCGTTCAGACATCGTGCAAGATCAGGTATTAGGTGTCGAAGGCCTGATGGAAATCAAGAATCGTCTGGTTGCTGATGATGCATTGGCAGCCGAACTGGCGCTGGCATTGGGCCAGGATGCTCGAACTCGCGAACTACCGATAGGTGTCTATCCCCGTCTAGGAATCGTGCGACTAAGTGGTGCTGTTCATAACAGCCAGCAAAAGGCAGCGGCCGAAGAGATTGCTAAAAACTTTCCAGGTGTGCGTTCAGTTGTCAACAATCTGCTTGTTGATCCCAAAGTGGATATGCTCAATGTAATGTCTGCGCCAGAGGGTGGCGAAACAAAAGATATCGTGCCTGGAAAGTACGTCAGGCATACCCAATAGATATCTCTTAATGGAAAACACTGAGCAACTATTATCTATAGAGCAAGAATCGCTTCCAGCCTTAGATACCGAATCAAAATCGGTGAATGGGAGAATAACAAGACATATGCCCACACAACGCCGCGAGATAGCCGTACAGGCCTTGAAGGACCTCTGGCAAGAATTGAAGCTTGAGGGCCAACCTCTCATATTTGTCTCTCCGATGCAGAGAAGAACACAGTTAGAGCACCATCCTCTCTTGCTTGATCAACTTGTCACCAACGGCAAGCAGCATAAAAAGTCCTTTCCTGGGCAGCTCGAATGTTGGGACCTTCTTAGCGCACCCGAGTCTGCTCAAGGTATTGCTGCGGCAGGAGAAGTAGGTACGCTCCTTAAAGCCGACATGCTGGGACACGCCGACATTGGTGATCACGGCGCCATTCCAGCAGCTCCCTATAGTTGGCTTTGTTATACCTTCAAAAATGGTTGGAAGGCGCTCTCAGTCTATTACTACGATTATGATAACAATGATACGCTTACCCTCTCGGCTATTCCCAATGGTCGCCAGGATGAATGGTTAGCATTTCTAAAACTGATCGATGAATTGCACGATTCCACCTGGCGAAATACACGCCGAGGCTATATTGAGATAATCGGTGGCAACGATGAGCTTGCAGATGTCATCAGGAAGGCATCTTTAGATGATGTGATACTCAACACTGAAACATTAGAGCATGTAGCCGCTCAACGGCGTATTTTCGATCAGGACATGTTGAAACACTATGCGTCATTACAGGTGCCACGTCTACGTAAAGTATTGTTGATTGGCTCTGCTGGTACCGGCAAGACAACGCTGCTCAAAGCAGAAGGAGCCTATCACGCGAAACAGGGTGGGTTTGTCTGCTATGTGTGTCCTCCCTTATCTGGTCGCAATACCAGCGCCTGGCAGCAGCTTACCAATGCCCTGCATATGGCAGCAGAAAGCCATATTCCGTCGCTCATTTTAGTCGAAGATTTCGAACTGTTTGTCTCCAGCGCACCTGATCTACAATCCGTACTCAATACCCTGGATGGCATAGCAACACCTGATAATCCTGCAGGTACGCTTTTACTGGCAAGCAGCAATGATCCTGAGAAGATCGATCAGCGCATTCGCGACCGTCCCGGTCGTATTGATGCAATCATTGAGCTAGGCCTGGTCGAGGATACCGAACTGGCCATTCGTTTCCTCCAACATTTCCTTGGACCTGCATATCGTGAGGAAGAGCACGCGCCAGTAGCCCCGCAGCTTCTAAAGCAACCTGGAAGTCATTTCCGTGAAGTTTGTATTGCAGCTACAATGCGTGCATTGGAACAGGACCGTACTGAGGTCTCAAGCGAAGACTTACTCTGGGCGCATGAAACAATTCTCACAGGGCAAGCCATCGCCGCTGAACCGGATCGCTATACACCCACCCCGATCCACAAACGTGCTGGATATTTTGGGCGAAAGCACTGATGAGCTAAAGTATGAGTGCCTGATCCAGGTCATGAATAATATCGTTAACGTCCTCGATACCAACAGAGAGCCGGATACACCCATCTGTAATGCCGAATACATGGCGCTCACTCGCAGTTAAATTGCGATGAGAAGACATAGGCGGATAACTCACCTCAGTGTAGACATCACCGAGTGTCGTTGCTGGCAGGCAGAGTTGCAGCCTTTCCATAAAGCTATAGGTTGCTTCGCGAGTTTGCTCCTTCAATTCAAACGCCAGAAGTCCCCCATATCGCTGATTCCTGAATAAATGGGTAGCAAGTTTATGCTGGGAATGATTGGGCAATCCTGGATAATATACACGTTCAACTGCAGCGTGCTCTTGTAAGAACCTGGCGACCTCCAAAGCATTGTTGCAGTGACGCTCCATACGCAATGCCAATGTTTTCAAGCCGCGGGTCGTAAAATAGGAATCAAAAGCGCTTAGCATCGCGCCTAACATAGTCGCATACGTCCGTAACTGTTCAGTAAAGGAGTTTCGGGGTCGTAAAAGTACTATCAACGATACTGATTGCTCCCACCTCGTGTGTGGCTGCACTGATGATGTCAAGGTCGATTACTTTCGCCAATGGGTTAGAAAGTGTCTCTACATAGATAACATCTGGTTGCTCTGCTCTGATAATTTCAGCGACATCAGGGCTGCATAGATCGCGTAATACTACCTGCACTCCAATGGGTACAAAAACTGAACGCAGCATCCCGATAGTTGGGCCATAGAGGTCTTGTGCGACGAGAATCTTCGTTCCAGGTGTAAGACCTGCTGTAAGCAGTGCAGCATGAATAGCAGCCATACCAGAGCCAAACACAATCGCGCCAGCTCCCCTCTCGGCTTGTGCCATTAACTCTTCGAGCGTCCTGGCATTTGGATTACCCTGGCGTGCATAGACAAAAGCTTGTTCGCCAGAGGAAAGACGACCGCTGAAAGCCTGGTCAAGTGCGTCAGCCGTCGAATGTAGATACGTTGTGCTGGTATAAATAGGCTCTACCGTTGGTTTGCCAGAGTTGTGCGCAGTCTTGCTGAGTTTATTACTATGTACAAGTAACGTGTCAAGCGCCCAGGTTGAGTAATCGAATTGCTTCATGGTAATGTTCCTCTCACAGAGCTATACAAAAGGGACCTTCCCAGGTCTCCAACTGCCAGGGAAGCACAGGCGTAGATCCAGGGAAGCCAGTAGGGAACGCCAAGTATGTCAGGTTGAAGATATGAAAATGCTCCAGCGGCCACGAGCGTCATCTCGACAAGTGTTCCCGTAATGGCTGTCACAAGCGACAAGAGTAAGTTTTGCCAGCCTCTTCCAGTCAACAACCAGAAGTTGAAATAGATGAGAACAAGCAGCACTGTCTTAGCTAGAGAGTCCAGTGGGCTTGCCGCAACCAGGTAGGCGAGCAGTAGCCATGCCAGTTCAGCAATGCTCGTAGAAACACGGCGAGGACGACGTATATTGTGGATGAGAGGGTCAACCAGCGGATGCGAATAACCTATAGCGACTGCCGCGCTCCCAAAAAGTAGTGGCACCCACCAGGCCACCCCGAACAAGACTGGTGTTGGATAGCGTTCGACATAACTATACACGTGGAAGACATCAAGCGCCGTACCAAGTGTCGCGCCCAACATAAATAACCAGAATATTGTCCGCCCATGATATAAGCGCATACCTGAGTGCCTCAATAAGGTGACCGAAGCGAGTGTAGGAGTCGATTTATCGGTCCTCGGTGGATTTCCCGCTATCGCAATTCTAAAGTTAATCCGCATTATCACGCTCAACGGTGGGGAGAGTTGCCCACTCTGAATAGTTCTGGCATCTCACCTTTTCCTCCCCTCCTGCACTCGCTCTGACTTCGCTCACCATAGAAATATAAGTAATAATAAAACTGATCACACTTGTATTATACATGCCCTTTTCGCCAAGAATATAAGCCTAACTCCATCTTTATCAAATCCATTTGCTTTATTGGCTCCTGAGGCACAACGGTCTCCTGCTGATAATTGTCGTTTGACTTGATTCATGGCGTGTCTCTGCCAGGATTAATGCCGAGACTTGGCTTAAGAGGGGCGTCGAGATGATTTTTGAGACTTGGCCTCTGCCACATAATGTGGATCTTACGCACCTTTGCTGATCACCTTTGTGGTATACTTAAAGTTGAACATTTTTTCGCTTTTGAAGAGCGTTTTCGGGTGCCGAAAGAGATCCAATGATCATTATTCCAGACCTTCCCGATGTCCAGGTGGAAGAGGTAGAGGTAGCTTTTGAGATTACCCTGACCCTACGCACGACATCCCCAACAGCTTCTTGCCCCGCATGTGGGTCCGAATCTTCACGTATCCAAAGTCGGTATACAAGGACGCTACGTGATCTTCCGTCCAGCGGGCGTCCAATCCGTCTTATTATGCATGTACGTCGTTTCTTTTGTAAAGAGAGCACGTGTGCTCAAAAGATCTTCGACTCCACGACTTCCAGATCTCTGCCGTCCTCATGCCCAACGCACAAAGCGGCTGCAAGAGGCACTCTGTCGGCTTGGACTGAAGATGGGGGGCCAGGCAGGCGCTGACACTGGTCAGGAACAAGGTCTCAGTGGGAGTCGTGATACCATCTTGCGTTTGGTGCGCCGCTTTCCACAACCCGCCGAGTCCTCGCCGCGCATCATTGGCTTGGACGACTGGGCATACAAGCGCCGACTCCGCTATGGCACGCTGATCTGTGATTTGGAGCGCGGTCAGCCCATTGATCTGCTCCCCGACCGCGAGGTTTCGACCGTCGAAGCCTGGTTGAAGCCGCATCCCTCTATTGAGGTGGGAAGATTCGACGGCTCCTCGGAATATGCTTCGGCTATTCGCAAAGGCGCTCCACAAGCGCGGCAGGTGAGCGACCGCTGGCATCTCGTCAAGAATCTGGCTGCATGTGTCTCGGTGCAGATCGCCAGGACGCTTGCCCAACTGCGCCGTGCAGAAGAACGGCGCCCTGCTCAAACACAAGCTGTCCAACAGGCACAACAGGCCCGTCAAGCCGAGCGAACGGCTCGGTATGAACACATCCTGGAACTGCAAAAACAAGGAATGAAGATC
>WNFY01010461.1_pt1 | contig 10854 bp, 15 predicted proteins | sample 5400091 | NCBI WGS metagenome assembly WNFY01 (sample SAMN13153364, study PRJNA577476) | soil metagenome | isolation source: 60 cm soil or saprolite under grassland replicate 1 | place: USA:California | collected 2016-06-15
GTATTTGGTTGTGAATATGTGACAAAAAATATGCTGTAAAGCAGTAAAATCACATCCTGTGGATAAATATTCAACCCTAACCTTTTTCTGAAATGCCTTATTCTACTGCATTAGAAGGTTTTTTTTCAACCACTAAATACAAATCAATCCTTTCTTTTTGTCTAAGATGATGACGAAAATGCATCTCAATAAACTGGTACCATTCACCTGCATTAAGATAGTGTAAACCCGGATGTTTTGTTTTTCCTTTGAAAGGGCTCTTTTCAATTTTCGATTCCAACTCAGTCATTAAGTTTTTGATGCGTAAAAGTCCTTTACGTATTTCCTCAATACTGTTGGGTTGATGTACGGTCTCAAATTCAGGAGACGGTGCTTTTATTTTTTTGGTCAGGGAATGAGTTATGTAAAAAAACTTCTTTCCCCTCCGCACTCTTTTCTCCGTTTTCATTTTCATTAGTAGAAATGCAGATCTTAATTTGTTCGATGTTGTAATAAAGTGTTTGCCCTATAAGGTGTATATATAGCTCGCCGAGAGACCAGCTTTCAGGATTTGGTTTTTTACAAAGTTGTTCAAGGCTGTATTTGTTTAATTCCTTTCCCAGGTGGCAAAGGTGCTGTTAAAATTTTTTAAGAAAACATCCGGTTCCATTTAAAATAATTTACTGCTGCAAATATATTAAGGTGTTATTGTTCGCTGAAAAGACAATTGCACTTTCGGTCATTGAAAGAATAATTGTTCTGTTATTTTTTGACCTTAGCTATTGTGGTGTTATTAAACTTCGTTGTGTCACTCCCGTCCGAACGTGTTTAGTCGGACGGGCACTTGTACAATTATTCTATATGCGCCATACAAGAAATTGATTTGCCTTTCCAATCTTCTTTATTATCTTCTTAAATTTCTCTTCTTAATTTTATTCAGTAAATACTACTTCCTTTATATTATAGTATTTGATTAAATTCCAAACGTTCTCCATCAGGACCGGTAATGTTGAAGTACCTGCAGCCATTCTTCCAGAGATGCAGAAACACAGGAGCTTCTTCTATCACATTAAAACCTGCATTTTTTACTGCTGCAAAAGTTGCATTAATATCAGCAACATCAAAAGCAATATGATCTATATGCCCATCTTTCCGATTTTTAATCGTTGCCAATTCTGATGCGGGAAACTGGTAGAGTTCTATGATCATATTATCGCGCTGCATCATAATACAAGTTTCTGTTTCACCATGATAATCAAAAGGCGCTTCCATAACATTAGCGAATCCAAGCTTTGCATAAAAGGATTCAGATCGTCTTATATCAGTAACGGGTATACCCACATGCTGAATGCCGCGAATGGAAAGCTGAACGGGTTGTTCCATACTACAGGAATTTGGGAAAATGAAAATTAAAAATAAGAATTATTGAAAGAGAATTCTTTTTGCTGAAGATATATGGTTTGAGAGAAGGATGCCTGAAGGTGAAAGGCATATGTACACTCACTTGCATGATTAGCAATTCTGTTTAGTTTTACTTTGCGTGGTTGTTGCTAATGATTTGTACAAATTACACTGAACAGCCACAGTTACTCAAACAATCTCAAATAAGAATTATTGAAAGAGAATTCTTTTACTTAAGTTATATAGTTTGAGAAGGTTGAATATGCTGAAGGTTAAAAGGCATAACCACACTCACTTGCAGGATTGGCAATTCTGTTGCTTTACTTTGCTGCAGTAGTTGCTTATGATTTATACAACAGTTATTCAAAATAATATTTTATTCAGCATGAAAAAAAATCTTCCATCAACACCATCTTCACTGATATTGGCGGCGTACTACTTACCAATGGTTGGACCGCGGTTGCCGCAGGGGGTATCTATAGTGTTTCCGCTTTGCACCTGCACTACAGGCGCCACATGATAAGTCCATGCCACTTTGTTATCAGGCGATAACCTGTTTTTATCTTCTGTGTAAAAAGTGCGGGTATCGTTAAGGTACAATGCGGCGGGAGAAAATAACCAGATTTTGCAATGTTCGATATCGAACTTTTTTTGCAGTATCATAGACATAATCTGCGCCCTTTGCTGGCAGCCGCCCTGCGGGAAATTAAATTCAATTTCCCAGTCATTGGCAATACTGTTGAAGGCTTGCCCTATGACGGGCATATCGTAAACTTTCAGTAGTGTTATATCAGCATTAGGAAAATAAGTTGGCTGCATAGGTGTACATCTTTATTGATTCGATTTTTTTTTACAACGATATGCAATAAACGGTAGTGATTGTATTTTATAATTAATACATCTGTTTTTTTAAAGGAACTGAAATGCTGTTGTCACTAAAAGAACAACAAGAACTTTTTAATAATTATATCCCCTTATTATTTTATCAAGCTTCATAGTAATACAAATGCTCTTCACCAAAATAAAAACAAAAACAGCAACCTTATGGCTGCTGTTGTTTACTTAAGCTGTTACGGGTTGTTTGTCTTTTTTCTTCTCTATCATCTTTTCAATCATGTCAGGAACTTTTTCAAAAACAGCGCTTAAGCCTTTTGCAGTGTGTGTTGGGATAAATGAGATCTGGTCGCCGCGCGTTGCCAAAAATCCTATCGGCTCCACACCTACACCACCACCTGCACCGCCGCCCGTTCCTTCGCCCTTGCCTTTGCCTTCCTTGCCGCCGTGGCCTTCACCGCCGCCATAGCCCAGACCAATTCCGAATTTTATAACAGGCACACAGGTAAATTCACCAAGCTGAAATTGTTGCCCGATAACAGTTTCCGTTTTTGCTTCTGTTTTTAAGAAATCAGTAAGCTTTTGCACTGATTCATCAAGATTTAAAGCCATAGTTGTACAATTTATTTGTTATTGAATAATCAACGCAGCCATGCGAACAGCATGCGCCACAGTTGATTTTTTGCTTTTAGTATGAGATAATTTTCATCATAGAAATTAATGTTGCAATGATTGCCGGGCAGCATAAAGTTTAAAGGATAAAGCCATGCATTATGCACATGATCGCCTGTATCTATACTCATGCGCCATTCAGTTATTGTAAAACTTTTTGCAACCCGCAAGCCCTTCTTCAATAATTTCCTGATGTTTCGCTTTTTCTTATGTGCAGTTTTTTTTCGCTCCTTTTTCTTCTTTTCATCCCGCTTCTCTGGAGCAGATAAATTTTTTTCTTTCGTAAAAAAAAGAACCCGCATAAAAAGTAGCCATTGGTCTTCTTTGTAAATAAGAAGAGCCTTTCCTATTCCTTTCCAGGTACATTTTGCTTCGGGCACTGTTGTGTCAATGCTTATGCTAAGCGGAGAAAAAAATAACCATAAAAGGATAGCGAAAACTAAAGCAAGAACTATTACAACTGCCATTACCAAAATTATAATGATGACGATGGAAGAAAAATGATTTTAGCCATTCTTTAAGAAAAAATAACACAGTATAAAAAGCATGCCCGTAAATTTTAGCAGAAAACATCCCAATAAAATGATCCGGTTTTGTGCCGGCTTTTTATTTTTAGTTTGATCGTTTGATGTTGTGGTTTGAATTTATCAACCACATTTTTTGAAAAGTTGAACTTTTCCCAAGAGCAATATTGTTTAGTTAACGATTTATGAGGACACAAATCTCCGGCATTAAGTAACGATTGTAATATTTTCTTCTTTTAACAACGGTAAATTTTTGAAACGAAGAATTACATTAGCAACCACCACCACATCGCGTTGGCAATATTCAACAATGCGGGGAAGATTATTTTCTTTGTAATATACATGCTGCACCATGCTTCCATCCATATCAGTTTTTGACGTAGGTACATTTAATACATTGGCCAGTAAATTCAATGAAATATAATTTTTATAATCGCCAAACTTCCACCATTGCAATGTATCCACCATTTTTACTTCCCATGGTTTAGCGCCGTGTATCTGAAGAGGAGCAGGTAATTGCAATTCATTAATAAGCATTCTGCGACAGAGATAAGGAATATCAAATTCACGTACATTGTGCCCTGCAAATTCAAAGTGTTTATTGTGCTTATACATTTTATCTATAAGATCTTTAAACGATTCCAGAAGAAGTTTTTCATCATCACCATAAATGCTTTTTACTCTTAATACAAGTTCTTTCTCTTTGTCGTTTGTAAAATAGCCGGTGGATATACAAATCACTTTTCCGAATTCTGCAAGTATGCCTGCACGTTGCAAATAGCACTCTTCAGGAGAAAAATTTTCTGGCATGATTTTGGAAATCTTGTCACACCAGAGGCTTTGCCATACTTCCGTCAATTGCAGATAGTCTTGATACTGAGGAACAGTTTCAATATCAATTAGTAAAAGATCATAGATGGATGGGCCGTAATTAACCGTATTCAATAACATATATATAAACCTCTAATTATGAGTTATGCTAATTATCCTTCTGCGGGAGACCCGCAACCGGAACCCCGCAGAGACAGCCGTAAATTAATTTACGGTATTTTAATCGCCGCCCTGGTCGGTACCTGGGGCTATATTGTTTATGACAAGAGTAAATCTAAAGAAACAATAACACAATTGCAAACACAATATTCAAATGTTGATTCAGCACGCAATGTTGTACAGCAGGAATATAATGAAGCACTTGCAAGAATGGATTCACTCACAGGCAGCAACACCAAACTATCAGGTGAGCTGGCTGAGCGCAAATCAGATATTGATAAACTGAGATCTCAAATTAAACATGAACTTGGCAAGAAGAACGCAGACCTCTCAAAGGCAAAATCAATGATTGCTGAACTAAATGGAAAAATCACCGATCTCCTTACCCAGGTAGAGCAACTAAAAGCAGAGAACCAACAGTTAACAACTTCTAATCAGCAATTAACTACCGAGCGTGATACCCTTACGTCTCAAAAACAAGTGATAGAACAAAATCTCGCAACCACTCAGCATATAAAAGATAGTATTGCTGATATTGGTTCAACGCTGCATGCTTCAAACATTAATATCACTGGTATTAACGTAAAAGGCGGTAAAGAAAAGCAGACGACTACTGCAAAACGTGTTGATGTTTTCAGAATTTCTTTTGATCTTGATGAAAACCGCATTTCATCAAGCGGAAGCAAAGAATTATATGTATGTGTGTATGGTCCCGACGGTAAACCGATAACAATGCCATCTAACAGCGGCACTTTTCAATCGAGGGATGAAGGAGAAAAAGTATTTACCAATAAAGTAGATGTGCAATATGAAAACGGCAAGCGCACTCCTGTAAGTTTTGACTGGAAGCCAGAAGCAGGAAAATATCAAACGGGTAATTACAAGATAGAAATTTATCAAAATGGATTCAAAATAGGTGAAGGAACAAAGGCTTTAAAGAAAGGTGGCTTATTTAGTTAAATTAGTTTAATCCTAAAAACTAAAAAAATATATACATCCATTCTTTTGAAAAAATCAATTCCCCGCATTCGTGCGGGGTTTTGTTTTTGTGACATGCAAACATTGTCTACATTAGAAGCATGATTAGACAATGGATAAATGGTAAAACGCTTTTATTTATTATAGCTGTAAGCATTGTTACGGGTACCATTTTTTATTCGCGCTATCTTTCAAGAAAAATTGCCGAGGATGAAAAAAGAAAAGTAGAAGTTTGGGCAGAAGCACTGCGGACTATACGCGACGCAACAGACGACGCGACAAGCCTGAACCTTGCAACAAAAATTACTTCAGAAAACAAAGACATTCCTATTATTGAAACAGATGAAAAAGATAATATCAATCCAAATAATTGTGTGAACCTTGACTCAGCAAAAATTAAAAATGATAAAAATTATCTTCCCGAAAAATTAGCGGAGTTTAAAAAACAGCATGACCCTTTTGTTGTGGTATTAAGTGAAAAGCCATACACTGCCAACAATTATTATTATGGTGAAAGTGTTTTGCAAAAGGAAGTAAGATATTATCCCATTGTACAACTCGTTATCGTAGGTTTATTTATTACCATAACTATAATTGCCCAACGCACTGAATATATAAGCATCCAAAATCAATTATGGGCAGGCATGGCCAAAGAAACTGCACACCAGTTGGGAACTCCTGTAACAAGTCTGAAAGGTTGGGTAGAAGTATTAAAGGATATTCCCGGCAATGAAAGATTAACTGCAGAAATAGAAAAGGATGTTGACCGTTTGGAATTAATTACTGATCGCTTTGGTAAAATAGGCAGTCAGCCTCATCTTGAAGAAAGAAATGTTATTGAACAAATAAAAATTATGGTTGAATATATAAAGAAGCGCGCTGGGGTTAAGGTAGATTTTGTCATTAATTCAGGGGGCGAAAAGGAAGTATATGCAATGATATCACCGCCACTCTTTGACTGGGTAATGGAAAATCTTCTTAAGAATGCATTGGATGCAATGGAGGGGCACGGAACGCTTACTATTAAAATCCAGAATTCCGCTGTGCAGGTATTGATTGATGTTACGGATACAGGTAAAGGTATTGCGAAGGCAAATATTCAAAATGTTTTTAAACCCGGTTTTACTACAAAGAAAAGAGGATGGGGGCTTGGTCTTACATTGGCAAAAAGAATTATTGAACAATATCATAAAGGCGCTATCTATGTAAAATCAAGTGAGCCGGGCAAGGGAACTACATTCAGAATTGAATTAAATAAAGGGTAACATTTTTCAGAAAATGTAATTTTTAAACAACCAATTTTATAAGTAAAATATACATTTGCATTTCCAAAGTTGCGGAGGTGGCGAACCTGCCTGCCGGTAGGCAGGACTGGTAGACGCACTCCAATAAAAATTATGTATCATGTATATGCTTTAAAAAGTTTAGTTAGAAACTACATTTATGTTGGTATGACCAATGACATTGAAAGGAGAATTATGGAGCATAATAACGGAGAGAATAGGTCAACAAAAGCATGCAAACCATTTGTTTTGATTTATACTGAACAGTATCTGATTAGAGCAGAAGCACGAAAAAGAGAAAAATATTTAAAATCTTGAGTCGGTAAAGAATTTCTTAAAGCAATAAAATAGGTTGCGGAGGTGGCGAAACTGGTAGACGCACTACTTTGAGGTGGTAGCGCCGCGAGGCGTGGGAGTTCGAATCTCCTCTTCCGCACTTAACCTTCTCATTTTTTTGAGAGGGTTTTTTTATTTTTGTACCCGGCTTTTTTAAAGCAGCATCATTCGTTGCGTCGCACTCTTGTTCTCTATATCGTACAGCAACAATTATATTTCAATGTGTATTCATTTTAAGTAAAGCCAATCTGTAGGTTTTCGTTTATTATTAGTTGACAGGCATCTTTCACTTTTTTATATTCTAACAACTGATTACTTTGCTACAAATTTTAGCGTATGCCCGGTTTAATAACATGTCCGAACTGTAATCACCAGTTTCAGCCAACAGATGCATTCAGAGAAGAAGTACAGAGAGAATTAAATAATAAAGCAAAAGAATGGCAGGCAAAAAAAGAGGAAGAGTATAAACAGAAAGAAACATTGCTGCAGCAGCAACTGCAGGCAAAGGATATTGAATTGAGTAAAAGAATAAATGAAGAGAAACAAAAGCTGCAAAAAGAATTACAGGAATCAATCAGAAAATCAGTAAGCGCAGATTATGAAAATCAATTAAAATTATTGCAACAGTCTGCCTTAGATAATGAAGAGAAATTAAAAGGCCCGTCGCAAAGAATTGGAATTTTTACAAAAGGAACAGGCATTAAAAAACAAAGAAGCGGAACTTGAATTATCTCTTCAGAAAAAATTAGTGGAAGAAAGAGGAAAGCTTGCACAGGAGATTAGAAGAATCGAAGAGCAAAAATTGCAGCAACTGGAATCTGATTTTAAAATGAAGCTTGCCGAAAAAGAAAAGCCACTGGAAGATCAGAGAAAATTAGCAGAAGAAATGAGACGTAAACACGAACAAGTTATGAAAGCAAACGCACTAATTCATTCTCCATGGAATGGATCGAAAAATTAAAAAAAGACAAGCGAAGCCAAGGTGCCGATATGTTACACAAACTTTACCGAAAGACACTTGGAGCATTTTGGTGAAAAGGATGATGTACAAATCTGCACATTTGCAGAAGTAAAAAGCCTTGCTTCAGTACTACGAAATACCATTTTAAAAATGTTTGCATTAACGAAAAGCCAGGAAAACAAAGGCGATAAAATGCATTTGCTTTATAATTATCTTACAGGTTCAGAATTTAATGAGCAGTGGAAAGCAATACGAGAGGGGTTTACGAATATGCGTTTAAGTATCCAGAGAGAAAAGGATGCAATGGAGAAATTATGGAAGGCAAGAGAAAAACAATTAGAAAAAGTTTTATTGAATGCTGCGCATATCAAAGGTTCAATAGAAGGTATTGCCGGGGCTGATGCTGTAAATTTGAATTTACTGGAAGATAATGACAATGGTACTTTATTCGACTAAATGAATTGCTTAATTGTTGAGATTAAAGTAGCTTGATGATATAGAGTACAAGAGTGCGACGCAACAGAAGTTTATAGTAGTTAAAAAGCTCGGTACATAATTTTAAAAATGCATCAGGCAGTTGATCAAATAGAACATATTCGTCCATCACGGAAGAAACCAATCTTTCCTGTGAATGAGCAATTGCGTCAGTATCTTGTCACCCATGGACGTGAAATTAAGTTGCCCGCTGCATACAATGATTTGCTTCGATTTACTTACTCTATTCCTTTGAAAGATAAGTTTGGTAAGAACACTTTATGGGAAACCGTAAGCTATGATATGCGTGAATCACAATGGCTGCGCGATAGCCTTGTAAAAATATATGCTGTGTTAAAAACGGAGGGCGATCTCAGTTTTATTAATCACCTCGATGTTGCCCGTATTGATTTTTGCAGTTTTGGAAACAGCCAGCCATTCCGCATTCGGATTGTAAACAAGTTCAATGACAACTATGATCATTATTACATTAAGCAAGCTGATGCAAGCCGTATTTATGGTTTAGAGCTTGAACATTTATTATCACCTAATCGCATCACTTTTCTTACAAATCGCAACACATTAATTGAAGAGCATATCCCGGGAATTCCCGGTGATGTATTTGCAGAGGATCATTTACACAATCCCATTACAAACGTTATTCGCTTTGCAAAAGAGTTTGTAAAGTTTAATGAACGTTGCTTTGTGCGTTTGCTTGGTGATATGCGCAGCTACAATTTTGTAGTAAATATAACGCCGGATATTGACGAGGATTTTCAGTACCGAATACGTGCAATTGATTTTGACCAGCAGTGTTATGAGGGAAGAAAAAATTTATACCTGCCGCAATATTTTAAAGAGAACAAACCCTTTGTAGATGAAGTGATCAGGCATCTTGATAAGGACAGCATTGCTCAATACCAGGCAGAAGAAAGAACAATGATTGCGTTTCGTCTTGTATCATCGCGTTATCGTGTAAAAGACCTGCTTGATATTATGCATGATGATGAAATTTCAAAACCGGAAAAAACAAAACAGTTGAAAGAAGAGCTGTCACTGCATTTTAAACAGCCTGCACTTTTGCGATCAAAAACAATGGGGCAATTATTGAAGGCCCAGCTAAAACAAACATTGCGTAAAAGTGTATTACTGATACCTAAAACAAAAAACAGGTTTGATGATTAGTTTGTATCTCACGCAATATTATTTTGGATTTCTCCATACTTTACCGTCCTTCATTACCCATAGCACATGCTCTAATAGTTTTACATCTTTTGTAGGATCGCCTTTTACTGCAATAATATCAGCAAATGCACCGGCTTTTATTTCACCAATTTTATCTTGCTGTGATAAAAGATCTGCCGCATTCATAGTAGCTGTTTGTATGGCTTGCAAAGGAGTCAAACCATATTGTACCATATATTCGAAATCTTTTGTTTCAGGTTCATTCCAGTCATATCCGCCAATGTCTGTGCCATAGGCTATTTTAACTCCTGCTTTAACTGCTTTCTTAAACAATCCCGGTTCGCTTTCTGAAAAATATTTATTAATAGAGCTTCCTGATTGGGCCCGCCCTTCGGCTACATAATCATTTATAAATATGGTAGGACACCAATACACATTTTTTTGCACCATCAATTGAATGCATTCATCATCCATACCAAAGCCATGTTCAATGCTTGAAGCGCCTGCATTGATAGCAGCAATAATACCATCTCGCGTCATTGCATGTGCTGCAAGTTTTTTATGCGAACGCGCTGCTTCATCTCCGATAGCCGTAATTTCTTCTGTAGTAAAATTGGGAAGACTGCGATAACTGCCATCAGGTAATTTATAGTAACCTCTGTCTGCATAAATTTTTATCCAGTCAGCGCCATACGCAATTTGTTCACGCACTGCCCGCTGATTCCCGAATTGGATAATGCCCTGTTGTATTAATTGCTAATGTTGAAACGAACATTCTGGGACCGGGTATAATGCCTGCGTTGATTGCTTTTTTAAGATCAACATCAGCATAACCTGCACCTTCTGTACCGAGGTCGCGAATAGTTGTGAAGCCATTCATTAAAGCATTATTGCAACTGCGCACTGCACGGATAGTGCGATATGGAATAGATTGCTTGAGCACTTGCACATCATAGTCTTCACTGGTGATATCGCCCTGCAATAAAACGTGTGTATGGCAATCAATTAAACCAGGCAGTACAAAATATTCAGAAAGATCAATGAGTGTATCGGCTTTTAATTTTACAGCAGCACCTGGTGATGAAACGCTTTCGATAATATTGTCTTTTATAAGGATGATTTGATTTGTGTTTACTTCACCTGTTCTTACATTCAGTAATTGCCCGCATTTAATGGCGATAGCTTTTTGTGCAACCACGGATGCTATAAAAACAACAGTAAACAATAAAGCAACAAT
>WNFY01006610.1_pt1 | contig 10853 bp, 9 predicted proteins | sample 5400091 | NCBI WGS metagenome assembly WNFY01 (sample SAMN13153364, study PRJNA577476) | soil metagenome | isolation source: 60 cm soil or saprolite under grassland replicate 1 | place: USA:California | collected 2016-06-15
TAAACACCTCATATACCCTGTGCACCGCACCGATACCGGCCAGCACGCACTCCTCATTGACGTGGATGCTGGCGGCCCCGCGCTGCCCCGGATCGATGGTGGCCTGCGTGGTGGAATCGTGCGTCGCCTGGTCCTCCAGCAGCGCATTCGAGACCATGGCGCTGATCCTGCGGCTGTTCCAATTCATCTCACTTTCCTTCCGTCATCTTTCGCCCATCTTTCGCCGAAGCTCAGCGATGCGAATCTTTTTGGTTTCGATCAGTGATTCCAATTCCACGCGGCGCTTCTTCAGCCCTTCCACCACATGCGCCGGGGCCTTGGCCAAAAATCCGGGATTTGCCAACTGGCTGGAGTTCTTCTGATACTCCCCTTCCAGCCTCTCCAGTTCCTTCGTCTCGCGCGCAGTCTCGGCTGCGTAGTCGATCTTCTGCTCGTAAGCGAGGCGCACCTCGAAGCGCGCCGTGGACCGCGAATTCGAGGCCTTGGCCAGCGACTCGCCGACAAACTTCAACCCGCTGATCCGCTCCCGCTCCAGCGCTCCGGCGTTCGCCTCAATCAGCGCCCGCACCTCGGGGCCGGCGAAGACCTCGATCGGAAGCTCTTCTTTCTGCGGGACCTTCAGCTCGGCGCGAATGTTGCGCACGGCCACAATCAGGTCCTGCAGGATCGCCATGTCGCGCTCGGCGTCCGGGTCCAGTTGAGCGGCATCGCTCCTGGGATATGCGGCCAGCGCAATTGACTTGAGCGGCGTCGTGCCATTGTATACCGCGTGCCAGATCTCCTCGGTGAGGAAGGGCATGAAGGGCGCCAGCAGTCGCAGCGCGCCCTCGAAGACCCGCACGATATTGCTGAAGGCGGCGCGCGCCTCGTCGCGATCGGCCGAGAGCAGCCGCGGCTTGATCAGTTCCACGTACCAGTCGCAGTACTCGCCCCAGAAGAAGTGATAGACCACGTGCGCAGCCTCGTGGAAGCGGTATTCGCCGAGCGCCGCGCTGACCTCGCCGGACACACGATTGAAGCGCGAGAGGATCCAGCGGTCTTCCAACGGGGTCCTCAGCGCGCCTGTTGTTGGCGTGCTGGGGTGGAGCGTCGCCGCCGCAAAGCCCTGGACTCCCGCGGCGTGGCCGCAGTCCCTGGCCGTGGCGAATTCATTCAGCGACCAGAGCTTCTGCTCCTCGGCGCGGTCCACGTTCATGAACAAAAAGCGCGCGGCATTCCAGATCTTGTTGGCAAAGGCGCGATAGCTCTCGGTGCGGCTCTCGCTGAAGGCAATGTCGGTGCCCGGCGCGGCCATGGCCGCCAGCGTAAAGCGCGCCGCATCGGTGCCGTACTTTTCGATCACGTGGATCGGATCGACCACATTGCCCTTGGTCTTGGACATCTTCTGCCGCTCGGCGTCGCGCACCAGCGCATGGATGTAGACCTCACGGAATGGCACGACGTCGCGCTTGTCCGTCTTCTGCTCGTCCATGAAGTGGCAGCCCAACATTATCATGCGGGCCACCCAGAAAAAGAGGATGTCGAAGCCGGTGACCAGCGTTGAGGTGGGATAAAACGCGTCGCAGTCGGCGGTCTTCTGCGGCCAGCCCAAGGCCGAAAACGGCAGCAGCCCGGAGCTGAACCAGGTGTCCAGCACGTCGCTGTCCTGCTCGATCTTCGCGCTGCCGCAGTGCTCGCACCTGGCGGGCGTAGTGCGGGAGACGGTGATGCCGCCGCAATCGGCGCAGTGCCACGCAGGAATGCGGTGCCCCCACCACAATTGCCGCGAGATGCACCAGTCGTGGATGTTCTCCATCCACTGCAGATAAATCGTCTTGTAGTTCTCCGGCGTGAAGCGGATGCGCCCGTCGTTGACCACATCGCGCGCCACCTGCGCCAGCGAGGGCCGTCCGTCCGTGGTCGGCTTGTTGACCGCAAGAAACCATTGCGTTGAGATGCGCGGCTCGACCACGGTCTTGCAGCGGTCGCACTTGCCCAGCGGCACCGTATAGTCCTTCACGCTCGCCAGCGCGCCGCTCTCCTCGAGATCGGCCACGATCCGCTCGCGCGCCTCATGGCGGTCCAGTCCGCGATATGGGCCGGCGTTCTCGTTCATGCGCGCCGTCTCGTCCATGATGACGAGCTCTTCCAGGTTGTGGCGCTTGCCTGCCTCGAAGTCATTGGGATCGTGCGCGGGCGTCACCTTCACGGCTCCGGTGCCGAACTCCGGCTGCACCAGCTCGTCGAGGATGATGGGAATCTCGCGGCCCACCAACGGCAGGCGCACCTTGCGCCCGTGCAGATGCTGGTAGCGCTCATCGCGCGGATTCACGGCGACGGCGGTGTCGCCCAGCATGGTCTCCGGCCGGGTCGTGGCCACAACAATCGACTCGCCGGGCATGTCCACCACCGGATACCGGATCTCCCACAGTTTGCCGTGGGTCTCGTCGTGGATGACCTCCAGATCGCTCAGCGCGGTCATGCAGCGCGGACACCAGTTGACGATGTAAGTCCCGCGGTAAATGAGCCCCTCTTCCCACATGCGCACGAAGGCCTCGCGCACCGCGCGCGAGAGCCGCTCGTCCATGGTGAAGAACTCGCGCGACCAGTCCACCGAGTCGCCCAGGCGCTTCATCTGCTCCAGGATGTAGCCGCCGTACTGCTCCCTCCACTGCCAGACGCGCTCCAGAAACTTCTCGCGCCCCATCTCGCGCCGGTTGATGCCCTCGCTTGCGAGCTGTCGCTCCACCATCATCTGGGTAGCGATGCCGGCGTGGTCGGTGCCCGGAAGCCACATGGTGTCCTTGCCCAGCATGCGCTGCCAGCGCGCAAGGATGTCCATCTCCGTGTGGTTGAGCATGTGCCCCATGTGCAGACGCCCGGTAACGTTGGGCGGCGGCAGCAGGATGGAGAAGACGTCCTCGCCCGGCTTTGGCGTGGGCGCGTGGAAGAGGTTTTCGGCGACCCAGTAGTCGGCCCAGCGCCGTTCGATTTCGGCGGGATCGTAGGCCTTCGGCAGATCGTGCGGCATAGAAAGAAAAATTCCTCGAAGCTAAACCTATTAAGTTTAGCAGAGCGCGATAACGGCAGAATCCGGTGCGCAGAAGCGCAAAAAAGCAAAGTCAACTACCCCGCCCTAACCAAGCGCGGGTTAGGACAGGCACCCTGGAGATTTTTGTTCGCGAACAACTGACTTGAAAGCCTGTGGAAATTTAATCCTGCAAGAGCTTTAGCTTCGGCGCTCAGGCGCTGTTTGGATTAGAATGCCGTCCTTAAATTATGAAGCTACTTCTTTGGATTGTTGCCGGATTAGCTGCCGTCGGTCTAGCTTTTTGGATCGTGGCATATGCGCGGGTGCCTGAGAATTCGCCGGCCATGTTCGCGTCTCTCGTTTTTTTTGCGATACCACCTCTAGGTTCACTCTGGATGCTGTACTCATGTATTCGGCATGAGAAGCATCCCTTTCCGATGATGCTGCTAGCTTTTCTTCCATTCACGTTCATCTGGTACTACCTTGAACGCGTTCGGCCCGGAAAGATTGGAGAAACTAGACGATCATTCCAATAGAGCGCGGGTTGATTTTTTTGAATCCAGCGCTCGCCTGCTCTGATCTAAAAGTGAGAAGCTTCGGCCCGAAAAATTCTTCCGCAATTGTCTTCCGATGTAGGATGGATGGCGCCGCCCCGGGCTGAGCTTCCGCATCCGCCACATGGGGTCCCCAGCAAGCCCGCTGTTGGGTTGCCGGGGCAGAGCCTTGGCGAGATGTGAATTCCCTTAGGAAATACAGGAGAATCCATGAATAAAGTGTTCGCTGTTGTCGCCGCCGCCACCCTGTCCACTTCGCTCTTTGCCGCCGACGGCGCTGCCATCTACAAGTCCAAGTGTGTCGGCTGCCACGGTGCCGACGGCTCGAAGGTCATCGCCGCCCTGGGCGTAAAGCCGGTCAACACTCCCGAGGTCAAGAAGATGGGCGCAGCGGGGGTCAGCGACCTCGTAGCCAAGGGTAAGAACAAGATGCCCGCCTTCGCCGGCAAGCTCAGCCCCGAGGAGATCAGCGCCGTCTCCGCCTACGTGCTCACCCTGAAGTAAAGTTTCCGGTTCACAAAAATCTGGTGCCCCCCTCAACGCTCCTTTCGTTGAGTGGGGCATTTGTTCTTGGCCTGTAACGAAAGCCCCACTCAAGCAAAAGAAGCTGGAGTGGGGCACCAATTTCACAGCAAGGTCAACCGCCAACATCGCGTCCCACCCCCTGCTACAATCCCCGCACATGCGCCCGCGCTTTCAATGGAACCTGGGCCGGCGCTCGCTTGCGCTGGGCGAGCGCACGCTCGTGATGGGTGTGCTCAATGTCACGCCGGACTCGTTCTCCGACGGCGGACGCTACCTCGATCCGAACGCCGCCATCGCCCACGGCCTCCGGCTGCTGGATGAGGGCGCCGACATTCTCGACATCGGCGGCGAATCCACCCGCCCCGGCACACCCATCGACTCGTCTGCTGCAGGCAGCCAACCCGGCGCGGTCAGCGCGCAGCAGGAACTCGACCGCGTCCTGCCGGTGCTTGAGGCCATTCGCCGCGAGCGTCCCTCGGCCGTGCTCTCCCTCGACACTTATAAATCTATGGCGGCCCGCGCCGCGCTCGACGCCGGGGCCGAGATCGTCAATGACGTCAGCGGACTCACCTGGGACACGGAGATGGCCGCAACCGTAGCCGCTCGACGCTGCGGCCTCGTCCTGATGCACACCCGCGGAGTGCCCGCAGAGTGGGCCGCGCTTCCGGCTTTGCCCGATCCTGTGCCACTGGTGATGGCCGAGCTGCGCACCCGCGCGGAAGATGCGATCAAGGCAGGAATCGCGCGCTCGTCCATCGTCCTCGATCCGGGCTTCGGCTTCGGCAAGCGAGGCGAGGAGAACTATCCGCTGCTCGCCCACTTCGATAAGTTGGCCGCGCTCAGCTTCCCCATGCTGGCCGGCATCTCACGCAAGCGCTTCCTGGCGCGCACCCGAGATGCGCGGCTCGCGCAACTCACCTCCTGGCAAGGACCCTCGGATCAGGGCGCTTCGAATCGAGATACGGTCACGCTTGCGGCCACAGTTGCTGCCGCTCTCGCCGGAGCGCACATTGTGCGGGTGCATGCCGTCGCACCGGCGATCGAGGCGTTGGCGATAGCCGACGCCATTCTCCAGACGCGCGGCGCTCTCCCAGGTTAGCGCCGCAAAGAGCGCGGAATCTGGGGCACCCGGCTTTTGCTTGACGTGTCACCCTGAACGAAGTGAAGGGCCCCGGCGCAGCGAAAATAGGCACTCGGCACATGGCTTTTCGGCCGCCCGGCGTGCCCCTCCATAATGGCGGTGGCGAAGTGCTTCCAGGCCGACCGGGAGACTTGCGCGGCGATGGGGTGCTTCGCTGCGCTCAGCAGGACACCAAATACCAAAAAGGACGTGCCGAGCTCTAGATCGTCTTTTCCGAGTCCAGCAGGATTGTCACCGGCCCGTCGTTGACCAGCTCCACCTGCATCATGGCCTGGAACTGTCCGGTCTCGCAGCGCAGCCCCTGCGCCCGGATGCACTCGACGAAATGTCCATACAGCGTGCGCGCCTGCTCCGGCCGCGCCGCCGCGTCGAAGGAAGGCCGCTTGCCTCGCCGTGTGTCGCCATAGAGCGTAAATTGGCTGACGGCCAGCACCGCGCCGCCGACCTCGCTGACGCCGCGGTTCATCTTGCCTTCCTCATCTTCAAAGATCCGCAGCCCTGCGATCTTTTCCGCCAAATACTCCGCGTCGGCCTCTTTGTCGGCCGAGCCGACCCCCAGCAGCACCACCATGCCGCGCTCGATTTGGCCGATGGTACGTCTCTCCACCGTGACTCTGGCCCGCGAAACCCGTTGCACTACTGCCCTCATGAAGTTGAGTAGACTCCCTCGGGCGGCACTTCGGGAGTGACTGGCGGGTGACATTCAGGCGTCATCGCTGCCAAAGCGGCATCAACTCAGGACACAGGCAGGGCCCATAATCGCACTCTCACCCATTGACCTTCCTAAAAACGAACGGTTAGGATGCTATTCGGTTGTACTTTCGCAGGGAGGCGCCGACAAAATGGCTGCTGTTGAAGAGAAGATCAAGCAGATTATCGTGGAGCAGTTGGGTGTGGATGAAGCCGAGGTCACCTCCTCTGCTTCGTTCGTGGACGATCTTGGCGCCGATTCGCTGGACATCGTGGAACTCGTGATGGCCTTCGAGGAGGCCTTTGACATTGAAATTCCCGATGAAGACGCGGAAAAGATCAAGACCGTAAAGGATGCGACCGACTACGTCGCCGCACACTCGAAGGCCTCAAAGTAACCCAATCCGGCTCCCCTCAGGTAGAATTGAAGAACGGCACCCTTTGGCGTACGGCGGGCGTCCACGCCCGGCGTACGCCGGGGTTTCCCGCTGGCTGTTTTTGGCCCGGCCGGGACGATGCCGTCTCAATATCTCAAGGAGCATCCAATGGCATCCGCGGAAGAACGGGTCAAACAAATCATTGTGGAGCAGCTCGGGGTGGACGAAGGCGAAGTGGCCCCAAGCGCCTCTTTCCAGGACGACCTGGGCGCGGATTCGCTGGACATTGTGGAACTGGTCATGGCTTTTGAAGAAACTTTTGAAATCGAGATCCCCGACGAGGACGCCGAGAAGATCAAAACTGTGCAGGACGCCATCAACTACGTCCAGGCACACGCGAAAGGCGGGAAGTAAGCGTGAGCCGCCGAGTCGTCGTCACCGGGATGGGATTGATCTGCGGCGTGGGCCACACCACCGAAGAGGTGTGGTCATGCCTGCTGGCCGGCAAGAGCGGCGTCGCACCAATCACCTTCTTTGATACCTCGCAACATGCGTGCACTATCGCGGCCGAGGTGAAGAATTTCGACCCACTCAACTTCGTCGAGAAAAAAGAAGTGAAGAAGATGGGCCGCTTCATCTACTACGCCCTGGCCGCGGCCACTGAGGCCATGGAATCCTCCGGCCTGAAGATTACGGACCAGAACGCGGAGGATATCGGAACCTACATCGGCTCGGGCATCGGCGGCTTCGATGTCATCGAGCGCGAGCACACGGCGCTGATGCAGGGCGGACCGAAGAAGATCTCGCCGTTCTTCATTCCCGCCGCCATCGTCAATCTGGCCTCCGGACAGGTCAGCATCCGCTTCGGCGCCAAAGGCCCGAATATGGCCTGCGCCACCGCCTGCGCAACCGGCGCGCATGCCATCGGCGACAGCTATAAGATCATCCAGCGCGGCGATGCCGTGGCGATGATTGCGGGCGGTGCCGAGGCCGCGATTACGCCCATGAGCATCGGCGGCTTCGCCTCCATGCGCGCGCTCTCCACCCGCAACGACGAACCGGAGCGCGCCAGCCGGCCCTGGGACAAGGACCGCGACGGCTTCGTCGTCGGCGACGGCGCCGGCGTGATGATTCTGGAGGAGTTGGAATTCGCCAAGGCCCGAGGTGCAAAAATCCTTGCCGAAATTGTCGGATATGGGATGGGCGGGGACGCCTACCACATTACCGCGCCGGCTCCCGAGCACGAGGGCGCTTTCCGCGTGATGCGCAATGCCATTCGCGACGCCAAGCTGACCCCGAACGACATCGGCTACGTGAACGCTCACGGCACTTCGACGCCGGTGGGCGACACGCTGGAGGCGACGGCCGTGCGCAATCTCTTTGGTGAATACAAGGTGCCGGTCAGCTCCACCAAATCTATGACCGGACATCTGCTGGGCGGCGCCGGCGGGCTGGAGGCCGGCGTCACCATACTCGCCCTGCGCGATCAAATCCTGCCGCCCACGATCAACCTGGAAAACCAGGACGAGGAGACAGCCGGAATGGACTTTGTCCCGAACACGGCGCGCAAAGCCTCGCTCGATTACGCGCTGTCGAACTCCTTCGGCTTCGGCGGGACCAACAGCGCCCTGATCTTCAAGCGCTGGACGGAATAGTCCACGCGATCGGAAACAGGAAAGCCCCGCCCGCCGGCGGGGCTTTCTGCTTCCACCCCAGCAAGTCAGCCTGAAAGCTTGCTGGCGACCCCGTGCGAAAGTTGAGAAGGAGTTTTCCATGAGACGCATTCTGCCGGCAGTTCTTGCACTTTGCACCCTCGCCACGGCCGCGCCGCTGCCGGCCTCAAGCACCCTCGCACCGGACGTGCTGCGCGCCAACCAGGAGATCGACCAGAAGTTTCTCGATGCGCACCGCACGCGCGACACCGAGATGATCATGGGACTGTTTAGCACGGGCCCCGATGTGTTCTTCATCAGTCCGGCCGGTGAGCTCTATAAGGGGCGCGACCAGGTCCGTCAATCGATCCAAAAATTCTTCGGCCGCGTGATTATCATGACCGGTGCGATCGACCACATCACCTATCTGCCGGCCGGCGACGGAGTAATTGCCTACGGCCAGGTCACGTATCATCGCCAGCTGAAGGGGCAGCCGCCGGACCAGACCGTCGTGCTCTGGACCGACTACCGGCGCAAGGAAAACGGCAAATGGGTGCTCGTCTTCCGCCACGCTCATTGGCCGCTGAACGCCATACCAGCCGCGAGTGCGACGCCAAAGACACCCGCACGTTAGAACGATGAATCGATGATGAAGCGCGGTGGCACGCCTCGCAGCGGACTGCGTGTTTCCGCCCCAGCACGGCAACGGCTGGCGCGCTGGGACCCCCTTTGCTCAGCCGGTGACGTTATTCTTGGCGCGCGGATATTCCTGGCCGATGCCCTCGACCATCAGCACGGCCTCGGCGACATCACGCATGGGGCGCCGCTGCCGGCGGCTCTCGTCGCGCAGCCGCTGGTAGGCTTCACCTTCACTGCACCCGAGCCTCTGCTGCAGCAGTCCCTTGGCGCGCTCCACGACCTTGCGCTCTTCCAACTGCCGCCGGGCGAGCGACGCCTCCTGCTGCAGTCTGGCGTTGTGTTCGGCGAGACTTGCGTAGGCAATCGCGCCTCCCATCTGCTCGCCCAGAAAGCACAGCGTGGAGATCTCATCGGGCGTATGCAGGTGCGGTTCGCGATGATGGACGTTGAGCACGCCGATCACCTCTCCGCCGCGCACCAGCGGAACGGCTACCAGTGCCTCGAAGGTGTCCTCGATCAGGGTGCTAAACAGCTTGAAGCGCGGATCGGACGAGGCTTTGTGCGAGAGGGCTACCGCGGACTTGTGCTGCGCCACCCATCCGGCAATCCCCTCGCCGGGATGCAGGCGCACCGCGCCGATCTCGGCATCGTGCGGCAGCTGCGAGGCGCGCATCACGATGTCGCCGCTGTCATGATCGGGCAGGTAAACCAGGCAGGCGTCGCAGAGGGTGACTTCAACCGTGAGCGCGATGAGTTCGCGCAACATCTCGTCGATCGAGAGGCGGGAGCTGACAATACGGCTGGTAAGGTGCAGGATCTCGATCTGCCGTGTGTCCGCGGGCTGGGCTGAATTCCGCATAGGATGCTCACGCTCTCTCCCGACCCCCGCGGGACATCAAGAGTAAGCGTAAGCCCCCGCTAAATCCAATTGAAAGTTATTATGCGGCCCATAATGTTTTTTTCCCGCCGATGTCATTTCTACAGAGGAGCTGTATCTTATTGGAACCGAATTGCCCGCATTGGAATTGGGGAATCCCGCAGTTTCCAGTGGCCCTGAGCCAGCTGAAGCAGAGATTCGGGATGTGCTAGCATACCTGGAGGGTTCTCTCTCAAAATGTACGATTCGATGCTCTGCCGCACGGATCCTCGGGCGCGCGCCTGTTCTTAGCGTGATGGGGAGGCAAGAACGCGCGGTGGGGCCCTGGTCTCGCTGCGGTTTATCTTCGGCTAGTGGCCGATGGTAGCATCTGAATGAGCCTGATCTCAGCCCGTTCCTCTCTCGACGGCACCTCGACCCCCAGGGGCCTCCGCCAAGCCCGCAATTGGCTTGCTGGGGCTGGGTTCATGAGAAGCGGCGACGCGGAAGCGGACAGCTCCGAGATACTGCGCCGGCGAATCGTCTCCACAGCCGCCGCTGCCGTCTTTGCCGCGGCGCTCGCCGCGATTCTGGGATGGCAAGTCCGCATCGGGTTTACGGGTCCTGTTTCCGGCAACAGCTTTCTGGCGCCCAATGTGGCCGTCTGCTTCCTTTTGGCCTCCGTCTCGTTGTGGCTGCTGCGCAGCGGCAGCGCGAGCGGATGGAGGCTGCGCCTGGCGCGGTTATCGGCCTTTGCCATGGCCGTGGTGAGCCTGCAACTTCTTGTCGAAGACGTATTCCGGCTCGAACTTCACGTCGACCGCATCTTCTTTCAGCACTCGTTGGATGGGCGCTCGGTAAGGCCGGTTGCTGGAGCTTCCGGCGCTGACGCCTCTATCGATTTACACCGCGCTGTGCGCGGGCACGCTCGCCTTCGGCATTCTTTTCGTCGATGCCAACCATCCGGTCGCACGAATCATTCTGAGCCGCGAGGCAGGTGGCGTGATGGCGCGGCGCGTGTTGCCCTCGGCTGTCGCGACGCTTTTTCTGCTCGGCTGGATCGACGTCGTGCTGTCGCGCAGCAAGCTCTTCGATCAAGACGTGGCCACCGCGGTGCTGATCGTCGCCGGGACCTTTGTGCTCGCCTCGGTTGTGTTGTGGACGGCGACCCTGCTGAACCGCGATGCCGACGAGCGCCGCAGCGCGTTGCAGTGGGTCGCCTACCTGAGCGCGCTGGTAGAGTGGTCCAACGACGCCATTGTGGGCAAGACGCTCGAGGGCACCATCGCCAGCTGGAACCGCGGCGCCGAGAAGCTCTACGGCTACACCGCTGCCGAGGTGGTCGGGCGCTCGGCCGACGTCCTGATGCCGCCCGGGCTTTCCACCGAACTGCGCGAGCACCTGGCGCA
>WNFY01007548.1_pt1 | contig 10853 bp, 11 predicted proteins | sample 5400091 | NCBI WGS metagenome assembly WNFY01 (sample SAMN13153364, study PRJNA577476) | soil metagenome | isolation source: 60 cm soil or saprolite under grassland replicate 1 | place: USA:California | collected 2016-06-15
GCGAGCCCGTCCTGCGGGATGCCTGGAAGGAGGCGGTCGAGGAGCTGGGCGGCGGCGGCCGGCTCGTCATCGGCGGCAAGTCCCTAGGCGGCCGCATCGCGAGCATGGTCGCCGATGAGGTTGGCGCGCGCGGTCTCGTCTGTCTGGGTTATCCCTTTCATCCTCCGGGCCGCCCTGAAAAGCTCCGCACGAAGCATCTCGAGACGCTTCGCACGCCCTCGCTCGTCCTGCAGGGGACCCGCGACCCCTTCGGCACGCCCGACGACGTCGCCGGCTACCGGCTCTCTCCGGCGATCCGCGTCGTCTGGATCGAAGACGGCGACCACTCCTGGAAGCCGCGCGCGAGCTCCGGCCGGACACTGGAGCAGAACATGGCGGAGGCGCTCGAAGCGATGCGCGAATTCCTCGCGGCGCGATGACCGACGTTGGCGTCGAGACCCCTCTCGATCGGCTGACGACCTACATCACTCCCAATGACGCGTTTTTCGTGCGGCACCACTGGCCCGCGACCGCGCCGGATCCGCGCGACTGGGCGCTCGTCGTCGACGGCAAGGTCTCGCGGCCCCTGCGGCTGTCGCTCGCCGAGCTCAAGGATCTCCCCTCGACGAGCGTGACCTGCGTCCTGGAGTGCTCCGGAAACGGCCGATCCTTCTTCCGTCCGCCGGCGCCGGGGCTCGCGTGGGGACCCGGGGCAGTCGGCAACGCGCGCTGGGAGGGAGTCCGCGTGAGCGATCTCCTGGCGAAAGCCGGCAGGAAGGACGGGGCGAAGCAGCTTCACGCCGCGGGCACGGACGACCCGCCGCGCGGGCAGCCGCCCTTTCACCGGAGCGTCGCGCTCGAAAAGGCGCTCAAGGACGCGGTCGTCGCGTGGGAGATGAACGGCGAGCCGCTTCCTTCTCTCCACGGCGGTCCGGCGCGGCTGATCGTGCCCGGCTGGGCCGGCAACAACTGGATGAAGTGGCTCGCGAAGCTGTCACTGCGATCCGAGCCGGCGAAGGGTTTCTTCATGGACGAGGACTATTGCTACCCGACCCCGGCAGGCATGCGCCCGATCACGGAGCTCCCCGTCAAGTCGATCCTCACGGCGGCGCCTTCCCGGGCTCGCCTCGGATCTCCCGTGACGGTGCGGGGCGTCGCGTATTCGGGCGCGCCCGACGTTTCGAAGGTCGAGGTGACGGACGACGGCGGCCGGTCGTGGCACGCGGCCGAGCTCGGTCGCGAGCACGATCCGTACGCCTGGCGGCTCTGGTCGTTCCAATACGATTCCAGGCGCGCCGGCAAAGTCACGCTGCACGCGCGCGCGACCGACAGCCGCGGGAGCGTGCAGCCGCGGGAGACGGCGTGGAATCCGGGCGGATATCTCTACAACGGCTGGCACGCGGCGGAGATCGAGGTTCGATAAAGTTCGAATTCCCAAAGGAGCAGTTCGGTGGAGAAAGTGAAGAAAACGAAAGAAGAGTGGAAGCGCGAGCTCACTCCCGAGCAATACCACGTGACGCGGGAGAAAGGCACCGAGCGTCCGTTTACCGGCGAGTACAACAAGACGAGGGACAAGGGGAGGTACGTCTGCGTCGCGTGCGGCAACCCGCTCTTCACGTCGGAGTCGAAGTTCGATTCCGGCACGGGGTGGCCGAGCTTCTACAAGCCGCTGTCGGAAGAAAGCGTCCGCACCGAGGACGACGAAGAACTGTTCATGCACCGCACGGAGGTTCTCTGCAGCCGGTGCGATGCGCACCTGGGGCACGTGTTCGACGACGGTCCCCAGCCGACGGGTCAGCGCTACTGCATGAACTCCGTGGCGTTGAAGCTCGAGAAGGAAGGGGAGAAGAAATGAAGAGGATCGCGGCGGTCGCGGGTCTCCTTTTCCTGGTTGCGGCCGTCCGGGCGGCCCAGCCGACAGACCTCGAGGCAGTGAAGCGGGAGATCCGCATCGCCGACCTCGAGCTCGCGAAGGCGGTCGCGGACCGCAGCCTGCAGACGTTCGTCTCGATGGTTGACGACGACGCCGTGTTCTTCGGTCGCAGCATCTCGCGCGGGCGGGAGGCAGTCTCCAAGGCGTGGCTGCCGTTCTTCACCGACGGGTCGCTCTTCCTGAAATGGCATCCCGCGCAGGTCGAGGTCTCCTCCTCGGGCGACCTCGGCTACTCGATCGGCGAGTACGAGCGGATCGGCAAGGACGCATCCGGGCGGCCGGAGTCCGCCACGGGCAGTTACGTCTCGATCTGGCGTCGTCAGCCGAACGGCAAGTGGAAGATTGTCCTGGACATCGGAACTCCCGCGTCACCTTCGAAGCCCTGACGTCACTGAAAATCGCGACCTGGAACGTCAACGGGATCCGCGCGCGCGAGGCGCAGTTCCTCGAGTGGCTGGACCGCGACCATCCCGACGTCGTATGCCTGCAGGAGATCAAGGCCGCGACAGCGCAGGTTCCGACCGCGCTGTGCGAGATGCAAGGCTACTGGTGCTACTGGCACGGTGAGCGGGCGTACTCGGGCGTCGGGCTGCACGTCCGGCGGGACGCGTTTCCCGGGAAGCCCACGTTCGCGCATCCCCCGTTCGACCACGAGAACCGCATCGTGGCGGCGGAGCTCGAGAACCTGATCGTCGCGTCGATCTACGTTCCGAACGGCGGCAGGGACTTTCCCGCGAAGATGCGTTTCTTGGAAGCAATGGATTCGTGGGTCGTGGAAGCGCACGCGCAGGGCAGAGAGCTCGTGCTGTGCGGCGACATGAACGTGGCGCGGACCGATCGGGACGTGCATCCGAAAGAGAGGAAACCGAACTGCATCGGCCAGCTTCCCGAGGAGCGGGCGCTGATCGAGCGGATTCTGTCTCGCGGGCTGGTGGACGTCGGGCGGGCGCTCGACCCCGACAACGACGGCCTGTTCACGTGGTGGGCGCCGTGGCGGAACATGAGGCAGCGGAACATCGGCTGGCGCCTGGACTACGTGATGGCGAGCGAGCCGCTGGCGGCGCGGGCGAGGTCGTGCGAGGTGCTGGCGCAGTTCGGAACGAGCGACCACGCCCCGGTGGTGGCGACGTTCGCCGAGCCGCCGACTGGACCCGCGGCGGCGGCATAGATCCGGAAGGAGAAGGACATGGAAGACCAACAAACCTGCGGTAAGGGCCTGGCGGAGCAGTCCGCGCTGCCGGGGAAGCTGGGAGAGCTGACCGATTCCGTGGCCGGGATCCTCGAGATCCACATGGGAGCGCTCGACCTCGAGGACCACGACTCGCGGAGGGAGCACGAGGCGTACCGCGAGCTCGCGCGCGACCATCGGCAGGTCGCAGCCCTGCTGCGGGAGATCGCGAGACGGATGGAAGGTTATCGGGATCTGCCGATGGGCCGGCATGACACGAGCAAGATGGCGTCGCCGAAAGCCGTCGAAGCGTTCGAGAAGTTCGTCAATCTCGAGGAGGAGCTCTCGTCGATGCTTGAGCGGCGGCTGGAAGCGGACCGCAAGATGCTCTCAGAGATGCGCAGTGCAAGGCGTTGACGTGGCGGCGCGGCGGCGTATGACCCGCAGACACGTCGCGTTGATCCGCGGGATCAACGTCGGGCGCGCGAAGCGGGTGGCGATGGCCGACCTGCGCGCGCTGGTCGGCGATCTCGGCTACGGCGAGGTGCGAACGCTGCTCAACAGCGGAAACGTCGTCTTCACGGTTCCCGCGTCCGCACGGGGCGACCCTGCCCCCCGCATCGAGCAGGCAATGACCGCGCGCCTCGGTATTTCCGCCCGAGTTACGGTCTTGACCGCGGCGGAGCTCGCCGCCGTCGTCGCCGAAAACCCGCTCGGCGAGGTTGCAACCGACCCGTCTCGTCTGCTCGTCACAGTCCTGACCAATCCGGCGGATCGAAAACGCCTTCACCCCCTGGCGCGGCAGGACTGGGCGCCGGACTTCCTCGCCGTGGGTGCGCGCGTCGCCTACCTCTGGTGCCCGCGCGGGATGCTCGAGAGCCGGCTCGTCGACGCCGTCAGCCGCTTGCTGGGCGCCGCCGCGACCACCCGCAACTGGACGACGATGACGAAACTCCACGCTCTCGTCGGCGAGTCGTGAGGACGGACGGCGTTCCCGGGATGTAAGAGTTCGCTTCCTAGGCCGCGGTTTTCTTCCGCCACTCCTCTTCGGTCAACGGCTGGACCGGCGCGAGCTTGCGTTTCTCGAGCTCCTCGTTCAAAGGAGTGAGCTTCTGAGTTGACGCCTCGTATTTGGCTCGGGCCGTATCGAGGTCCTTGGCGAGAACGTTCGTTCGCGAGAGCTGCGACGCCGTCGGGCGCTCTTCCGAGCCGTTCACGTTGCCGTAGAGCATCCCGAGCTCTTCGCGCAGCTTCTCTTCGCCCGAGATGCCTTCGCCCTGCGCCGTCGAGACGAGCGCGGTTCGCTGCGTTTCCAGCTCGTCGGAGAAGGCCTCGAGCTTCCAACGGAGTTCGTCGCCGGCGGGCAGCCCCTCCGCCCGCGCCCTCGACTGGTCGCGCGCATCGGTGATCTGAGCGACGAGGACGGTCAAACGCTCGACCAAGCCGTGCAGCTTCCAGGTGGTGTCGCTCTGGACCTTGCGGTCGGCGTCCTTCACTTTGCTGCGCGGGTCGTAGACGAGCTTCAGGTCGGTCGAGTACGTGTCCTTGCCCTTGATCATCTTCACCTTGTAGATCCCGGCGAGCACTCGCGGGCCCTGGATCGAGCCGAAGCTCGGGATCTGTCCGGTACCCGGCGCGTAACGGGGCGGGGCCCCGCGCATGACCCACTCGACCCGGTTGATCCCCTTGCGCTTCCCTCCCGGGATCGTCGAGACGAGCTTTCCGCTCGGGTCGGAGATCTCGAGCTTCAAGTCGCCGATGATGTGGCGCTTCTTCAGGTAGTAGGTGATCGTGGCGAGCTCCGGCAGCGAGCGGCCCGCGAAGTCACCGTCGCCGCTCCAGCCGGCTTCCGGCGACGCAGGAATGGCGAGAGAGGCGGGGCGCGAGGGGAGAAAAGCGACGTCCGAGTCGAGCAGCTTCGGGGTGAGCGCGCGCAAAGGCTCGAGGTCGTCGAGGATGTAGATCCCGCGGCCGTGCGTCGCGATCAGGAGGTCGCCTTCGCGGCGCTGGATCTCGAGGTCGCGAACGGCGACCGCGGGCATCCCCCCGCGAAACGCGGCCCAGGAGACACCCCCGTCGAGGGAGACGAAGAGCCCGGCCTCGGTTCCGAGAAAGAGAAGACCCGGATTGATCGGGTCCGGCTTGACGACGTGCGCGTATCCCTTGAGATCCGGTGTCGCGAGCGACTTCCACGTCTTTCCGAGATCCGTCGTCTCGAAGACATAGGTCTTCATATCGCCCGTCATGTGCCCGTCGAACGTGGCGAAGGCCGTGGCCCCGTCGAACGGCGAAGCCTCGACGCGGGAGACCCACGTCCCCTTCGGAAGGCCGGCGACGTTGCCGGCCACGTTGGTCCAGCCCTTGCCGCCGTCCCGGGTGACCTGCAGGTTGCCGTCGTCGGTGCCGACCCAGATCACGCCCCTGTTCTTGGGCGACTCGCTGATCGTGAAGATCGTGCAGTGGTTCTCGGCCGTGGAGTTGTCGCGGGTGAGACCTCCGGACTCCTCCTGTTTCTGCTTCTCAGGGTTATTGGTCGTCAGGTCGGGCGAGATGCGCTCCCAGCTCTCTCCCTGGTTGCGCGACCGGAACAGGAACTGGCCGCCGACGTACATCGTCCCCCGCTGCGTCGGGGAAAGGTGGATCGGCGCGTTCCAGTTGAAGCGGTACTTCGGCTCGCCCTCTTTCGGAGCGGGCTTCACGTCCTTGATCTCCCGCGTCGACTTGCGCGTCCGAAAGACCCAGCCACCCTGGCATTCACAGTAGACGACGTCCTCGTCGGTCGGATCGACGAAGGTCCAGAATCCGTCGCAGAAGAGGAGCGACGTCCAGCGCGAGGGAGGAATTCCGCCGGGGTAGCGCGAGGGACCGTACCAGACGAGGTTGTCCTGTAGGCCTCCGTAGACGTTGTACGGATCCGCCGAGTCCGAGCTGACATGGTAGAACTGCGCGACCGGCAGGGACGCGACGAAACGCCAGTGCGCGCCGCGGTCGGTCGAGTGATAGACCCCGCCGTCGGTGCCGACCAGAAGCTCCTCGGTATTCTTCGGGTTGATCCAGACGGCGTGCGTGTCGCCGTGGTAGTCGCCGCCGAGCGCGCTCCAGCTCTGGCCCGAGTCGTCGGTGACGTGAAGGCTGTAGGTCGTCTTGTAGACGCGGTCCACGTTCTTCGGATCGGCTGCCATGTTGGAAAAGTAAAAAGGCCGGCCCGTCGTGGGGCTCGCCGTCGACTGGCGCACCCAGGTCTCGCCCCTATCCCCCGACCGGTAGAAGCTCGAGTCTTCCGATCCGGGCACGTTCCGGTCGCGCCGGGACTCGACGGCCGCGAACACGACCTCGGGCCGGACCGGAGAAACCGTCAGAGCGATCCGGCCGAGGTCGCCCGGCGGAAGTCCCTTCGAAATCTTCTTCCACGTCGTTCCGCCGTCCGTGGACTTGAAAAGACCGCTCTTCGGACCGCCGGAGGTGAAGAAGTACGGCTTGCGGCGGAACTGCCACATGCCGGCGTAGAGCGTCTTGCCGTCAGCCGGGTCGAGAGCGAGGTCGGAACAGCCAGTGTCGTCCGCGACGAAGAGGACCTTGTCCCACGTCTTGCCGCCGTCCTTCGTCCGGTAGACGCCGCGGTCCGGATGGTCGTCGAAGAGGTGTCCGGTCGCGCAGACGAAAACGACGTTGGAATTCTTCGGGTCGACGGCAATCCGAGCGATGCGCTCGGTGTTCTCGAGACCGAGGCGGGTCCAGCTGTCGCCGCCGTCGGTCGTCTTGTAGACGCCGTCGCCCACCGAAACGCTGTTTCGGGTCCAGGTCTCGCCCGTGCCGACCCAGACGGTCTTCGAGTCCCTCGGGTCGATTCTCACGGCGCCGATCGACTGGTTCTTGCCGTCCGTGTCGAAGACCGGTTTGAAGGTCAAGGCGCCGTCGACCGACTTCCAGACACCGCCCGAAGCGGCACCGACCCAGACCGTCAGACGGTCGCCCTGGACCGCGTCCAAGGCGGCGATCCGGCCGCTCATCACTGCAGGACCGATCTGACGCGCCTCGAGGCCGCCCAGGGCATCGGAATCGATCTTCGTCTCTTCGCCGGCGACGGCCGCGGTCCAGGCGCCGGAGAGCGCTATCAGAACGGAAGCCAGGTGGCGGGCGATCACCTTCGAGCGCCTGACTTCTTCACCGCAGGCTCGTCCTTCTTCGCCGGCATCGAGAAGCGGGCGTCCTCGATCGGGACGTCCAGCTCGATCTTCTCGACCGTGATCTTCTGCTTCTCGGGCTTGCCTTTGGCGCCCCCTTCGAAGGAGTGGGGGATCAGGAGGCCGCCGACGTCTTTGTAGTCGCCGATGGTCTGCTCGGTTTCGACTTCGGTCCCGCGGACGGAGCGCTTCGCTTCGCCCTTGATGTCGAGATAGGAGTCGGCATCGAGGAAGAGGTAGTGCACGTTCCCGTCTTTCAACGTGACCTTCAACTTGTAGACGTCGGTCCCTTCGACCTTCTCCTTGCCGACGAGCTCGACCTTGTGCCCTTTCGCCTTCCAGTCGACCAAGGGACCGTCCATGTCGGCCTGCTCCGCTGCCTCTTTCAGCTCCTCGGCCGACATCGGCTCGGCGTTCTTGCTGCCTCCGAAGGGATTGACCTGCCAACCGGCCTTGCCGTCGTAGGCCTGGGTGAGAGTCATTCCCTGGACGGTGATGTCGAGGCGCACCTTGTCCGGCCGCTTCATCTCGATCACCATCGGGGCTTCCGTCCCGGGCCCGACGGTCATGTGCCCGGTCATCCTCATGGTCTTGACGGCCTTCAACTTCTCGAGTCCGCCTCGGGCTTTGATGTTCTTCGCGACGATGTCGTCGGCGGTCTGCGCGGGAAGCGGGCCGGCGAGGGCGAGGCTGGCCGCCAGGCCGAGCACGAGGGATCGCAGCATGGGAGGTCCTCCTTCTTGGATGGCAGAAGATATCAAGCTCGGATGGTTACCCACGCGATCACGAGGGCCGTGGGGACTTCTCTGGGCGACTGCGCGTTGACCTTCGTTGACAGAGCGCCGATCGATCTCGCGAAGGCGGAGGCGCAACACGCCGCCTACAGCGAAAGTCTCCGGCGGGCAGGGGCGGTCGTCGAGGTCGTTGCCGCGGACGCGGCGCTTCCGGATTCCGTCTTCGTCGAGGACATGGCCGTGGTGCTGGACGAGGTGGCCGTCGTCACCCGTCCCGGTACTCCGCTGCGACGACGGGAGCTGCCGGCCATAACGGCGGCGCTGTCCGCATACCGAAAACTGCTGCAAATCGTGGCGCCGGCCACGCTCGAGGGCGGGGACGTTCTGAGAATCGGGCGGGACTTCTATGTGGGCATCTCGTCCCGAACGAACGGCCAGGGCTTCTCCCAGTTTGCTTCCATCGTCAGGGCGTTCGGGTACCGGGCGACGCCGATCGAGGTGAAGAGATGCCTGCACCTGAAGACGGCGGTTACCGCCCTCGATGCGGAGACGCTCCTCGTCAATCCGTCGTGGATCGACGCCGCCTCGCTCCCCCGAGTCCGGCGGCTGATCGTGCCTCCCGAGGAGCCGCTCGGCGCCAACGCGCTCGTCGTGAACGGCGTCGTGCATCTGTCGGCCCGGTGGAAGCGGACCAAGGAGCTCGTGGAGAGAGCCGGATTCTCCGTGAACGCACTGGACGTGTCCGAGTTCGAGAAGGCGGAGGCGGGGCTGACGTGTCTGAGCCTGATCTTCTCGGCTGAGAGGCAGACGGTTCCGCACAGCGTGCGGAGAAGAAGTGAGGCCATTCGGGGCTGACCTCCTACCGTGGCGGAAGGGAGGAAGCAGAACCTCAAGACTACCTAATGGCGAGGCGCCCCTAGCTGCTTAGGACTGTAACCCCTGACGCTGAGTCGGATAGTGGTCGGCGCCTTGAACGTCCCAATACAGCGTCCAATTCGACACTTCAGGGAAGAGTCTTGCCACGACTCACGAAAGGAGTGAAGCATGGCCGAGGTAGAGGTAACCCAGGACGACGTCAAGCAAGCCGAAGCACTTCAGAGAGCACTGTCTGCGCCGCGCACCGAGGCGTTGGATCTGTGTGCCGCGTGGAAGATCGTGAAGCCCTTCTGGGCGTGGATCATCAAGCTTGTGAGGCTGATTCCGAAGGTCGGCGCTGCCATCGCGACGGCTCTCGAGTTCATCGGGAATGCTCTGGATACCTTCTGTAAGACGAAATAGCCTGACGAGGCGTGGCCCGGCGAGCGAACTCACGCTCTCGGACGCACCTCGCGCAGTCGCCGTTCCAGATAGCGGCGTTCGGAGGGCTGGGTAACCAGAGACAGCGCCCGTTCATACGCGCTCGCGGCTTCGGCATGGCGGCCGAGACGGCGCAGCACGTCGGCCTTCGCGGCGGGCAGCAGGTGATACCCGTCCAGCTCGCCGGTCGCCTCCAGCTCTTCGATCAAACGCAGGCCGCGCTCCAGGCCGTTACCCATCGCCACGGCCGCAGCATGGGCCGCAGCATGGTTCAGCGCCACCACCGGCGAGGGATGCAGGCGCAGTAGCAGCGCATACAGCGCCGCGATCTGCGGCCAATCCGTATCCTCGGCTCGCGCGGCCCGGGCATGGAGAGCGGCGATCGCGGCCTGCAGCGCATAGAACCCGGCCCCGCCGCGGCGAAGCGCGGTCTCCGCGAGCGTCTGTCCCTCGGCGATCTCTTCGCGGTCCCAGAGCGAGCGATCCTGCTCCTCCAGGGTCACGAGCTCGCCCTCGCCGTCGACACGCGCCGAGCGACGCGAGTCCTGGATCAGCATCAGGGCCAGGAGCCCGGCCACCTCGTTCTCGGCGGGGAAGAGCACCCGCACGAGGCGTCCCAGGCGGATCGCTTCGCTGCACAGCTCGCGCCGCACGAGCTCGTCGCCTGAGGTCGCCGCGTAGCCCTCGTTGAACACGAGGTACACGACGCGCAGCACGCCCTCGAGCCGCTCGGCCAGCTCCTCGTTCGTCGGGACCGCGTAGGGGATCCGCGCCGCTCGGATCTTCTCCTTCGCGCGCACCAGCCGCTGCGCCATCGTGGCGGAGGAGACCAGGAACGCGCGCGCGATCTCCTCGACCGAGAGTCCGCAGAGCGTCTTCAGCGTCAGCGCGACCTGCGCCTCGACCGCGAGCGCGGGGTGGCAGCACGTGAAGATCAGGCGCATGAGATCGTCCGAGAAAGGCTCTTCGTCGAGCTCGGGCGGGGGAGCCGCAGACGGGCTCTCGTAGGCGATCTCGTCGCGTTTCGCGGCGAAGCTCTTCTCGCGCCGGAGCCGGTCGATCGCCTTGTGCCGCGCGGCGGAGACGAGCCACGCGCGGGGGTTCCGCGGAACGCCGCTCGACGGCCACTGCTCGAGCGCCGCGGCGAAAGCCTCCTGCAGGGCATCCTCGGCGAGGTCGAAGTCGCCGACGAGCCGGATGAGGGTCGCGAGAGCCCGCGGGCGCTCTTCGCGATAGACGGACTCGAATTCCATGGGGCCGGCCGCGAGTCTAGACCTCCGGACGGCCTCCAACGCGGCCGCCTCAAATGGGGCGCCAGTCTGTCATCGGCGCGCCTGCTGAGGGGGGAATCGATCATGACGGCGGTACGTACTGTTTCTGCATCCGCACCATATGTCCTCCTGTTAACTAGTCGAACGAGCGGGCGTCAGATCGACGCGGGCGCACTGAGGGAACGCTTCAGGAGACGAGAATCTCCCAGGAGTTCCGCGCACTCTGCGAACGCGGCGGTGGGGCCACGCCACTTGAGGTCCTCCACGTCGCCGAAAAGGGGCGCGTCC
>WNFY01014897.1_pt1 | contig 10850 bp, 9 predicted proteins | sample 5400091 | NCBI WGS metagenome assembly WNFY01 (sample SAMN13153364, study PRJNA577476) | soil metagenome | isolation source: 60 cm soil or saprolite under grassland replicate 1 | place: USA:California | collected 2016-06-15
GCTTACGCCCTTTACATTGATCCGCCGTTGGGCAGAGCAGGAATGACTGAGGCGGAAGTGCGAAAGTCAGGACGCAAAGCTTTGATTGGAAAGCGTCCGATGACGCAAGTCGGCCGTGCGCGGGAGAAAGGCGAGACGGACGGGTTCATGAAAGTTTTGGTGGATGCGGAAACGAAAAAGATCCTTGGAGCGTCGCTCCTGGGGATCGAGTGCGATGAGGTAATTCATTCCATCCTCGACGTGATGTACGCCAACGCGCCGTACACGGTGATTCAGCGCGCCATGCACATTCATCCGACTGTCACAGAATTGCTCCCGACCATGCTCGGTGAGTTGAAACCGTTGGAGTGAACGAGCTCAAACAATTTGTGAGTTTGCGCGGGCAAAACTCGCGCATTTCAAGGCGCCACATAACGTAACTTTCATCAAGGAACTACCCAAGACCGCGACCGGAAAGATTCAGAAATACATTTTGAGAGGTCGAGCGACCGCGATCGCTCCGCAGTAGATTTATCTGGTCTTGGCCTTTGCTCCACTGGTCGTTGCTTTTCGCTCACGCACGGTAAATCGTGAAGTCTACAGGATCAGTTCATGAATGAGCGGATAGTAAGATTGGAAGCGGAAGTCGAGGCGTTGTTCGACCTCACGATCCGCGCCTACGCGAGGTTCATTTTTCTGCGTCCGATGCTAACGAATCAGGAGTTGCACGATCGGATAGAAAAAGAAAGAAAAGCGATCGGCTTTGAACGGCTGCGGAGTTGGTTGTATTGGGGCCTAGTTCAAGACCTGACCAAGATCTGTTCCGACAACGACCCAAGATCGCCTTCGATTGCGACTGTAACGCGTAAGCTGAAAGACGTTCAGTTGCGGAAGCAGCTACAACAGAAGTGCGTTAACAACAATCGTGAAATGGGAGAGGCGGACGTCCAAGCCGCTTTCAACCAAGCATATTCAGATTACAAGCAGCGCGCGGAGGAAATGTTATCGTCGCACTCGGTTGGCGGCTACAAAACAATTCGCGACAAGCTGATTTCGCACAACGAACTACGGCCCGCCCGGCGCTTGCCGACTGGATACGATTTCTTCGACGTCAAAGAAGCGAAGTTAAAATACGGTGATGAGCGAAGGCTATTAGAGACGCTTCAACTGCTGATCGACGATTTGTTGCTTACAGTTCGTAATATCGATTTCAGCTGGGACTCGTTTTTTCGCAACGAAGAACAGGTCGCACGCGATTTTTGGGAACTAGGCGGCAAATAGACCGAATGTTAAATGTTTAGATCTGATCTCAGTTTCGACCCTCCCGCCGGCTTCCCCACAGCCGATTGCATAGCTTCCAGCGCGTCCAACCGGGAACGGATATCGATGGATCTAATCTCAGTTTGTGCGGGTAAGTCCCTATCGAACAGCTTTCCCGCCAACTCTGACGATCGAGAGTGCCACAGGTTCAAATAGAACTGCATAGGTAAGTGCGGGATTGGCGTCGGCTCCCAATTGGCTCGTTGGTGCGCAAGTCGGCCGTCAACGAGCCATCGAATTGAGGTCGGCGACCATTCAATCGTATACTGATGAAAGTGCCTCGATGCATCGAAACCTAAGTCAATAAGTATTGGTGTGCCTCTGTAACCATATTCGAGGTTTGCACCTTCGCTTCCAGGATTGTAGTACACATTCACGAGTAGCTTTGTTGTGTCTTTCCCGAGAAATTCGATATCGATTTCCTGCCGCGGCGAATTGCGGTGCAAAAATACTCCCGTCACCAATCCAGACACATTAGCGGGTTTAATCACAGTCGAAAAACGACCAAATAGATAACTTCGGCGGCTACAAATCGAAGCAGATGTGTAATCGCGAACGTGCGAGCGTTCCTTTCGCAGCGTCAACCTTGCGAGATTGTCTTTCGCGATCGAAAAGTTATTCGGACGAAAAAGCGCTAAATTACTTGGAAATGTGTTATCGAGTAACATCCAAGATAAACTATCGAACATCTGAAAACGCTCAGAGACAGCAATCGTGTGATTTCTCGATAAAAGATCGACATTCAGTTCAGTGAGCGGAATGCCGTCCCAACGACTCCGTGGCGTGACAATCCACGGAGACGAATCGAATTGCAGCTTCGTCAGTCTTGGAAAGGCGCTCCGGGTCTTATAGGTACCGTTGACAGAGAGATGGCGTTGGGTCAGATCCTCGAACCCTGGGTATTGCGTGGCGGGTTGTTCGCATTTCAAAAATCCACACAGCAGGTCCCATTGAGGTCGCGCGTGCAAAGGCAGTACTAGAGCGTCTGCTGAAAGCTGCCGAAGCTGCCCGAGCAACGGACCCATCGCTCCGAAAACTTCGTGTTCATCATGACGAACGCGCGATTTGCTTACTTCCTGTTGCGACCGATTCAGACTGAGTTCACCCGCCTCTTCTTCGCCAGCTACGGTGATGATGAATTTGGCGTTACGATATAGTTCCGCCAACTTTACAGCGCGCGAACCGCAGAGTGAGCCGACATTAACGTATGCATCGAATACCCTTTGCTTCTTCCTACCGAACAAGTTCTCTTGCTCGTTCTTGGGCAACTCATTAACATCACTGCAGCATCGGTAACCGAGCATTGACAGCGCCATGGCAAGAGAGGTTAGACCCGTTCCTGGTCTGCCAAACGCAAACACAGGCTTTGGCAGTGGCCGCGTTCTGAACAATAAAGGCTTCTCCTTGTTCAACACACCAACCGTCGAGAGGACAGGTAAAATCGAGTATAAATTGTCAGACAGATAATCCAGTCTTTGGGCAATGATCGGCGAGTCGCAAACACATCAATCCTTTCAAATTGACGATTTATCCACAGATCAACGGGGCCCCGGACGGGCAAGAGGCTAAGCAACCTTTTCGCTCCGTTTTTCGACAGTACGTATCCGGACAACTGCCATAAGCCACGGAGAGGCTTAAATAACAGATTGGAGACTTCGCGTTTTTCGACCTTCTTAGCCTCTTTATAGGAGAGATACAGTACATCGAAACCATCTGATGTTCCGAGAGAACGGGCCAGCTCAGGCCACGCTTTATCAAGTATCCGCGCGAAATTACGACGAAAATAGACATCGTCTTCAAGTACGAGCGCATAACGGTGCTCGCCTGAAGCTATATGCTTCCAAAGCGCGATATGTGAAAGTGCCACCGCGATCTCTTGGCGTGTCATCAGCACAGTTCGATAGCGTGCGACTTGGTCGCTGGCTAACAAGGTATTAGGCTCAACGAAGAGCTGATCTTCAAGCGAATAGCACGTTTGAAGTTCTGCATCGCGGGGGCACTCCGTATAATATCTCGCGTCGACGGCGGAAAAGCGCTTCGCTATTGTAGTGAGAGAGGTCCCTGAAACGTCACAGATCTGCTGGATTTCTCGCTGGATCTGATTCCACCGGCCGACCTGCCTATCGAGATTGATTACGTATATTTGCTGAATTACGCGAAGCTGTTGGTCTAGCGTGCTGAAGGTTTTGCACGGCACTCTGGCGCCTAGTCGACTCGCTGCGAGCAACAGACGGTAGACCGAACGATAGAGTCGGCCTGAATATGTCGTTGTGTTCATATAGTTAAGAACGCCAGCACTCAGACGAGCATTGCGCGGGCACGTGAATTCAAGAACTAAGTTCCTCCCGCTTGCAGTGCGGCAAACTCCAAAGCCTCCAATTGCGTTTATCGTTTCGATAACTCAATGGCCAACGACTGATCGACGTCGTCTCCCAGTTGAACAACATGACAAAGTCTCGGGGCGATCCAGTGGCCTGAGAGGCAATGCAATGTTTGACCAGGCTGGCCGTAAGATTTCCCGGACCCGTTGTCGACTGTATGTCAGCCCGTTCTTTCACACGGCTCAAAAGGATGCGAGTTGACCGATCGAGTGCAGAACGAATTACGGGATGATACGCTGGAGCTATTATTGGATTGTTGTTTACATAGTAGATCCAACCTGGCGAGCGTCTGCGTTGTCTAACAAAAACATCAGTGCTGATCATCGCGCCGCTGCCAGTGTCATAGCAAAGAGGTTGTATCTTTAACCTATTATCATAAAAGGAACCGCTACATTCCGTGCCTTGATAGAGCTCGTCCGCGTCTATATAAAACCCACCATGCATGAAAATGTAGCAAAGACGGAAGTAGTCACATCTCATTGCCGGATGATGGCACTCATTGAATGCCGACACGTGGACACGGCCGAGCGTTTTTGCAATGAAACGCCTAGCCTGATCGTTATCGAAGAGCACTCTAGTGAAGCCCCGCTTTATCAGAGGTTCCCAGCTGTCAACACACTCTTGCACATCGCCGGGGATTGCATCCAAGTCGTGCCAGAACTGCACGATAACCTTAGGTATTTCAGTTCTGTTGGACGAACTTTCTATCGGAGCGGCTTCTTGAACGAGCTCCCGAATATACTCAGACCGCAACTCGCGGTCCTCAGCAATGCGAGAGGAATCGTGGAAAGAATGCATTAGTGATGTCCAACGTCATCTACCCGGCCTTTGCCAGTAAAGCCCAGGTACCGACACGCGCATCACATTTTTTGATAACCTTCGCCAGCCTTAGCGCGGTCAAGCGCAGCAGTCTTTTGACGCGCCTTTGTGCCGGAGCGGCTCGCTCTCGTACTCGTCGTGGCGGCGCCACCAGACGCCGGTCTCGTTGCGTCCCTTGGGGGCGCGGTCGAGCCACTGGTACATTCCCCAGAGGCCGTCCAGTCCGCGCGAATACGCGGAATAAGTGTGGTAAACAACGCCGTCCTCGAGCGCGAACGCGCTCATCCCCGGCCGCTCGCGGATGTAGGTGTTCGCGTCGGTGCCGCACATGGCAGCGAACTTACTCGCGCCGTCGGACGTCGAGCGCGAAGGTATCTCCGGGAGAGGTTCCTCGCGCTCGAAGTTGTATTCGATGCCTTTGCGCTGTTCCTCCTCCGTGAACGAGGCGCTGAAGTCGGAATTGAAATCGGTGCCGGCCGAGGACGCCCAGGGAAAGGTCCAGCCCATTCGACGCTTGAACTCCTGCAACTTCGCCAGCGGCGCCCGCGATACCGCCCAGAGCATCACGTCATGATTGGCCAGGTGAATTGTAATCCCGTTGAATCCGTCCGCGATCGCCGAGCACGACGGACATCCCGCTTTGTAGTCGGGCCCGAACATGAAATGGTAGACGAGGAGCTGCGAGCGTCCTCTGAAGAGATCAGCGAGGGACGCTTTTCCGTCGTCAGTCTCGAAACGGTATTCTTTGTCGATTCGCACCCACGGCACTTCCTGCCGTTTTCTCGCCACCTCATCGCTCCGCCGAGTAAGATCCTTCTCCGCCTCGAGCAACTCCAGCCGTGCCGCCAGCCACTCTCTTGCCGAGCCGTAGCGTCGCGAAGGCTGGTCACGTGTTCCAGTCTTATTCTTAGCCATCGTTTTCTCTTCTTTCACTTGGTCGGTCATCGTCTCTTTGTGTATTTCGCTTGCGTTGTTTCCACTGTGCGTATCAGCGCGCTCAGGATCTTGCGTAAAGCTAGGCGCCTTTCTCGACGAACTCGCGCGCCTTCTGTTCCATGCTTGTAACGCCTCCTCTTCAGATAACTGCTGTTTCTGAGTGTACCGACGGATATCTTCCGTAATTTTCATCGAGCAAAAATGAGGGCCGCACATGGAACAGAAGGAGGCGGTCTTGGCGCCTTGCTGTGGCAAGATCTGGTCGTGAACTCGCGGGCAGTTTCGGGATCGATGGCGAGATTGAATTGATCTTCGCAACGAAATTCATAAACGCGCAAAATGAATCGCTGATGTCGTCAGTGCGATCTCACGCGACACGCATGACGAGGGCAAAATTTTGCGGCGCTCGCGTCACCCGAAAACAGGTGACTGTCACTGTCGCGGGGCCTGATGGTGGATTTTCCCAAACCACCTGCTCGACATTGTTGATCCGGTCGAAGGCGGTCGAGGTAGCTGGCATATTGCCATTACGTTTCTTTCCTCCGGCCGTGACAATGAGGTCGAGGTCGCTCTGCAAACCTTCGCCCGGGGGATCGGTCCACACGAGCGTCGTCTTCAAAAGCTTCGCTGCAGCCGGCACAGCGACGTTCTGGTCCGTGCTCTCGCCCGTATCCAGCTTTTTTTTCTCATCGAAAAAGACGACGGTTTCTCCAGCCCGATACGGTCCGATGACTGCCTGCAGGTCCACGCGCCCGAACCCCTGATTGTTGTTCGGAATCGTCCCCGCCTCCGAAGGAATATACTGTCCCCCCATGCTTCGTGCGCCATTAATAATGAGCGCTTTGAGGAGCGCGGCACTCGGTTTGTTGATTCCATGCGACGTTCTGAGAAACGCGCGCACGTTGGCCACGCAACCGGCCACCAGCGGCGTCGCCATGCTCGTACCGCCTTCGAACATGTAGAGCGGGTCGGACGACAAGCCCCAGCCTTCGGATTGTGTCGCGCGATTGGTTAGAGCGGTCGTTCTCGCTCGCGCCGACGGTGAGACAGTTCTTTGCCGTCCCCGGCGGCGTGACCGAATTCAGATCGATCCGCCCGTCGGCGTTTCAGTCTCTGCCTTCGTTTCCGGCGGCGAAGCAGATCAGCATGTCGCGATGCTCGTAAGTAAATTGGTCGACTTCGTGCGCCTCTTGATCGTAAACGCCGAAGTTCCCTGGCGTGCCCCACGAGTTAGTGTGAATCCGGGCCTTGTCGGTTTTATAAGGGCGTTGGAACAGGTCATTCAGATCATCGGGTAAGCCGCCCAGGCCATCGTGCGCATCCAAGACCGATTGCAAAACCAATTTGGCTTTCGGCGCGGTGCCTCGGATTACGCCTTCGGTAGTAGAAACGCCGTCGCCCAACACTGAACCGGCGACATGTGTGCCATGTCCATCCGGATCGTCTTTGCGCCCGGGCCGTCCGAGCGCGTAAAGCTTCTTCACCCGGCCCTTGAAGGCGGGATGTACATTCGTCGTGGAGCCTTTGTCGAATCCGGTATCGGCCACAGCGACAATCTCGCCAGCGCCTTCGCCACCCGGAATAGCGGCGCCGGTCGGCACGCGCAGCACCTTGCGCGCGATGCTGTTTGCGAGCCTGCGCGGCAAAACCTCCTCGATGTGCCGCACCTCATCGAGCGCGGCGAGATCGTTGAGCCGCCGGACCTTTACGACCAGACGCGCTTTGCCACGAGCGATCTTCACATCCGCCTGTGTGAGATGCGCAGCTTCCGCGATCCGCTTCGCGACCTTTTTCGGATCGACGTCCCGATGCAGAACCACGTCGACAGTCTTCCGCGAGTCATCGAGCTCGCCGGGCGCGTTCATTAACGCTCGCGCCGCACCCACGCCGCCAAGCTGCGGATCTACATTGAGAAGGGAAGTCGAGATCTTAACTACCTTCGGATAAATATCGGCCCAAGCGACGAATGGCAGCGCCCGCAACTTCGCCAGGCTCGTTTTCGGGAAATAGCAGATATATGCATCGCCCGGTACCGACTCGATGATATCGGCACCCGCCTTAGCCAAGGTAGCTCGTTGTGTTTTGTCCAGCGGCAATTTGGTCTGGACAATCACGTAGTCGGAGGCGTGGGCATTAGCGTTATCAAGCTCGAGGGCCATGAGCTGCGGCTTGGGGGCGGAGGGATCGATCGAGATCCCGTTGATGGTAATAATGCTCATAGGGTTGGTGTAGCGTGGGGTGAGGAGAAGCGCACGCAAGTGAGAGTAATCATATATGGGGAGAAAGCACGGGCTCTCTTACCGGTTGTTAGCAGATCGTACAATTTGGCCGGAGCGATACCAGAAAAATTCGACGTGTTCCCGGCCGGCCGCCCAATCTTTACCAAAAACGGCCACACGATGGTGCGTCGGATGGACATCCACTCCCGTCCGCGATTTATCCAGACGAATCTTTGAATATTTTCAAATCGTTGCTTCGCGGCAGCGTTCTGTAGCAGTTTGAATCGTTAGGCCTAAGACTGCTGCCCGCCGGGACGGATCAGACCGCGTTGCGATCCCTAGTCCAACAAGCCAAAGCCACCCTTGCCAGCTAGCTCGGCTGCCGCAGGGATGAATACAAATCCGTCATGTGTTTTGCGGTCCGCGAGTGTCGTAGTCAGCCCTGACCTCTTTTCTTGCTTCTGAAATAATGCTTGCGCCAAACGCGCTGGTGTAGCCACACTGCGCTCCCGTTACTGTATCCCTATGAATCCAGACTCCTCCAGAATTTATTTTGACACGGCCGCGACCGAAGCACGAGCCGTCAGCGGCAAAAAAGGCGAAGCCACCAAACATTATTTAGAGAAAGTGGCCAAGCTCGTCCCCGTTGAAATAGTTGGCGCGTATGAGGCAGCGATTCTACTCGTCAGCGGAATAAAACCCGAAAGCATACATGTGGTGGTTTATTGGATCTTATTCGGACTCGGGTTTCTGGGGACGCTTTGGTACGTCGGCTGGCAGATTGGCAAACAATTGGACAAACAAAAACACCTTATCGTGTATGGAGCCGCGTACGTTGTTTGGGCCTATGCCATAAGTGGGGACCGATTACTCGGACCTCCGATCTATCAGGATGCAATCGCGGCGATTGTATTGATCGTCGCGAGCACAATCTTCGGTAAGATCAAGCTTCCGGCGATAGAGAAAAAACGATAGTTGTGCAGTGTCTCGACGATTTTGTCCGTCGGCAAGATGTTCAACGCATCATCGCTCGCTGCCGCGAATCGAAAGCGGTCCAGGGCGTAACCGTTCGATTGAATCGTTGGTGGTTAGCCGCATGGAGATTGGGCGAGCGACTTAACCCGTTCGATCCTAAGCATGGGTTTGAAATGGCGCGGAAGGTGGACGAGCGAACAGTTCTTGAGTTCATCGAGCAACCTTGGCTTCCAATCAGAACGCCGAAAATTGATGACTTGGAATGGCGGCCAGAACCCTATTTTCTCCCGTACAACCCGGAATCGCCTACCGTCATTATAACGGTTTGTTTGTACCCTGACGGATTGAATGCAGACACGATTCCTCGATTCGAGTTTTCAACGGACTTCAGCGTAGTCTACGAAGCGCGTCCCGTTGCTTATCTGTATGCGAGTCCAAGGTCTTACCATCGGCCCCTTCTCGGCGGTATTAGTATCGGTGTAAACTCCAGCGACTATGGAACATTAGGCGGCATCCTGAAGGGCGATAACGAAAATTGGTACGGTCTGACATGCGGGCACGTTGCGGCAACAAAGGATATCGTTGAGCAACCAGCTCAGGCCGATGGAGGCAGGAAGAATGCTATCGGAAGAGTAATTTACAGCGAGATGCCACCGGCATTTCCTGTGAATCTTGAGGCCATTTCAGCAAATCAGCGCGCGTACGCTGGCCAGGTTGATGCGGCTCTAATCCTAATCGAAAAGGAAAACGTCAAACAGGAAATCCTCAAGATTGGCAAGATCGATGGTATCATTGGCCACGAAAGTCTCGCACAACTACATCGTTTGGAGACAACGGCCCGGACTTCGGACTGGAAAGTTCTTCAGTACGGCTCAAACACTCCGTATTATAATATTAAGGTACGATCCACGGGCGATAACCATTGCTTCGAAAATCCGCTGTTTTTGCGTGACCCCACTGGAAGGAGGCCAGTGGATGAAGGCGATTCCGGAGCGTGGATCTGTGTATCAGGAAATGCTGGCTGCCATTGGGCGGGAATGATTGTAGGCGGTGATGGCCAAGTCGGTTTTGCTGTTTCCGCTAGAGCTTTGAAAAGCTGGTGGGAAGATGCACCGCGAAATCTCAAGCTTTCTCTTTCCTAGTAACGGGTCTCCGATACAGGACATCGATGGTCTGAGCCTTAGCCTCTATCTTCGTCACAGATCACTTCTCTCTGGTCGCTCGTCAGAGCCGAAGGCCGCGTGGCGCAGCTTTACGCGGTCACTGCTTGATTAGAGCTACTTGGATTCTTTCGCGTCGAGTGATGCTATCGCTTTTTCAAAGCGCGGGTCCTTACGAATCGGGTCCCAGATCGGATTGCGTCGCAACTCCGCCGCGCACATTTGGCCGCCACCGGTGGGCTTGTCGATCAGTTTCTGCATCGTTTCGAACGCGAGATCGGCATCGCCGAGATACGCATAAATCTGAGCCAGGTAAAAAATGAAGTTATCTTCCTTCGACAGCGTGGTTGCTTTGCGGGCAGCGTCCACCGCTTCGGCGTGCTGACCAAGACCGGCGAGGATGAAAGATTCGTCCCGATAGAAATCGGCGTTCTCGGCGTTTGATGTTCGTAGCCCTTCTAATTCAGTACGCGCCGCAGTGAACGCTTGTTCGGCACTCGCTTTATCGCCCCGGTAGAGATGAATAAACCCGAGGTCGGTGTTTTTCTGGATGTTGCCAACCGGGATGATAACCGTGGGCAAACGATTCGGTATGTCCGGGATTTTTGGCGCGAGCGCGAGGGCAGCATCATACTTTCGGTTCCAGAACTCCACTTGCTGAAGAAGCGCGTACTTTGAAGCCCGAATAAGGGTTTCTAATTTGGCGTCAGGCCACTGCTGAAGTTCCGCCTGTGCTTCCGCTAGCCGGTCACTCCACATTAACATTCCGACGAGGTTCATTCGCGTAACCCAATCCTCCGGTTCGAGGGTGCGGACACGGCTGAGGATTTCGATCCCTTCCCGGAAACGTCGCAAATTGTTATACGCCACGCCTAACGACAGAAGGTACTCGGTGTTGTGAGGATCGAGTTCTATCGCCCGTTTGATCGCATCCAGTTGGCCCTGCCAATCGCCCAACTCTCCCTTGACGTCGGACATCACCGCCACAATCCGCGGATCGTTCGGCGCGCGGGAAAGAAGCGGCTCGAGTTCGGCCAGAGCACGGGCGGCGTCGTGGTTCA
>WNFY01006051.1_pt1 | contig 10847 bp, 7 predicted proteins | sample 5400091 | NCBI WGS metagenome assembly WNFY01 (sample SAMN13153364, study PRJNA577476) | soil metagenome | isolation source: 60 cm soil or saprolite under grassland replicate 1 | place: USA:California | collected 2016-06-15
TTGCCGCCGCACTCAGCGACGAGGATGAAATCAGCCTGCACCTGCAGGACACGTTGAGCGCCGGTGATGGACTCTGCAATCCGGACGCGGCCAAGGTCCTGGTGGAAGAAGCTCCTCAATGCATTGAGGAGCTGATCGCGTGGGGCACGCAATTCGACCGCGACGGCACGAAACTCACGTTCGGGCGCGAAGGCGCCCACAGCCGCAATCGCATTCTTCACGCTCACGGTGACTCCACCGGCCGTGAGATTCTGCGTGCGTTGTACGCTAAGGCAAAAACGCTCAAAGAGATTTCCGTGCGTGAATTCGAGTTCTCGATCGACCTGGTGGTGGGATCGGGACGAGTCTGCGCGGTTCGAGTGATCGATGACCACGGACAACACCGCACCATTCGCGCTTCAGCTGTTCTGCTGGCAACTGGCGGCATGGGCCAGCTTTATGCAAACACCACCAACCCCGGTGTCGCCACCGGAGACGGTGTCGCAATGGCATACCGGGCCGGCGCTGAACTCACCGATCTCGAGTTCGTTCAGTTTCATCCAACCGCTCTATACCTGAAGAAGGCGCCGCGTTTCCTGCTGTCGGAAGCGCTGCGCGGAGAAGGCGCGCACCTTCGCAACATGGAAATGACGCGCTTCATGCCCAAGTACCATCCGATGGGAGAGCTAGCTCCCCGGGATGTGGTGGCGCGCGCCATCATGCATGAAATGGAGAGCAGCCGCGCGAAGGACCCCGTTGTCTATCTCGATCTGACGGACTTGGACGCGAAGCACATTCAAAAACGCTTTCCGCGGATTTACTCAACTTGCATGCAGTACAACATCGACATTACAACCGAGCTGATTCCAATCCGCCCGGCGGCCCACTATGCTATGGGCGGGGTGCGTACCGATCTGCAGGGCCGCACGACTGTGCCCGGCCTGTATGCCGCAGGAGAAGCCGCGGGCACTGGCGTACACGGCGCCAATCGTCTGGCGAGTAATTCCCTGCTCGAAGGACTGGTTTTCGGCGCGCGCACAGGCCGGAAGATGCGCGACGAACTTAAGGCGCCGCCGAGAAAAGTTAGAGAGACTCCTCCGGCTGCTGCGTACTCCAATGGTCCGGTTCCTGTGCCGGTGGAAACGGCCATTACGCAGATTCAGGAGTTGATGTGGAAACAGGCCGGAATTGTGCGAACCGGCGGCGGACTCAAGCAGGCAATTCAATGTCTGGAAGAACTAGGCACAAAATTAGGCCACGCGCACAACCGCCGCGAATTTGAAGCCAGGAACTTACATATCAACGGCATCTTGGTCGCTCGGTCGGCGCTGGCGCGTGAGGAAAGCCGTGGCGCGCATTATCGTACCGACTTCCCCGATCACAACGATGCGAAATTCAACAAGCACTCCGTGGTTGCGGGCGAGAAGCTCGCATTTTCGTAAAAGACACTGCTAGACAGCGCCACCCGATTTCTCATTCACACCTGAATGGTAGCCGACTCATCTACGACGTAACCTGCACAACAGCGCGGAAGAGTTCAAGCTAGACTTCTGCCGCCTCGGCCGTCTTCTTTCGGTTCCAAATCGATGCCAGAATTGTCACCGATAGAATCCCGGCAATAATCGCGAGCGAGAATTCCGTCCGGATTGGAAAATGCTGCGAAAGCAGCATCTTCAGTCCGACAAACACCAGCACGCAGGCAATTCCGTAGTGCAGGTATTCAAACATCTTCAGCAACGAAGAGAGCGCAAAGAAGAGCGCCCGAAGCCCCAGGATCGCAAAGATATTCGACGTATAAACGATGAACGTATTCAGGGTGATCGACAGCACCGCCGGAATCGAATCGACCGCGAAAATCAGGTCCGTGGTTTCAATCACAATCAGCACTAATAGCAGCGGCGTCGCGCACAGACGCTCGCCTCGCACGAAGAAATTGCCGTTCACGTAGTCTGGTGTAACCGGAAAGAACCGGCGGAAGATTCTGACGACCGGGTTCTTGTCCGGGTGCACCTGTTCTCCGCGCTGGAACAACAGGCGTATCCCGCTGTAAACCAGTAGTGCTCCGAAGGCGTAAATGATCCAGTGGAAGCGACGGATGAGGCCGACTCCGGCGAAGATAAAGGCCGCCCGCATAAGAATGGCGCCGATAATGCCCCAAAAGAGGACGCGATACTGCTCCGTCGCCGGCAGGCGGAAATAGCGGAAGACCAGGAGAAAGATGAAGAGATTATCCGCACTGAGCGAGAGTTCGATAAGGTAGCCGGTGGAAAACTCGAGCGCCGCGGTCTTTCCTTGCCACGTGCCAAGCAGGACGGCAAAGATTGCCGCAAGCAGGACCCAAAAAGCGCTCCACGCCAGCGCCTGCCGCATGCGAAGCACACGAGAACCGCGGTGAAAGACACCCAGGTCGAGCGCCAGCATCACCGCGACGAAGATGTTAAATAAAATCCAGGCAAGGGTTTCGGTCACGAGCAGTCTCAGGTGCTCCGGGAATTAGAAATGAAAACGTGGGATAGAACAAGCCGAGTGGGATTGTTAGGCGTCGTCTATCGTTTATCGTTGGTCGAGCATACGCACGGTTTCGAGTGTCACTGTGCCGACGATTCCCAGGCTCTTAGGGCTGAGCTTATCGAGAGTGTCCTGGGTAGTGTGGTGAAAGACGTTGTTGTAGCCGTAGTTGAGGTCAATAAAGTCTGCGGATGGAACACCGCGCTGCACGAAGGGCAGGTGATCATCGGTAATGCCTTCCTGGCGCGCAAAAAAGTGCGACTGATATCCAACGCGCGCCGCCGCCTCGCCAACAAGATCCTCGAGCCATGGCGTCGAGTTCAACTCCCGCTCGATGTTGAGATCGGCGTCTCCCACAAGGTCTTCCAGCAAGAACGCTCTTACCTTCTTCAGAGTGCCGTCATCCTGCCACTTCTGTGCAACATGCTTTACGCCATAAAGGCTCTCGTTATCGTCCCATGGCATTTTCATGGATTCTTCGCCATCGTCCCACAGTAGCCACACGCTATATCCGTCGCGTTTCTTGCCGCGAAGCTGGTTCGCTATCTCCAGCAGCAATCCGCTTGACGATCCGCCATCATTAGCGCCAACGTAATTGACGTTTCGGAGCGGCCAGTTCGTGTCGTAATGACTCGCGATCACGATGATGCCGTCCTTGGTTCCCGGATACTTCGCAATAATGTTGTGAACCGGAAAACGTCCCTCGGTAGTCGTAATTTCGAAGTCGTCGCGTTCGACGTTGTCGCCTTTCAGGTGCGCAAGAATGTAGTTCTCGGCCTTCTTGTGCCCTTCGCCTCCCAAGGGGCGTGGACCAAACGCAACGAGCTCCTTCACATATTCCATGGCACGACTTGCATTGAACGCTGGAGGATCCTTCTCGGGAACCGGAGGCGTCGAGTCCGCGGGAGCCGCGGCAGGCGAGGGCTTGGTCTCCGCCGTATTCCCCGGTGAGCTGTGGGCACAGGCTATCGAGAACAGGATCACGATGGTTATAAGCGCAGCCCTGCACACTCCGTCTAACCGCGGAAGCGAATGATCCGCTGCGCGCGCGCCACTATGCTTTTGTTCTTTTCGCCTCACGCGTTCTTCTCTGAGTGGGATGGACGTAATAGGCAATACCGATGCTAAAGACGTAGAGCACCAGCATTGGGGCGGCAAAAATGACCATGCTGCTGATGTCGGGAGTGGGCGCCAGAGCTCCCGCAACGATAAAAATTCCCAGGACGGCGTAGCGAATGTTGCGCCACATCCACCCTGCGCTAACCACCCCCATGAGCGCGAGAAAGAAGATGAGGATGGGCATTTCAAAGACGAGCCCCAGGCCGAGGATCACGGTCAGGAAGAGGTCGGTGTACTCGTGGATCGTGATCATTGCCGCGAATTGCCGCCCAATGCCGATCAGGAAGTCCAATGCTGCCGGATACACCATGCGATATCCAAAGTATCCGCCGGCGACGAACAGGAAAATCGTGGAAACCATGAACGGAACAACGTATTTCTTTTCCTTGCGGTAGAGTCCCGGCGAGATGAATAGCCACACTTGATAAAGGACGTATGGTGACGTTACGAACAAGCCGGCAAGCGCACATACCTTCAAGTAAAGGTTGAAGGGTTCCGTGGGATTCAGATAGACCAGTTTCTCTGCCTGCCCGTCCTTCTTCAGCACCTCGATAATAGGCTTCGTCATGAATGTGACGAGCCGCTCCCGAATGAACCAGCACAGCAGCATGCCGGAGGCGACCGCAACTACGGAATGGAAGATTCGCGTCCTGAGTTCCTCCAGGTGTTCCAGGAAGCTCATGGACGGCATCCGTTCTTCGTCCGCTGCGGGTGGCTCCAGTAGGTTGGTCTCAGGCATTGTGGGTGTCATGTGCGGTGCTTACGTTGTCGGGAACAGGGCCACCTTCCAACGGAGGGGGAGGAAGTTCAGATGGAGTTGCCGCAACCGACCCTGCGGGAGGCTCAGAAGGCAGAATCTTGCGCTCTTCCTCGTACTTCTTCTGCCTCTCCTGATATTCGAGCTGGCTGATTTCCGCCTCGATTTGAGACTTGAACTCGTTTGAGGCGCGCTTGAACTCATTCAGGGCTTTCCCGATCTGGCGCGCGATCCCCGGCAGCTTCTTAGGCCCAAAGAGCAGCAGTGCCAGGACGAACAGAACCACCGTGTCGGCAAAACTCATTCGTTAATCATAGCGAAGGTGCAGGTGAGCGGCAATGCCGGGGCGCGCTGGAGTGTCAAAACCTAACAGGAAAACATTCATGAATACTCAGGGCGACCCGGCCAGTTCCCCCCCGGATCGCCTTAGTTGGTGAGGGGCCATCCAAAAATCTAGTACAGGAACTTCAAAGCAAACTGCACCAGCCTCGGAGGCTGCGCCTCGAGGATGTGATTGAATGTGGATGAACTGATGTCGCTATCGGGCAGCCGCAGGTTCGTGTGATTCAGGAAGTTGAACAGTTCCGCCCGGAATTGGAGCTCCTTCCTTTCCGTCAACCGAATATTCTTGAACGCTGAGAAGTCCCAGTTGGCATAACCCGGGCCTTGCGCTATGTTGCGACCTGCTGTACCGAACTGCTGCACGGGTGAATTCGGATCTTGAATAATTCGCTGAAATGCGTTGGCGTTGAGCCAATTGTTCGGACTGCGCGGACCGGCATTCGGGTCCTGCCCTGCCACGAGGTTCGGACGGTTCGCCGAAAACCCGGTAATTTCCGGCGCGCTACCCTGCACGGAAGCGTCGTTGGAATCGAACACAGTGAACGGAGTTCCGCTCATCACCGTGGCGATGCCGTTCAATTGCCATCCACCAAACACATCTCCGGTGAAACCACGCGCGTCTTTGAAGAACGGCAAGCTCCATTGGTAGCTGAGAACAAAACGGTGGCGAGCATCGAACAGGGACCGGCCACGCTCGGCAGCCAGGTTGAATGGATCCTGCGCAAGGTCGTTCTCACCCGCAACCGGCTTGGCGGCGGAGCCCGTCATGTTAAACGACGAAGCGTCATCGATCGACTTGGACCAAGTATACGAAGCCAGGAACGAAACTCCATGACTGAACCGCTTACGCAGGCTGGCTTCAAGAGCGTTGTAGGAAGAGTTTGCAATGCCGGAAATGAGTCCCGTTGACGAGTACTGGCAGGCGCTCGGAGGATCGCTGAGCGTGCAGCCTGAATATAGACGCCGCTGATCGGCATTCCCCGATGTCGAGAGTGGCTGGTTCGTGCTGGGATCGATTCCCTGAATGTATTTCGTCGGGTTTCCTTCAATGAAACGCGGCAGGTGCGTGCCCTGCGTCCCAACGTATCCGATTTCAAAAAACAAGTTTCGTCCAAACGACCGCTGAAGGTTCAAGTCCCAGTCTTGGGTGTAGGGCAGGGGCAGATTGGGAGAGAGAGTTAAGTTGGTCAGAGGGGTCGCGAATTGTCCCGCGATGGGTGGATTCCCATTGAATGGGTCTGCAAAATTGAAGTTGAACGAGAGGGGAACCTGCGGGGTCTGCAGATACGGCGGCGCACTGATCGGAGACTGCAAAGGGCCGCCCTGGCCTGTGTAGTAAGGCTCATAGAAGATCCCGTACGCCGAAGTGACAAGCCACTTCGCGCTGCCCGTCGGGTCAATCGCGACTCCGAAGCGAGGCGCAAAGGCCTTCTTGTCCGTCTGGATCAGCCCGGCGGGCACGCCTTTGTCGCCGGGATACAGTAGGCCCGCAGGCGCGCTCGGCATCACCGTGGATTGCCGTCCAGGAATCCAGAGCGTTTGCCGGTTGTGAAGCTCCGTGTACGGTGACGGCAGCTCATAGCGCAGACCGTAGTTAAGAGTTGCCCGACGATTGAGCTTGTAAGTGTCCTGCGCGTAGGCGTTAAACGAATGCCCCCGGATTTCGCGAGAGAAGTCGCCGCGCCCTTGCAGGAACACAACCGGATGCGCCCAAAGGAAACTGGCGAAGGCATCAGTAACCGGAAACGGCACGAAGACGAAGAAACCATTGGTGGCGATGCCCTGCAGCGCATTGATCTGCAGATCCTGATATCCGCCGCCAAACTTCAGTTCATGCGCACCGCGGACCCAGCTCAACGATCCCGAGTAGTCGAACGCATTTTCGTAGGTGTTGCGCGGCCCGGTGATGGGGTCGCCGACGCTTGTGTACCCATTCACCTGAATGAACGGGGGACCGGCGGCAGCGGCCAAGCTCGGCGCGTAAGTGAACCCGAGACTGGAGAGCGGCGTGTGGTTGATGTGTTCATCCACCAGGAGCTTATTTCTCAAGTACGAAAAACGCCCAACACCGACCATGCTGGGAGAGAAAGTGTGCGTTTCCTGGGCGACGAAATCCTGCGCCCGGTGATCTTCGCCCACGGGGTAGCCGGGAACGCTTGCGCCCGCGGGAGAGAGCGGATCAAACAGCATTCCATTGCTGTACATGTAACGGAAGTTGAGGTTGTCGGCGCTGGTCAGATAGTGGTCCACGCGCAAGCCAAACTGATCGGTGTCGTCTCGAAGAGTCTGGGTGGAGCGAAATACGTTGTTGCCAAAGTTAGGCTTTGGGAAAATGCCTAACAGGTTTTGCGAGAACTGGCTGATGCTCGAAGGATCGCTGGGATTTGGCGCCGGCATCTGGTTGAACGGATACGGCTGGTTCAGAAAGACGTTGAAAAGTGTGTTGATCGGTTTACCTGTCTTCGGATCGGTATCCTGGCAAAATCCCGTAGCCGGCCCGCTGGTGACGAAACCAGTTTTGCAGAGCTCTGAGAAATCCCCCGTCCGTTCCGCCAGTGATGGAACGGTGCTTCCTACACTCTCCCCTTGCCGGTTGCGGAAGCCTTCATAGAATCCGAAGAAGAAAGTCTTGTCGTGACGAATCGGGCCACCGATGCTGCCACCAAACTGGTTCTGCTTTAACGGCTCTTTGCTCGAAGCAAGGTATCCAGTCGAATCGAATGCGTCGTTCCGCAGGAACTCCCAGAGCGCGCCATGGAAATTATTGCTTCCCGAACGCGTAATGATGTTTGTCGTCGATCCCAGGCTGTTGCCGAATTCCGCGTTGGAATTGTGAGTGATGATCCGGAATTCTTCGATTGCATCAATCGGCGGCTCAAGAACAAAACCTCCGTCCACGCCATTGAAATTGTTGGCGCCGTCGATGAGGAAGTTGTTTGACTCGGGTCGCTGGCCGTTCACCGCATAAGGCTGTCCCGCCCGCAACGAGCCTCCGGCTTCTGCGAGACCTGCGGTAAGCGGCATGACTCCGGGCTGGAGCGTTCCAAGCTGCGAGAAATTTCGCCCATTGAGCGGCAGGTCGACGATTTCCTGCTCGAGAACTGCCTGCCCCAGGCTGGTAACCGTTGGCTGGATCAATTCAGCGTCAGACTCGACTTGGACCTTCTCTCCCTCGGGCCCTACAGCGAGATGAACGGGAACGCTCGCAGTTTCGTTGACGTTCAGCGAGATTCCCTCCTGAAAATATTTGCGGAAGCCTTTCGCCGTGACTTCAAGCTGGTAGTGCCCGACCGGTAGCTCCAGAATCAGGAAGCTGCCGGCGCTGTCAGAGGTTGAAGTCCGGGTCAGACCAGTTTCAATCTGTCGTGCGGTGATGGTGGCGTTCTGCACAACTGCTCCGCTCGGATCGGAGATTGTCCCGCGAATATTTGCCGTGATCTGCTGCGACCACATTGACACCGACGCGAAAACGATCACCACGAACAGCTTTCCAGCCTTGGTCATTGTCGTTGCCTTTTCCCTGGTAATATTCAGAATTTTTCGCAGAACGCTGGACGCAACGTTCTGGTTCGGGTAATCCTTGACCACGAAAAGTGAGTGGATTATCAGGGTGTCAGGAACGAGGAACAATAGTGCGAAAGTAGTAGCAGACAGCGTTTGGTGCGATTTTTTTGTACTATTGCCCAGAATTTCAGGCGTGGCTAATCTCTTTCAATTCTGAGTTTCTGGCTTTTTCGTGGCAATGAACGCCTCTGCGCAGGAACATTTTTCGGCTAGTAGTTCCTACAGTACGCCGCAGCGCCAGCTCGGGCTGGCGTCTGCGGTGGCTGCAGTCGCCGGCGAATGCATCGCGGTTGGAATTTTCCTCACTCCGGCAGGCATGGCCAAGTCGTTGGGATCTCCTTTCTGGTTGCTGCTGGTCTGGGTTGCGGTCGGAACTCTCACAATCTGCGGCGCGCTTACCTATGGCGAACTGGCCGCGCGCTTTCCACGCGATGGTGGCGTGTACATCTACTTGCTCGAAACCTATGGCCGGAGCGTTGCGTTTCTCTACGGTTGGATGTGCCTGCTTGTGCTCGATCCCGGTCTCACGGCCGCACTTGCAATGGGTTTGGCCAGCTATTCAGCTTTCATCGTTCCTCTGTCGCCAGTGCTTTCCAAGTTGGTTGCCGTCGCAGTCATTTGGACGCTCTGCATTCTGAACATCTTCAGCATCCAGATCAGCGCGGCGATTTTGCGCTGGAGCACATGGCTCAAACTTGGGCTGCTGGCGTTCCTGGTGATTTGGGGGCTTTCGCTTCGGCTCGGCGCGTGGTCGAACTTTGTCCCATTTGTGGCGCAGCGCTCTGGATCACTGGCTTTGCTGCCCGCGCTCGGCGCAGCCATGGTAGGGGCGTTCTTCTCATTTGGCGGATGGTGGGACGTCAGCAAGATCTCCGGCGAAGTGCGCGACCCTGGGCGGACTCTGCCGCGTGCCATGCTGCTGGGTGTGACGATCGTGACCGCCGTTTACATCGCCGTCAGCGGCGTCTTCCTCTACCTGGTACCCCTCGCGAAAGTCACATCAGACGAAACCTTTGTCGCGCAGGCGGGCGCGGTGTTGTTCGGAATGCTGGGCGGGAAACTCTTTGCCTGCATCGTGGTCATCTGCGTGTTCAGCAGTCTGGGTGCGCTGATCATGTCGGCGCCTCGCGTGTACTATGCGATGGCGAAAGACGGATTGTTCCTGCACGCCGTTGCGCGAATCGATCCTCTCTTTGGAACTCCCGCAAAGGCAATCATGATCCAAGGTGTCATTTCGTCTGTGCTGGTCGCAGTGAGCAGCTTCCAGCAGATCATCGCCTACTTCATTTTTGTCGCAGTTGTCTTTTTGGGGCTCGCGGGAGCGGGATTGTTTCTTGCTCGCAGGAGCGCAAGGGACACGAATCCGGCATTCTTGACACCGTCCTATCCGCTGCCGCCGATAGTATTCTTACTGCTGATAACGCTGCTGCTAGTTCTGCTGGCAGGACACAGTCCGCGCGAGGCTGCGTTAGGTGTGGTTGTGGTGCTTGCTGGAGTACCGGTGTACAGGGTCTTTGGGCGGAACACGACAATACACACGAATCCTGCCGAACCGAACGCGACGGAGATGGCCAAAGGAGCGTAAATCGAGGATGAGCCACAAGCATGAAGACCCGAACCTCATTCCGCTCAAAGCGACGACCAAGATCAGGATCGTCGAGGACGCCGATGCCACGGGCGATGTAGCCGCCGCCTACGACTACTGGCGCGCTGGTTCGGGACGCAAGCAGGTTCCGGGAATCATCAAGTGCTTCGGCGCGCGCCCGGATTTCCTACGGCAGGTGCTCGAGTTCTCCAACGCCGTCCATTTCTCCGAAGGCCATCTCTCGCGCCGCCACAAGGAGATGATCGCAAGCCATGTCTCCTACCTGAACCGGTGCCCGTATTGACTGGACAGCCATGCCTACTTCCTGCGGGTTCAGGGAGCCAGTGATCAATGCGTCGACGCGATTCTCGAAGGCAAGCTCGAGCAAGCCGGGCTTACGTCCGCGGAACGTGCCCTGCTCGACTATGTTGAGCTAATAACAAAGGCGGCCTATCAATCCACCCACGAAGACGTTCAAAAACTGCGCGATGCAGGCTGGCGCGAGGGGCAGATATCGGAGGCGGTTTACGTCACGGCAATGTTTGCGTTCTTCAACCGCGTGGCGGATGCGTTCGGCGTTCCATCCCAGGATTACCTCTCTACGGAAAAATTGACTCCCTGATCTCCCCGCGCTAGAGATTGAGCGCGCAGGAGGCTGCAGTTTCGCCTTTGCAACCCTAAAAGTAACCTCTCACCGTAGGGCCGGTGTCATAAGGAAGGTATCAAGAAAATCGTTTATTAAGCTTGCCTTAACCCTCTGAAAGGAATACTTTAGAGCGTTTCCAGCTTGCCACACTCGTTTGGGGGCGAACGAGCATTTCAAGCACATCGGAAGTGCCATGACTCTCAAGAATAACGGCCACTCGGAATCGGTTGTCACCCTCAAATTGGTTGCCGAAAAAGTACGTCTTTCACCGGGTACGGTATCAGCGGTTTTGAATAATTCTCCTTCCGCGAAGCACATTCCCGAGAGTACTCGAAATCGAATCTTCG
>WNFY01006912.1_pt1 | contig 10847 bp, 7 predicted proteins | sample 5400091 | NCBI WGS metagenome assembly WNFY01 (sample SAMN13153364, study PRJNA577476) | soil metagenome | isolation source: 60 cm soil or saprolite under grassland replicate 1 | place: USA:California | collected 2016-06-15
TGGCGCGGCGGAGAGGCATCCCCTGGCTGTAGCGCTTCATCAGATAATCTTTTTTTGCTGTGCCGGCTTGATAGGGCCACGGGTCAAGCATCAGATAATCATCGCCTTCGCGCCCGTAGAGCAACACATAATGCCATTGCAGTCCGGGGTTGGGCGAGGCATCCACGCGCACCACCACAGGGTGTCCCATGGCCAGCCAGCTATCGATTTGTCCGAGCGGCGCATCGGAGCCCTCGCAGGGAACATTCGACTTGAGCGTCACTTGCGGGTGCACCTGGTTGACAATATTCCAGCGAATGCCAGAGCCTGCAAAGCCCTGTTTCGCCTTCATTTTCTCATTGAGAGATTGGGGAGTTTCTGAAAATCCATACCCGCTAAGAAGCATGGAAACGCTGGTGAGCGCGCATCCCACATATCCGATCGTTTCCTTGGGATTGGTCGCGAAGCCCAGGACATCGTTCTTCCACTTTGGGTCTTGCTGGGAAAGGTAGACGAGCTGAAATGCCATTTGTGTGCCTCCTTTGGCTGTTACCGCTTGTTGCACGCATATTCTACATGCGTAACTAAACTTTTCAATTGCTTCTGGATATTGAAATTCAAATCTTGAGTTTAGATAATTATGCGGCACTCTGTAAGAGGACGATGGAGCAATTATACTCTTGGAGGCATGTAAGAAAGAATGGTTTATATTACTATATTACGGCTGCAAGTTATTTAACTTGTTTGTGGTTTTCTTCTTTCCGCAATCCAGAAGATCGGCAATGCAATGATTTGCACGGCGACCGAGAATGCAATCATAAAAGGAAGGGACCAGGAATACAGAAAACCAGTTGTCACGCTTCCCAGCAGCCAGCCAGTACCATAGCCCGTATAGAAAAGTCCAAAGGCGAGATTACGCCGGCCCTTTGGCAGGACAGTGGCAATGAGTGCTTTCAGAAGTGTGTCTTGCGCGCCAAACCCGATTCCCCACAGGATCATTCCGATCAGCGCGACCGAAAAGTTTCCCAAGAAAACAAATGGCGCAAAAAGGGCTGAAAGAAAAAAAGCAATGAGTACAATCGTTACCCCAACACGGTCAAACAATCTGCCAAAGATCAAACTCGCGATCGCGTTTGTCCCCATTGCCAGTGCGAAGAAAATAGGAATCCAGTGCTCAGGCACAACTCCAGCCTTTGAGAAATGATAAGAAATGAGTTCAAAACTCATCAAACCGGCAGCGACAAATGCGCCGGCGACCATATACAACCAATAAGAATTTGTGAAGCCCTGCAATTTCGCCGTAGGTGCATCTTCAAGACGGGAAGGTTTCGGGAAAAAGAATCGGGCAACGGTCAAAGTGATGAGCGCCAATATAGCAGAGATCAAAAGCAAAGAGTACCCCGTTCTGAAATCGCCTTTACGCACCAGGACGAAAGCAATCAACAGCGGACCAATTGTTGCGCCCGTCTGATCGAGGGCGGTGTTAAGTCCATAGACCCAGCCTTTACCAAGTTCGCTTGTTGTGTAAGAAAGCATGGACTCTACTGTAGGCTTTCGCAGCGCGCGCCCGACCCGTTCGGCAACTACAAGAACCGCCGCGACCGGCAAATTCCCGGCTAATGCAAGTGCGGGAACCGCCAGAAGATTGATGATGTATCCTATAAATGTTAAAAGCCAGTATCTTTCTGTCTTGTCGGCTATATAACCAGATATAAATCGCAGGGTATATCCGAGAAATTCCCCCACACCAGAGATAATACCGATGATGGCGGCACTTGCTCCAAGGGTTTTTAGAAAAGGACCGTTGATGCTGCTCGCGCCTTCATAGGTCATATCTGAAAACAGATTGACAATCCCCATCGTGAACACAAAGGCAAAGGCGCTGGATGCAATTAATTTAACTTTCTTTTTCGTTGGCATTTCTTTCAAGAGAGAGAACGAACTGACTTTAATTATGTGATGCCGTCATGAATATTTTTAAATCCCCTTGATTTTTTGAATTGTGAATGGCCCGTTAGCTGCATCTGCCAGACATATGTACAGTACTTTGTAAAGTGTCATCATTGAGATGAGAAAACTGTAATGGAAATTCGATAATTCTTGTTATATAATTATTACATAATAGCCAGTCGGCTATAGGTGAAAGTCGGCTCCATGCCGTGCGCTCGAAATCCGAGCCTAGCCTATAGAGGGCTGGCTTTTTCTATGTCAAATGGGTTACTTCGGTTGTACCAGTTTTTTGGATATTTGTCCGTATCATAACGGTCAACTAACAAACTTACTTTATCCTGTATAAAGCGAAAATAGCGCATCTCACGTTTTACAAAAGCGCGATGGACAGCCCAATTCATATAATCCACTACTTGCAGACAAGGTTCCCCAACGGCTGTATGAGGGAAAACCCGAGTCTTAGTTGTAACTTTCTGCTTCCAACGATTTTCAAAACTGGCTATTCCAACTGAAACAGCTTTTTCCAATTTTTCCTGGCGCAGACGAGTTCCACGCTGGGAAATATAGATATGGTTAATGCTGTAACGATGCAGGACATTTTCAAATAGCAAACTGATTAGATAATCGTAAAATTCGCCTTCATTGGCATGAAAAGAATTGCGGAAGATGCGTTCCTTTTTCCGGGCAATGACAAATTGTGCTTTGAAGTCCAACGAATTCAGGCATTCGAAAACAGCCTGTCGCACTTCAGGACTGTCATCTTTCGCATGAAATGCAACGTTTGTTTTTTTCATGGAGGGAATTTCGCTGAGATATTCATTCGCAGCAAGGTGAACATGGAGATCATTCAGCGCAACGCGTATGGAATGTGGGTCAGCAGATTCCACGAAACCCAATACAAAAATAGGTGAGCATCCTTCTTGCCCGACAATGAGGTTTCCATTACGGTCGTAAAAGGTGGGGTCGCCTGATTCGTCTACAAAATACCAATGTTCGCCATCTATGGTTTTTTTCATGATTAACCCTCTACAATCTTTATTTCTTCCTCGCTCAAGCCATATAACTCATAGACCAGAGAATCAATTAACCGATCAGTGACTTCAATTTGCCGTTCGAGCCTTTCCTTCTCTTGTGGACTCTTCGCGACAGCAAGAGATTTATGCAGCGCCAGCATTTGCTCGACGAGCGAAACCATTTTGTCGTGTTGCGCTTTTTCGACGGGGTTGGAGAGGTCGATGGTGCGGACGGGGAAAGGGGCAAGGTAGTTTGTTTTGAAAACAAAATATCCGCCACGTAATACATATCCCGTATTTGAGAGATACCACCACAATAATTTTGAGTTTAGCAATCCCAGCCAGTAACACTGATTTTCTTTACAGCCTCTAGATGGCACAATACTGTAGACTTTTGTATTGTGATATAGACCTTGAGGAGCAATTGTCATATTGCATCCTAAACTAATTTCAGGTGTAATTATTCTTTCGCTCTCAAAAATATTCATATCACGGCTTCTATGGCATGAATACCAATATTTCGGATTTGTTTTTTGCCTCTCACGGATTTCCGTAAGTTCCCTTTGATACCTTTTTAAGTAGGTATAACCTTTTGGAAATTCCTCTTTAAGTCCCTTTTCCTCAATTATCCTTGTCTTGCCATCAACCAATTTATAAGGATAAATACAGAAATATGTGTTTTGTGGAAACTCATATCTATTCACATCTTCCCCCCGCATTATAGGTTTTACAAGTCCAGCTTCAATCTCTACAATTTCATTTGCACGTTCTGAGAATAGGAATAAAGAGTTATCCGAGCCTTTTCTCTCGAATTTCATCAAATGAATATTGTCAATTCCAGATTGAACACCGACTAAAATTTCATCACACACGTCTCCCAATGTTTGAGGTTGGCGAGAAAGGGTTTGGAGAATAGATGGAACATTCTTTTTTGTTAACACCCAAGGCTCAACTGAAAAGTTTTTCAGCTCATAATTTGTGCAGGCATCAACTGAGAGTTTTGCCAAAACCTCAGAAACTTCTCCTATAGATATATTTTCAAATTCAAAATAGCCAAAAGTTTTATTGAAAGTTTTTTGTAAAAATAAAAGACCTGTATATGTTGATGCCTGCTCAAAAATAAGATTATTACCAAAACTTATAAAAGTTTGTAGTGCTCCGTTCTCAACGAGAAAACTTCGTAAACCCGATCCAAAATCCGAGTTCAAAAACTTATGTGGACAAATAAAACCAAGCCTACCCCCATGTTTCAGGAGACTGAAGCCTCTTTCAGCAAACAACAAATAGAAATCGAATCTCTTAACTGCGCTTATATACAGTTTTGCAAAATACTCTATTTGATTTCCATAATTTTCTTGCAATCCTTGAATCCGTAAATATGGTGGATTTCCAATCACTGCATCGAAACCGCCTCTTGCGAACACATCCTTGAATTCATTTCTCCAATCAAAAGGGTTAACCTTGGCGCGTTCCTTTTCATCAGGAAACAACTGTCCTTCAAAATAATCGAAGCCGATCAGCGAGTTGCCGCATTTGATATTGTTTCCCAAATCGGGCAGCACGCGCTCCATGCCGAGTCCCAACTGTCCGCTGGCGTTTTCGAGCACTTTGAGCAGTAACGAGAGTTTGGTCACTTCAACAGCCTGGGCATCAATGTCCACGCCGTGAATGTTGTTGAGCAGGATTTCCTTTTTCTTCGATGTTGTCAGTCGATATCCATTTTCAACTTTTACAAGTGATTTATTTTTCTCCCATTTTTCAGGCTCATTCTCACTATACCAAATCAAATGCCAGTCAAGCAAAAACTGATAAGCGCCAATGAGAAACGTTCCAGAACCGCAGGCGGGATCAACAATTTTGAGCGAGGCAACATCCTTCGGAGTTTTGTCTTCGACGAGTTTTCCCACTGTGGTCTTGACGATGTAATCCACAATATATGTGGGCGTGTAATATACCCCGCCTGCCTTGCGGACTTCGGGCTTATCGTCAACCTTTGCCTGATGTCCTTCTGTCAGACGAATCACCTTACCCAAAAAGCGTTCGTAGACCTGTCCTAAAATATCGGCGGGAATATACAGAAACGCATATGGACTTTTTGGATAATACAAATTTGAGATAATATCTTTCAGAACTCGATCATCAATATCAAGAGTGAGAGTCAGATCATCAGGGCGGCTGACCAAATCCTTTTCTTTTTTAAAATGGAACAAGCCCGAATTGTATTTTATGTCTGCTCGTTTAAACAACTCACACAGTTCTTTATATACATTTTCGTTTTTCGTAATATCCTGCAATTGATTTTCAGGTTCAATGCCGCGCTCTTCACAAATGCGCAAAAAGACAATACGGTCAATAATCATTTGCACGGCGTAATTCAAACCTGCAATGTCTATCTCTTCATTGCGCAATGCGATATTTTTGGCAAGTAGTTCCCGCCAGCGTTCGATTTCATGCAAGAAGGCATCGTCTACATTTGCGGTGCCTTTCTTTCCTTTCATTCCATCAGCATATTTAGCAAATGAACCCATGCGTATCGCTTCGGGCGAAAAGATTTCCACAATCTCATCCCATCGCTCTACATATTCCTTGTAATGGATGAGCATGATTCGCCCCGCGGAAGCCTTATCGTTATAACTTGGCTTCGCGCGGCAATCGTATACGGCGAAATGTTCAAAGTCCGTCAGAATGTTAATAGGAAGTTTTGCACTCCAACCATATCTACGCAATTGAAAGGCAGCATCCTGACTGCTTTCGATTTTTACTGATGGTTTCTTGGCTTCCACGAGAAAATCAAATTTATCTGCCCCTGTGCGGAAAGCATAGTCTGCTTTCTTACCCTGTCCCGCCACTTCTACCGAAAATTCGTGAACTACTTCCTTGTGTGCTTCGTCATAGCCGTTTTCATTGGAGACATCCCAACCGAGGGCGGCAAAGAATTTATCCAAAAACTCCCGACGTAATTCTGTCTCGTTCTTGTGGGAATGATACTCATCCAAGTTCTTCTCGAACGTATCAATTAGCTTGTGAATGATTGAAGGCGCAGTGATGTTCATTGGAGATGTCATTTTCTGATTTTATCTGATGCGAAAAGAGGAGAGTACAAATTATAAAGGATTATGTGACTACAACAAAAATTACTGGTCTATTCCTCACATGGTCCACTGCTCGGCTTTGATATCCAATTCATCAGACCAGCGGTATTGCAACTGAATGATCTCGTTTTGAATGTCTTCGGGCAACGGCTCAATATTTTGTGCGGCATTTAGGAATTCCTGAAAACGATCCAAATGACTTGTGGAGCCCACCGTAGCGCGCACTTGCGGAAAGCCAAACGCAAAGCGGACACAAAACTCGGTCCAACTTTGGATACCGGAGCGCTCGAAGATCGGCGCGACTTCCACCGCGCGCTGTTGCAGATAAGGTTTCCAAGCATAGCCCGGCACATCGCGCAGGCTGTGTACATTTCCGCCGGAGACCGTGCGCATGGCGATCATCGGTTCTTCGCGATCGACCAGCAAACCCCATAATTCGTTCGAGGCAAATCGCTGCAAAGGATTCAAATAAAAGATGTAGCCATCCACGATGCCCTCAGGGTAGCCGCCGCGTATCGCTCTGAGTGCAATGTCTGATGTCCACGGGAAAACCTCGAGGACAAAGCGCCGCACTAATCCCTCTTCTTTGAATCGAGAGAACAATTTATAGCAATCGCCGCCATTGGCATAATCTTCTCCAAGGGGACCGCTTAAGCAAAGCTGCCCAAGTTCTAATGTCTCCAACCCCAACGAATCCAGGTTTTCGTGAATCACGCCTCGCAGTTCATGGATATCTTTCCAGCCGATCTTGGCGATCAGCTTTGGGACGCGGGTGCGATCCTGGTCAAAAGCAGTGCGCAACACTTGCAGCGCATCCCCATAGGTGTGACTGGTATGAAACCAAATATTGGCATTCATCGCGACGCGTGCTATGCTCACACGCTCCTCAAATGGAATCTTGTCATCGCCGAGACGCGTCGTTCCATAAACATAGGGCGAGAGATCGTTAAGTAATTCTGATTTATTCATCGTAGGATTTCCTGGGTTTGAAAAATTTAAGCAGCCTTGCCAAAGCCATAGGGCAGGTGCTCCACAAATTGGTCAACGTCTTTGGGAGCAATGAAGAGTTTATCCAATCGCTTGGTGAATCCTCTTGGGTCTTTGGGAATCATCAGCAGGCCATTTCGGATATCACGCGTGCGGGCAAAGAGGTCAGTATCGGTGCTCGGCTTATAATCCTGCGGCTCGATACGGCTGATCTCTTTGAACGGTAGGAATAAACGATAGTCGATATGACCCGGAACAAAGCGGATGGCAATCCCTGTGGCGGTGATGATATATGTTGCCGCCGAACCGAAGAATAATGTGTCACGATAGAAAAGCATGAGCCCAAAAAACAAAAGAAAGAATTGCCAGAATGTCAGCCCGAGTTGACCCTTTAATAGGAACGCGATCAGCAAGCTCCCTGCAACTAAAAGAGCGATGTTTCGGGCGGCTTTTTGCCACGGAACAGGCGGCTGGTCCACATAAAATTTGCCGTTCTTATCTGCGTATTGACGCTGGATGTTCGAAATCCACTCCACAGATTGCCAGCGCAGCGATAGGATTCCGATCACGACAATAGCAAGGAACAAGGCTGCAACTGAGGGTGCGCTCGGCGCAAACACTATGAATCCAATCCAGGCGTAGGGATATTGTTTCAAAAACAGAACGGGAAAACCGAGGATCAAGCGGTCGAGGAATGGTTTCATAACTAAATTATAAATGTGGATTTGCAATCGTGAAGCAATCTCCTCGTAGATACATTCTTAAGATATATTTCTTAGCTTAAGTAAATCCAATCTTTTTTTACAATTCGTAACTATTAGTAGGCCTCAAGCCGCTCCCAAAGAGTACGGCTTCCATTTTTTATGCCTGGTGATCGCCAGCAATGGCGTTGACTGGCTCACTTATCCCACCCACTCACTCCAGCTTAAATCTTAGTCACTACGCTAGGCTTGATATTGCCTTGGTATTCATCGGGCTATATTCTTCCATAGATAGTTGGAAAGGAGTAAATGAAATGGTTAGAAAGACGATCTGGATTAAAGCGGGGACTTTATTTTTGGTTCTCTCCTTGCTGCTGAGCTTCAACTCCGCTAACTTTGCCGCCGCACAAAGTGCAGGACCAGAGATGCTGGATTCCAGTTTAGGTGTTCGTACCGTTATCACAGGGTTGGTGACTCCCACCAGCCTTGCATTTCTTACAGCCAGTGAATTCCTGGTACTCGAAAAGAACACGGGCAAAGTTCAGCATGTTGTGAATGGGACCGTTCAAAATACTGCACTGGATTTGGCAGTCAATAATTCCTCGGAACGCGGTTTGCTTGGCATCACTTTAGATCCAAACTTTTCAGCTAATCACCTGGTCTATTTATATTGGACCTGTCAGGCGCCTCCTCCCGATGATCCCTTTACTCCTTCCCTGATCGAATGTGCCGATACTCCAGAGTTAGGTGCGGATTCCGGCGACATTTTGGCGGTGCCCCTGCTCGGCAATCGCGTCGATCGCTTCGTTTGGGATGGACAGAATCTGACCTTTGATCTCAACCTGATCAAACTGCGTTCCTTCCAAAACGACGGTGGCCCGGTGCCTCCGAATCAAGGAGATGAAAATCAACCTCCGCGCGGCAACCACAACGGCGGTGTCATTACTTTCGGGCGTGATGGCAAGCTCTATATTTTCTTTGGAGATCAGGGAAGGCGTGGGCAATTGCAGAATCTCCCCTGTGGTCCAGTAGCGACTTGCTCCGGACAAACCGTGCCGGACGATCAATTTGGCGGACCTGAGCCTGACAACGCCCATCTCAGCGGTGTGATTCTGCGACTTAACTCCGATGGCACTGCCCCATCTGATAATCCATTTTATAGCGTAGGGGCAAATATGGGTGGTGAGGTCGGCGCAAACATCCAGAAAATCTTTTCATACGGGCGTCGCAACAGTTTTGGGTTGGCAGTTGACCCCGTCTCTGGAGGAATTTGGTTGCAGGAAAATGGGGATGACAGTTTTAGTGAAATCAATCGCGTGGAATCTGGCGCAAACGGAGGCTGGATTCAAGTTGCAGGTCCGATCGCTCGAATCGCACAATTTAAGCAGATTGAAACCACGTTCGGCGCGCGGGATTTGCAGCAGTTGCGTTATCCGCCCACCAACATTGCGGATACGTCACAGGAGGCGCTCGCACGTCTATTCATGCTCCCCGGTGCAAAATATACAGATCCTGTCTTCAGTTGGAAGTGGGAAGTCGCCCCCGGAGCAATCGGCTTTGTCAACAGTAGCGCGTTGGGACCTCAATTCCAAAACGATCTATTTGTAGGAGCCGCCACACCCATCCTGCAAGGAGGATACTTATTCCATTTCGATCTTACCGGTAACCGAAAGAAGATCGCCGTGGATGATCCCCGCCTACAGGATCGAGTGGCAGACAATCTTGCCAAACATGAGATTACTGAAAGTGAGAGCCTGCTCATCGGTCGAAATTTTGGCGTCACAACGGATATCGAAACTGGACCCAATGGCAATTTGTTCGTCGTCTCGCTTACAAATGGGGCAGTGTATGAGATCTTCCGCCAATAATTATCAGGTGTTGAAAGGAGGTGATGCGAAGTCATAACTTAGAAAAACTGAGTCGATCTTCATCGCGGCATTCACTGACAAGCCTAAATAGTGAAAGGTGAATAAGAATGAAAAAAACTACAATTCTACATATCGTCATCCTCCTTCTGACGATATTGGCTTTGACCAGCATTGCAGCAGCAAGTGGGCGTAGATTTACAACCACATTAACCGGTGCTGCAGAAGTGCCACCTGGTGATCCAGATGGAATGGGCACAGCGACCATCACACTCATGCCAGGCGCTGGTCAGGTTTGTTGGGAGATTCAAGTTTCTGGCATTACCTTGCCAGCGACCGCTTCTCATATCCATGAAGCACCTGCCGGGGTTGCCGGACCAATTGTCGTTCCACTTTCGGCACCGGATGCAACTGGTTTTTCAAGTGGATGCACCAGCGTCTCCCGCCAACAGATTCTTCCATACATTACAACCAGGCGCGATGGCATGCCCATATCCTCTCCCTGCAAAATCGTAAATGTATTTTTGCCCTGCCAGCCGATATCGCGCAAGTAGCCCGCCAAGGCTGCTGCAGCTGCACCGGTTGCTGGGTCTTCATAGACACCGCCCGCCGCGAATGGATTGCGCGAATGAAATAGTTGCTCTGATTCCTGCCAGAGAACGCTGATCGTTGTAAGACCTTGCTCCTGCATCAAGCTTCGGACGGGTTCAAATTCGTATTTCATATCCGCGAGAATGTGGCGACTTTTTACGAAGAGAAGCAGATGTTTCACGCCTCCGAATGCAAAGCGAACTGGAAATGAAGGATCAAGATCGTTATGAGTCCAATGGAACTTAGCAAGGACTTTATTCACAAATTCCTTTGGCGCATCTTCTGAGAAGGTCTCAGGAGATTGAAGCGTAGCTAAAAAGCCATCATTCGTTTTCTCTGCCCGCACAGTGATCTCACTCTGATTCAGAATCAGTTTGTATTCGCCCTCGCCGCAACGCTCGCCTAACACAGCTCCCAATGCAATGGTAGCATGTCCGCAAAACTGGACTTCCATGGCTGGCGCAAAATAACGAACGCGCCAATCATTTCCTTGCTTCACGAGAAATGCTGTCTCTGAGAATCCAACTTCTTTGGCGACGCTCAACATTTCCTCATCGCCTGGCATCTCATCACAAAAAGCAACGCCGGCAGGATTACCTCCTTGTCCGTTTTGGGAAAAGGCAGCTAACTTTAAAACCTCCATACTTATTCCTCCGAGTTTGATTTACA
>WNFY01021736.1_pt1 | contig 10842 bp, 7 predicted proteins | sample 5400091 | NCBI WGS metagenome assembly WNFY01 (sample SAMN13153364, study PRJNA577476) | soil metagenome | isolation source: 60 cm soil or saprolite under grassland replicate 1 | place: USA:California | collected 2016-06-15
GAGAACAATTCCCAAACTCCAAATGTCGGTGCGCGCGTCGGTCTCTTTGCCGCGGGCTTGTTCGGGCGACATGTAAGCAACCGTACCCATGATTGTTCCGGGTTGAGTTTGATGCACGCGCGTTGGGGCTTCGCCATCGGTCATGGGCCCGCCCGCTATCGCAGGCGGTTCTGACAACTTCGCCAATCCGAAATCCAGTACCTTGGCATAGCCATCTTGGCGCAGCATTATGTTTTCAGGCTTGATGTCGCGATGAATGATGCCAGCTTGATGCGCCGCGGAGAGAGCTTCAGCCACCTGAACACCGATTTTCAAAATTGTGTTTAGCGGCGACGCTTCCTTCTGCGAGAGATGCTCGCGAAGAGTCTTGCCATCGATCAACTCAGTCGAGATGTAGTTCCTACCGTCCACCTCGCCGATTTCATAGACGGTCAGAATGTTCGGATGATTGAGCGCGGATGCAGCCTTCGCTTCCTGGATAAAGCGATTCAATTTGTCTTCGTCCCTGCTTATTTCCTGGTGCAGGAACTTGATCGCAACTCTGCGGCCCAACTTAGTGTCCTCGGCAAGATAAACTTCGCCCATTCCACCCGCGCCGATTTTCGAGACGATGCGGTAATGCGAGATGGTTGAGTTGGCGGACAGTTGCTTACTCATGCGTTCTTATTTCAATTCGGGCAGACCTATGCGCCGGGCTAAGTCCTTAAATCGTGGGTCATCGTGTAAAGAATCGAGAGGCGGCACGTATAAAAATCCCGGCATCGTCGCGTTATGGGTTTGAAAATCCTTTTCCAGCCATCCAAAGGCTCGGTCCTTGTCATTCAACCCGACATAGACTCTGGCCAGGTCATAACCATTTGCCTGCCCTTTCGCGTATCTCCGCTCCAGGTTCTCGACCACTCCCGTCGCCTCCGCTCGCTTGCCAGTTTGAGCGTAAACATAACCAAGCACCCCGAGCGGAGCACTTTGGCCTTTTGAAAGCTCAACGCTCTTTGCAGCCTCAGCCAAAGCCTCGGCGCTTCGTTCTCGCTTGAGATACGCAAGCGCCATCAGCAGCCGCACGTAATACCAATTCGGGTCGAGATCAATGGCTCGCTGGCATTGCTCCTCGGCCGCGATCGGATCGCCTTTTGATAAATATGTTTCTGCCAGATTGGCCTTAATGATCAGGGACAAAGGTTCTAGTTCCTGCGCCCGCTTATACTCCGCCAGAGCTTCATCGAAACGTCCAAAACCGTCTAAATAATTGCCGTAGTATTTATGTGCCGTGGCGTAGTTTGGGTTTAACTCGATCCCGCGCCTAAGTTCCTTTTCGTTCTCCGACCAATTCCATAAGAGTCTATGGACATAGCCGAGCGTTGTGTGCGCTTCACCCAACGAATCGTCAATCGCAAGCGCACGCTCAGCGTAGGCTTTGGCTTGAGGCAGGACCTCGCTTGACGGTGCGTTGCTGTAATAGGGCAATAAGACATAGGCATCGGCAACGCCGACAAAAGCGAGTGCGAAATTCGGATCCTTGTCCGCGGCGGCTTTGAATTGCTCAATCGCTTTCCTGAGGTTTTCCTCGTCGCGCTTGTTCCAGTAGAAGCGGCCTTTGAGATAAAGCTGATAGGCTTCGTTGTTATCGGTGTATTTCTTCGTCAGCTTCTGCTCGCCTTCGTCCGAGAGTTTCAGTCGCAGCTTGTTAACAATCTCGGCAGCTATCTCGCGTTGAGTTGTCAGCAAGTCCGACAGCTTGCGTTCGTATTGTTCACCCCACAGCAGTTTGTTATTCCGCACATCGATTAGCTCGACGCTTAGAATCAGATTCTCGCCGCGTTGCGCCACTCGCCCGGTCATGACGGCACTCACTCCAAGTTCGCTCGCGATGGTTTTTAGTTCCGGTGCTTTGCCTTTGTAACGCATCACCGAACTGGTTGGGCTAACCTTCAAGTTGGGAAGCTGAGAAAGCCGGTAAATCAATGACTCGGCCAAACCATCGGACAAATATTCCGTATCGGCAGCGTAGCTCTTGTTCTCGAAAGGCAGAACGGCAATCGACTCAATTGCGCCGTCCGTGTTACGGCCGCGCATGAGAAATATGCCGAGGGCAACGGCTCCAGCAAACAGGACCATAGCAACAATCATGAGCGCCAACTTGTGCCGCTTGATTCCCGTGACAACGTATTCGGCGCTTGAAGCACGGCTGGAAAGCGAAGATAAATTGCCCGTTGGGCCAACCCCTTGACCGCGTGTGCTCTCGACGCCAGACTCGACGCGGGTGTCGGTCGCGGTTGGCGGCGGAAGTCTAGTTTCCATGCCGGCTGCTTGCAGCTCACGCCGCAGCTCTTTCAATTCGATCGCGACTTCCTTGACCGACTGATATCTCTGATCAGGATCCTTAGCCAGACAGCGCCGCACGATGCGCTGCAGGTCCGCGGGCGCCGACGGATTCAAGTCGGTGATCGGCGGCGCCGGTTCGTATACAACCATGTGAAGAGACTTGATGACCGACTCGCCCTCGAATGGCTTCTTGCCCGTCGCTGCTTCAAACAGGATGCAACCGAACGAAAAGATGTCTGAACGCTGATCGATTTCTTTGGTTTTGCCTTGCGCCTGCTCGGGTGACATATAGCCGACTGTGCCCATGATTGCGCCCGGGGTTGAATGCTGCGGCATCACCGCGGTTGCGACTTCACTTGAATCGGCGTCTGACATTGGCGGCCGTTCGAGCAATTTTGCGAGACCAAAGTCCAGAATCTTCGCGTGGCCATCGCGCGTGATCATGATGTTGTCTGGTTTCAGATCGCGATGCACGATGCCCGCAGCGTGGGCCTTCGCCAATCCTTCGGCGGCGTGTTGCAGGTATCGCAGGAGCTTTTTCAGTTCAGTTCGCTCGCCGTGAATCTTCTCGCGCAAGGTGATGCCGTCAATAAATTCCATCGCGATGAAGTGGACGATGTTTTCGCTTGGCGCGTCTGATGAGCCCTCCCTTACGGTCGGGCTACAGCCTCGGCCCTCGCCGATTTCGTAGATGTGCGCGATGTTCGGGTGATTGAGGGCCGCCGCTGATTTTGCCTCGCGGACAAAACGATCCATGCGGTCACGATTCGACGCGACGTCGCCGGGAAGAATCTTCAGTGCAACTTTGCGATCAAGTTTGGTATCTCCGGCCAGATACACCTCGCCCATACCGCCCGCGCCGATTTTCGAAACGATGCGGTAGTGCGACAGAGTAGAACCGGCGGATAGTTCCTTATTCATCTGATTCAAATTCACTGCGGCAGATTCATTCGTTTGAGCATCGCGTTGAACCGCGGCTCGGAGCGCAGATCGTCAAGCTCTGGCGCAACTGCATACTGATTAGCAGTTTCCGCGCGACCGGACATTTGCTTTTCGAGCCAGTTTAATGCTTCTTCTTTATCACCAAGCCCAATGTAAATAAGCGCAAAAGTATAGGGCTGAACATAATTCCGGGCTGATTCCTGTTTTAACTCGTTAAGCAGTTGCGCTGCTTCCTCACGCTTGCCCGATCTCGCTAGCCACAGACCCAAAAATCCCTTTGCTGAGGAACCATTTCTCAGTTCGATTGCCGTGCGCGTTTCGGCTATGGCTTCCGGATGCATTCCCTTTAAGCCATAAGCCCAACCCAAAGCCCGGTGGGCTGAACCAAAATTTGGGTTACTAACGAGCGTGCGCTTGTATTGTGCAATCGCGTCATCATACCTGCGAGCGAAGACCAGCGTGTCACCGAGATTCGTACCTATGATCGGTGAAAGCGGGTCAAGTTCCTCGGCGCGTCGCAACTCGACCAGACTATCGTCAAACCGTTTCAAATTTGAGAGGTCAGCACCTAACCAATGATGGGCGGTCGCGTAATTCGGTTTGAGTTCGATAGCGCGGCGATATTCCTTTTCGGAAGCCTCTCGATCCCATCCATAATTGGAAAGATAAAATCCGAGCGCCGTGTGTGCTTCTGCCAGCGAATCGTCAATCTCCAACGCCCGCTGAGCCGCCGCTTTCGCCTGAGGCATGCTGTCGTTTGCCGGCGCAACATCGTAACTCGAAAAGAGAACGTAAGTTTCAGCCAAACCGGAATAGGCGAGGGCATAGTTCGGGTCTTTCTCGATTGCCTGCCGATAAAGCTCAGCAGCTTGTTTGAGCGATTCGCCCGTTCGCTTGTTCCAAAAGAATTTTCCTTTCAAATAAAGCTGATAAGCTTCCGTGTTTGTCGTTCGCTTTGGAGGTTTACGAGATCGGATTGTTTGCGGTTGTATTGCTCACTCCAAATCACGTTTTCCGTCTGCGCGTCAACTAATTCCAGGTTGAGCGTGATTTGATCGCCGCGTTGAACTACTCGCCCCGTCAAAATCGCCTCCACACTTAATTCTGAAGCAACTCTTTTCGGATCAAGTTCCTTGCCTTTGTAACGAAAAACGGATGAACGTGCTTTAACGCTCAAGTTTGGAATTTGTGAAAGGCTATTGATGAGAGTTTCAGTCATTCCGTCCGAGAGATATTCGAGATCTGCATTGCCGCTGGCGTTCACAAACGGCATCACCGCGATCGATTTGATCGTGGGACTCGCGCTTGTACGCGATTGCAGATAGAGTCCAACAATGATGGCGGCACCGACGAGCACCAGGACTGCGGCGAGTACGGCAAATCTGTGGCGCTTAATTCCACTAACGACGTACTCCGCGCTTGATGTCGGGCGCGTGTTCGGAGTACCGCCTTCAGGCGGCAAAGTTTGATGGCTCGATGAAATCTCGCCTGAGGTCGACAGCCCAGAGCGTTGTGGTGGCGGAACCGGTGTATCGATCCCGCTGCCGTCTACTTCACGGCGCAGCTCCTTCAATTCGATCGCGACTTCTTTGATCGATTGATATCTCTCGTCAGGATCCTTCGCCAGACACCGGCGCACAATACGCTGTAACTCCGCCGGGGCTAATGGATTGAGATCCACAATCGGCGGCGCCGATTCGTAGATGACCATGTGGAGCGACTTGACGACGGAATCACCAGCGAAAGGTTTCTGACCCGTCGCTGCTTCAAACAGGATGCAACCGAACGAGAAGATGTCTGAGCGCTGATCGATCTCTTTCGTCTTGCCCTGGGCTTGCTCCGGCGACATGTAGCCGACAGTTCCCATAATTGCGCCTGGAGTTGAATGCTGCGGCATCACCGCCGTGGCTACTTCACTCGAATCAACGCCGGACATGGGCGGTTGCTCGATCAGTTTCGCAAGACCGAAATCGAGAATCTTCGCGTGGCCATCGCGCGTCACCATGATGTTGTCAGGCTTCAGATCGCGATGCACGATGCCCGCGGCATGAGCTTTCGCCAGTCCTTCGGCGACGTGTTGCAGGTAGCGCAACAGCTTTCTCAATTCGGTTCGTTCGCGATGAAGTTTCTCGCGCAGCGTCACGCCATCGATGAATTCCATCGCGATGAAGTGGAGGATGTTTTCGCTGGGCGCGTCTGATGAGCCCTCCCTTACGGTCGGGCTACTACCCCGGCCCTCGCCGATCTCATAAATGTGCGCGATGTTCGGGTGATTAAGCGCAGCAGCCGCTTGTGCTTCTTGTTCGAACCGCCGCATGCGATCTTTGTTCGCCGCCAATTCGGTCGGCAGGATCTTCAGAGCGACTTTGCGGTGCAGCCGGGTGTCTTCAGCAAGATACACCTCACCCATTCCGCCCTCGCCAAGCTTCGAGCGGATTTCGTAGCGACCTAGTTTTGTGCCGGCTTCAGCGGCCACTATCAACCAACTCGCGAAGCATGCCCGCCAATTCTAGCGGTCTTCTATTCAGTATGCGAGTTTTGTAACCATCAAAACTTGGATTGCTAGCGAGTTGTGAGGAAGCAAACATCGTGAATCCAAACCACCAAGACTGTAGGCCTTCGCGTTGTCGAAAGCTTTAACCGCGGCTTCAGTTGCTGAGTTCAATATGGGTGATGATGAGGGGACTTTGAAATCGTTCAGGCAATACTTTTATTCTCAAGAAAGAGCCAACGCAACGGAGGGAAACTCCGTAGCGCAAAATCAGTTCAGATCATGAACGTCTGTAAGTTATTGAAAAGATTGGTGCCGAGGGCGGGAGTCGAACCCGCACGACCTTACGGTCAATGGATTTTAAGTCCCATGAAAGTGGTCCCCCTAATCTTACCTCGTGATACAAGCCAATAAACACGGGCCTGGTGGTCGTCAAGGTACTGCTTCGTCTGGCTTCGTATTAACACGTCCCGCCACCATCTTAGCCCCATCTTAAGCCGCATCTTCGCTTGTCTCGAGAGTTAGACGAAACCACTGCTGTCTTTTCAAAACGCTTGGTAGTTACTCCCGTAGCTGGAGCAGTCTTCGGCAATTGTACGGATAATCGATGTGAATGAATTTGAGAGTTTTGAGGGCAAAGCGGGGATTTAAGGCTTGGAGCTCTTCTTTGGCTTTTCTTTGGACTGTTGTTGCGCTTGCGCCAAACAAACATCTGCCAACCCAAGTGTCGATAGGGCGCGCTGAAACTTGTCGGTCAGAGCGCTGCTTTGAAGCAGAGCGGTATCAAAGTCGATCTTTGCCATTTCACGAAACGCACTCTCCGGATCAAGCCCCGGCATGTAAAACCGGAGGAGGTACTCTCCCGCGTACTGGCCGCCCCTGCCCTTTCTCTCGGGCTTTTTTTCCAGCGCTTGATCGTCACTCGAAAAATCCGGAGCCTCGATGCGGTTGATGCAATTAATAGCGTCTGCCAAAACTGAGATTGACCGACTGAGATCAATGTTCGCGTAGAGAGTTGACGCTGTGAGCAGCGAACGGGCCGCAAAAAGAGTATTGCCGGCTTTCTTTGCTTCGGTTATTGACTCATCGAGAACCTCTTGCGCATGAGTCTGCGAATCGCCACTGTTCAATAATCCCTTTGCGATTTCCGTGTGAAGATAGGCACGTTGCTCTTGTCCTTCAACTCCGGAGGCGAGTCTCTCGGCCTCCTCAAATTGTTTGTCCTGGAGAGCGGTGGTGGCTCGCTGAAAGTAGAGCCACTCCAGGAAATGCCCATGTAGATTTGAATCGCTAATCTTGTCAATCGCCTGAATCACGCGCGCCAGGGTCTCTTTCTTAGATGCGTCACTCAAAACTGCGGTAGCGATGAGTTCATCGCGTTCGTTCACATCAGGTACCTTCTGGGCCGACTCTATCTGTTCGTCAAAGGTTTGGTCCGGCGTGGTGGAAATCTCCTGTCCGGGTTGCAACAGTAGCTTCTGGGTTTCAGTTGAAAGCGAGACCAGAATTTTCTCGCGTGCCTGCGTCAGCGGCGCCAATAAATCAGGTAGAGACTCTCTTATCTGAGGTTCAAGTCGCACCAACCCGCGCAAGAGATGTACTGTGCCAGGCACGAGATTTACGTTCGAACTTCGATAGGTATCGCCTTCTTCTAATGGTACCTCTAGTGTTTGTTGCGCTCGACGCAGCAGAATCTGTACGAACAGCCGCTGGAGAGATTGATTGGTCACGAAATTGGCTGGAACTTCATGATATGCCCAGATCGGTGTGTCGAGCGTCTCGCGCCAAGCGAACGGATATGCTTCCAAGTAGAGAAACTCTCGCATCGGTTTGTCGCCGTAAACGACGAGCGTCTGAGCGTAAAACCGATCGGCTGCCTGCTGATCAACTTCAGCAAGCCGATATAGAAAACGAGTTAGCCCGGCACTTGCTGGGTAGTTCAAACTAGTCCTGGCAAAATCAAAGGCTGCCTTGACATCCGTAGCGATCAGTTTATCAGCGGAATCAAGCAACCTTTGGGCTGTTAAGACGCCTTGAAACGAATCTCTCGTTGATGAAGCCTCGCTGCCGGAAGTATCTCGTTTCAGCATTCGACGGGTTAACTCTTTGGCCCATGCGGAATCCCTTCTCGAAACCGCGCGAATCACCACATAACGCTGATCGGGCATTTGCAGTCTCAGGATTATGGAACGAGGCCATCTGACGTCGTTTTCTTTTTCATTCTCTGTAGCTAATTCAAAGGCTTCAGTAAAAACTACGCGCGCTCTATCCTGCTGGTAGGGCCATAACAGATCCGCTGCTCGAATAAGCACAGTAATACGTCGGATAGTATTGTTGAAAGTTTTAGCGAGGTCGACCTGTTGCTTTATCATCTCGACCGCGTTGTCACGGGTACAGAGCGGAGATTTTCCGGTTCCCGCAGGTTTCCATTGGGCCAATACTTGATGCCCCGAAATTACCCCAGAGATACAAACGGCGAGCAGCAGCAGCACGCATTGAAATGTCATTGCGATCTGTCGCCCGGCGTATTCTCTGTGGTTTTGGTAACGAAATGGGCTATGCATGTTTTGAGGGCGTCAGTAGTAACTTCGTGCAGACTTTTGCCTAGTTCCGAATTGTCGCCCGGTTATGGTAAACGCTTGAATAGAAGCAACGTTCCGCAAAGATCTCCCAAAAGCGCTCCCGCTGCCAGAGAACGAAAACGCCGACTTAGTTGCTTAGCGAAGTCAAACCGGCGAGTCGGATCCATGAGAGATCACTAAAAGGTGAAAGTGGACCCTCGAAACCGAGACGAAGTCTGCGGCGCCTCAAAGGCTTCGGCAAACTACCTAAGCTCGGCCCCAAGTGCCGACAATGCAGATCGGGTTTCCTGCCACAATCTGAGACGGTACCTCGGATGCCGGCCATTCAAGCGCTGTTCGACCAGCCAATCAGCAGGAGTGTTATTGTCGACCGCCTAGATCTGAGCATTCATTGTGTTTATATCGAACCAGGGAAACGGAGCCTGCAGACCTGAGATAACAATCAAATCTAAGTCCAGGCCCCGGGTACCACATGTTCATCAGACACAACATTGCAGAGTATCAGGATTGTGATTAAACGCGGAATTGCCATTCAGCTGGATCGCGGGCGGTGTCGAGGACCGCGATGACAACAATAAGGTCGTCCTCTACTGAGAAATAAATCGCATATGGAAATCGTCTCGTGATCGCCCGCCTGATTCCGGATTGAAGTTCCTGATACTTAAAAGGTCCGTCGAGGATGCGTGTGTACGCGGCTCTAACCTCGTCAAGAAATTCCAACCCCAATCCCGACTGTTCCGACTCGTACCATTCGAACGCCGCCTCAATGTCGGCATCGCTAGCGATATCTGAGAGAAGACGGTAGCGCTTCACTTGGACTTGGAGTCTGCTCCGGAGGTGTCAGTACAACGGCATCGACTAACATGCTTTGATTCTAGCATCGCACCAGTGTGGAGCAATAGAGTTGGGAGGCACCCCGACGGCCCTCGTCTCACGGTTGGGCTACTTCCCGCTCGAGGCAGCCTTAGTTGCGTTTTGGATCGCAGTAATAGCTTCAAATGATGCGGCGTTTCAACTCCGCAACTGCTGCTCGTTGCTCTCCATCCGTGAGCGAAAATCAGCCAGTGCTTGTTTAGCTAGGTAGTCGGCTTTTTCCCTTGCGTAGGCCCGAATCTTCTTCCACTCGGCAGTTGTCAGAGTGTCGTCCGCCAGCATCTGAAAACCCAACGCAACGAAGTATTGAGTACGCACAATTTGATGGAAGATGAAGCGCTCTTTCTTTGAAAATCCGTACTCGTGATCCAGCCTGTCCAGCACCGCCATGCGGCACCAGTCGTGCGGCGTGAGATCGGTTTCGGCGACCTCTTGCACGATCCTAAACCAGGTTTCATCGGTCACGCGAAAACCGATCGTGTGTGGATAATTAACCTCTCTCTTTGCCATTTCGTATCCTCCCGTTTTCAGTTCCTTCATGCGTTAACGGTGCTAACGCCGTGTCCGCTGAGCTAGCACGTGGCTAGCACGGTTACCAGCAAACACCGATCCTTTGCATTTGTAATAGTTGGCCCAGCTAGCAAGAAGTTTGCTGCGTAAACTAGACGCGAAAACCTGTAGGGGTAACGTGTCTGATAAACTCAGGTGCATAGCGCCTCCTCACGATTCAGGTCGCTGTAGTTGAATTTTCAATCTGCGAAACCTGGTACGAGGTTTAGATCAAAAACTAAAGACCGATTTCGTTTAAGTTTGCGAGGTTGGGTGTCAGTCGTCACCTTCTAGTGACGCTGCGTCACCGTTCGGTAACGATCGTCACCTTTATTGACGCTGCGTCGACTTTTTTGGACGCACCGGACGGAACCAGCAATCGAGTTCAAAACGAAAAGCGGCGCTTAAAAATCGCGTGACTCTATAGTCGTCGAGAATTAGAATCGCGCCACTTTGACGACTGCTAGCGCTTATGAAACGAAGGAGAAAACAATGGTCTATAAGCGCTGGAAAGGAAAGAAGGTATGCCCGGGTGATCCGAATTACGACCATGCCCGATGGTGGATGGAATACCGTCTGAATGGTCGCAGGGTTCACCAGGCAATACCTGAAGCACGCACAAAGGCGCAGGCTGAACGTGCGGAGGTCAGTGAACGAGAAGCGATCTACAACCGGCGATACAACAAAGGCACGGATATAGGTTTCAGAGACTACTACGACGAATTCTATTTGCCGTGGCTGAAGGAAAAGAAAGCATCGCAGGTTTTAGATGCTGAGAGCCGTGTGAAGAAGTTAAAGGAGTTCTTTGGAAACAGGATACTGAGCGACATCACTAGACGCGATGTTGAACGTTTCCAGTTAACTTTACGCGGCAAGAAAACACCGCGAAAGGCAGCGCGAAAGGGCGCGACCGTTAATCGCTATGTTTACCTCTTGTCAGCAATTTTTTCGAGAGCAATAGGCGACGAAGTTGTTGACTTCAATCCTTGCAATAGGTTCGAACAGGAACCAGAGGCCAGACGGGAACGCTATCTCCTCCCGTCTGAGCAATCGAAGCTGATGGAAGTGCTTGTCGATGATCTG
>WNFY01006608.1_pt1 | contig 10839 bp, 13 predicted proteins | sample 5400091 | NCBI WGS metagenome assembly WNFY01 (sample SAMN13153364, study PRJNA577476) | soil metagenome | isolation source: 60 cm soil or saprolite under grassland replicate 1 | place: USA:California | collected 2016-06-15
ATTAATTGCCCGTTATGCGGCGGAATACGGTTTGCGTCCCATTCTTGCCGGGCGAAGAGAAGAAGTCTTGAAACCGTTGGCCGCAAAACTCAACTATTCATACAAAGTTTTTGATGTAAATAACACAGTTGCATTGCTGGCTGCATTGAAAGAAGTAAAACTGGTTGTCAATGCGGCAGGCCCATTTCAATTCACCGCCAAAGCAATCATTGAAGGTTGCCTGCAGACCGGCACTCATTATACAGATGTGAATGGCGATATTTCTGTTTTTGAATTTATCAAACAATATGATGATGCCGCAAAACATGCGGGTATTATGTTGCTGCCCGGTGCAGGTTTTGATGTTGTTCCTACAGATTGCACGGCGCTGTTGCTAAAAAAATTATTGCCTGACGCCATCACATTGAAGCTGGCATTTGCAAACATGGGTGGCGGACTGTCTCACGGCACAGCCACGACTATGGTAAACAAACTAGGACAGGGAGGCGCCGTAAGAAAAAACGGGAAGATTGTTTCTGTTCCCCTGGGACAAAAAGGAATGTGGGTTGATTTCGGGATCAAAAAATTTTTTGTGATGGCCATTCCCTGGGGTGATGTTGCTACGGCTTATTTTACTACGGCTATTCCTGATATCGAAAGCTATACAGCTATTTCGCCCACTGTTTATCGCTTGTTGAAATTGGCGGGTCCAAATGATGAACAACGCAGTAAAGCCATGAGTTTGGTATGGGGCCAGGTTTCCAATAGCAAAGGAAAAACAAAAACAGCGAGACTAAGCTGTCCGGATGGCTATACGTTAACGATGCATAGCATCCTGCTCATTTCTCAAAAAGTTTTACAGGGAAATTTTAAACCGGGTTATCAAACGCCTGCCAGCGCATACGGGGAAGATCTGGTCATGGAACTTCCAAATGTGAAGAAGGAAATTGTGGAATAGAAATCTGAGTCAGCGGGAATCTTCTACCTCCACATGATGACATTCTTTAGTATGTCACCCGGATTTGATTCGAGGGTCAATAACCTTTTAACTGTTTATATTTACACAGTTCCTATTTAAAAAAATCAATCATGAGAAATTACATTCAAATTTTCATTTCGACATCGCTGCTCTTTATTTCTCTTTCGCTTTTTGCTCAACCAAAAAAAAATTCTTCCGCAGTAAACTATGGCAGCAATCCCGCAGCCGGAAAATATATTTCAACACGCGGCATTAAATTCTATTGTGAGATGTATGGTAAAGGGCAACCGTTGCTGCTGATACACGGTAATGGTGGTTCCATAAATAATTTTAAATACCAGATCCCATATTTTTCAAAATACTATAAGGTAATAGGTGTTGACAGCCGTGCGCAGGGAAAGAGCGCCGATTATGGAGATTCATTGACCTATGAAATGATGGCCGATGATCTGAATGCGGTGCTTGATTCACTGCATGTTGATTCTGCCTTTGTAATTGGGTGGAGTGATGGTGGCATTAATGGATTATTGCTGGCGTTGCGTCATCCTGAAAAAGTAAGAAAGCTGGCAGAAACCGGAGCGAATCTCATCCCGGACACATCTGTTTTCGATCCCGCAGGTAATGCCTTTATGGATGAAGCATTAAAAGATATCCGCAGCCGCCTGCCGGATAAAGATGCAAAAAATCAATTCAAGCTTATTCATATGATGCAGATAGAACCGAATATCCCTTCCGTCTCACTGCGAAATATAAAATGTCCTGTATTTGTTATCGGTGGAGATCATGATGTCATCTTGCCTTTTCATACTCTGGAGATATTCAATAACATTAACCAGGCATACTTGTGGATTGTCCCGAAGTCAGGACACGCTACATTACAACGCTATCATGATGAGTTTAACAAAAAGGTGCAGGAGTTCTTTACGCATCCCTACACAAAACCGCATTGGGATGATTGGGACAAATAGTTTTTTCTTTTCCCGTAAAAAAGGATGCCGGGTCGAGCCCGGCATAATAACAATCATTTTAGGTAAAGTCTCCAGCCGACATTAAACAAAGAACTTTTATTTAGCTGGCCTTTTGTACTGGCTGTAGAAAGTTATCTTTCCATTTTTCACTGCATTGATATCGTGATAATAAGCAGAATCAACCTTTCCTGTTTTATAGGTATCTGTTTCTTTATACCATGTTACAATAGCGGTTTCTTTCTTTGTTGGCTCATACATTTTTTGCCAGGCCTCCATATCAATAACAACTGAACTCAGGCTGTCACGGGTTTTGCTCCATATCTTCATCAGGTCAGCGTTCGTTCCATTAAAATGATCACCGGTGTTAAAATCCACAAACACACTGTCGCCCATTGATTTGCTTAAATCGGCAATATTGCCATTTTCCCAGTCCTTATAAGTAGTCAACACCATTTTAAGATCAGCATCAGACACATCCGTGGTAAAATTGCCGGAGTAAGAGGCTTTATAGGGCAGATCAACACTAGATTTTTGTGCAGTGCTATCAGTACTGGTTGCTTCCGTTTTGGTAGTACCATTATTACATGACAATGCAACAAAGGCAAGACTAAAACAAAAAAGAATTTTTTTCATATAAATTAATTTTGGTTAAACAATAAATAAATCGGATCGAATTCAGAAGATCGGAATAAAGGATAGCAGATGATTAGTGAGTTGAAAGGTAAACATTGATCTTGTATTAAAGAAAACTAATTTATTTATCGTCTCCCCATTTATTCTCATGAATCGATATTGCTGTTCGACTGCCGCAAACCGACCCTGGATTGTCGTGATCAGCCCTTTTTTAAAATCAACTCATTTATAAATTTGATAATTGAAGTTATTATCAAATCACTAAATCAATCTTTATGTTGCTTGAAAACAAAAATGCAGTCCTATTCGCTGCAGGAGGATCTGTAGGAGGCGCTATTGCCTGTGCTCTTGCTAAAGGCGGCGCAAAGGTTTTTCTTAGTAATCATCATCTCGGGCCTGTACAGAAATTGGCCCATGCAATTATTGCTGAAGGCGGAAAAGCTGAAGCAGCCGAAGTAGATGCGTTAAATGAAAAAGAAGTGAATGATTACATCAATCAAGTGATAAAGAAAGCAGGCAACATTGATGTGTCGATGAATCTTATCAAGACAAAAGATATACAAGGTATTCCTCTTGTGGATCTGCCTTTTGAAGATTTTGTGAGGCCGATACAACGAGTGATGGAAAGTCATTTTATTACAGGTACTGCCGCCGGAAGAGTGATGATGAAACAGGGTTCGGGAGTGATCCTTTCACTTTCAGCAACTCCGGGCGGAATTGGATACCCTACTGCCGGCGGCTTCGGGCCCGCTTGTTCTGTGATAGAGAAAATATCACTGGGGCTCGCCTCAGAACTCGGACCCTACGGAATCAGAGTTATAAATATTCGATCTGGTGGTTCACCCGATTCGCAGGTGTTCAAAGATGCAATAGCACAAGGCGGAGAAAAGGCAAAAGCATTCATCAAAAAGATTGAAGACGATACCATGCTGAAAAAAATGCCACTGATGATTGATATAGCGAATACAGCTGTGTTCCTGGCAAGTGAGATGGCAGCAGGAATAACTGGGGTAACTGTGGATGTAACCTGTGGTACCACCACTGCGCTGAATTATAAGGAGCCGCAATTAGCGTTTGTTCACATGCAGCAGTAAGATGATCATCATTACTATTACCTACCTCACTACTGTGTTCATCAATTTGGAAATATTCTTCGAAGTGAAATTTTTGCTCTGGATCTTCACCGCTATAAGTGAATAAATATTTAACTACCGAATGTCATACTAAAATAATCAAGTATTTTTAAATAAACTCTGTTCATGCGCTGCGTTCTTGTTTTCTCATTCCTGGTGACCCTTAATTCTTGTCATGCACAAACCCTTACTTCCGGAGGTAAACTCAAGCCTGAACAAGCTATTATGGATGTGCGGCATTATACTATTGCATTGAATGTTGATATTGCGGAAAAAAGCATAAATGGATATACTGTTATCGATATCATTCTCTCACAACCTGCTCCAATTCTCTTGTTCGATTTGATGAACGATCTTAAAGTGCAAACTGTTTTGGTAAATGGAAAGAATACAAAATTTTCTCATGAAAATAGCATCATTACTATTACTCCCGATGCTCAACTGCCTGCTGGTAAAGCATCCGTAAAAATTCAATATGCCGGTAAGCCGCATATTGCTTTGAACCCTCCCTGGGGAGATGGTTTTACATGGACAACAGATTCTTTGGGTCATCCCTGGGTAGCCATTACTGCAGAGGGAACAGGAGGTAAAATTTATTTTCCCTGCAAGGATCATCCTTCAGATGAACCAAATGAAGGAGTGGATATGATCATCACTGTACCCAAGGGCCTGGTTGTTGCAGGCCCGGGATTGTTGCAGAAGGTAACGAAACAAAAAACTACAGACACGTATTCCTGGAAAACAAATTACACCATCAATAACTACAGCATTATTTTCAATATTGGCGATTATAAAGTAGCAGATAAAATCTATACCAGTATTAACGGAACTAAAATTCCCATGCAATTTTATGTGTTGAAATATCACGCAGCCAAGGCAGCACATCACCTGGATGTATTGGAATCAATGGTGAAAGTGAAAGAAAAATATTTTGGTGAATATCCCTGGGCGAAAGAAAAGATCGGCATTGTTGAAACACCACACCTGGGAATGGAACATCAGACAATGAATGCCTATGGAAATAAGTTCCGGTATACGCAGGTGGGTGGTCATGATTTTGACTGGCTGATGAATCATGAGTTTGGCCATGAATGGTGGGGAAATAAGGTGACTGCGAAAGACTGGGCCGATTACTGGATACATGAGGGCATCGAAACTTATGCCGACCAGTTGTACATACTCGATATCGAAGGAGAACAAGCCTACATACAACAGTTCAAAGAAATGATACCCGGGTTTGCCAATAAAAAACCGATCGTGCAGGGAAAGGATATTGATGAAGAAGAGGCATACATTGGAGATATTTATGGCAAAGGAGCCTTCTTCATGCACACATTAAGATATATCATCGGTGACAGTATTTTTTTTCCAACCCTGAAACAACTGGCAACTTCTTCGCAGTACAATTATGATAACCTGGTGAACACAGATGATGTAGAGCAGTTGTTCAGTAAGGCTTCCGGTATGAACTTAAAACCTTTATTTGATTTTTGTCTTCGCACGACACAAAAACTGGAAGTGCATGTAACTGGTATGCCAGAGAATCAATACAAAATACAATTGCAAAATTTTGATGGACTTCTGCCAATTGATATAATCACAGACAAAGGCAAAAAAAGATCGATGATAGATAAAAAGGGAATCATTGTAAAAAGCTCTGTTCAGCCCCAGGTTGATCCGGATTCTTATTACCTGAAAAGACTTATTATTGAATAGAGAGAATAAACTAACTGGACAATTCACAAAAATTTTATCATATCCTAATAACCGTAATGCGCCCTGATAGCACGGTCGAATCTTGTCCATTCCATTCGGAAAGGTTTTTTGGCGTTGCTGGGCCACCATTCCAAGGCGCCTTTTGAAAGAGTGATCGTTCCAAATTTTTCAAGATCACTAAAGACTTCAAATACTACATCAGTTTTTCCAAGTTCTCTTCTTGGCAGGTTAAAAAATACATTGTGCTTTGGCATGACAGAGTTTTTTGATGGAGCTGTAAAGTTGAAAAAATAAATGGTTTGAAACTAAGGAAACGTAACTTGATGATCTTGATTAACTTTAATGAAACTGCTCATCTAAATATTATGAAGTGAACAACACGCAAGAAAACAGCGCACAATATCTCGTGCAGATAACAAAACTTCATTTATATTTTAATTTAAAAAAAATCTTATGAAGTCAAAAACCGGCTTATTCACTTCATCGCTCTTTGCATTTTTTATACTCTTTATTTCAGCAGACAAACCTCCTTTACACGATGTTGCTGCCGCCACCGGTCTAAAACGATATTTGTATGTGGCAGTGCCCGGCATTCGGGATTATCTCGGGTATGGAGGTCATGGCATCCTGGTTTTTGATATTGATAACAATCACGGATTTATTGAGCGTATTCCTGCAAACGGTCTTCATCCTGACAAAACACCTTCGAATGTAAAGGGAATTGCAGTAAGTATTCCTCTAAATAGCATTTACATAAGTACAGTTGAATCATTACAACGTATAGATCTTACCACAGAAAAAATTGTTTGGGAAAAATTTTTTGAAGGCGGATGTGACCGTATGTCCATTTCGCCGGATGGTAAAATAATGTACCTGCCTTCTTTTGAAAATAAATTCTGGAATGTGGTGGATTGTAACACTGGTGGTGTCATTAAAAAAATTGAAGTTTTTAAAAGATCACATAATACTATCTATGGTCCTTCGGGCAACTATGTTTATTTAGATGACATTGCATCTCCATGGTTGTATATAGCAGATGCAAAAAAACAAGAATTGGTTAATAAAGTAGGCCCTTTTGGAAATTTCGTTCGTCCCTTTACGATTAATGGTAAGGAGACCCTGGTCTATGTTACTGTTGACAGCCTGCTTGGCTTTGAAGTAGGAGATCTTAGTACCGGGAAAAAATTAACAAGAGTTGAAGTACAGGGATGGGAACCGGGGCCAGTAAGAAGACATGGAAATCCAAGCCACGGCATAGGTCTTACTCCTGACGAGAAAGAATTATGGGTAGCTGACGGACATAATATGCGGCTGCATGTTTTTAGTGCGATTGAGCCTTACCAGCAATTAACCACTATTCCCTTACAAGATATGCCAGGTTGGATCAGCTTTAGCATTGATGGAAACTATGTATATCCTTCAAGTGGTGAAGTGATTGATGTTAAAACCCGAAAAATTCTTACAAAACTCCGGGATGAATTTTATAATAATGTAGAAAGTGAAAAAATGGTTGAAATAGATTTTAAAGACGGTAAACCTGCAAAGGCAGGTGATCAATTTGGAATGGGTAGAGTAGTGAAATGATTAATCGGTTCCCATTTGTACATGGCAAGAATTATCATATAAAAAAATTCATTCAACCTGTTTAAGAATTAAGGCATGCTGCTTGCTCTAATTCTTAAAATGTCAGATATGAAAAAAAGAACCATTATAACGGCCGCTGCTGTTGCGGCTGCAGGTATCGCAACCTATTTTGTGAGGAAAAAAATTACTTCACGTCAAAGAGAAAACCTGGAGCCGGTATCAGAGCCGATGGGTCGTCATGAAACCAATGCTTTTGCGAAAGCCAAATCAATGTCAAACGGTAAAAGAGGCAGGCCTAAATCGGCGCGTCATCAAAGTTAGAACATCCGGAAGCATTTCAAAAAGAGTAAATTTTTTTCATGTACAAGCGACAACCTTCCCTGTTATTCTGCCTTCTTATGGACCTGATTGGGTGTGCTACTTATATTATTCCTTTTTTCGGGGAATTCGCCGATATCGTTTGGGCTCCTGTTTCAGCCATCATTTTCTACATCAGTTTCGGAGGATGGAAAGGAGCTATTGGCGGCATAGGTAATTTCATCGAAGAAATATTACCAGGCACTGATTTTATTCCAAGCTTCACCATCATGTGGTTGCTTCAGCAATACAATAAGAAGAAAGTAAATCACCCTGCAAGGTTTTACAGATAAAAATCTTTCAAAAAAGCTGGTATTAAACAAAACAAATTCAGATCGCTTAGATCTTTTATTTTTTCAAATTCATACTTCCCTTTGATATATTGATTCAGAAATGATCCTTTAGAGAAAGATGTTTTCATTGCTGTATATATTTCTTCCGGCACATTTTTATAATCATACACCAAACCGGTGACATAAATTACCCTAAGTGTGGATGTAGGTGCATCATATCTTATCGTAGCGACCACCGAAGACGGCATAGAACAACTGACTAATTATTTATTTTATAAAATAAAAAAATTATGCCAGCCTTATCGACAAAAAAACTTGTATAAGGAAGAGCTTTAATCTCTTTAGTTTTCATCTCTTGCTCACGAAACGTTATCCAAGTCCTTTTAACCACTTCACCAAATCATCTTTTGCCTTTCCAGTTTTTTTCTGCACCCTTCCCCACCACTCATCATCTTTTCCTTCTTCATATTTCAGATCGTCATCTGTTAAGTTGGCATATTTCTGTTTCAATTTTCCTTTCCATTCATTCCAGTTTCCCTTTAATTCCATCTTGTCCATAACATAGATTTTAATTAAAGCAATAAATTAAAAAAACTATGCCAGAGAATTTCGGTATTATCAACATCAATTATATGCTTAATGGAAACAGCACAGAAAACTAATCCACTTGTTATATTTATTAATCAGGCAATGGTAGGGATTGAGTTATTTTTTCAGAAAAGATAAAACTTCACCGGCAAATTCTTTTGTGCCTGCGGCTGACCCATGATTGCCGGGAACAGTCACGAATAGTGAGCCGGGTATCAATTGCTGAAGATCCTGAGCCTTGCCGTTATCTTCATCCTGCCTGCCGCAGATGATCAATACTCTTTGCCTGATCTTTGCCAATTCTTCTATGGAGGTAGATGGTTGTTCTTTTTGCTGGTAAGCTAATGCTAACCTGTCAAGCCCCGCACTAACTATGCGTTTTCTGAAATCATCATATCCTTTTACAGAATCGTACATCAGCGCTTCGTAAATTCCGATCCGACGGGGCCACATTGGATTGGTAAAATCGGCACCCATTCCACCCATGACGGCATCGGTAAGATTTTTATCCAGTACCATCAATCTTGCCAAAATAATAGAACCGCGGGAATAGCCAACCGCTTTATATTTTTTTATATCGAGATATTTTAATAACCCCATCAGGTCTTTTGCCTCGGCATCATTAGCATAATGTTCTGGTTCATGTGGTTTATCTGACAGGCCATTGCCTCTTAGATCAGCAATGATTACTTTAAATCCACTTGCAATAAGACTATCATAAATGGGTTTCGTTTTCCAGTCGCTTCCCTTTCCGGTAAATCCATGGATCAATAAAACAGGTTTACCATGTCCTTTTACTTCATACCAGATCTTTACTTTATCAAATGATGAAAAATATCCGGATGAATCTTTTTGAGCAAGGGCTTTCACCTGTAAAACCATCACCGTAACTAACACCATTCCCAGTTGTTTAAAACGATACATTAGTAAAAGTTTAGAATGAACTCTTTCGTTGTTAATTGAATATCCTCTCTCTTAGCGAATGCAAGTATGCAATTAAGAGGCAAAGACTTTTGAAAGTGTCTTTTATATTTTCATTTCCCGAAACTATATGCATAGCCTGTTCTTATGATCGCGGCTCCTGTTTGATTTTTTCCATTCTCAGTCCCTTTCTGAATATTGAGAAAGCCGTAGTTGGCTCCCCCTTCAAGAAATATTCTCCCTTTTTGTAAACTAAGTGCCATACCAAAATCACCCTCTATTCCAAAATTTCCTTTGTGCAGATCCGATTTAATATCTTCTTTATTATCGAATGATTGCGGACCCGGTGTTAGAGGTTGCTGCCTTTGTTCATCGGCATAGATGACGCTTGAACCGCTTGTAACCTGGTGAGCAGAGATAAGATAGCCTGCAAAAGGCCCGATATCAATATAGATGGAGAATGGAGATTTTGAATTATACTGCCAGTTGAACCTGGCCAGTGCATTTAGCATGAGATAATTCATTTCCGCTTCACTGTTATAGCTTGCATAAAGATATGGAGGTGCCTGGCCCGGAGGAAAAAAGGCAGCATAGTCGTCCGGTGTAGTAAAAGCCTGGAAGCCGTCCTTTTTTCCACCCTGTGCTGAAAATTCTATGCCCGGTGAAAAAGAAAATGTTTTGGTAATTGCAGTTTCAAAAAAAGCTTCAAAGTCAGGACCAAGTCTTGATGTATACCCAGTATTAACGGGATTTTGTTGTGACCCCTTTGCACTTAAATTTGGAATACTGATACCTGCTTTAATTCCGAAATAATTTTTTTGATTTTGTGCGGTAGCTGTCGAAACAAAAAAAATAAAAAGAAAAAAGGCAAATAGAACAGAATGATTTTTCATGCTAAATAATAATTGTGTTATAAGGATTGTAATTCGAAATTAGTTCAATAAAGCCTGCTGTTTCTTTTTACAACAGGAACTATTCTAAAAAAGTTTAAAGCTCTGCAATCAGGCTAATATTATTATCTTTAGTTAACTCCCGCTATGAAACAGCCACCTGCACCTAGTAACCCATCGCCGGGGTGCCGTTGTTTTATTGGCAACACTATCAAGTTAATTGCTCTTGCAGGTATTGTGTCGCCCTTCGGACAGGCTTGTAAAAACAATTCAAAAAAATCCTTTCCTTGCAAAATTTTCGCGGTGAAGTGGATGACGACTCACTCAATGAGGCTATGAACTGCTGTCAAAAGCCTTTGGCAAAGAATGTGAAAATTCAAAAGGCATTAATCATAATAACACGAATTTCCGGTTGCATGAATTGATGCTGCAATTAGTTGCTTTGAATAGCAACATCCCCTCAACCAACAAGTGGCAGGCATTTAATGAAAAATTAGTGAAGCCGCAAAAATTAGGTAAAGGGCAAAAGTGGATGGAAACGGAAACCGGCTTAAATGAGCGAATCAAATATATACAGGATCGTGAAGCGGATTATAAAAAAAGATTGAAGGAAATAGCATCAAAATATTCTGTTACCTAACTGTCGGTGATTGCAGGTTAGCATATAAGGCAAAGAGGTCAAACTCCTCTACCGGCTGCAAACCATTCCCGTGAGTCGGATGGTTTTTTATTGTCAATTCCCGGTGATCGAAACATGGTATTCACTCCTTTAAAAAAAGGTGGATAATGATAGAAACT
>WNFY01006058.1_pt1 | contig 10835 bp, 7 predicted proteins | sample 5400091 | NCBI WGS metagenome assembly WNFY01 (sample SAMN13153364, study PRJNA577476) | soil metagenome | isolation source: 60 cm soil or saprolite under grassland replicate 1 | place: USA:California | collected 2016-06-15
ACACCGCGGGGGACGAAAACCGGCCCGCGATCTCCAAGGACGGGCTCAGCCTCTACGTTTCGACCAACCGGCCCGGTGGGTTGGGCGGACTGGACCTCTGGGTCTCACAGCGCGCCAACGTCGACGATTCGTGGGGTCCGTTGCAGAACCTTGGGCCGGCCGTCAACAGCGACTCGAACGAGTCGGCGCCGACATTCTCGCCCGACGGGCACCACCTCTACTTCCACAGCCTCAAGCTGGGCGGTTGCGGCGGCGTCGATCTCTACGTCGCCCGCCGGCACGACAAGCGGGATGACCTGGGCTGGGAACCGGCACAGAACCTCGGCTGCGTCGTGAACTCGGTCTACAGCGACGCCGGACCGACGATCTTCGAGGACGGCGACGTGACCACGCTCCTGTTCACGAGCACGCGGCCCGGCGGACCCGGTGACTTCGACATCTATCAGAGCACGCGGGTCGGCGACGAGGGAGAGTTCGGGCCGGCTACCCTGGTTCCGGAGCTGTCCGGCCCCTTCCGCGATACGCGCACTACGATCTCGCGCGACCATCTCGAGTTGATACTCTCGTCCGATGTGACGGGCCGTCCGGGCGGCATTGGGGGCCAGGATTTGTGGGTGGCGACACGGGCGACCGTAAACGATCCGTGGTCAACGCCCGTGAACCTCGGCCCGACGGTCAATACGACCGCCTTCGACGGCGCAGCGGCGCTTTCATTCGACGGCACGACGCTGTACTTCTTCTCGAATCGTCCCGGCGGGTCCGGAGGCAACGACATCTGGATGACCACGCGAACAGAGCTGCGCGGCCAGTAGAACAGGCGGCGGGCGCCTCATTTTGAGCGCCCGCCGTCTCGCCTCAAGGGCGCTTATATTTCTGCGCCCTCATCCGAGAAGTGGAATGACGACTTCCGTCCGCGACCTGCAGGAACGCAGCTTCGGTGCGACGCTACGCCGTGACGCCTGGTGGATCGCGCCCGCACTCACGGCGCTGGTCCTCGGCGGCTTCGGCATCTACGCGACCTGGGCGGCCTGGGTCAACCGCTACTACGAATGGGGACCGTACCTCTCGCCGTTCTACTCGCCGCTGATCCAGACGACGTGGTGGCCGCTCTCTCCCGCATTCCTGATCCTGATTTTTCCCGGCGCATTTCGCGCAACCTGCTACTACTATCGCAAGGCCTACTACCGCGCCTTCTTCCTCGATCCGGTCGCGTGCGCCGTCGGCGAGCCGCGCCACGGGTACAAGGGTGAGACCAGGTTTCCGTTCATTCTTCAGAACCTGCACCGCTATGCCATGTACGCGGCGGTCGTCTTCATCTTCATTCTCTCCTACGACGTCTTCCTCGCGATGCGCTGGCCCGTCAACGGCGTCCTCGCTGACGGCACGGTGGCAGCGGGGCCGCGCGAGTTTGGTATCGGCATCGGCACGCTCGTGATGGCCGTCAACGTGATTCTGCTGTCCTGTTACACGTTCGGCTGTCACTCAGTGCGACACCTGATCGGCGGGCAGGTCGACTGCTTCTCCTGTGCGCGGGGCGGGAACGCGCGCTTCCAGGCGTGGCGCGGCGTGAGCGCGCTCAACCGCCATCACATGCTGTTCGCCTGGTGCTCGCTGTTCTCGGTCGCGCTGACGGATGTCTACATCCGCCTCTGCGCGATGGGCGTCATCCACGACGTGCGGCTGTTCTGATGGCGGCGTCCGACCTCAAGAGTCACAGCTACGACGTGGTCGTGATCGGCGCCGGCGGCGCCGGTCTCCGCGCCGCGATCGAGGCGAGCGCCCAGAAAGCCAAAGTCGCGCTCGTCTGCAAGTCGCTGCTCGGCAAGGCCCACACCGTCATGGCCGAGGGCGGCGCCGCCGCCGCGCTCGGCAACGTGTTCAGCGAGGACAACTGGCGCGTGCATTTCCGTGACACGATGCGCGGCGGCAAGATGCACAACAACTGGCGCATGGCGCAGATTCACGCCCAGGAAGCGCCCGACCGCATCAACGAGCTCGAGGCGTGGGGCGCGCTGTTCGACCGCACGCCCGACGGCCGCATCAACCAACGGCCCTTCGGCGGCCACACCTACAGCCGCCTGGCGCACGTCGGCGACCGCACCGGCCTCGAGATGATCCGCGTCCTCCAGGACAAGGGCGTCCACTCCGGCATCGACGTGCACATGGAATGCACGATCGTCAAGCTGTTTGTCGTCGGCGGGAAGATCGCCGGCGCGCTCGGATACTTCCGCGAGACCGGCCGCTTCGTGCTGTTCAAAACGGGCGCGATCGTGATCGCCACAGGTGGCATCGGCAAGGCGTGGCAAATCACCAGCAATTCCTGGGAGTACACGGGTGACGGGCACGCGTTGGCGTATGAGGCCGGCGCCGAACTCATCGACATGGAGTTCGTGCAATTCCATCCAACCGGGATGGTCTGGCCGCCGAGTGTACGCGGCATTTTGGTGACTGAGGGTGTACGCGGCGAAGGCGGCGTCTTGAAGAACTCGGGCGGCGAGCGATTCATGTTCCGCTACATGCCCGACATGTTCAAAGGCGACTACGCCGATACCGAAGCGGAGTCCGACGCGTGGGTGAAGGGCGATCGCAAGAAGAACCGCCGGCCCCCCGAGCTGTTGACGCGCGACGTCGTGGCGAAGGCCATCACCAAGGAAATCGCCGAAGGCCGGGGCTCGCCGCACGGCGGTGTGTTCCTCGATATCGCCTCGAAGCAGAGCCCCGACTACATCAAGCAGAAGCTGCCGAGCATGTATCACCAGTTCAAAGAGCTGGCGCAGGTGGACATCACCAAGGACCCGATGGAGATCGGGCCCACGACCCATTACATGATGGGCGGCGTCAAAGTCGATGCGGAGACGCAGGAGTCGACGGTGCCGGGGCTCTTCGCCGCGGGCGAAGTCGGCGGCGGCATGCACGGCGCCAACCGCCTCGGCGGCAACTCGCTCAGCGACTTGCTCGTCTTCGGACGGCGTGCCGGCCAGTACGCGGCGGGGAAGCGCGGCGCGCCGCCGGCGATTCCGGATGCCGAGGTCGAGCAGGTGATGCGCGAGGCGCTGGCGCCGTTCGAGCGCGCTGGTGAGAACCCCTACGCGGTGCAGTCGGCACTGCAAGCGGTGATGCAGCGCAACGCCGGGATCATCCGCGACAAGGGAGGTCTCGAGACGGCGCTGGCCGAGCTCGAGAAGCTCAAGACCCGAGCCCGCCAGGTGGGGACCACGGGCAGCCGCGAATACAATCCCGGCTGGCACACGGCGATCGACCTGCGCTCGCTCCTCGTAATCTCCGAGGCGACCGCGCGCGCCGCGCTCGAGCGCACCGAGAGCCGGGGCGGCCACACGCGCAGCGACTATCCCGACTCGGACGAGAAACAGGCGCGGGAGCAGATCGTGATCAAGAAGGAAGGGGACCGCATGAGCGTACGGCGTGAGACGCAGCCACCGATCCCCCCCGATCTGATGACACTCATTAAGGAAAGCGTATGACCCTGTTCCGCGTATTTCGAGGGACGCGTGATGGCGGTGGGCTTCAAGATTATCAGGTTGCGGCGACTGAAGGGATGGTCGTGCTCGACGCCGTGCACGCCATTCAGGCCGAGCAGGCGCCCGACCTCGCTGTGCGCTGGAACTGCAAGGCGGGAAAGTGCGGCTCGTGCTCGGCGGAGATCAACGGCAAACCGAAGTTGATGTGTATGACGCGGATGTCGGACTACGCGCCTGATGAGACGATCACCGTCGCGCCGATGCGGGCGTTTCCGGTGATCAAAGATCTCGTGACCGACGTGTCGTGGAATTACGAGGTCAACAAGCGTATTCCGGCGTTCCAGCCGCGCAAGCCCGACGCTCCCGACGGCACGTGGCGGATGTATCAGTTCGAAGTCGAGCGGCCGCAGGAGTTCCGCAAGTGCATCGAGTGCTTCCTGTGCCAGGACGTCTGCCACGTGCTGCGCGCGCACGAGAAGCACGCGGAGTTCATGGGGCCGGCGATGCTGGTACGCGCGGCGGTCTACGAGATGCACCCGCTGGACGAGGCGGATCGCCGCGATCATCTGCGCCATGAGGGCGGGATCGGCTACTGCAACATCACGAAGTGCTGCACCGAAGTCTGTCCCGAATCGATTCACATCACGGATAATGCGATTATTCCGCTGAAAGAACGCGTCGTGGATGCGACTTACGATCCTCTGGCCGCGTTGTGGCGGAAGCTGACAAGGTAGTCGTCATCGTCGGCGCGGGATTCGGGGGGCTGAACGCCACCCGGGCGTTGCGTCGCGCGCCGGTACAGGTCGTGCTCGTCGATCGCAACAACTACCACCTCTTCCAACCGCTGCTTTATCAGGTCGCGACCGCGGGCCTCGAGCCCGAGGAGATCGCGAAACCCGCCCGCGCCATTTTGCGCGGTCAGAAGAACTTCGATTTTCGCTTGCTCGACGTGACCCGCGTTGATTTCGCGGCGCGCCGGCTCGAGACGAGTGCCGGCCCGATCGCGTACGATTATCTGGTCCTCGCTCCGGGCGGCGAGACGAACTTCTTCGGGCTGGACTCGCTGCAGCGCCACGGCCTCGGGCTCAAGGACATTCCCGACGCCGTCGCGATTCGCAATCACGTGCTGACCTGCTTCGAGCAGGCCATGCTCGAGCCCGATGCCGAGCGGCGGCGCGCGCTACTCACGTTCATCGTGGTGGGCGGTGGGCCGACCGGCGTCGAGATGGCCGGCGCGCTGTCGGAGCTGATCCGGCTGGTGCTGGTCAAGGACTACCCGCGGCTCAACATCAAGGACGTCCGCATCCTGCTACTCGAGGCGACCGATCGGCTCCTGCCGGCTCTGCCGGAGCGGTTGCGCGAGGCGGCGGGGAAGACGCTGTGGCGCAAATACGTCGAAGTCCGGTTCGGTGCGAGTGTGACCGATTACGATGGCCGGCAGGCGCGTCTCAAGAGCGGTGAGGTCATCCCGGCGCAGACGGTCATCTGGGCGGCGGGGGTGCGTGCGTCTCCGCTCAACGCGACCCTCGGCCTACCCACCGCGCGACAGGGTCGCGTGCCCGTCGAGGCGACACTCCAGCTGAAGGATCATCCGGAGGTCTTCATCATCGGCGATGCCGCCTATCGCGAGCAGGACGGCGAGGCGTTACCGATGGTCGCGCCCGTCGCGATCCAGATGGGACAGTCGGTCGCCCGCAACATCATGCGCGAACTCCGCGGGCAGCCGCTCGAGCCGTTCCGCTATCGCGATCAGGGCACGCTGGCCACCATCGGCCGCAACGCGGCCGTGGCAAAGGTCTATGGGGTCGAGGCGAGTGGCTTTGTGGCGTGGGTGATGTGGCTCGGGATTCACATCATTCAGCTCATCGGGTTCCGCAACAAGCTCTTCGTGCTGATCAACTGGGCGTGGGATTATTTCTTCTACGAGCGCGCCGCGCGGTTGATAACCAGGGATTGACTGGGTAGGTCATCTAAAGCAGATCCTTCGCTACGCGCGCGTGCCGCGCGCGCCTGAGCCTCTGCAGCGCCACGAATTATGACGTTTGGGACGCCTTTTCTTGACGTTTCCGGGTATATCCCGTATTTGACGATAGTCATGCGTGTCGTCCGGTGGGTGCCAGTCGCGCTCGCGATCATGCTCGCGAGCGGCTGCAGTGACTCAAGCGGCCCGCCGCCACCTCCTCCTCCTCCAACGCATCTCCCGATTCAGCCCACGGTCTCGAGCGGGTCGGCACACACGTGCGTGTTGAAGAGCACGGGTGCGGCTTTCTGCGCGGGCGACAACTCTACCGGCGAGCTCGGTAACGGATCCACAGTCAACAGCAACACTCTGGTTCCCGTTTCGGGCGCGACCGTATTTGCGACTATCACCGCGGGATCCTCTTTCACATGCGGACTGAATACAGACTCCAGCGCGTATTGCTGGGGCGCTGGTTTCGGGGGTCAGCTCGGAAACGGCGGCAGCAGCAACAGCCCCGTGCCGGTGCCCGTCAGCGGAGGCAGGCGCTTCGTCAGCATCGTCACCGGAGGGGAACACGCGTGCGCTCGTACGGCGCTCGGGGCCGCGTACTGCTGGGGTGCGAATTTCGATGGCCAGCTAGGCACAGGTGATACGGCACGAAGTCGGGTGCCGATTGCGGTTTCCGGTAACCTGACATTCCAATCGCTGACGGCCGGTAGCGGTCACACCTGCGGGCTCACGACAACAGGCGCCGCGTACTGTTGGGGCCTGGCCGGGTCGGGACAGCTCGGTAATGGATCGAGCGGCGGCGGTCCGAGCCTCTCTCCTGTTCCGGTCTCAGGTGGACTCACCTTCCAGGCCATTGCCGCGGGCGACTCCCATACGTGCGCCGTGGCTGCCTCGGGATCGATGTACTGCTGGGGCTCGAATGGGTCCGGCGAAGCCGGCAATCTCAATACGCTTGGGTATTCCACCCCCACGCAGGTGCTGGGTATCGTGACGTTCAAGTCGGTCACAGCAGGGGGCTCGCACTCGTGCGGGCTCAATCTGGCGGGCTCCGCGTACTGCTGGGGATCCAACGGCGAAGGCGCGGTCGGAAACGGGACAACGCAAAACCAAAACTCTCCCTCGGCCGTCAGCGCCGGGCTAGTCTTTGAGAACGTGTCCGCCGGCGCTGGGCACACGTGCGCGCGAGCGGGCGCTGGAGCAGCGTACTGCTGGGGCAGCAACAGTTTCGGGCAGCTGGGCCGTCCCCCCGAGCAAAGTCTCACGCCCGCGGCCGTCACCGGACTGACTGGTGCGACGGCGCTCGCCATCGGATCAACAAGCTTCCACACGTGCGCGTTGACGGGATCAGGCAAGGCTCTTTGCTGGGGCCGCGACGCGGAAGAGGAGCTGGGAAACGGTATCTACGGACCGAGCGCGGTGCCTGACTCGGTGACTGGTGGGCTCGTCTTCAGCTCCATGAGCCCCGGAACGCTGCACACGTGCGGCGTGGCGAGCGGAGGAACAGCATACTGCTGGGGAAGCGCGAGTCAGGGACAGCTAGGGTTTGTTAGCGGCACTAGCGTTGTCGACCATCCAACGGCAGTCCCCGACGGAAGGACCTACACCGCGATCGCGGCAGGGCTGTGGCATACGTGCGGTCTCGCGGACTCCGGTTCGGCATACTGTTGGGGATCGAATTTCTACGGCGAGCTCGGCGACAGCACGCCAAACGCTTCCTATGCGCCGATCGCCGTGATCGGCGGGCACCTCTTCGCAAGCATCGCCGCGGGCGTGTTCGACTCGTGTGCATTGACCGCGGCTGGCGCGGCGTTCTGTTGGGGCTCAAATACCAGCGGCCAGCTCGGGGACAGCTCGACTGTGTTCTCCAGTCCCGTTCCGAGAGCGGTAGCCGGCGGCTTGACGTTCAACACGCTGACGATTGGCGCCGAGCACGTGTGCGGGTTGGCGACGTCCGGAGCCGCCTATTGTTGGGGCAGCAATACGTCTGGCCAGCTCGGCAACGGCTCGAACACCAAGAGCAACGTGCCCGTACCGGTCAGCGGATCGCTGACTTTCTCGAGCATTGCCGCAGGTTCGCATCACACATGCGCGCTCACGACCGCCGGAAAGGCGTATTGCTGGGGGTTCAATGGTGCAGGTGGGCTGGGGAACGGGACGACGGATTCGACGAATGCACCGGTTGCCGTTTCTGGTGGCCTAACCTTTAGCGCCATTTTCGCTGGGAACCTCCACACATGCGGACTCAGCTCGGGCGGATCGGCGTCCTGCTGGGGAGATGACTACTACGGACAACTTGGGCGAGGGGTTGTCGGCTACTCGACGGTGCCAGTAGTCGTTCCGCAATAGTCGGCGGATGTCCGCGTGATTGCGTACGTCGGCTCGAACCGTCCCCACACTCCGTGCCGTCCGACGAACAGTGGGAACCCCAGCACGACTGTGTCCTCGACACCCATGACCGGAAGCCCACCGATACCCCACCGTGACGCCGCCCGCGGTAGTGCGGTAACGTCCGCATTCTCGGGGCATTGATGACGGTGGGTGGCGCGCATTCAAGCCGTTGTGTGATGACTTCATTCTCGCGCCCAATGGGGCGTTTGTTGGAGAGTAGTCGCGGGATGCCTTAACAAGCGCTTGAAGCTGACGGCGCGCCTAGATTAGGGAATGAATCTTTCTTCAGCGCGCCGCAGCTTAAGCGCGATCCGTTACGCGGCAAACGATAGAGTGAAATGGCCGATCAAACTCTGGCGTTGTTCGGCGATTCGATCCTCGACAACGCTCCGTACACGCGCCCCGAGCCCGACACCACTGCTCACCTGGAGCGTCTTCTAGGAAAGGGCTGGGCGGTTCGCCGTCTGGCCACCGATGGTGCGGTGATGCGCGATGTCGATGGCCAGCTTCGCGCGTTGCGAGATCGCGCTACCGTCGCAGTGCTTAGCGTCGGCGGGAACGACGCGATCGAGCACAGCGGCATCCTCGAGCAACCCACCGCCAATAGCGGAATGGTCTTGGAACAGTTGGATGCCATCGCCGCAACCTTTCAACAGCAGTATGAACGCGTTGTTAGTGCGGTGGTTCAGCACGCCGATCGCGTAATTCTGTGCACGATCTACGAGGTTCAGCTGGAGCCGCCAGTTTTCGCGAAGCGAGTGCGAGTTCCGCTTGCCTTGCTCAACGATCGCATTCTTCGAACCGCCGCAACGCTCGGTTTAGACACTCTCGAGCTGCGGAGTATCTGCACAGAACCGGCGGATTTCGTTCAACAGATCGAGCCCTCGCCGCAGGGTGCCGCGAAGATCGCAAAGGCCATCGCTGCGGTCGTGCGAGGGAACGAGGGACTATCCTCTGGCAAAGTGTTTACCGCCTAACAGGCGCTTGAGGCTGCCGGCGCGCGTTAACTACAGCCCGCAGCTACCTTTCCTTCATGCCTCGCCCCGTCCCTGAGCTCCTCGCTCCCGCCGGGAGCCTCGACGCCGTTCGTGCCGCGCTCGGCAACGGCGCCGATGCGATCTACCTCGGCGTTGAGAAGTTCAATGCCCGCGACGAGGGGGTGCAGCTGACCCTGGATGACCTGGAGCAGTCCTGCCGCCTGGCGCACGCGTACGGGGCCAGGATCTATCTGACGTTCAACATCCTCTTCAAGCCGGCCGAGCTGAACGACGCGCTGCAGCATCTCGGGCGTTGCATCGACCGCGGCATCGATGCCGCCATCGTGCAGGACCTCGGCGCCGTGCGGCTCATCCGCAAGATGTACCCCGGTCTGGAAATTCACGGCTCGACCCAGATGACCGTGCACGACGAGCGCGGCGCCCGCGTCCTGCGCGACCTGGGATGCGATCGCGTGGTGCTCGCGCGCGAGAATACGCTGGACGACATCCGCACCATCCGGCGCGCGGTCCCGGAGCTGGTGCTGGAGAGCTTCGTCCACGGCGCACTCTGCATCGCGTACTCGGGACAGTGCTACATGTCCGGCATGATTTCGGAACGCAGCGCCAACCGGGGATCCTGCGCCCAGTCGTGCCGCAAGGACTATGTCCTGGCGGATGCCGCGACCGGGGGGGGCGCGGAGCTGGACCGCGGCTACCTGATCTCCGCCCGGGATCTCGGCGCGTGGGAGCATCTCGCCGACATCGCCGACGCCGGCATCCATACGCTCAAGGTCGAAGGCCGCAAGAAGAAACCCGAATACGTGGCGACCGTGACGCACGGCTACCGCGAGTTTCTCGACCGACTGGCCGCGGGCGACTCGCGTCCGCCCACACCCGCCGAAGTCCAGCCCCTGGTGCAGATCTTCTCGCGCGGCTTTACCGGAGGGATGTACGGCGGCCGCGCGGGTCGGGACTACGTGACCCGCTCGCAGCCCGACAACCGCGGCGCGGTACTCGGCGAAGTAATCGGGCGCGATGCAGACGAGTTGATCGTGTCGGTCTCGAAGCCGATCCAGCGGGGCGACGGGCTCGGCTTCGAGCATCCCGAAGGCCCCGGCAAAGGCAACCGCGGCTTCGCGGTCCGGAGCGTCCGGACGATCGGTCGGCAGCATGGGAAGGTCCGGCAGGCGATCCAGCCGGCGGAGGATATTCCGGCTGGCTGGACCGTGGTGCGCTCCGCCGAAGCTGCTCTGCTCATCCGCGCACGTGAGAGCTATGCCGCCGTGCCCTCCACGGGAAAGCCCGAGCGCACTCGAGTGGATGTCACGGCACTGGGTGCCGCCGGCGAGCCACTCGCGCTCGTCTGCCGCACGAGCGCCGACGAGGTGGCAGTGAAGAGCACGACCGCACTCGCGCCTGCTACCCAGCACGGGCTGGACGAACAGCGCCTCCGCGCCCAGCTCGGCCGCCTGGGCGAGACCTCCTTCACGCTGGGCGACGTCGATGTTTCCGGCCTCGCGCCGGACCTCTTCGTTCCGGTCAGCGTCCTCAACGATCTGCGGCGGCAGGCCGTGCAGACCCTGAGCGGGCATCTGGAACGGGATAGTCGTCTCCGCCACGAGACCCGCGCTCGCGCAATCGACGAGAGCGTAGGCAGCGTGGCAACGGACCGTCGCGACGCCCTTGCGCCGCGGCTCGTCGCCGAAGTCTGGCGTCTCGAGGATGCGCTGGCCGCGGCAGAAGCAGGTGCGGAGGAGATCTCCCTCGACCTGTTCCTCCGCCATCCGATGCCTCCGGTGGCGCGCGTCAGGCAGCTCGCCACGGAGCTGTCGCAGCGGGGAGTCACACTCCGACTCCGCACGCCGAGTATCGTCCGGCCCGCCGACCGGAAGCACGTCGAGAAGTGGCTGGCCCTCGGCACACCGCTGGTCAGTGGGCACCTGGGAATGGTCGCCGAGCTGGCGGCCGAGGGACGCGACGTGGTTGCGGATTACGCCGTCAACGTCTTCAACCAGCACAGCG
>WNFY01006062.1_pt1 | contig 10834 bp, 6 predicted proteins | sample 5400091 | NCBI WGS metagenome assembly WNFY01 (sample SAMN13153364, study PRJNA577476) | soil metagenome | isolation source: 60 cm soil or saprolite under grassland replicate 1 | place: USA:California | collected 2016-06-15
GATCTGGAGCAGCGTACCGATGTCCTCGAGGGTCATCGGATCGGCGCCGTCAAGCCCGAAGTACAGGCGCAGAATCTTGGACTCGCGCTCTTTCAGCGACGACAGCGATTCCTCAATCGCCTCCGACAACGCCTTCTCGAACGTGATCTCGTCGGGCGTAGGATTCATGTTGTCGGGCAGATAATCGAGCAGCCGATTATCCTCGCCAGGCGTCATCGGTGCGTCGAGCGACAAGTGCACCTGCGAGATCATCATCGTCTTGGCGACTTCGTCTTCACTGATGTCTAGGCCTTCGGCGATCTCGGTATTGCTTGGCTGACGACCGAGCTCCTGCAACAGACTGCTCGCCCTTTTGCCGATGCGATGCAGAGTGCCGGCGCGGTTCAGCGGGACGCGGACGATTCGCGACTGCTCGGCCAACGCCTGAAGGATGGACTGGCGAATCCACCAGACCGCGTACGAGATGAACTTGATCCCCTTAGTCTCGTCGAACTTGTGGGCGGCGCGAATGAGGCCGAGGTTGCCCTCGTTGATCAGATCGGAGAGCGAGACGCCCTGATTCTGATATTTTTTCGCGACCGAGACGACGAATCTGAGATTCGATCTTACCAGTGTATCGAGGGCTTCCTGGTCACTCTGTCGGATAAGCTTCGCGAGCTCGACTTCCTTCTCGCGAGTGATGAGGGGAAAGACGCTGATGTCCCGGAGGTACTGATCGAGCGATCCTTCGTCGACGGTCGATTTCCGATTCGTCGATACCTTCATAGCGATAGCATCATCCTCTCAGAAATCGAGAGATCGACCAAAACTGCGGACTGCGAAGTAACTGCGAGTTTTAGTGAACGATCTCTCCGAAGCGCTTCCACCGTAAGCGAGTCAGCCAGTCCAGGCGATCTCCGGTGTCGGGCGCGTAGCTATAATAGACCACTATCGGCTGGCCGCGCACAAGAGAGTCGGCCACGAACCCCCAATACCTCGAATCCGACGAGTTGTCGCGATTATCTCCGAGGACAAAGTAGTCATGACCAGGGACGACCAGAGGACCCCAATTGTTACGAGATGGACGGTAGCTTTCGATCGACGCCCCACCCACCAGATACGCCTTTTGCCAGCGGAAATCCTCGTCTGATTGATCCGCCTCCTCGGGCGTGTGCTGCACATAGGGTTCAGGCACTCGCTGCCCGTTTCTGATCAGGGCGCCTTCACGCATCTGGAGCGTGTCTCCGGGAATGCCTACGATACGCTTCACGTAATTGAGGCTCGGATCGACCGGGTACGTGAACACGACTACGTCTCCCCGCCGCGGAGAGTGAATGGCGGGCAGCTTACGACCGCTGCCGGGGATGCCGGCGCCGTATACGAGCTTGTTGATGAGGAGGAAGTCACCCTCGAACAGAGTGTGCTCCATGCTGCCACTGGCGATCTTAAAGGCCTCGACGCCAAAAGCACGAATTACCACGAAAAGCGCGAGAGAGACAATAATGATTCTGGCCCAATGCGCAAAGAAGGAGAGCTTGCTCCCCGTGCGCTTTCGATTGGCCAGCTCAAGTGCGTGCGCCCGTTTCTGTTCGTATATGTCCATGGTCGGTCTATACAGCGGCTGTTAGTCCGGCGTTCCCAGATAGGTATCTATTTGAGCTCGTTGAAGCGTGCCTGAGAAATCGGCGTACCCGACTTTGGTCTCCGAGTAGAATTCGTAGACCTCCCAGCCCCCTTCCCGATGCCCGTTTCCGGTCTGCTTTACACCGCCGAACGGGAGATGAGCCTCCGCGCCGATGGTTGGTGCGTTCACGTAGGTAATTCCGTTGTCGAGCTCATTGAGCGCGCGAAAAGCGTTGTTGACATTCCGCGTGTAAATCGAGGACGACAATCCGTACCTCACATCATTGTTCACGACGAAAGCCTCGTCCGCGTCCTTGACTCTGATCACAGAAAGAACCGGACCGAAAATCTCTTCCTGCTCGAGACGACTTCCCGCCTTGACGTCGACGAAAATCGTCGGCTCGAAGAAGTTGCCCTTTGAGAGCTTCTCGGGCCGCTCTCCACCCGTCACCAGCTTCGCTCCCTCCGACTGACCGATGTCGACGTAGGTCTCGACCTTTCTGACGGCGTCTTCGTTGATCAGCGGGCCGACATCGGTCCCCTTCTTTCTTCCGTCGCCCAGTTTGAGAGCGGCTGTGCGCGACTCGAGCATTGCCAAAAAGCGATCGTGTATCTTCTTCTGGAGAATAAGACGACTGGTGGCGGTACAACGTTGCCCCGTCGTGCCGAAGGCTCCCCACAGTGCGCCCTCAAGAGCCAGATCCAGGTCCGCATCGTCCAATACGATCTGCGCGTTCTTGCCTCCCATTTCAAGAGAAAGTCTCTTGTGGAGTCGCCCGCAGGTCTCACCAACGATACGCCCAGTTTCGGTCGAGCCGGTGAAGGAAATGAGCGGAATGTCAGGGTGCTCGACCATCGCTGCTCCGACCTGCTCCCCGCGGCCGTGGACGAGTTGGATGACATCGGGCGGGAGGCCCGCTTCGAGCAGCATCTCGACCAGCAATGTGCCGGTGTGAGGAACGTCTTCCGCCGGCTTGAAGACGACGGCGTTTCCGCAAACCAGCGCCGGGAACATCTTCCAGGTAGGAATCGCCATCGGAAAGTTGAACGGACAAATCAGGCCAGCGATGCCAATCGGGCGGCGGTAGCTCATCGCCCACTTGTTCCGCAGCTCGCTCGGAACGGTTTTCCCAAACAGTCGGCGTCCCTCGCTCGAGGCGTAGTAAGCCGTGTCGATTCCCTCCTGCACGTCGCCACGAGTCTCAGTGAGCGGCTTCCCCATTTCGCGCGTCATCGCGTCGGCGATCTCTTCTTTGCGCCTCGTCATGATGTCGCCGACCGCGCGCAATACGTCTCCGCGCGCGGGAGCCGGAGTGCGGCGCCACTGCGCGAATCCACGCTTTGCACTCTCGACTGCACGATCGACGTCGCGACGGTCGGAGAGTGGAAACTTGCCAATCACATCACCGCGGTCGGCTGGATTTCGATTGTCGAAATACTCGCCCGATTCAGGAGCGACCCACTTTCCGCCGATGAAATTGTTGAACTTTTTCATTTCAGTCCGTCGTTGTTTGAGATGCGAGCGAGGCGTCAGCTATGCTCGCGCGCAAGCGAATATCGCTCGATCTTCTTGTAAAGGTTCGACCTCGGCATCTCTACCGCCCGCGCCGTCTCGGACACGTTCCAGTCGTTCTCCCGCAGCTTATTGAGGAGAAAGGCGCGCTCGGCCGCATCCTTGAATTCCTCGAACGTGCGACACTGCGTGAGTGTCGCGAGTCCGGCGTCGTCGAGAGCGCGCTGTCCAGCCAGCCGGTCTATGTCGCTGGAGGAGATTTGCGTGTCGGGTGCCAGAATCAGCAGCCGCTCCACAGTGTTCCGCAGCTCACGTACGTTGCCGGGCCAGTCGAGCGAGCTCAGCGTCTCAAGCGCATCGGCGGTGAATGTCCGGGGCGGGATTCCCTCGCGAGCGGATAACGTCGCCGCGAAGTACTGCGCAAGCAGCGGAATATCTTCCCGCCGTTCGCGAATCGGCGGGACGTGAATTGGCACGACGTTGAGCCGGTAATAGAGATCCTCGCGAAATTTTCCGCCCGCGATCTCGTTCTCGAGCGTCTTGTTCGTCGCGGTAATTACGCGCACATCGACCGAGATCGGCTTCGCGCTTCCGATGCGGGTGATCACGTTGTCCTGAAGCACTCGCAGCACCTTCGCCTGGGCCGCAAGACTCATATCCCCGATCTCATCGAGGAAGAGCGTTCCCTTGTTCGCCTGCTCGAATTTTCCGGCGCGATCGGAGATGGCTCCCGTAAACGATCCTTTCATGTGGCCAAACAGCTCGCTCTCGATGAGCTCGCCCGGAATCGCGGCGCAGTTCACCTCGACAAAGGGCTTGGTGGCGCGGGGAGACATGCGATGAAGAGCGCGCGCGACCAACTCTTTTCCGGTTCCGTTCTCACCGGTTATCAGAACGCGGGCTGGAGTCGCAGCAATCTTCTCGATTTTTTCCATCAGGGCGCGCATCACCGGCGTCTTGCCGACGATCTCGAAAGGCGCTTCGATCGACTGTTTCAGTCGGGCATTCTCTTCCTGCAAATCGAGATGCGATAGCGCATTCCGTAGCATGACAAGAATGCGATCGGTGTCGAGGGGTTTTTCCAAAATCTCATAAGCGCCAGCCTGAGTCGCCTCGACCGCGGTGCGAATGGTAGCGTGCCCGCTGATCATCACAACCGTGGCAGATGGGTCCAGCTCACGCAGGCGCTTCAATGCCTCCATCCCATCCATGCCCGCCATTTTCACGTCGAGAAAAACGAGATGAGGACGCCACTTCTGGTACTCGGCTATTCCGTCAGTCGCATTGGGGACCGCGCGGACCTCGTATCCCTCGAACTCGAGCAGCTGTCCCAGTGCAGCGCGGATTCCCTGCTCGTCGTCGATGACGAGAATCCTTCGACTCACCGCACACTCTTGTAGAGAGTGATCTTGCCGTTTGAGATGCGCACATCTGAAATGTAAGCCGGCATTACCATGGGAAGACCATTCTGCGAGATGCCCTCGACAGTCTTTCCGCGCTTCATTTGGTTCAAGAGGCGTGGAATGAGCGAGGTCGGAACTTCCAATCGTCCGAGTTTCAACTCCTGGACGAGGAACTCCCCCAATCCAGGGCGCAACATGTTGATCGTGCCACCGAACCGAACGCTGTCGCGCTCGCCGAGCAGCATCCCGAGGGGACCCAGTGCTTTCGAGCCGCCGAAGTCCTTGAGGTCGACATCAGACCGCACATAGAGTCGGTCGCCCACAATCGACGCTTCCGCGTTCCTGGCTGATGGCGGCAGCTGCTTCGCAATCACGGTGAAGATGTAGGACGCAGCCTCAGCCGGCGTGAGATTCGCGTAGACGGGGCCCGATTGTCGACCAAGCGATTGCACGGCGATGCGTCCGCGGTCCGCAGCTGCATTGGTGAGTGGTTGCCAGCCGGAGCTGACGGAAGTCGCACTCCCGCCCGCTGATGCCGCCGCGCGGTTGGAGGCTGAAGACAAATCGACGCGGGCGTACCAGTACCAAATGCCGACGAGGATTGCCAAAACGATTATGAGGCAGCCGAGGCGCCGAAAGAAACCTTTCATTTTCGCGAGCGTGGGGGGGGAGGGTTAGTGACGTGTGAGAATACCCTCGCACAAGCCGTGCACGCTAGCCGCCCGGACCGCCTCTTTCGAATCGGGGTCCTTCGCCGTCGCCACGACGCAAGCCTGGCGTCTTGATGCTCTCCGGGACCTTTGCCCACTGCGCTGGCGTCAGAATCGCCTTCGCATCGGTGATCGCTTGCGTTGCGAGCTTTCTTCCTTCGGTCATGGACGGCTGAAGCTTGGCGAAGATAGTCATTGGATCGGGATTCTTTACGGTCGAGTCGCCAAGGATGTTGGCGACCTTGTCGATAAGCGAATCCGATCTGGTCTTAAACGCGTCGCCCGCCGTCTGAAGCTTTGCGATCTGCTCAGGAGTGAGCTCGAGCTTCGCCGAGTCATTGATCGCGATGATGTCGAGAAATGCATTTGGCACCAGACGCGTCATACGAGCCTTTAGCGCCTCTGGATTGAGCCGTCCTCCTGCTCCTCGACCAATTACGTTGTTGAACTGCTGGCGTGCGGGATCCGTCCCAAGCGTCAGGCGTCCCTGAATTGCAATCTGGAACGGAACGCGAAAAGCGTTGCGCGTTCCGTTGGTGACGCCGAAGTGCTCGTTGACCTGGTACTTGTAGCTGTTGGTCGTTGGATCGAATCCGCGCACATAAAGAAGTGTGCGATCCGGAAAAGACGGCTGCCCCCAACCATGAAGATTGTTGCTGCCGTGTAGTAGTTGATCGAGTCCCGTGAGAGTGTTGAGCGTGATCACCGAGATTGTAAGTCTCCGATCCAGTCCGAACGACGTAGGTCTGATATTCGCCTGTAGATCGAGAGACGGGGACCATGGGCTCGAGCAGCTGCTGCGGGCGGCGACCTTGTTCATTTGGGACACGAGGCAGTCCCGCGCTCGTGGAGAGGTGTTGGCTAGAAGCCGGGTCATTCCATTCACCAGCGCAGTGTCGCCGCTCAAAGCTGGATTTGAGGGATCGAAGACGAATGCGCGGTCGTTGCTGCGCCCGTCACCGTTGATATCTCCGCTCACGAGTGGAGCGAAATAACTTCCCGACGTCGCGCGACCGATGGCAGTCAGCTCGAGCACCGGTTTGATCGGATAGGTGATCGTCGCGAGGATCGCGTGACGTCTTGCATTGTCGCTGCGCCCCCATTCGGAGATGTTCGGGTTGCCCGCCGTCGAGCCGGCCGTTCCACCAAACCCCTGCACAGCGCCTTGCGAAAAGCCCTGCGACTGATCGAAGGAGCTTGTTAGCGTGTACGACGCATTCAGAAGAATACCCTTCGTCGTAATTCCATTGAGTCCAAAGGTGATTTGCTTCGTGTCGGATCGGAGATTCGACTGGATCTGGCTCACTACCCCAAACTGCGGATACAGCCGCGACCCGAGGACCGAGACCGCGCCGGTTGCCGGCACGATCGCGCTGACCGGAGCGTACACCGCGCGATTCCCTTCATTTGCGAGGGTGAATTTGGGAACCGTATCCAGATTGATGTCTGTCGACCCGGTTTGTGTCACGCCGCGCGCGTAACCAGCATCGATCGAGAATGAGTACCGATCCCAGAACCGGCGATTCACTCCGAGCGATGCGCGCCACGCGCGCGGGGCCTCGAAGTTCGGATCGAATACGGTCACGTTGCGCCGCTGGTTGGCGAAAATCGGGGTGCCGCCATTGCACGACGTCGGAATCGTGGACGGATCGGCAAGGTATGATGCCCAATCGGGTGTCGGCGCTGACGACCCGACACAGGTGAGCAGAGACTGCCCATTGTTGAGACCCGTGGCGTTGAGCGCGGACGCGAACAACTGAGCGGGCGCAGTACCGCGGAATTCCCCAAATCCACCGCGTAGTGTGAGCGGCGGCGGCCCAAACTGCGATTCGCCGAGGAAGACGGTGAATCCGGCGCGCGGGCTGACATGAACTTCCGAGGGAAGATCGTCGGTGCGCCGTCCAAAGGTCGATGCGACCTCGGGATTGTAGTCTGGCTTGTCAGGATAGCGCGACCCTTCCCCGCGGACTCCGTACGTGACCTGCACTTGCGGGCTGACACGCCAGGAATCACCGAGGTACGCCGCGACGTTGTTCGTCGCGGACTGCTGGTCTCGCGCGAACAGCGTTCGCGTGAACTGCGTCGGCTGAGCAGCTTCGAAATCAGCGAGCGAATTAAACGAGAAGGTGCCGAATCGGTTCGGGACGAATCCGACGGAGCTCCTTTGCTGGTTGATGAGTCCGCCAAGTTTGAATCGATGCCCGCCCGCCGTCGTCAGACGGGAGATCTCATCACTCACCTCGAGGAGAGAGGATCTCGTTTCCTGCGGCAGGGATGGATTGCCGCCGAACTGCAGCGTGGAGATCGCACTGGCGCCATCCGCAAGCGTCGACGCGACGACTACCCGCCCATCGGGAATCGACAAATAGCCCGACGTGTTGCGGTTGTCGACTGACCTGTAACCTCTCAGCTCGTTGATGAACATCCCGACGTGAGAGGTAAGCGTCATCATTCCGCCACCGCCGGAGCCCTTGAGATCGCCCCCGCTGTGCGGCAGTGCCAGTGCATTGAGACGTGAGCCCAGCTGTGTGCTCCCTCGCCAGTCGCCACGTACCATCAGTGAATGATCTTCCGCCAGGTTGTAATCGACGCGGACGAGAGCGGCAGTATTGGTGTTGAGACGCTCGTCAGGCGCGAGCGGCGAGGTGAGCGGGAGGCCAAATCCCTGAACCAGATTCAGAAACCGGTTCACTGAGTCGGGATTGGTGCCGAGGCGCTGGAGTGTGAGGGGGTCGGCAGCGAGCAGCGACAGCAGCGGATCGGTGCGGCGGGAAAAAGTCAGCGCACCGAATGTGAACAGCTTGTCCTTGATGATCGGGCCGCCGGCGCCAAAGCTGATCTGATTCTGAGTGTACTTCTGACCGAACGTTGGATTGGAATCATCCACGAACTCGAGGCTTGGATCGCGCAGCGAGTAACTCAGCGCGCCCTGAACATTGTTGGTGCCTCCTCGCGTAGTCGATGCGATCTGGCCTCCGGTGAACTGACCCCTCGCCACGTCATATGTGCTGGTAACGACGCGTGTATTGCGAATCGCCTCCGAAGGAACACTGCCCGCACCGAAGCTGAGCCCGTCGAGCGTAATGTTGTTCTGATTCGAAGGCTGGCCCGCAACATTGAAGGAGGGCTTCGTGGTGTCCGTGCCCGGCACCTGGATGACGCCGGGTGCGAGGGCTGCAAGCGCCGTGAGATCGCCTGCATCCACTGGCAGTCGATTAATGAGATTGGGATTGAGGTTTCTCTCGGTGCTCCCGGGCTCCGGTCGCTGCGCCTGATCTCGTCGCGCTGACGCGCGAACTTCCACCGTCGCTAACTGAGTCGCCGTGCGTCCCATCGTGAAGTCAGTGATGAGGCGGTCCTCATCGCCCTGACGCTGGACGTTGCGGGTGACGGGTGCCATGCCGATTGCGCGGACGGTGATGCGGTACGTTCCACCACCATCGGGAAACACGATAGTGTAGCGACCGTCAGCTCCCGTAGTTTTGGTGCGAGTGATGCCGGTCTCGACTGATGTTGCTTCGATGCGCGCGCCGGCGACGGCCTGGCTGTCGAGTCCCGTTACCTGTCCCATCAGGATGTCGGTCGTGGATCCGACTTGAGCAAAGACACGCGCGGGACTGAGCAACGAGAGTACTAGAATCACAGCTTTATACGAGCTCGCCTTCATACAAGACACTCCAAAAACCTAGTTCGTGCTGCCCTGATTCTTACGCGTCGCGGTATCCGAACGTTGCGGGCGTTGGTAGAAATCTCGGTTTGGGTCGAGGCAGGGTATCCCCTCCAGCACGCGCCCGCTGACGCGGGCACCCGGCTCGCTTACACGCTGACCCTGCCCGCAAGCGGGCACCCGCTCGCGCGCAAACGACAAAGGCGCGCGCGAGTCTCTTGCTACGCGAGGCGCCGCTTACGAGGACACCCTGCCTCTCCCGCATAGATTGTTGAACTGCATCCACCTCGCCATTCTCGGCGCACCAGTGATTGCGGCGGACGCTAAACGCTTCCGCACAGCTGGGGTGGAGCACATTACTTGAGTGATGCTTGCTGCCGTCCGTTCGGCTGCACTCGTCGGCATTGATGCCTACGACGTCACCGTCGAGGTCGACGCGGCGCAGGGGCTTCCGCAGTGGACCATCGTCGGGCTCGCGGCGAGCGCGGTTAAGGAGAGCCGCGAACGGGTTGGCGCTGCCCTCGTCAATTCCGGCTTCAAGGTGCCGCCGCGGCGGATTACGGTGAATCTCGCGCCGGCCGATGTGAAAAAGGACGGCACGGCATTCGACCTGCCGATCGCCATCGGAATTCTCGTTGCCACCGGACAGCTCGAACCATCAGTCGCTGCCGAGCGAATGTTCGTTGGTGAGCTCGGGCTCGACGGTGCCCTGCGCACGATGCGCGGTGCGCTCTCGATCGCACGACACGCGTTGCGCGCCGGTGTCGCCACCCTTGTGCTTCCCGCGCCAAACGTTGCAGAAGCTGCCCGAGTGAGCGCGCTGAGTCTCTCAGCTCCTTCGACGCTGAGCGATCTCGTACGCGAGTTGCGCGACGGCGCACTGACCCGGGCCCGTGAAGTCACCCGCGTCCCGAAATCGAATGGTGACGCAACTGACTTTGCCGATGTCGTGGGTCAGCAGGGAGCAAAACGGGCGCTCGAAGTCGCTGCGGCTGGCGGACACAATGTGCTGCTGGTGGGACCTCCCGGTGCAGGGAAAACGATGCTCGCCCGCCGAATGCCGACGATCTTGCCAGCATTGACCGAAGACGAAGCACTCGAAGTGATCGCGATACACTCTGTCGCCGGCGTCCTTGGCCGCAGCAACGTGAGCGAAGGCATCCGGCCTTTCCGCGCACCCCATCACTCGATTTCGAGCGCGGGATTAATCGGAGGTGGCTCCCTGCCGCGCCCCGGAGAAGTGAGTCTCGCCCACCATGGCGTTCTCTTCCTGGATGAGATGCTCGAGTTCCCGAGACATGTTCTGGATGGATTGAGACAGCCGATGGAGGATGCGAAGGTTGTAATTGCACGTGCCGCACAAGCGGTCACGTACCCTGCGCGTTTCACTCTGATCGGCGCATCGAACCCGTGTCCATGCGGAAGAGCGGCCGACCCGACGGGTACTTGCAACTGTAGCGCGGCAGACATAGAGCGTTACAACGCGCGCATCTCTGGTCCTCTGGCCGACAGAATCGACATGCACGTGACGGTGGGCGCAGTCGCGCTTCGCGATCTAAGCGGCAGGACAAATGGCGATTCTTCATCCTCGATTCGCACGCGGGTTGAGCATGCTCGCGCCACGCAACGAAAAAGATTCGCGAAAAAGCCAGGAGTATCCTGCAACGCTTTCGCGGTCGGTCGCTGGCTGGATGCGAACACGCCGATACATGGCGAAGCGCGAATGCTCCTTCAAACCGCAGCCGAGCGCCTGGGCCTCTCCGCGCGCGGCTACCATCGCGTCCTGAAGGTTGCGCGCACGATTGCCGACCTGGAGGATGTCAACGCAATCGCGCCAGCGCACATCGCCGAAGCGCTCCGCTATCGTCCTCGGTCCGACCCGGCGCCGATCATTGCCGGTGCGAGAGCAACGGCCGCCGACTAGCTGCAGCGCGCCCCG
>WNFY01011358.1_pt1 | contig 10833 bp, 9 predicted proteins | sample 5400091 | NCBI WGS metagenome assembly WNFY01 (sample SAMN13153364, study PRJNA577476) | soil metagenome | isolation source: 60 cm soil or saprolite under grassland replicate 1 | place: USA:California | collected 2016-06-15
TCTAAGTGCGATAAACTAACAGTCCGATTCGCATTCGGCCCCCCAAAAACCACCCCAGGGGGTGCCCCGCCCGGGGGATCCCGGGCTTGCCACTCCACCATTTCATCCATCTGGACGTCTAGGTGAAGAGGCGTGGAGCGGGAAAGAGATTCTGAAGACTGAGCCAACCCCAAAAACTGCCACATTGGCCGGCTCATTTAGCTGCTTCTTAAAACGTTCAAAGAATCATATTATCGGAACACGCACGTAAAACGCGGTCGAGGAGCGATGATGGTTGACCGTTCGGGGCTCCAACCGCGGCAAGCAAACTTCTTGCGCAGTAGATGAGGATTCCAACCGCATCAAATCAACCAGAGACTTTCCGATAGGTAATTGTATGAGGTTCATGAGCAAGACCGCGGCGTTTATGGGTATGTCGGCTCTCAGAAATCTGGTGTCCGATTCTATAGCAATAGACATGGGATCGGCAGCAACCATCATCTATGTCCGCGGACGCGGTGTGGTGGTTGATGAGCCGTCTTTAGTCGCCATCAATACCATCACCGGAAAGTCAGTAGCGATCGGGCTTGAGGCGCAACAGATGTACGGACGCGAAGCCCGGGATGTTACGGTCGTCGCTCCATTGCTTAATGGGGTCGTCGCGGATTTTGAAAGAACGAAGGAGATGCTGGCGCATTTTGTGCGCAAAGCACGCAGTGGGGTCTCGTTTTTTAGTCGTCGTGCGCTGATGAGTGTTTATCCCGGTGTCACTCAGGTTGAGCGGCGGGCGTTGCTCAGCGCTGCCGAGCACGCGCGTATCGGTCGCGTCTTCATGATGGAGGAAGGCTTGGCGGCGGCCTTCGGCGCAGGTGTTAGAGTAGACGACGCCCACGCTTCCGCGGTTGTGGATATCGGTAGTGGGACAACCAACGTTGCCATCGTTGCAAGCGGCGCAATTATTCACGCCCGCTCCGAGCGGATTGGAAGCTCGGACATTAACGCTGCGATTATCAACCATGTCCGTCGTCACCGTGGGCTGGTTATCGGTGCGCTTTCAGCGGAGCGTCTTAAGCTTGAACTAGCTTCAGCAATCGTTCCAGCAGACCTCTCGCAGGAGATTACGATCAGAGGACGTGATGTCCTGACAGGGAGCCCTGGAGCTATTGACATCACTGCTGGCGAAGTCTATCCCGTTGCCCAGTATGTGGTTAGCAAGATAGTAGAGGGTGTCTGCGCGACGCTCGCGGACCTGCCTCCTGAGGTAGCGGGTGATATCTATGACCGGGGAATCATCCTTACGGGCGGCGGAGCGCTGTTCGGCGGCATGGACGATTATTTGCGCGACCAAACCAAACTGCCAGTGCGCATCGCCGATGAGCCCAGGTCTGCCATCGTGCGCGGCCTTGAACAAATGTTTGACGAGCCACTGTGGCTACGCCGTGTCATTCGTAGCGAGCCTCACCCGTTGCTGGATGCAGAGACCGAATCTTTCTAGTTTTGAAAAGTAAAGCCCTTTTCGCTGCCGCGGAGAGTGGAGCGTGCGGATTTATCAAGACGAAACGCAGCCGGTCAGCGGGAAAATGCGCTACTCGATTGCTATCGCAAACGAGCACGCTTGCGGGAGTAAAGATACGTATGAGTCTTCGAAGACATTTCATTTTCGCGATCATTCTGGCCGCGTTTATCTTGTTGTCTGCCGCTGCTTTTTGCCTGGCCCAACAACCTACGATCACCCCATTCAAGTCCAGCGGGATTTATGGCGTGGGCGAATTGGTTGGTTGGACCGTCAACCTCCCGCAAGGCGCAGCTCCTGACGGTGATTATAGGTACACCATCAAGAAGAACAACTATGATGTGATCAAGACCGGCAAGCTCGACTTTTCGAAGGGCCGCGACATCATTGAGGTCAAGTTGTCAGAACCGGCGATGGTCTATGTTCAGATCTCGACGCCGGGTGGACCTGGCACACAATCTGGCGGCGTGATCGCGCTCGGCGCCGCTGTTGCGCCCGAGAAGCTCAAGCCCTCAGTCCCACGTCCATCGGACTTTGACAGCTTTTGGGATTCCAAGATCAAAATGCTGAAGGCAATACCGGAGAATGCCGTACTCACTCCCTCGGATAGCGGTCGGGCCGATGTCGATTACTCCACGATTAGAATGGATCATATCAACGGCACACACGTTTACGGTCAACTAGCAAAACCTAAACGCGAAGGGAAATTTCCGGCCTTGGTGATTTTTCAATGGGCCAGTCCTCCTTATCCGTTGCAAAAGAAATGGGCCACGGATCGTGCCGCTGAAGGCTGGCTAACATTGAACATCGAACCCCACGATGTGCTGCCCGACCAGCCGGCGTCGTATTACAGTGCGCTACCGGAAGAGTTGAAAAAATACCATACAATCGGCCGTGACGATCGCGACAAGAACTACTTTCTGCAAATGTACTTGGCCGATTACCGCGCCGTGGATTATATGGCGGCCAGACCCGATTGGGACGGCCGGACTCTGGTGGTTATTGGAACAAGTATGGGCGGCCAACAAAGTTTGAGTGCCGCGGGTCTTAATCCGAAGATCACCCACCTCATTGTAAACGAACCGGCAGGCTGCGACTCCAATGGACCACTACATGGGCGAGCCTCGGGTTATCCGAACTGGCCGGCGGATAATCCAAAGATCATGCAAACTGCGCTTTACTTCGACGCTGTCAATTTCGCCTCTCGTATCAAAGCACGGGCGCTGGTTGCCATGGGTTTTGTCGACCCCGTCGCTCCTCCGGTTGGGATTTGGATTGCCTTCAATCAGATTAAAGGGCCTAAGGAAGCAGCGCCAATGATCGATTCCCCGCATAACAATATGGCGACCGGGGAGCAGCAACGCCCCTACACAAGCCGCTCAGCGGAATGGCTCGATGCACTTGTTCATGGACAGGAGATCCGGCCCAGTACCGGGCCGAGCGCGGCCGGTGATGTTGGCCACGCTGATAAGCCGGCTCCGCGCACTGATGAAAACTCACAAGTCGCGCACCGGCAGCTGTTGGAGAAAGCTTGGACCATGGGGAACTGGATAACATCAATCCGAAAATCATCGTTGTGCTTGCTGGCGCTAATAATGTCGGTAACATCTCTCCACAAGGCGCCGGCGACCCGAGGGTGGCAGACATCACCGCGGGAATCAAAGCGATCCTGGACCTTTGCAGTAAGAAGGCCCCGGGCGCCACGATCGTGCTGATGGGCATCACCCCTCGCAACGACAACATGGCAGTAATGCCCATCATCGACGAGATTAACGAGAATATTTCGAAATTTGCCGACGGCAAGAAGATCAGATATGTGAATATCAACAATCAGCTCGCCGACAAAACGGGCAAGGTGTTAGAGGGTATGTTCAATCGAGATAAGCTTCATCTGGATGTCAAAGGGTACCAAGTGTGGGCGGACGCTTTGAAACCGATCTTCGCCGAATTGCTAGGACCCCCAGCCAAAGAAGATCATGCACCGCCGCCTACCGGCGATCCGAGCGCAACAAAGCGTACTGCTACCGCGCCTTAAGAGCATCGGTGCCCGCAACTCGCAAACTTTGGTGAAGGAACCGCCTGCCGGAAATTTGTGGCTGAATGAATTGAAGTTTGACGGCTATCGCATGCTTTGCCGAATCGATCGCGGCAAGGTGACGGTTTGGAGACGGAACGAAAAAGAGTGGACCGGGAAGTTCGCCAACGTCGAGGAGTCGGTGAAGCCGCTACCACTCACGACCGCAATTCTCGATGGCGAGATCGTTATCCTGGATGCTCATGCAGGACAGGTGTTGTAACGTGATCCCGAGCCTATGATCAGTCTCCTCGTCTATGGCACCGATATCTTTCCTTACTGCTAGATCGAAAATCGCCTCCTCCGTGTACGCTTGGAAATTCCTTCATCGATTCAAAACTGGTCCACCCCAACCTCGAGCAAAACGATCGAAGCCGTAAGCAAATGCTATGGGCACCAAGCATTGCCTGTTCGCTGTTTACACCAGAGGGCTCTCGTGGCGAGCAATTTCATGAGTAACAAAAGCTTGAGATTTGGGTTTGCGACTGGTTTTCGGGTTGGAAGCAATTACTTGCCGGGCGCTTTTGGAGGCAATAGGTTGCCGCAGCGGCAAAGTATTGCTTCCAGTCACACGATAGCTTGTAACTAATTGAAATAATTGGTAGCGCATACGGGACTCGAACCCGTGATCTCTGCCTTGAGAGGGCAGCGTGTTAACCAACTACACCAATGCGCCGCAGCGAGTGCGAATTATAGTTTCCCGACTGCCGGCTTAGCAAGTTGACGGGTTTGCAGGGGTGTGTCCCAATTTCAAGCTCTGAGCTTCCTCGGCGTTTTCTACGTAGCAAAGGTCTAACTTCTTGTTTTTCTGGCAAGTTTCTTGAACCGAACCGCGGCGGAGCGGCCGAAAGAAGGACAGGGGAAAAAAGCCCCCTCTGTGGAATTAACAGAGGAGTCCTAGTGTCCTGTCTCTAAAGTCCGCGAACAAACGCGATCAGCCTGCGAGCAGGCGATAGCATAGAGCTTGGGGTGGAGCGTAGCGGAACCCGAGGTGGAATCAACAAAAATCATCAGCCCGCGGAAGCGGGCGGCAGAGAGCGGTCGTGTTCGGATCGGCTAAGCCGTGAAATAAACAACGCGAACAGTAGCGCTCCCGCTGTCACCCGCTTTTGCGGGCTCGGAATATTTTTCTTGACGCGCCCCTGGGGCTCACACGCCCCAGGCTTTACGCTAGCGCCTGACTCAGCAGGCTAATCCTTCAATGGTGTTGCTTTTGTCAGAGAACTTTAGAGACAGGACACAACGTGGGATTGGTGATTTTCCAGACTGCCTTCACTTACCGGTCTTTCGACATGGTTCCATTGGCTGGTTGCTTAGGGTCGAAGGCGAATTGGATTGTTAGACCCCGCGCCTTTAAACGGGTCAGCAACATATTGATGATTGAGAACTCTGTCGCCCTTTTCAAGGCTGCGGAGATTTATCGTGATGGATCCAGGGGCGGCGCGCAACGCGCTCGCCCCTGGCTACCTTCTTTTCGCGCCTTCGGCGCACGTTGACACGGCTTCTTTCGCGCCCTCGGCGCACGTTGATAGGACGCATGGTTGCGGCTGAAAGCCGCGCTGTGCTTCCACGGCGTTCTCTCTCTGCTTAGCTACTCCAGCCATAGTTTCGGGCCACCGACCGAAGTCTTGATTTTGAGACACGCAAAGAGCTGATGCTATACTGTGTGCGCACGTTTCCCATTTACGTTGGCCTAACCAGGACATACGGCGCTGTGACGGTCGGGAGTAGCTGGAACGGGCGTTAGTCAATCATCTCTGAAACTCGTCCCTGTTCCTTAGCTCGACTATGCCGAATCTCCCCGTAGGTGATAACGAATTCGCGCGAATCTCCCTGAAGAGTTTTCTTCTTTCAACTCCGCCCAAATTCTTAAAAGCACTTAATCGGAGAATCAAATGAACATCGTTGTGTTGCGAGAAACACAAGCGGGAGAAGCCCGTGTCGCTTTGATGCCCGAATCAGTGCGGAAGCTGATTGGTTTGAAAGCCTCGGTGCAGATCGAAAGCGCGGCGGGTCTCGGCTCCGCAACCACCGACGATGATTACCGCGAAGTAGGTGCAGAGGTCTCGGCTGACCGTGAAGCGCTGTTGGCGGCAGCAGATATTCTGGTGACAGTAAATCGCCCGCCTGCCGAGGATTTTGACAGTCTGCGAAATGGCGCCGTAGTCTTCGGCTTTTTACGGCCACTGGATGAGCCCAGGGCCTTGCTGCCTGCTTTAAAGCAGGGTCTCACTACTTTCTCCGTCGAACTGATTCCGCGCATCACGCGTGCGCAATCGATGGATGCGCTGTCTTCAATGGCGACAGTCGCCGGCTACAAGGCTGTGCTGATAGGCGCTTCGCAAATTCCAAGAATGTTTCCTTTATTGATGACGGCCGCCGGCACCGTTCCGCCAGCACGCGTTCTCGTGCTCGGCGCAGGCGTGGCAGGGCTGCAGGCGATTGCCACGGCCCGCAGGCTCGGCGCCGTTGTCGAGGGTTACGACGTTCGCGCCGCAGCGGGTGAACAGGTTAGATCGCTCGGAGCCGTGTTTCTGGAAGTTGATCTGGGCGGCATCAAAACCGAGGATGCTGGTGGCTATGCGGTCGAGTTGTCGACAGAGGCAATGGACCGTGGTCGCACCTTGATAGCGGATCATGCGAAGACCGCCGATGTCGTGGTCACTACCGCCCAGGTTCCGGGAAGACGAGCGCCATTGCTAATCACCGAAGCAGCCGTAAACGGAATGAAACGCGGCTCCGTGATCATTGACCTGGCTGGAGCGACAGGGGGTAATTGCGCATTGAGTAAAGCCGATAAAACCGTAGAGAGTAATGGTGTAATGATTTTGGCGCCAACAAATCTGCCGGCAACTGTTCCGGTTCACGCCAGCCAGCTCTATTCGCGCAACGCTACCGCTTTTCTGTCGCTGCTGATTAAGGACGGTGAGTTACACATTGATATGACCGACGATGTGGTTGGACCGTCGTGCGTCACGCATCAGCGTCAAGTTATGAACCAGCGCGTGGCGACTACACTGACAACGAGTATCGTCGGCTAGCTGGAAGATGGTGGCCCAGACTGAAGTCTGTGGCAAGGAGAGGATGTAGACATGTCTTCAGAAGGTTTGATTTCCGCTCTTTACGTTTTCGTGCTCGCGGCGTTTCTTGGTTACCAGGTGATATCACGCGTGCCGCCACTGCTGCACACGCCATTGATGTCAGCAACCAACGCCATCTCCGGCATTTCGCTCGTGGGATCGATCGTAACGGCGGGAGCGCACTACAACACGGTCAGTACTCTCCTGGGCTTCATTGCTGTCGTCTGCTCAACCACAAATGTGGTTGGTGGTTTTGTCATAACCGATCGCATGTTGAAGATGTTCAAACGGAAAGAATTACAGAAGAAAGATGGATAGAGAGTTTTGTGCTTTGTACTTGGAACTTTGTGGCTCTTGCTGGGGAAATCCTTTTGACTCAGACGCAACAGAAACCAACTACAAAGTTCCAAGTACAAAGTTCTAAGTACAAACCTTCAACGACAACTACCACCGTGCAAATCTACTTCATAGAATTCAGTTACCTCCTGGCCTCGATTCTTTTCATCCTTGGATTGAAGGGAATGAGCCATCCTGAGACGGCGAAGCGGGGTATGCACCTCGCCGAGTTTGGCATGCTGATGGCCATCATCGGCACGCTGATGCATCACGAAATCGTCAGCTATACCTGGATCCTTTCCGGACTGGCCGTCGGTTCAGTGGTTGGTCTGGCGATGGGTGTTTGGGTCCCGATGACTGCCATGCCCCAGCGCACCGCGCTATCGCATGCATTTGGCGCATTCGCCGCGGCGCTGGTAGGCATTTCTGAGTTCTACAGAAACGGCGGACACCTGGAAAAGATCACCATGAGCGCGCTGGGGTTTGAAGTAATGCTCGGAGCACTGACGACGACGGGTAGCTTGCTCGCATTTGCAAAACTCCAGGGAATGGTTCGCGGCACGCCCATGACCTACAAGGGCCAGAATGTTTTCAATATGGCGCTGCTGGCAACAACCATTGCGTTATTTATTTATTTGATTGTGGTGCCCGGCTCAATGCCACTCTTCTTTACAATGGTGGGACTCGCGTTTGTTTTTGGCCTTCTGCTCGTGATGCCGATAGGCTCAGCCGACATGCCAGTGGTCATGTCACTTTTGAATTCCTACGCCGGCCTCGCCTCTGCGGCCACGGGGTTCGTGTTATCAAATAAAGTGCTGATCATCGCAGGTACGCTCGACGGCTTCTCCGGTTTTATCCTTTCGGTCTTGATGTGCCGGGCAATGAACCGCTCGATGACCAACGTCTTGTTTGGCGCATTTGGCAGCGCCGCTACCGGACCCGCTGCTGGCGCAGATCATCAAGGTTCCATGCGCGAGGTAAATCTGGACGATCTTGCTGTCCAGTTGGCCTACGCCGGCAAGGTAGTTTTCGTCCCTGGCTATGGCCTGGCAACCGCGCAGGCGCAACATGCGGTGCGCGAGTTGGCCGATGTGCTGGAGAAGCGCGGCGTCACGGTCAAGTATGGTATTCATCCGGTCGCCGGACGCATGCCAGGACATATGAACGTGTTGCTGGCTGAAGCAAACGTGCCTTACTCCTCACTCTACGAGCTGGAGCAGATCAATTCAGAATTCCCTTCAACCGACGTTGCAGTTGTCATTGGCGCGAATGATGTGGTAAACCCCGATGCGCGCGACAATCCCAACAGTCCGATTGCCGGCATGCCCATCCTGGAAGTTGACCACGCCAAGTCAGTGGTCGTTCTGAAGCGCGGCCAGGGTAAAGGGTTTTCCGGGCTGGAAAATCCTTTGTTTTTTAAGCCGGTGACGGGCATGCTCTACGGCGACGCGAAAGACACGCTGAACAGACTGGTGCGGGCCGTGCACGAAGCGTGACCTTTTCGCCGCCGTCTGCGTAATAAACAACCCCACGAATGACATCTGCTTCAAATCGATTTCTTACTGGAGAAAGTATGCGAAGAATACTGTCTGCACTCTTACTGACGAGTCTGCTTGTCGTCACGTTTCCCGCGACTCATGCCCAGCGCAAGGGGAAGGTCGCTCCTGTTTCCCTGACCACACAAAGGGGCACAGACACGATAACTGCCGCTGCGCTTAAGGACTATCTGACTTTTATTGCTTCTGATGAGATGGAAGGGCGCGATACGCCCTCGCGTGGTCTTGATACGACGGCAAAGTTCATCGCCATGAATCTCTCGCGCTGGGGCTTCAAACCGGCCGGCGATAATGGCACATACCTGCAACGCATCGACTTGATCCGCAATCGAACTGACAGCTCACAGACTCGCGTCGAATTCAACGGAACGACGATGGTGGGTGGAGATGATTATATTCCCGTATCGGGCTCGGGCAACATCAGCGGTCAACTGATCTACGCCGGGAACGGCTGGTTTATCAAGGCAAATAATATTGATGCCTACAAGGATGTCGATGCTCAGGGCAAAATTGCTATTGTGTTCGGTAGTCCAAATGGGCTGCCGCGGGGACTCCGGCGCGCCGATCTCACGGGAAAATCGGGTGAAGACTGGATGAACGTGACTGACTACGCACGCAAGCAAGGCGTGGTTGGCATCATCTATGTTCCAGATTTTCAATATCTGGCCAACTGGAAACTTAACCGCCAGCGGATCATGGAGCGAGGCTCCACCGTCGTTGCGAAGTTTCAAACACAGACCTCGGCCCCGCTGCCTTCAATCGTCGTGTCTCCGCAATTTGCGAACCTCCTGTTGCAAGGAGAGAAGCAGAATGCCACTGCGCTCTCTGATGCTTCTTACGGAACTGGCCTGCCTCCGGCATTCGCTCTGAATCCGTCAAAGAAGTTCAACATGATCCTGACAGCACGGACAGAAACGATTCCTACTCAGAATGTCGTAGCAGTTTGGGAAGGTAGTGACCCGGTCTTGAAGGACGAATACGTCGCCATGGGGGCCCACTACGACCACATAGGAATCGGTATTCCCGTCAATGGCGATTCGATTTACAACGGTGCTGATGATGATGGCTCGGGCACAACCGCACTGCTCGATATGGCAGAAGCCCTGGCCCATGCACCTTCAAGGCCGAAACGCTCGGTCCTGTTTGTATGGCATTGCGGAGAAGAGAAAGGTCTTTGGGGCTCACGCTACTTTACCGAGAACCCCACCGTTCCGCTCGATCATATCGTTACTCAACTAAACATCGATATGATTGGCCGCAGCAAAAAGGACGGCGATACAAACCCGAGGAACAAAGAACTCACCGGACCCAACGAAGTCTATGTCATCGGATCGACAATGATGAGCACTGAGCTTGGGGAGTTGGTTGACATGGTTAACAAATCGTTTTTGAACATCACTTTCGATCGTCGCTACGACGATCCGGCCGACCCCAATCGTTTCTTTTTCCGCAGCGATCACTTTAACTACGCCCGCAAAGGCATTCCCATCATCTTCTTCTTCGACGGAGTCCACGAGGATTATCACCAACCCGGCGACTCACCGGACAAGATCGATTATCAGAAGATGGAGAAGATAACGCGTACCGTCTATATGACTCTGTGGGAAGTTGCCAACCGCGCGGTGAGACCGAAAGTTGATAAGCCATTGCCGGCTCAGCTGACCGGTAGTTAGTGGTTACGTAGCAGCGGCCTCGCTCTCATTCACACCCTGCTTTAGCTGGGTGGTGGGAAGTCTTTGGTAGCCTTCTGGGAACCGTTTGAACGGTAATAATATAGTTGCCGCAGCAGAGGGGTGGGGGCGTCTGCCAGACTCCGGTCTAGTCGTCATCGTTTAGGACGTGATCTTCCAGGTCAACCGCTCGCTCTGCCCGGATCGGAGGCGAATTGCCCTGGTTCGCCATCCCGACTTCGCCAAGAAAGTCCGGTCAATCGTGGTGGAGTTCGGCAGCACCACGGAGCAGTCGACGCTTGACCGCTATATTCGAGGCGAAAACGTATCAAGAGCCCAGCTGGAGCAGGTCTGGAAGACTACAACCCAAGCCCCCAACGGCGTCTGGGACTCACCCATTTACGCGGACTTTTTCGCAGCGGTCCGCGACGTCAATTCAAGGCTGCCTGCCGATGCGCGAATTCGCGTCTTCGCCGGTGACCCCGGACCGGGAGACAACGGTAGCCGTGAGACCGCAGCCGTCTCCGTTCTGAAGGAGCAGGTGCTTCAGAAGCACGGTAAGGCCTTGGTTATTTATGGCGCCGCGCACTTCTATCGGACTATGCCGGAGGGTTACCTGTCTAGC
>WNFY01006065.1_pt1 | contig 10832 bp, 11 predicted proteins | sample 5400091 | NCBI WGS metagenome assembly WNFY01 (sample SAMN13153364, study PRJNA577476) | soil metagenome | isolation source: 60 cm soil or saprolite under grassland replicate 1 | place: USA:California | collected 2016-06-15
AAGCCGGTCAGCTAACTCATGAGTCGTTGCTGCCAATTGATCTGCCGGTACCACGCGATTATATAAGCCTAACCTTGCCGCCTCGGCTGCCGAAATAAATTCTCCCGTGTAGAGCAGTTCCGTAGCTTTTGTCAGCCCTACAACCCTTGGAAGCAAATACGCCGCGCCCATGTCTGCCCCTGAGAGTCCGACCTTTACAAACAGGAAGGCGATCCTGGCGTCTTCGCTTGCGAGTCGCATGTCCGATGCCAGCGCAATACACGCGCCCGCGCCCGCCGTGGTCCCATTCAAACTGGCGATAACGGGCTTCGGAAGCAAACGTATCTTTCGCACCAATTCACAAGTCATGCGGGTGAATTTAAGCAGTCCTTCCATGTTCTCATGGAACAGCTGCCCAATGATGTCGTGGACATCACCTCCGGAGCAGAATGCGCGACCGGAGCCAGTGATGACTACGACGCGAACATCTCTTGCATCGCGCAAGGTCGCAAATGTGTCTGTCAGTTCTTGGTAGACATCGAAGGTCAGGGCATTAAGCCGCTCGGGACGATTCAGAGTAATCGTCGCGATACCAGTGTCCGTTTGTTCGTAAAGAAAGCTTTTCGGTTTCTTCATTCTTTTTTATCGCGCCAGGTTTTCTAGTCGGCACGTTCGTCGACGATCTTTACCGGTGCGGTAAAGATCCCGAATTCAGGACGTCGGCCAGTTCTTCACCACCAGAAGAAGTGCGAATCTCTCATACACATCCCGTCCCCCGGCGTATCAGGAACTCAGAATGGCTGTTCCCTCAATCTCAACTTGGGCCGCGTCTTCCAATAAGCCCTTCACTTCCACCAGCACCATCGCTGGGAAATGCTTTCCCATGTGCGCCCGGTAGCGCTCGCCGACCTCTCGCGTGCGTTGGCGGTATTCTTTCTTACTCGTCACATATATCACCAGCCGGACGATGTCTGCTGGTTGTCCACCAGCTTCCACGACGACCGCGACTACATTTTCCAGCGCACGATCAAACTGTGCGACAAAGTCGTCGCTGACAATCTCTTGTTTTTCATTACGGGCAATTTGGCCGGCGATGAACAACAGTCTGCCGCCGGCATCGGCCAGCACTCCATTGGAGTAGCCGCGCGGTGCGCCAAGAGATTCTGGATTGATGAACTTGAGAGCCACGGTGCACAACACTCGAGAATTTGCACAGCAAGGTATTAGATTCCGGTTTGCGGGGCAAGGAATAAGTTTGGTCGGCTCGTTCACTTTAAATAAAGGGCCTCTCTTTGGAGTGCAGTGCCTTGAGGAGCAAAAGCGAAAGCCGCCGATGAAGGCGACTTCTGGAGGTGGCTTAAGATTTCCTGTGCCGGTTAAAGAATCTTGTCGAGGAGTGAAGCCAATTGTCCGGCGAGGTTGCCATTCGGATCGAGTCCCTCAATCGGTGCGCCGACCATGTTCCCCTGTTTGTCGACAATGATAGTCGATGGCAACTGGTCGACACCAAATTTCTTGGAAACGACACCATCGGGGTCGCGAAGCACGGTAACTTTCAGGCCATACTTCTGTGCGAAAGCGCGCAGTTGTCCGTCACTGGCGAAATTCTTCGATTTTGGGTCTTCTGATTCTGTGCTGACCCAATACACAACTACTCCTCGGTCGCTGTATTCGTCGGCGAGTTTCCTAACGCCTTGTAATTGGGTCTTGGATAATGGTAGCCACGAAGCGCCAAACGCCAAAACGACCACTTCGCCGCGCAGGCTGTTCGAGGTGACAGTTTGTCCGTCAACGGAGCGGAGGGAGAACTCCACCGGACCCGCGCCTCGGTTCTGTCCCGCTGCCAGTGAACCGAGCAAAAAGAGTACTAACCCAGCCGAGAATCCTTTGCGATTGCTCAGAAACATCTGTTCTCCCTTCTCCGCACCTATTAAAGTCCGGCAGCACGTTAGATGACCTGCAGCTAGTTTTAGTTGGTCTAATCAGGAACGCCGCCTCCCAGCTTGTGCAAGATTAACGATGAAACTCCGGCGGCTGCATGTTGAAAACTTCCTGGTACAAAGCGCGGTAATCATCCCATGTATCCATATCCCGTGCAACGAATGGTGAATCCACCGAGACGCGTTTGACTTCCTCCCGGTGAACTTCAAACAGTGCTTTTAGGCCACGCATGGGATCCAGACTCAGAATTTCTTTGCGCAAGCTCAGATCGACTAGTACAGGATGGCCGCCGCGACCTCCAAAGGTGGGTATCACTAGTCGGGCGCCGTTTCTCCATTCGGACTGCAGCGTCTCAACAACGTCGGCCCGAATCGCCGGATGATCTACTAAAGCAACAATGGTAGCCCTGATCTCTTCGGGAAGTTGAGAGACCCCACAAGCAATTGAAGTATTCATCTCACTGGTGGGGTCGGGATTCGAGGCAAACATAACAGACGCTCCCTTGAGCCGTTCCCGGAGCTCCTGCGCCCGATGGCCTACCACTACGATGATGGTCTCTATTCCTCCTTCGCGCAGGTAATCGATGCATGCTTCGACGACGGTTTTGCTGCCGAAGGGAAGCAGCGGCTTGAAAGCGCGCATGCGTTCCGAGCGCCCGGCGGCGAGCAGGATGGCGGCAACCTCTTTCATCTTGTCGACGCCCGAAACGTTAACGTCCAGTGATCAGAACTTAACGGTTCGAGGTAAAATCCTGGTTCCGGCCACGTAGGGCCACCTAAGTCTAGCGCGGGCGTTTGAACGCCGGCCAAACTCATCCTGTAATAACTATCGCAGCGCTTCGAGCGCCTTGAGCGTGTATTGACGAGCCATCTGTTTTCGCCAGTTCATGACGAAGTCAGTGTTGTCCAAGGGACGGGCTTTGACGTAGGCGGCTTCAGCAGCAGCATGCATATGATCTTCGTCGAGAGGTTGTCCGATCAATGCGTCGCGTGCCTCTTTCACTTCCAATGGCGCAGGCGCGATCCCGCCGAGGATGATCTTTGCGTCATCGACGTCGCCGGCCTGATTCAAATGGACGGAGGCAGCAACCCCCAGAACCGGAAAGTCGAAAGCACCACGGCGGCGTAGTTTCCGATAGGAGGCGCGCCAGCCATTCAGTGGAGGCAGGTGAATATCGACCAGGAGCTCATCGGGTCGTTTATGCAGGTAGTCGATGCCGTCGTCGTTATACAGACCAGCAGAGTGAATGACTCGCTCGCCAAGTGTTGAGACGAATCTGAGCTTAGCGCCGATGGCAACCATCACCGGCACGAGATCGGACGATTGGACTGCCCAGCATTTCGCGCTGCCGGGCGCGACCCAACACACGTCACCGTCTTTCTTCAAACAGAAGTTGATCCCTTTCCGCCATTCATAATTCTGATCGTAGTAGTTGCAGCGCGTGTCGAGCAGGAGATTGCCGCCAATTGTTCCCATGTTTCTGAGTATCGGAGTTGAGATCGTACGCGCCGCGTAGGCTATTACGGGATAGTCGCGATTGATAATTGGGTGTTCACAGATGTCAGTGAGAGTGACAGACGCGCCAATACGCACTCCCGACTTACCGTCGCCGGTGATCTGGTTGAGTTCAGGCACGCGCATTACCGAGATCACAGTCCTGGGCATTTGCTGCCGACGTTTCATGTTTGGATATAGATCTGTGCCGCCGGCAACAAACTGTCCCTCAGGCCCGGTACCAGCCATGATCCTTACCGCCTCCGCGATTTCTCGCGGAGCGCAGTAAGTGAATTTGGGAAGACGCATCATATGAATATCATCTTATAGGGGCGGGGCATAGAATCTTCATCGATCCCAGTCGCGAGATCGCGCTCGAAGTCCTCTTCCGAGATTTCTATGGTCACGTTTCCGCTGTCGTCTTCACCTACGAAAAATGACGCGTCTATCGGATGATTGTTGCTCATACCAACTGCTCAACTGATGTAACCATGACGAAAGTATCAGGATGGTTTCGATTCGATCTTTTCCAGGCGACTGTCGACGTAGCGCTGATCTGCCTGCAACTCCAGAATGTTCTTGTTGAGCACATCAATCTTACGCTCCACCCCACGTAAGCCATTTTCCAGATCGGTGCGGAGCGTGTTAGACCCAGCTTCCACTTTGTCGCTTAGCGCTTCAAACTTGGCGTCCATTGAGTCAAATCTGGCGGCCATCGAGTCAAGCCTATTGTCCGCGGAATCAAACCTCGCGTTTATTGACTCAAGCTGGCGGCGAAACTCGTCAAAACCTGCGAGCATGACCGTGTTTGTTTCAGCGATCGCAGCCAAAGCCTGTTCCCAAATTGGCTTCGTGTCGTACTGCCGATCTTCGAGTTTTCCGATTCTAATCTCCACCGAGCCAAGGCCTCCTTCTACCCGTTCGAACCGTTCGTCAATTGTGTCGAAGCGTGCAAACACGCGGTCTTGAAATGATCTGGACTCATTAGTTTCTGCCGTTCTATCTTCCTTCATCTTTGCCTTTCCTTCCTTTCAAGTAGGTGAGGTAATCGAAAGCCAGGCGGCTTTCATCCTGTGGTACGACAAACATCCCCGCCGAGTTCAAAGCGCTCACGAATGCACGGCAACGCTCGGCATTTCTCTTCCGTCGCCGCCTTCGCGAGGTGTTAACACGCGCAGCGGCTCCGGCCATTCAACTGAAGGAATCGAATCGGGCCCGAAGCGAGGATCACGGCCGCGTGATTTGTATTTCAACGCCTGCAAAACCTTCTCCGGAGTTATCGGCACTTCGTCGATGCGCACCCCCACCGCATCGTAAACCGCATTCGCCACGGCTGGAGGTATAGGCAAGAGCGGTCCCTGTCCGACTTCCTTGGCGCCGTACGGTCCGTTTGGATCCGGATCTTCGATTAGATATGTCTTGACGTCGCACATCTCCATCGTCGTAGGACTCTTGTATTCCAGCATCGACGGAAACTTGTGCACGACGTTGCGATTGCCGCGATAGGCCATCTCTTCCATTAGTATTTCACCCAGACCCATGTAGACGCTGCCTTCAACCTGGCCCATCACCAGCATCGGATTGATTGAACGACCAATGTCATGCGCAATCCAAACGCGCTCGACGACCACAATGCCCGTATCAGGATCGACGTCAACTTCCGCGACAGCCGCCGAGTAGCTGTAGGCGGGTGATGGTCCGACACCCGCGCCTTTGTATCTTCCCGGCGATCGCGGCGGCGAGTAGGAGCCGACCGTGCCAATCGTGCCAAACTTTGATTCCGCCAAAACGACTGCTTCGGCAAACGAAACTCCAGTCTCGGGGTTTTCCACATCAAACACTCGACGTTCGGCCAATGAAATGTTTTCTATCGGCACTCCTAACTTTTCGGCTACAGCCATTACCAACAACTCACGCGCACGCTCGGCGGCCTGAATCGCAGCGTTGCCGGTCATGAGTGTCACACGGCTCGAGTAACTGCCGAGGTCGACCGGGGTCAAGTCAGTGTCGGCAGTAATAATGCGAATGTCGAAAGGATCGATCCCCAGAACTTCGGCGACAATGTAGGCCAGAATCGAATCTGAGCCCTGTCCAATATCCACCGAGCCGCACATCACGCAAACACCGCCCTGGCGATCGAGCCGGAGTTGCACGCCCGACTGCGGCATGTTGTTCCAGTAGATTGGCAGACCGGCGCCGCAGATGTACGAACTGCAGGCGATGCCGATGCCTTTACCGAACGGCAGCTTGCGATTCTTGCTGTCCCAACCCGAAAACCTGTTTTTCCAATCTGAACCGGCAACAACCTTGTCGATACACTCGCCCAGACCCATGCTGCCCATGCGTAGATAGTTCGCGGTGATTGAATTGGCCTCCACAAGATTTTCCCGGCGCATCGACGCCGGATCGAGCTTCAGTTGCTCGGCAATTTTGTCGAGATGTACTTCCAGCGCATAGCGTGGCTGCGGTGTTCCGTGCCCGCGTTTGGGTCCGCACGGGGGTTTGTTAGTAAAAGCGCGCAGGCCCTGGAACTTGTAACGCGGCACTTCATACGTGACAGTCTGCAGCGCGCCCGTATAAAACGTGCTGGCGACGCCATAGCTGCCGTAAGCGCCGCCGTCGAGAAATGATTGGAAGTGCATTCCTGTGATTGCGCCGTCTTTTTTGACTCCGGTTTTTACCTTCATCAAGACTGGATGGCGGCCGCGATGACAATAGAAAACTTCCTCGCGCGTAAGCGTGACTTTCACAGGCCGGCCCGTGATCATTGAGAGCTTGCAAACTACAACTTCGTGATTGAAAGGGTCGCTCTTGCCGCCAAATCCGCCGCCGTTGGGAGTGGCGATGACACGAATATGGCTGGCCGGCAACTCCAAAACCTTCACGAGTGCCCGGTGAACATAGTGAGGCGTTTGGGTCGAACTCCAAAGAGTGAGTTTTTTGTCGGCGTCGAAGTGTCCGACGGCCGCATGTTGTTCCATCGGAAGGTGAGTGTTGCCCTCGTAGAAAAACGTATCTTCGCGGACCAGATCCGCTTCCGCAAAGCCCTCCTCTACATTACCGAATTCCAGCGAGACTTTCTTATGTATGTTTGCATCGTCGCCGTATTCATGAATGCGGGGCTCGGCTATCATCACTGCTTCTTCAATCGAAGAGATAGTGTTTAGCGGTTCGTACTCCACCTCGATCAGATTCATCGCGTCAAATGCGACATCTTCATCAACCGCTGCCACCGCGGCAACAGGATCACCAATGAAACGCACCTTATTGATGCAAAGGGCATGTTCATCCTGACTCACCGGGAGTATTCCGTACGATATTGGCAAATCCTTACCCGTGAGAATCGCAAACACACCCGGCAGCGCCAAGGCTTTGCTTCGGTCGATATTCTTGATGAACGCGTGGGGATGATGACTACGAAGAATCTTGCAGAAGAGCATCCGAGGTAACATGATGTCGTCGGCAAACTTCGTCTGGCCGATGCACTTCGCCCGCGCATCGACCTTGCGAAAGGGCTTGCCGACGACGTTTAATCGGTCCGCGCTTTTTTGGTCGTTAGGCATTCAATTTTCTCAGACACCACTCAGGTTAATCAATCTTTCGGGCCGGAAGGGCGTTTAACCCCCGCCAGCTCTCGCCAAGGTCAGCGGGCAAGCCACCCTTCCCGATCTGAGAGATTGCCCTCGCTGAGGGGTTAGTTCCAGTGTCTTCAACTTAGACCGTAGATCGATTCTCTCGGCAGTTCCATTTCTTCACCACGCATTCTCGCCGCCGCCAATTCGACCGCTTCATAAATCTTGATGTACCCAGTGCAGCGGCAGAGATTTCCCGATAGCGCTTCCTGAATCTCACCTCGCGTCGGATTTTGATTCTTGTTCAGGAGTTCCTCCGCGACAAGCAGAAACCCGGGTGAGCAGTAACCACACTGCGCCGCGCCCAGGTCAGCAAATGTCTCCTGCAGAGGATGAAGCTCAGTTCCGCGTGCCATGCCTTCGATTGTCTTTACTTCGCGCCCTTCGACATCCAGACCGAGCATCAGGCAGGAGAGAATGGCCCTGCCGTCAACCAACACGGCGCAAGTGCCACACTCACCGAGCTCACAACCGTGTTTAGTTCCTGTGAGTGCGAGATCTTCTCGCAGCACCTCCAGGAGAGTCTTGTGTGGCGCGAAAGCGAGCTCGGTTGCTTCGCCATTTAGGTTGAAACTTACATGTGTCTTTTGCTTTTGAACTTCTGACATGCTTCTTGGAAGATTCCGCGAGGAAGAACCGCCAGCGAGAGCTAAGGCTTCTTGGCGTCTTTCTTCTTCGTGCTGTTCAAAATCGTATTATCAATCAGCCGCGTTTTGCCAATGTAAGCTGCTGCCGCGATCAGGATTGGTCGTTCGTCCAACTTATCGAGTTTTTCCAGTGTTTCGCCGTCCGCAACGATGACGTAGTCAAGTCGTGCACGTGGTTCGGCTTCAATTGTCGAACGCACAACATCCGCGAGTTTTCCCGAGTTCCGCTCGCCTTCCTTGTAAGCGGTCTTTGCCTGCACCAAGGCCCGATGAATCACCCCTGCCGCGGCTTGCTCATCGGCACTGAGATAGAGATTGCGCGATGAGATTGCCAGTCCGGAGTCTTCGCGCACCGTGGGCAGCACTACAATCTCGGTATCGAAAGCCAAATCTTTAACGAGTCGCCTGATCACCAAAGCTTGTTGCGCATCTTTCTGGCCGAAGAATGCAAAGTCGGGCCGGGTGGTGTTGAGCAAAACGGTCACCACCGTGGCCACACCGCGGAAATGCCCCGGACGCGAACTGCCTTCCAGGTGTTCCGACAATCCTTCTACCGTTACGTAGGTAGAGAATCCCTTCGGATAAATCTCCTCGACGGTAGGGGCGAAAATATAGTCAACGTTGTAATCGGTAAGCAGAGCGGTGTCCTTGGTCAAGTCTCTTGGATACCGTTCATAATCTTCACCGGGTCCGAACTGGGCCGGATTCACGAATACGGAAACTACGACGACGTCGCACATTCGGCGGGCTTCACGCACCAAACTAAGATGTCCTTCATGAAGTGCGCCCATAGTGGGCACGAGGCCGATGGTCTTATCCTGCTCGCGGCGGATTTTGCGCGCGACGGAACTCATGCGATGACGACGGTTGATTATCTCCATAGTTTTGGGAAGGGATTCAGGAGTTCTCGGCCTTCGAGCTCTTCGCAGGAATTGCGATATTGAGTTCTTCCGCCGCCTCGGCGGGAAGTGAATACGACTCTGCATTTGAGGGGTAAGTGCCATTTCTTACATCGTCGGCATATCTGGTTACAGCGTCCGTAATCGTTTCCCTCAGATTTGCGTAAGGACGAACGAAACGCGCTTGTTTGCCAAATGAAAGTCCGAGCATGTCGTGCAAGACCAGCACCTGAATGTCGCAGTGAACTCCAGCACCGATTCCAATAGTGGGCACACTCACACTTTCTGTGATCATCTGTGCGATTTCACGAGGCACGACCTCGAGCACAATGGCGAACGCACCCGCGTCTTCTAACGCCTTCGCGTCGTCCAATAACGTTCGTGCTGCCTCGGCGCTCTTGCCTTGTACGCGATAGGCACCAAGCTTGTTAATTGATTGCGGCGTCAATCCAATATGGCCCATCACCGCGATTTCTTCGTCTACCAGTCGCTTTATGAGCTGCAACCGTTTGCGTCCGCCTTCGAGCTTGATGGCCTCAGCGCCGCCTTCCTTCACCAGGCGCAGCGCATTTCTGACAGCGTCATCCTCGCCTGTATGGAACGAACCATATGGCATATCGGCCACGAGCAGCGCTCGCTGCACAGCCCGGCGCACAGCCTTCAAGTGGATAAGAATCTCATCGAGCGTTACTGGCACCGTATTGCCGTAACCTAACACCACGTTGCCCAGGCTATCGCCCACCAGAATGATGTCGATCCCGGCCTCGTCGACAATGCGTGCCGTCGGATAATCATAAGCTGTCAGACATACCAGGCGCTCGCCGCGCTGCTTGCTGGAACGCAACGACGGCGCACTAACTTTCTCAGGACGTTCAGGCTTTAGATACGGCATACGTTAGCCCTCCTTACACGACCGTCTGTGGCCATTGGTATTGCCATTTAAGAGGAAAGTGCTGAAATGTCTAAGGAGTGGTAACAAGTGAGACCATTATAACGGCAAAACGCGGAAAAGAAGAAAGCAGAGAAGGCGAGCGCCAGGTGGGGCTCGCTTGAAGCTGTTGGACTCGATTTCAATTCACCGAAACGGGTCTTATTCACCTCATCGATTTAACCGAGTGTTTATTAGGCCCTCGTCAGCCTGAAACATTGCGATCCAGGACCGCAGCGTCAGATGGTCTCCAGAGTTGGACCTGAGACGTGTCTTCCGTGTGTTCAAGCAAATCGCTGATCGTGCGACCCAGTATGGGATGGACAAGAGTTGGCGTCAGCTCGTTCAGCGGAACCAACACAAAGCGACGTTGATGAAATCGCGGGTGGGGAAGCACCAGCAATTCCGTGTTACGTTGCTCATCCCCGCAGAGGAGCAGATCAAGATCGACCGTGCGTGGTCCCATGACCAAGTCACGCGTGCGTCCCAATGCATATTCGATTCGCAGCAGACGCGCCATCGTCTGTTCGGGAGAGAAAATCGTTGCACCACTCAACTCGGCAACCATGTTTAGGAAGGCAGGCTGATTGGTATTACCGACTGCTTGAGTTTCGTAAATATTCGAAAGTCGTTTGACCCCCAAACCTGCTGCGAGCATTCCTCTCACGGCCAGCAAAAGATAGCCCGCACGATCTCCGAGATTAGAGCCGAGGCTGATATAGGTATCTGCTTGGGACATATTGCTGATTGTGCAGTATAGAGGCGAGAAGAGCCCGAGCGAAACAGCTAAAGCAGAGAATTCCTTTTTGAGGCTCTATTTCAGTTCGCCCGCGTCGTGCCTCGCACTACAGAATCGCGAGCGGTATATGATAAGCCGCGGTAGCGACCGGGTTTGCTGATTCGAAAGAGGCTCGTCGTGGTGGCGACCTGTAATGGCATTTGGCCATCATTGTTCAACGATTCTTGTAGAGAATCATGATCACCAGTATAGAATGACGATAGACACTGAACTGCATGAGCACCGATCTGACTGAGTTCTGATCACTAAACGTACGGCGACAACACTTGTGTCACAACTTTTTACGTTAGTCTGGCTGAAGTGGAAGCTGCTAAGAAATTCGCTGCGTTCCTCTAAGGCAGTAGTAAACCGGGTAGCATCGGTCCTGGGAATGTTGGCAGCATTAGCGTTGGCGCTGATGCTAGCCCTCGGTTTGGGGTTTGCAGCGTATGCGTTAAGCGGACCCAACGCGATTGCGATGTTCAGACGAACTTCCGGAGGAAAAGCTTCAGCCGCAGCATCGGCCGAGTTTAT
>WNFY01018037.1_pt1 | contig 10831 bp, 14 predicted proteins | sample 5400091 | NCBI WGS metagenome assembly WNFY01 (sample SAMN13153364, study PRJNA577476) | soil metagenome | isolation source: 60 cm soil or saprolite under grassland replicate 1 | place: USA:California | collected 2016-06-15
ATGATGAATTTGATACAGAAGAAAAAATGCAGGCAAGGATCAGGAAAGATATTCTTGGAATTTTAATTCCGCGTATAAAGAACAAGTATAAAAGATATGCCCACTTCTTTAATGGTAAAATCAAATATCACATTAATCCCACGGGCAAGTTTGTGATCGGAGGGCCACATGGAGATACAGGATTAACAGGAAGAAAAATAATTGTAGATACTTATGGTGGCAAGGGCGCACATGGAGGGGGAGCTTTTAGTGGAAAAGATCCTAGCAAGGTAGACAGAAGTGCGGCATACGCTACAAGACATATTGCAAAGAACCTTGTTGCAGCCGGCGTTTGTGATGAAGTGTTGGTGCAGGTTTCTTATGCCATTGGAGTTGCAGAGCCTACAAGTATTAATGTAAATACGTTTGGTACGGCAAAGATTAAATTAACTGATGAGAAGATTGCCGAAAAAGTAAAAACAATCTTCGACATGCGGCCTTATTTTATTGAGCAACGCTTGAAATTGCGCAATCCAATCTACAGTGAGACAGCGGCATATGGCCATATGGGTCGCAAGCCTGAGATTATTGAAAAAACGTTTATATCACCGGAGGGGAAACAGGTAAAAAGGAAAGTAGAATTATTTACCTGGGAAAAGCTGGATTACGTTGATAAGGTAAAGAAAGCGTTGGCATTGAAATAGGGTTATTTATTTTTTAGTAAGTATGCCACGGATTCACGTGGCATAGTTATTTAAGAACTAAACCTATTTTTGAAAGGTGAAAAATTTTCGTCAGCAACATCGTCCTAAAAAGAGTTCGCTGATCATCGGCAGAACTGCGGTGAAAGAAGCTATTGAATCAGGTAAGCCGCTTGATCGAATTTATCTTCAAAATAACACGCATGGAAAACTGGTTGAAGAGATAAAATTACTGGCTCATCAGTATAATATTCCTGTGAACAAAGTTCCGATTGAAAAACTGAATGGATTTAACGTCATTAATCATGAAGGTTGTGTTGCTGTCATCGCAAAAGTTCAGTATTATGATCTTCAACAGGTAGTTTCTTTTGTTATTGAAAAAGGCGAAGCTCCTTTGTTTTTATTGCTCGATAGCATAACTGATATCAGAAATATTGGAGGTATTGCAAGAACGGCTTATTGTTGTGGCGTGCATGCTCTGATTATTCCTGATAAGGGGGTAGGCTCTTTAAATGAAGACGCTGTCCTGACCTCCGCAGGGGCATTGGAAAAAATTCCTGTCTGCAGAGTGACTAGTTTAATGAAAGCAGTAGATGAGCTGCATTTGAATGGAATAAAAGTTTTTGCCAGTGAAATGACCGCAAAAAAAGATCTCTTTGATTGTTCTTTTAAAGAACCCTGTGCGATTGTAATGGGGAATGAAGAAAAAGGAATTTATCCCTCTTTAATGAAGATTTGTGATGATAAATTCAAAATACCCATGACAGGAGATTTTGAATCATTGAATGTGGGAGTGGCGACAGGAATGATATTATATGAAGTAATGAAACAGCGGCTGGTTTGAACAAACGATTATCGAGATATTCTTATACAGTAACAAGCCTCAGCTCATCCAATTCTTCTGTTATAAAATCTATTTCTTTTTTGGTAAGTGTTATTTCTATTGACCTTGCATTCTCTACTGCTTGTTGGGCATTCCTTGCGCCTACAAGGGCGACGGTAATGCCCCGTTGTTCAATCGTCCAGCGGATAACTAATTGTGACAGCTTCGCATTCTTTTCTTTGGCAAGAGGTTTTAATTTTTCAAGAAAAGCGTTAGTTCTTTCTATATTCTCGTCTTTAAAAAAATATAATGAAGCACGATGATCACCGTCAGTAAATTTATATCCCGGATTCATTTTACCGGTAAGCAAACCTCTTTCCAGCGGACTGTACGCAAGAATTGATAAATGATTTTCCATGCAATAGGGCACGACATCTTCTTCTATATTACGCTTCACCATACTATACGGAACCTGGTTGGAAACGAGCTTTACATATTTTTGTGCTTCCTGCAATTGCTCTGCATTATAATTACAAACGCCTGCATAGCGGACTTTGCCTTCTTTTATTAACTGTGCTATTGTATTCATAGTTTCTTCAATGGGAGTGGTAGTATCGGGCCAGTGGATCTGGTAGAGATCAATATATTCAGTCCCAAGCCTGCGAAGACTGTCTTCACATTCGTTAATGATACTTTCTCTACCAGCATATTTATGCATATCAATATTCTTTCCCTGGTTGTCTTTGCTGGCAAAATGAAAATTTCCCTTTGAGGTATCCCAGCGCAAACCATATTTAGTTAATATCTGCACTTGATTCCTAGGAATATTTTTTATCGCTTCACCAACAATTTCTTCACTTGTACCCCGTCCATAGGCGGGAGCTGTGTCGATTGATGTTACGCCGCAATCATAAGCGGCTTTAATAGCTTCTATTGCATCTGTACGGTTTGTGCCACCCCACATCCAGCCACCCGTAGCCCACGTACCAAAACAAATTGCTGAAACTTCAAGATCGGAGGTTCCTAATTTTCTATATTCCATAAATTAAATATTCAAACTTTAATATGTACTATCAATTCCAGAAAAACAAGAAATAATTTTGCCAAAGCTTGTACAAAAAATTAATTAAACTATTAAATTAATTGGGAAAAAGAAGAGGTCTCTTTTTTTAAATTGCCTCATTTACATTTGTTAACTTTCAGCTATGAATCGTCGCAATGCTTTAAAGACTCTGGCGATTGCTTCCGGAGGACTTATTACTCTTCCTTTTTGGATGGGATGCGGTACTGATGATAAACCTGCGACTCATTTAACTTCTTTTTCTTTTAGAGAGCAGAAATTAATCGCTGCAGTTACTGATACAATTATTCCTGCTGCTAGTTCTGTTGGTGCCTTGTCAATGGAAGTTGATAAGTTTTTACAAAAATTAATAGACGACTGTTATACAAAAGAGGTGCAGGATAATGTAAAGACACAATTAAGAGAATTAGAGATATCTGCGAAAAGTTCACACAAAAAATCTTTTGCTGATTCCAGCCAAAGTCAGCGCCAACAATTATTGCTGAGTTTCTCTTCATCTGCCGATAAACAGAAAAAAGATTTTTTCGACCTTATGAAATCAGAAACGATCAGGGGATTTACTACTTCAAAAGAAGTGATGCAGAAATATCTTAACTATAAAATCGCACCCGGACATTATTTCGGTTGTGTAAATGCCTGACCATGCCAGATGATTCGGTAAAAAAAAGAACTTACGATGCGATCGTTATTGGCTCCGGCGCCAGCGGGGGATGGGCCGCAAAGGAACTTTGTGACAAAGGATTAAAAACATTAATACTGGAAAGAGGACGTGATGTTAAGCACATAAAAGACTATCCGACTGCCTCCAAAGGCCCTTGGGAATTTGAGCACAGGGGAACAGTAGCATTAAAAAAACTACAGGATTACCAGGGCGCAAGATTTTTACGTGAAGAAACTTTGCATTGGGCTGTGAAAGATGATGAGCAGCCTTTTATCCAGGAAAAACCATTCCGTTGGGTGCGGGGGTATCATGCAGGCGGCAAATCTTTGCTTTGGGCAAGACAAACACAGCGGTGGAGCGATCTTGATTTTGAAGGACCGGTACGTGATGGATTTGCTGTTGACTGGCCAATACGTTATAAAGACTTAGAGCCCTGGTATAGCTATATTGAAAAATTTGCTGGCATCGCGGGTAACAAAGATGGATTGCCTGAACTGCCTGATAGTGAAGTAATGCCCGGGTTTGAAGTGAGTTGTATTGAACATTATTTCAAAGAGAGTTTACAAAAAAATTTTCCGGGCAGGCATTTGATACAGGCGCGGTGTGCCCACATTACCGACCCGCAACCTATACATATTGAGCAGGGAAGAAACAAATGCCAGAATCAGACCATGTGTAACCGGGGCTGCGTGTATGGTGGTTACTTCAGTAGTAATGCATCTACTTTGCCATGGGCAATGAAAACAAATAATCTCACGATGAGACCCTTCTCCGTAGTTCATTCAATTATTTACGATGAAAAGAAAGAAAGAGCTACAGGCGTAAGAATCATTGATGCCGGGTCAAAAGAAATGATCGAGTTTTATGCTGCTGTAATTTTTGTGAATGCATCAACGATTAACAGCAATGCTATTTTACTGACCTCTACATCATCAAGATTTCCTAATGGTTTAGGTAATGATAATGATTTGCTGGGCAAATATCTTTCCTGGCATAATTACCGCGGAAAAGCCAGTGCAGACTTTGAAGGATTTAAAGATAAAAAAACAGATGGTCGCAGTCCAAGCTATAGCTATATGCCGAGATTCAGAAATCTTTACAAGCAGGAAATGAATTTTCTTCGTGGATATGCTATTGGAATTGCCGGTAACAGGGGAACCGCGTTGAGTCCTGATCTTATTGGTGACGAGTTACGGGAACATTTATTAAAACCCCAATTGGGCAACTGGTCTGTCAGTAGCTGGATGATGGGTGAAACAGTGCCTTTGGAAAAAAATCATATCCGCTTGAGATGGGCGGTATACGCATGGGCAATGACCCAAAAACTTCATTACTCAATAAATGGAACCAGCTTCATCACTGTAAAAATGTTTTTGTTACTGACGGAGCCTGCATGACATCAACGGGCTCGCAAAATCCGACATTGACGTTTATGGCAATCACTGCAAGGGCCGCAAATCATGCAGTAGAAGAACTAAAGAAGGGAAATATTTGAATTCAAATAAAGAGGGGTAAACTGATATTAAAACAAAAAAATTATCGATGAAAAAAAAATTTGTATTTACAACATCAATAATTGCAATCGCCTTATTTGCTGAAACGGGTTTAGCACAAAAACCTTTGTATACGGCTCCATTGGGGGTGCAGACCTATACATTTCGCAGGAGCATTGGTATTGATCCTGCAAAAACACTGGATACAATTAAAATGATGGGATTTACGGAGGTAGAAGGGGGTGGTGCCAATCCGGAACAGTTTAAAAAATTATGCGATGAACGTGGCATCAGTATACCCTCTACGGGTGCCAGCTATGAAAAATTAGTCAAGGCACCTGACTCAGTTGTTTGGCAAGCAAAAGTTTTAGGGGCTAAATACGTAATGTGTGCCTGGATACCCCATGACGATGGTGTGCTGAGTTTTGAGAATGCAAAAAAAGCGGTGGAAGATTTTAATAAAGTGGGAAAGATTTTAAAAGAAAATGGCCTTACTCTTTGTTACCATGCTCATGGAGCTTACTTCTCCTGAGAACGATGTAACTCTTGGCACCGGTGAAATAGATATTCCTTCCATTCTGAAACAAGCAAAAAAGAACGGGATCAAACATTATTTTATTGAAGATGAAAGCAGTAATATAACCACCCAGGTGCCAGAAAGTATATCTTACCTTAAGAGCCTGAAGGAATAATTCATATCCGGAAATCCACTGCTCCTTTAACAGATAAAACATTTGCAATTTTATTTTGGATTGAACGTTCATTCCTCCGGGGACCATAGCAAAGAATAAAAGCTAAGCTCAGTAGAATTACGGAATATACAGGGAGTGATCCGATGAAAGCCTGGCCACCAGGGAATCCTGATAGTCATCGGGACTGCGCATCGTTCCCTAGAATTTATCTTCCCCTTTTATTACCTTTAGTTCTTATACTTAGTTTATGGTAAAGTTTGATACGAGCAGTACGTTCAAGCGGCTTCGCAACCGCTACCGGTTAGTCGTAATGAATGATGATACTTATGAGGAAGTGGTAACGTTTAAGCTGTCGAGACTGAGTGTTTATATATTTCTGAGTACCATTTTTGTTGTGTTGGTAGGCCTTACAGTCGCCCTGATCGTTTTTACACCTTTAAAATACTATATCCCGGGGTATGATGAGCTAAAAATAGGGCGGGAATACAGGCAACTTAAATACAGAACTGACTCACTTGAACAACAGATAGGCTACCAGGCACGTTATATAGACGGATTGAAGAAAGTTTTGAAAGGCGATATTACCGTTAATCTGGATACAACTAAGATCAGTTTGCCCAAAGACCAATATTCGAACGATTAATCAGGAGTGGCTTTATTATTGATCCCAATAACCCAACGAAAAACTTTAATAAAATCCTATGTTTAAAAACAAACTTACTACTATGAGTAATGAAAAAACCAACGGTGGCAGTGGAGCCACATTGATCAGCGCCGGAACCACAGTGAAAGGTGACATCAGCAGCAACAGCGACCTGCGAATTGATGGAACTATTATCGGAAACGTAAGCAGTTCTTCAAAAATCATAATCGGCGACAGCGGTAAAGTGGAAGGAGATATTTCCAGTAACCAGGCTGATATTGTGGGGGAAGTTTCCGGCAATATCAAAACAAAGGATCTTCTGCAGTTACGTGGAGAATGCGTTATCAATGGAAATGTTTATGCCGGTAAATTGCAGGTAGAACCTACCGCTACGTTTAATGGTCAATGTCATATGGGCAATATTGAAAAAGCCGCTGTGAACGTAGTCGAGATAGCGAAAAACGGTAATGGAATCAAGGCAACCGCCCAATAAGAATAATTACAGTGATCTTCTTCGCTATGCCAGCATGGGCACACAAATATTTGTGGCGCTTGGGCTGGCTGTTTTCATTGGATTAAAAGTTGATAAGTGGTTAAAAATTTCTGCACCTTTGCTGGTATTGGTATTACCTGTAATTGTGCTGGCTGGCATTATTTATAAAATTGTAAAAGAAACATCGAAACAAAAGGATGGGGATGCGAAGAAATAACAGGGGCCCTTTATTTCCTATTATTATTTTTTTTGTCCTGCTGAATGCTTTATTTATTGCTGACAAAAATTTTTTAGAGCGCCACGGCTTTGATCAATCCATATTGATCATTGGAAACATAATCCTTTTTGGGGCTACACTTCTTTCATTTGTATTAGCGACGCGGGGCCTGAAGTCAGTGAATGCAAGAGCATTTGTGCGCAGTGTGTATGTGAGTATTATGGTAAAGCTTTTTATCTGCGTTATTGCCGCACTCATTTATATTTTCATATTCAGGAAGAATTTGAATAAGCCTTCATTGTTTGCCTGTATGGGTTTATACCTTGTTTATACATTTATCGAAGTATCTGTTCTCACAAAGCTGTTGAAGGAAAAGAAAAATGCCTAAGAAAGAAGCGCCTATAAATCATTTACAAAAATTTCTTCCGCCTGATACTTACGATGCGGTTTTACAGTATCTGCAATTTTATAAAGTACACCTTACTGTAGCTGTTGAGCGAAAAAGCATTCTTGGTGACTATCGTCACCGCACTCATTTTACCAATCATCGCATCAGTGTAAATGGCAACCTGAATAAATTTTCTTTTTTGATCACATTATTACATGAACTGGCTCATTTGTTAACCTTTGAACAATTTGGAAATAAAGTTTTGTCGCATGGCAGGGAATGGAAGTTGATCTATGGAAAATTACTGGAACAATTTATACAGAACAAAATTTTTCCTGCAGACATAGAAAGAGAATTATTAAACTCTTTAAAAAACCCTGCTGCTACAAGTTGCGCTGAAGATGGATTGATAAGAGTGCTGAGAAAATATGATGACATAAAAAGCCATAACCGTTTGATAGAAGAAATCCCTGCAAATGGAATTTTTCGGTGTGATGATGGGAGAGTGTTTAAAAAAGGAGAAAAGATGAGAAAACGGTTTCAGTGTACAGAAATAAAGACCGGGAGGGTATATTTATTCAGCCCGGTATATGAAGTAGAAATTTTTTAACCACTACCCGGACAACCGAAAACAAACAAACCGATCCTAAGAAAAAACCATCCCGATAGCTATTAGGACCAATGTCCAGAAGGCCCTCCCGATGTCTATCGGGACAAATCCAATCCTTGTGAATCCAATAGGCGTCCACACCTAATGAAATCAAATTCCTAACAACCTAAACGCCTTGCCTAAAAAAACTCCCCTGACAAAGTCGGGGTTTTTTGTTATACTGTCTCGTCCTGAAAAAAGTTGACTACAAAGTCAACAAGAATGGAACAGATAAAGTTCAGACTAAAAACTGGTCCCCCGATGCCACACTACTCGGAGGCCTTCAAGAAGCAAATTGTTCGGGAGTTTGAAAAAGGGTTCTCAATAAGGATCAACTGAAAAGCAAATATGGCTTAGGCGGAAAAAGTACTGTTTTAGAATGGTGCCGCAAGTATGGTAAGTTTGCTTATAACTTGCCCACAGCAAACGGAAGACCGATGAAAGATCCTCAAAAGCAACGCATCAAAGAACTGGAAAAGAAATTAAAAGCCGCAGAGCTTCAACTTAGAGTCTACGACAAGCTGATTGAAATAACCAATCGAGAGTTAGGCGCCGATATCATAAAAAAAATAGAAGCCAAGTTGTCCAAGAGTTGGCAACAGAAAAAGAAGTGAGTATTACAGCTGTATGCCGACAGCTTGGCTATAGTAAACAAGCCTATTACAAATCGTCACGTTTAAAAAAACTAAAGTTGGTCAATCGAAGGATTGTAAAAGAAAAGGTAAAGAGCGTGCGTTGCGCGATGCCCCGACTTGGTACACGCAAGCTCTATTATTTGCTAAGGGAAAGTTTTCGCCAAGAATCGATATCGATCGGTAGGGACCGGCTCTTTGATTTACTTCGGGAAGAAGGATTATTAATTGTCAAGAAGAAAAAATATACGAAAACAACAGATTCCAAACACTGGATGCATAAATATCCTAATCTGGTGAAAGGATTTGAATTAAAACGACCGGAGCAATTATGGGTCGCCGATATAACCTATCTGTCTATGTCTGATCAATACTGCTATTTGCATCTGATTACAGATGCTTACTCGAAACGAATCATGGGTTATTATGCGAGCAAAACTTTGGCCGCAACCAGTACAGCGCAAACTTTACAGATGGCATTAAAAAACCGCAAATACAATGATCAGCTTATTCATCATTCTGACCGAGGACTACAATACTGTAGCGCAGCTTACGTAAAAATTTTGGAACACAATGGCATTGCAATCAGCATGACTGAAGACGGTAGTCCTTATGACAATGCTATTGCCGAAAGAGTCAACGGAATCTTAAAAGATGAATTTAGCCTGGATGAAACCTTTGAAAATCAGCAGCAATTAGAACTGCAAGTAAAACAATCAATAGAAACCTATAATTTCAAAAGGCCACATGAAAGTAACCATCTGCTAACACCCTATGAAATGCATCAGCAAAACAACTTGAAACCGAAGACCTGGCACAAAAAACCCACAAGAACTTTGGAGGGTTCTTGTGGGTTTTTACCTTCGCTTCAACATTAATTAACCAGTCAACCCTATTCAGGACGACTCATACTATCTCCGGGTAATAAATCTAATTACTACGCCACTGCTTTCTTAACTAACTCAGCGGCCTCACTCAATAAAATGGCCGATTGAACTTTCAACCCGCTTTCATCAATTAATTTTTTCGCTTCTTCGGCATTGGTACCCTGCAGACGAACGATGATGGGAATTTTAATATTGCCCAGATTTTTATATGCATCGATTACTCCCTGGGCCACCCGATCGCAACGAACAATACCGCCGAAAATATTAATAAGGATGGCCTTTACATTTGCATCTTTCAAAATGATCTTGAATCCTGCCCCAACAGTTTGGGCATTAGCCGTACCGCCCACGTCTAAGAAATTTGCAGGCTCGCCGCCACTTAGTTTGATCATGTCCATCGTTGCCATTGCCAGGCCGGCTCCATTTACCATGCAACCAACATTGCCATCAAGTTTTACAAAATTCAAATTGTATTGCCCTGCTTCCACTTCAGTCGGGTCTTCTTCAGTTATATCACGCATAGCAGAAAGATCAGGATGACGCATCAATGCATTTTCATCGAGGTTCATTTTACAATCTACTGCCACTATTTTATCATCGGCGGCTTTGAACAGTGGATTGATTTCAAGCATTGAACAATCCAGATCAGCGTACGCAGTATATAGATCGGTGACAAACCTTACACAATTCTTAAAAGCATTGCCGGTTAAGCCTAAATTGAAAGCAATCTTTCTTGCCTGGAAAGCCTGCAAACCTCCGGCAGGATGTACCCATTCCTTAAAAATTTTTTCAGGAGCATTATGTGCTACGTCTTCGATATTAACTCCGCCCTCAGTACTGTACATAATTACATTTTGCCCCTTCGTTCTGTCGAGCAAAACAGATAAATAAAATTCTTTTCTTTCGCTAGAGCCCTCATAGTACATATCCTGGGCAACAAATACTTTATGCACTACTTTGCCTGCCGCGCCTGTTTGGAGAGTTACCAATGTTCCTCCTAACATCTGTCTTGCAAAATCACTTATTTCTTCCAGGCTTTTGGCCACCTTTACTCCATTAACACCTGTTTCTTTGATCTTTCCCTTGCCACGACCACCGGCATGTATTTGTGCTTTCAAAACTGCAAAGCTGCTTCCAAATTGTGTCTTGATCTGGCGGTAAGCTTCTTCAACCTCATGTAGAGTGCCGCAGGCAATACCTTCCTGCACGGGCACATTGTATTTTTTCAATAATTCTTTAGCCTGGTATTCATGTAAGTTCATCTTAGAAAATTTGATCGAAATTAAACGTTTTGAATTTATTTTTTTGTGATAAGCTTTCGTAGTTCATTCAGTGCCTGTTGCCCGCAGGCAGGCAAGTATCACTCACAGTATTGTCCTGAATTCTATTTATCCTTTGGTGATATGCTATCGGAATTGTATGGCTTTCACCGGTCTTACCCTTCGGACTATAAACGACGGGATCATTAAAACAAGAAAGCAAAATAGTAAGG
>WNFY01006066.1_pt1 | contig 10830 bp, 10 predicted proteins | sample 5400091 | NCBI WGS metagenome assembly WNFY01 (sample SAMN13153364, study PRJNA577476) | soil metagenome | isolation source: 60 cm soil or saprolite under grassland replicate 1 | place: USA:California | collected 2016-06-15
TGTAGCGCCAGGCGATGAGGTGGTTGGCGGAGAGCACCAGAAAGAGCGAGCTGAGCAGCAGCTTATCGGCAATAGGATCCAGATATTCTCCCAGCCGCGTCTGCTGGTGCAGGCGGCGGGCCAGCAGCCCGTCGAGCCCGTCGCTTAGCCCGGCCACCACCACCAGCACCAGCGCGGCCTGGAAGCGTTCCTCCATGATGCAGATGGCGATGAAAGGCACGAAGAACAGGCGCAACAGCGTGAGCTGGTTTGGGGCAGACCAGAATTCGCGTGTCCAGGGCTCGTGATTCACCGGCTGGGGCCTGTCACTGAATTGTTGGAGACCTGCGCGCTGGAGAACACCTCCCGCAGGGTTCGACCAGCGTTGGCTTCAAAGCTCTGGGCCAGCGATGGGAGCTCGCCGGCGGGCTCGTCCAGCTCCATCCGCTCCACGCGGAGCATGGGGAAGAAGGCGGTAGAGACCATGGCCGCCTCGCCCGCACGGACCTGGCGCGCCATGGCTTCCAGCGACTCCAGCGCGACACAGCGCAGCTCGACACCTGCGGGAGCCAGACGCAACAGCACGCCCACGATCTTCTCCCGCGGCGAGTGCAGCGTCAGCAGCACTACCGAGCCCTGCTCGATGCCCGCACTCAAAGAGTCCGCGTCCAAACCACGCTGTTGCATGACCCCTCTGCCTCAGCACCCCAATGACCGGCGCGCTGGGAACCCCGCTTGATTGTCCGCGTCTGGGGCAAAAGTTTCAAGGTTTGAGCTTCAGAGAGAAAACCCGAAAGTCAATCGCGCATCGTCCTCCCAAAGATGTGGGGCGCCACGCGGAGCTGATACATTGAGAGCCGCGGAATTTCAAACGATGCCCTCCACCACAGCTCCCGCCCACTCGCCGCGACGCCTGCAGGTCGTCTTCGCCTTTGGACTGGTCTATGTGCTGTGGGGCTCCACGTATCTTGCCATTCGCATCGCCGTCGAGCACCTGACGCCGCTGACCATGGGCGGGCTGCGCTTTATCGCGGCGGGGCTGCTGATGCTCGGCTTCCGGGCCGCCGGCGGACACGGCATTGGCGTGGGCCGCCGCGATCTCCACCCCAGCACGGCAACAGCGGGCGCGCTGGGGGCCCGGGATCTGCTGCGCTTGGCGCTCATCGGCTTCCTTCTGCTGGTCTCCTCCAACGTGGTGCTGGGATGGGGTGAGTTGTACATCCCCACGAGCCTGGCGGCGCTGCTGCTGGCCGTCATACCGCTATGGTTTCTGATCCTGGAACGCCTCACCCACAGCACCGACCGGCTGCCCGCGCGCGGCCTCGCCGGGATCGCGCTGGGCGTGGTTGGCGTGGCCGTGCTTCTGTGGCCGGACCTTACGGGCCTGGGCCACCATAGCAGCGGCGGCTTCGGCGGACGGCAGCTCTTTGGAGCGTTCCTCGTCCTCTTCGCCAGCGTGAGTTGGGCTGTCGGCTCGATCCTTGCCAAGCGCTGGCAGATGCCCATCGATCCTTACGCGGCCGCCGGCTGGCAGATGCTCTTCGGCGGGGCAATCAGCGGGGCGCTGGCGCTGCTGCTCGGCGACGCGCACCGCACGGAGTTCGCCGGGGCGGCGCGTTCGCTCTGGGCGATTGTCTACCTGATCGTCGCGGGGTCCATGGTGGGCTTCACTGCCTACGTGTGGCTGCTGAAGAACGTGCCCATCGCCAAGGTGGCCACCTATGCCTACGTCAATCCCATTGTGGCGATGCTGCTCGGCTGCGTCTTTCACGGCGAACGGCTGGACGGTTACATGCTCGCCGGCTCGGTTGTGGTGATCGTCTCGGTGATCCTCGTGACCGGAGCGAAGGTGCGGCGCGAGGCCCGCGAAGAACGGGCGCTGGAGTGGCAGCCGATCGAGCCAAGCGGCTAATGGGTGCCCCAGGTTCCGCGCCGCGCTTTCTGCGGCGCTAACCTGGGAAGTCGAATTTTAAGCTCAGTCCGATCTTGCGGGCATCTGCCACTGGCGATTTGCGGGCCGCGTCATGTAGGAGACGAACAGGAAGACCAGCAGGCCACCTGCCATGATCGCTTCGCCGCGCTCATGCGCGGTCCAGTGCGCGATGGCCGCCGAGATCCAGGCGAAGGTGAAGCCGGCGTAGGCCCACTCCTTCAGCCTGCCGAAGCCGGGAATGACCAGCACGATTGCGCCGAGACCCTTGGCGATGCCCAGAATGATGCGCAGTTGCTGCGGATATCCCAGGTGGGCGAAGCCCTCGACCGCCTTCGGATCGCCGGAGAGATAGCTGAATGCCGCAAACAGCGACAGCGCAGCCATAATGCCGGTGGTGAATCGATAAGCGATCTTCTGCCCCCGCGCGCCAATCACGGGCGCGCTTGAGTCTCCCTTTCGAAGCATGCGCACCTCCTGCATGCATTGGATGGAGCAGGGTCAGCAAAGGTGCGGCAACCCGGCCCGGAATCGGGGTCCCCGGCGCCCCATCCTTTGGGGTGCTGGGTGAAATCGGGGTCCCCGGCGCCCCATCCTTTGGGGGTGCTGGGTGAAATCGGGGTCCCCGGCGCCCGATCCTTTGGGGGTGCTGGGGTGAAATCGGGGTCCCCGCGAGCCATCCTGGGGTGAAAATGCGCAAGAAGCCTCCCACCGCCGGGTAACTCGAACTCTGAATGATTGCGTAAATCGCGCGGGATTATTGGGCCACAAGCATCTTCTTCAACATCGCCACCAGGGCCCTCACAATTTCATTCGACGCCTCGATGAAATCGCATTCCGCGAGCGGGTCAATGTCATGGGTCGCCGGTTGCCCGAAGCCGGCTTTGCTCATGATGTCGGATGCTGCCTGATGAAAGAGCGCATGACTGGCCAGGAGGCTGGCAAACTCGGGCAAGCAGGCGAACTTGCTGCCTTCTCCGGCAAGCCACTGGCCCAGCTCGCATTCTTCGGCCGAGGCGACCAAGCCCAGACACAGGCTGGGAGCGGGGGTGAAAGCAGAGGAAGAGAGTCGCCTTTTCCATTGGACATGAGCGGTAAGTGCATCAAAAAAGTCCATCCTGATCCTCACAGTCGGCGAACGGCAGCAGGATCTCGAGCGGACCTGGCACCCCACATCTCCCTTATTTGGCGTCCGGACGAGTTTTCAAGGGGTACATCGGCGCTCGCCGAAAAAACTTCAGCGCAAGAAAGGACGGGCCTCTGCTGGCCCGTCCGGCGAGGAACGACTCGGGATTATTACGTCGGTGGCGATCTTTCCGTGCAGAAACATCAGGGCCCGCACGACGCCGGTCGATGCGTAAGCGAATTCGCTCGTGGAGCCTAAGTTGGTTTCCTGTACCTCGGCTTGCCCCGAGTCGGCCCTGCTGACGATCTCGGCCGCCGCCTGATGATAGTGCGCGTGACTGGCCACCAGTGCCGAAAACTCCGGCATGCTGGAATACCGGATGCTGCCTTCACCGTTGATCCACCTCCCCAGATCGCAGCGCTCGGCGGCGCCAACCAACGAGGCGTTCAAGCTATGATCGGGCCGCGATACATAAGAAGAGATCATCCGATTGAACCTAGTATGAGCGGCAACGGCCTGCATCAATTCCATATGGGTTCTCCAGAATCGCCCAATAGAGAATCTCGAATGGACCAGACATATCCGGACGAGCGCTTACGAGCCTGCAATACTGGGATCGGCGCTTTGCCAGTAAAACTTGAGAGGGGAACAAGAAAGCGGCCCGCGCCTTGGCATGCAATGTGGACAACCCGGAAATTGGGACGGTGGCCCACTCAAGCCGGGGTCCCCAGCAAGCCCGCTGTTGGTTTGCTGGGGTGGAAGCCGGGGTCCCCAGCAAGCCCGCTGTTGGTTTGCTGGGGTGGAAGCCGGGGTCCCCAGCAAGCCCGCTGTTGGCTGCTGGGGTGGAAGCGCCGTTGGCTTAAGTGGGGTGGTTCAGGTCAGGCCATTGAGCAAGGGATAGCGGCACGTGCTATTTCCTCCGCCACCGAACTCCGTCCTTGGTGTTCTCCAGCACGATGCCCTGGGCGAGCAGTTCCTCGCGCACCGAGTCGCTGGTGCGGAAGTCCTTCGCCTTGCGCGCCTCGGAGTGCCTGGCCACCAGCGCCTCGACCTGCGCATCGCTGAGCGCCGCGCTTTTGGCGAGCTCCTGCGCCTGCCTGCTGATCTTGTCCTCGAGGCCCTCGGCTTTGGCCCACTCCACGATGGCCTTCACGTGCGCCGCGTCCTCGTCCTTCAGCAGCGCGAAGATCTCGTCGAACTTGCCCAGCGCGCCGAGGACCGCCGCAATGTCGTCCTGCTTCACCTTGCCCTGGTCGGCCGCGGCGTTCGCATCGCGCACCAAGTCGAAGACGGCCGCCAGTGCCTGCGCGGTGTTGAGGTCATCGTCCAGCGCCTCGTGCATCTGGCGCACGGCATTTGCGGCCATTGCGGCGATCTCCGGGTTCGAGCCCGGCTGCCAGCGGTCGGTCTCCAGCCGGAGCTTGAAGTTGCGCAACCGCTCTACCGATGCGGCGGCCTGCGTCAGCCCGTCGAAGGTGAAGTTGAGCTGCTTGCGGTAGGGTACCGAGGTCAGCAGCAGGCGGATCGACGAGGGCTTGTGGCCCATCAGCACCAGGTCGCGCAGGGTAAAGAAGTTGCCCAGCGACTTGGACATCTTCTGCCCTTCGACCAGCAGGAAGCGTACATGCATCCAATGGCGCGCGAAGGTCTGGCCGGTGAGCGACTCGCTCTGCGCGATCTCATTCTCGTGATGCGGGAACATCAGGTCCTCGCCGCCGGCGTGCAGGTCGAAGCTCTCGCCCAGGTACTTCATGGCCATGGTGGAGCACTCGATGTGCCAGCCCGGGCGGCCCGTCCCGATCTCCGTCTGCCAGCTCTGCTCGCCCTCCTTGGGCGCCTTCCACAGGGCGAAGTCGCGCGCGTCGTCCTTCTCGTACTCGTCGGCATCGGTGCGGCCGCCCCCGTCGGTGATCATGCCGGCGAAGTCCTTCTTGCTCAGCTTGCCGTATCCGGGAAACTTGTCGATGCGGAAGTACCACGAGCCGTCCTCGGTCTGGTAGGCCACACCTTTCTCGGCCAGCCGGCGGATGAACTGTGCCATCTCGTCGATGTGCTCGGTGGCGCGCGAGATTCGCTCGGGCGTCTCGATGCCGAGGGTCGCCATGTCTTCGAGGAAGGCGCGCTCGTACTTGGCGGTGTATTCGGCGATGGGCATTCGCCGCTGGTTGGCGTTGCGGATGATCTTGTCGTCCACGTCGGTGATGTTCATGACGTGCAGCAGCCGGTAGCCGCTCTGGCGCAGATGGCGGCGCAGCAGGTCCACGGCGACAAAAGTGCGAAAATTGCCGATGTGTCCGTAGTCGTAGACGGTGGGCCCGCAGGCATAGAAGCGGACCGTGTTGCCGTCGGCCGGCGAGAACTCCTCTGTCCTGCCGCTAAGAGAGTTGAACAGGTTGAGCGCCATTCGCGTCCTTGTGATCCTTTGGTGTTAAATGCAAGCCAGGCAACCGCTTGTACCTGTGCACGATTGCACACCGATTCTAGAGTCGGCCATGCAATGCGGCAATACGCTCTTCATTTGGCATGTACCAATCTTCGGGCAGAGGCTCACTTACGCGTGGGTTCGCCGGAGAACTAGGTATTCATCCCTATGTTATTGCCGTTCGAGTAAAGCTAATCTAGATTCCGTTCTGCATGGAACAGCAAACATTGGGGAGGCGCCAGGTGCAGGTACGACATAAAAGGGAATCCAAGGTGCTGAAGGGGGTCGCCGCAGGCGCACTGGTCTGGCTGGCGTCGTGCGCTGCCCAACTCGCGTTGTTGCCGATCGACCGCGCGATGATTGCCCGGCAACTGATTGCCAACTCCATTGGTGGACTCGTCGCGGTGATCGTGACGCTGGCAATTCAACTCTGGCATGAGGAAGTCCACTTTCAGACGGCCATGGAGCGTGCCGGAATCGTGGCGGAGTTGAACCATCATGTGCGCAATGCCATCTTTCCGATGCACATCGCGGTGATGAGGCTCGGCGACGCTGAATCCAAGAAGATTGCCGACGAAGCCATGGAGCGGATCAATATGGCCCTGAGAGACGCGACCGCAGATGCGCTGGCCCGGCGTGTGGACTATACTTTCACTCCCGGAGCCAGCCAGACGCAGGCGGAGTGAGCATCTAATCAAGCAGAGGGTGCATGCCTTTCACGACTTTGCTGGTGGACGACGATTCTACGATTCTCACGACGCTGAAGAGCGTCTTTGAGACGCGGGATTTCCTTGTCTCCACGGCAATTTCGGCCGGCGATGCGGTCACGACGCTGGGGCAGCAGTCTTTTGATCTGGTCGTGACGGACATGCGAATGGAAACCGAGACCGCCGGGTTTGAGGTTGTCCGCTGTGCGAAATCCAAGGGCGACAAGCCGGTGGTCATCATTCTGTCTGCCTACCCGATTCCGGCAACGGACTGGCGTAAGGCAGGTGCGGATGCGATGTTCATGAAAGGCGGAGGGATTTTCCGCATACTCGATGACATCGAACGGCTCCTGCGAACCCACGCCAAGCTGCCTGCCGCACACTGAGGCGCCGCCGCCGGCAACTCCGTACCAGGACACTAGCTAGAGAGGTCACGCGAGTTGAAGCAAGCAGCGCGAATTCTACTCTGCCGCATTTTTGTGTGCTTGGTGGCGATCTCCGCCTACGGCGGTCCGGACCTCTCGGAACAAACTTTCCCCGATCCACCGATGCTCTACAGCCAACACGGGAAGCTCCATATCGATCTCACCGCAGCTCCCGCCACCTATACCATCACAAGCCACCAGTTCCAGGGGATGCTTTACAACGGGCAGTACGTACCGCCGGTGTGGCGCGTGCACTCGGGAGATGCGGTGACCGTCACGCTGCACAATCAGCTTCCCGAGGCGACAAACCTGCATTTTCACGGCATGGGCATTTCGCCGCTGAAAAACGGGGACAACGTCTTCATTCACATTGCCCCCGGCGAGACGTTTACCTATCAGATCAAAATCCCCGAGAAGCACGTCGGGCTCTTCTGGTTTCATCCTCACATGCACGGCGATGTAGACCGGCAGATCATCGGGGGCATGTCGGGAGGAATTATCGTTGAGGGAAGCGACCGGGTTTACCCGTTTCTGAAAGGCCTTACCGAGCGAATCCTTCTTATCAAGCATCATCCGGTCGGCCGCGCTGATTATCAGGAACTGGTTTCGGTGAATGGGCGCGTCGCTCCGCTGATTTCCATTCGGCCGGGAGAGGCGCAATTCTGGCAGATTGGGAACATTGGAGCCGACCGCTTCTTGCGGCTAAAAATCGACGGAATGCCCTTTTATCTGATTGGGAGAGATGGCTATTTTGTTCCGCGACCGATCAGGATGGATGAAGTGATTCTGGGCCCTGGCCAGCGATTTTCCGCGATTGTGATTGGCGGACAAGCGGGCCGGCACGCATTCAAGTCAGTTGAGTTCAAGTTTGATGAGCGCCAGCCACCACTGCCAGAGGTGGACCTGGGAACTGTCGTTTCGCAGGGCCCGGCGGCAGATATCGCTGCGGCTGAGGCGAAGGTCAAAGCGCAGCACGTCAGCGGGCCGCTCTACGTTGATCTGGTGCGGTCAACTCCAATTGCGCACCGGCGCACCTTCGCATTTTCGGTCACTCCGGACAAGACGCGCTTCATGATCAACGACAAGGTCTTCGATGAGGGTCGCACCGACGTCACCGTCAAGCTAGGCGAGACGGAGGAGTGGACTATCCTCAACAAAGATTCCCAATACCACGATTTTCATATCCATCAGACCGGCTTCCTGGTGACTGAGGTCAACGGCACTCCTGCCCACTTCAACGGTCTTCGCGATACCTTCAGCGTTCCACCGATGCGCGATGGAAAGCCCGGCGAGGCGAAGCTCATCATTCCCTTCACGAATCCTGAGATTGTGGGGCGATTCGTCTTCCACTGCCACGTCGTGAAACACGAGGATAAGGGCATGATGATGACTGTCGAGGTCGTCCGGTAGGGCCCGGCCCGGTCTCCTGACCAGCGCGATGCGCCTCGCGAGGATGATTTTGCGCCGCGGGCCTGCCCGAGCTCTCCACCTTCATCTGCACCAGCCTAGTCAATAGCTCAACCCTAACGCGGTGCTATTTTGGAGGGACACGGGGTGGCACATGATTGAGAGAGAGATGACCGCGAGCTGGACCGAGTGGCAAGGGATGGTGGTGGACGGGACCTTTTATCTGGACCGCTACCTGGGCGGCACCGAAGGCAGCGCCGTCTATCTCACCGACTGGGGCGAGGAGAACAAACCCGCCGCAATCAAGCTGATTGCTGCCGATGCCGACGCGGAGTCGCATCTCTTGCGCTGGAAGCTGGCATCGGAGCTGAATCATCCCAACCTGCTGCGCATCTATCAGGCGGGACGCTGCGAGCTGGACGGCGTCAGGCTGCTCTATGTCGTGATGGAGTATGCCGAAGAGAACCTCGCGGAAATTTTGCGCGAGCGGCCGCTCAATGCGGACGAGGCGCGCGAGATGACCGCCGGCGTGCTGGAGGCGCTGGCGGCCCTGCACTACAAAGGTCTGGTCCACGGGCAGGTGAAGCCCTCCAACATCATGGCCAGCGGCGATCAACTGAAGATCTCGAGCGACAGCGTCGCGCATGCGGGGAGCCGCGCGGCGTGCGACTCCGCCTATGATGCTCCCGAACTTGCCAACGAGCCGCTTTCGCCCTCGGCGGACATCTGGTCGCTCGGCATGACTCTGGTGGAAGCGCTCACGCAGCAGCGCCCCGGCATCATAGGGGCCGACGGAGAGCTGGAGCTTTCGGCGGAGTTGCCCGCGCCGTTCCAGGAGATCGCGCAGCATTGTCTGATGTCGGATCTAGTTCGCAGATGGACCGTGGCCGGAATTCGGGCGCACCTTCTAACAGGGCAGGGGGTACCGCAGGGCGCCAAAGTTGCGGACTCCGCAATGAATTCCACTGCCTCTACCAAAGCTGCACCGGATTCCACGACAGCGCCGTCGCAAGGGCCGGAGGCGCCGTTGCCGGATTGGGTTGCGGAAGCAGCTAATGCTCCGGCCATATGGGAAACCGTCAAGCCTTACGTTCCTGTGACGCTCGCCGCGCTGGTGTTCTTCGCAACCACCGCGACTCTGTTCACGATGAACTCTTCGAGGCGCGGTCAAGGGCGAAAGACGGTTTCGGCGGCGGTTTCGGCCAAGGCGCAGCCGGCCACGAAAGCTTCCGAAGCGGCTCGATCCCAGTCCACCATCACAGATCGGCAGCCGAAGTTGGACATCGTATCGGCGGGTTTTTCTGGAACTTCATCTGCAACCCAATCTGCAGCCCAATCTGCAACCCAGGCCCAGCCCACCCAAGCCTCGTGGGTCGAGGCGTTTTCGCCACAGCCGGAGGCGATGAGCACATCGCTTTCCGGTCGACTGGTGCCCGGCGCAGCGATTGAGCGGCCGCTGCCGGAGGTTCCGGCGCGGGCGCGCAGGACCATTCATGGCAGGGTGAAGGTGAAGGTAAGGGTCGCCGTGGATCCTTCTGGCAGCGTGCAGAGCGCGATCCTCGGCTCGCGTCCCTCCAGCCGGTATTTTGCCGGACTTGCAATGGAAACTGCGCGGCGCTGGCGCTTCTCTCCCGCGCAGATGAATGGACAGAATGTCGCCAGCGAATGGCTCCTGAAATTCGAGTTCAGAAGGGGCAGAACGGACGTCCACCCGTCGCCATTGACCGCCGCTGACCGGCGTCTCTGAGGGGCCGGACGCGCGGCCGCAATGCGCATCGCGCAGCTCATCGAATGCTGCGAATTTGCGCCTTCGATTGAGAATGGAAGATCGAACTCTGTTGCGGCGCATCTATGTAGTCAGCCGCCGCTCGACAGCCGCAATCTGCCGTAAGCGGGCAGAATGGCGGTCCCTGCAAGCCATGCTTACACTCCAGCACGCCGACAGCAGGCGCGCTGGGGACCCCGGCTTGCCAGGGTGGAAGCTTATTTCCAGCCCAGCACGCCAATAATGGGCACGCTGGGGATCCCGCCGGCTTGATGGAGTGGAAGGCAGGAGGCCACGATGCCGCCGAGCATTTCCACCTTTGCTGCGCCGTCCCGCCCAATCATCCGCACTTCGCTGCCTGGTCCAAACGCACGGCGTATTCTGGCCGACGACGCCCGCCTGATCTCGCCCTCCTACACACGCTCCTATCCGCTGGTGGCGCGGCGCGGGCGCGGCATTGTGGTGGAGGACGTCGACGGCAACCAGTTCTTCGACTTCTCCGCCGGCATCGCCGTGGTCTCAACCGGACACTGCCATCCCGAGGTAGTCGCTGCCGTGCAGAAGCAGGCTGCCGAGCTGATGCACATGTCCGGCACCGATTTTTACTACCCGCAGATGACGGAGCTGGCCGCGCGGCTTTCGCGCATTGCGCCCATGCCCGGGCCGCACCGCGTCTACTACGGCAACTCCGGCACGGAGGCGATTGAGGCTGCGCTGAAGCTGGCGCGCTATCACACCAGGCGCCAGCACGTCATCGCCTTTTATGGCGCGTTTCATGGGCGCACACTGGGCGCGCTTTCGCTTACATGCTCCAAGACGCAGCAGCGCCGCCGTTTTGCGCCGCTGGTGCCGGGAGTGGTGCACGTGCCGTTTCCGAACCTCTATCGCCGTCCCGCGGGCAGCGACGCCGAGCAGTATGCCCGCGACTGCGCGCGCACCATCGAGGAGCAGGTCTTTCGCACGGAGGTGCCGCCGGAGGAGTGCGCGGCGATCTTCGTCGAGGCCATCCAGGGCGAGGGCGGCTACCTCCCCGCGCCGGCTGTTTTCTTGCAGGAGCTGCGCCGCATCA
>WNFY01028641.1_pt1 | contig 10830 bp, 12 predicted proteins | sample 5400091 | NCBI WGS metagenome assembly WNFY01 (sample SAMN13153364, study PRJNA577476) | soil metagenome | isolation source: 60 cm soil or saprolite under grassland replicate 1 | place: USA:California | collected 2016-06-15
CCCACCCCGCCCCGCTTTCAAGCTTTTATTGTGAATGTCGAGGCGCTGGAAGTGCGAACGGGACCAACCGAAACCGCCGCGAATGTAGGATACCTAGAAAGAGGCGCGGTAGTGATCGTTTACGAAACCGCCCCAGCAGATGAATACTGCAAGACATGGGCGAAGATAGCCCCAGCCGCTAACCGCTGGGTATGTTATGCAGACCTGACAACCGGAGAATAAGCCTATGACTGAATTGGACAATGAAATCAACTTCTTAGAGATGGACATTCACATACAGGCAACCTATCTCTATGACATGCAGAAGTTGATAGGCTATCCGGGCGAGGACCAACAGAAGGTAAAGCAGGAAATCGCCAAAGCGAAAAAGAAAATCAAGCAATTGAAAGATAAGCACACAAAACTTATCAATCAATGGGCAGAAACAGAAGGTAAACATTTGATGGAGAATAAACAATGAACAAATTACTAGAACAATATTTCAAGGAAACAGATGCCGATAAAGCGGGCGCGCTTGGCTTTCAAATCATGGAAGCAATGAAGCAAGACCCGGAAACATGGAAGCCCGAAATAGCGCAGGCAATAGAACGGGCAAAGCGCGAGTATGAACAGCCCCAGCCCGTAGAGCGCGCGGCAATTCGTTACGGTGAATTGATCGTAATTGAATCGGCATTGAATGGAGGTAAATAAAATGGATCCTCAGACCAAACCGACGGAAGAAGAAACCGTAGAAAAACCTACAGAAGCCGCAGCAAAACCTGCACAAACCGCGCAGCAATCGCCCGCGCAAGGGATGAAAGATAACAAGATGCTAGGATGGTTTTTGTCTACCATCCTATACCCCGCCCTCTTTTTGGGCGCGTTGTTTACGTCCGCTTCAATGACGTTTGACGTGATCGGGATGATCTTACCCCGCAGCCCGTTTATGAAATGGCTAGCTATTGGATTCTTCGATGCAGGCGCGCTTGTATGGTGGCTGATGTACATCGTCAAAGCCAAAGGAACACACCAACGCGGCGCAAGCCTCATGATCTTTGTGATTGACCTGCTGGGCGCGGTTACGATGATCGCCGGGGAATTGTGGCTTGGCGGGCAAACACTTGCAACCCCTCCCGCGTGGCTGGGTAAACTGCTAATCAATGGCACTACGATTGTAATGGCAGGCAATCTTATAGCCGCGTATTACTTCCATGCAAACAGCCCCGAAACCCGCGAGGCAGCCCAGGCGCAAGAACTCGAGGATGAACTAGTCGAGGAAGCACTAGGACAGGCACGCGGGCGAATTAGAAACGAAGCGCGGCAATTGGGCGCGGTGTTGGCAACCCGTACAACAAGTCAAATCAAATATCGAATGAGACTTCCAATGTCCGAGAACGAGCGCGCGTCATTTGACGGTGAGATTGTAGAGGGGCAAGCCGAAGATATGAAAGCCCCGCACACGGCACACTGACAAACTCTATACATGGGTTTGTCAGTGGTGCGGGCAACCATTTGAAACTAAGGTTTTTTCGCAAAGGTACTGCAATCCAACCCATAAACAGTACGCATACCGCGAGAGACATAAATCTGTTGACGGTTTGAGCGTCAACAAAAACAGCCCGTAGAGCTATTTTCAGGCGCTTTACGGGCTGGGATAGATAAAACACTATGAACAAAGCAGCGGCAATTTATGCAAGAGTTAGCACAGACGACCAGGCAGAGAGGGGGTATAGTCTGCCTAGCCAGATAGAAGCCTGTCAAAAGTTTGCAAGTCAAAAGGGTTTTGACGTGGCGACGGTTTATCAGGATGATATAAGCGGAGCAAAGCCGATTAGCATACGCCCCGAAGGTTACGAACTGCAAAGGGCGATTGATTCGGGGCAAATCAAAGCCGTGATCGTGTATTGTGTTGACCGTCTAAGCCGTGACATTGTGGACCTACTAACAACCGTTAGAGATTGGTTGCGCGCCGGTGTAGAGATTTACGCGCTTGACGTTGGACAGGTGACAAGTGAACTTGATATAGTGCTAGTAATCAAAGGTTGGCAGGGAAGCGATGAACGGCAAAAGATACGCGAGCGAACAACACGCGGAAGGATTGCCAAAGCCAAAGCCGGAAAAGTAACGGGGCAGGGAGCGCCGCCCTATGGTTACACATATTCAAACGGCGAATTATTCATTGACGAATCGCAGGTGCAAATTGTCAGGATGATTTTCGATTGGTATATAAACGGTGATGAACACGGGCACATGATGAGTCTTTATACAATCGCAGAGCGCTTAACAGGAATGGGTATTCCTACGCCGTCAAATGCTAAAGGACTATTTCAGGGAAGAGGGCAGGGATGGCGCGGCGAAGTAGTGCGGCAACTTCTTACTTCTGAAACTTATTATGGAATTTGGCGATATGGGAAGAACATCGGCAAAAGCGGCAAGGGTGGAAAAAGAGCGCTGGAAGAACAAATAACCGTCAATGTGCCTGCTATCGTATCGTTTGAAACTTGGAAACTTGCCCAGGAGCGACGCGCTTACAATAGCAAGATCGCAAAGCGGAAAATGAAGGGTGAGTATCTTTTACGCGGCTTGATTTTTTGCGGTTGCGGGCGCGGCATGGCGGGAGGAGGAAAAAATAATCAGTACCCGCATTATCAATACCGATGTCCGCGCCGGTACGCTTCGGGCGTTTCAGCAGGTAGCGAGTTATGCACAGAGCCACTTGTCAAAGGTGAGCTAATTGAGTCTCTCACTTGGAATTACATGATGGGTTTAGTCAGGGACCCGGTAGAATTTGAGGCAAGACTACGAGAAGCCCAGGCAAGAGAAGTGGCAAAAATGCAGCCGAAACGAAAAGACTTAGAGCATGTAATCGCCCTTTTGAAAGCAACCGAAAAAGAAGCGGACCAAATCGCCCATGCAGCCAAGAAGGTAAAAGGATTAGTAGGGGAGAGATTGCAAAAGCAGGCAGACGAAGTTAACCGAAGCTATGAGGCGTTATTGAAACGCAAGAGCGATTTACAGAAAGCCTTAGCCGTTGAACTCACGGAGAACACTGTAAACAATATGCTGAAATATCGGGAAGCGGTAGTGCTTGGATTCGAAAACCCCACTTTTGAAGATCGGCGGCGATGGCTTGAGATATTGCAAACAACCGTCACTGTGACGAACGGGCGAGCCGTGATTACTTGCCGGTTGGAACTTGAACCGAGGGAATACAATCTTTTTGAGTCACAAACTTCTGTAAGTTTAACATGAAGTGGAGAGAGGGTCAAATTGCGTGTTTAAGGCATTCGTTAGCAAACTGAAATGCAAGCTATCCTCCAAGGTTTTGAAGTTATGGTAAACTGTGGCAGACATTCCCGCTAAGCACGCGACCTACGGCATCCAGGAGAACAGCATGACAAAAAACCGCGCCGAATTGATGGTAGAACGCCTACGCAATATGCAAGCCGCCGCGCCCGATATTGAGGCATCGGCGGTTGTTTCTGTAGATGGCTTGATTATGGCTTCTGCGCTTCAACAAGGCGTGGAAGAAGACCGTGTCTCGGCGATGTCGGCGGCGATGCTCAGCCTTGGCGAGCGCATTTCCACAGAATTGGGACGCAAAGGACTGGAACAAGTCTATATCAAAGGCGACAAGGGTTCCATCGTGCTGACCTCTATTGGAGAAGAAGCGGTTCTGACCGCCTTGGCGCGCCAGGATGCAAAATTGGGCTTGATCTTCCTCGAAATGCGCCGCGCCGCGGAAGATATATTTAAATTGGTCGGATGAGAACGAAGAACCAGAACTCCCTCACACAAAACGCAATCCCCGATGGGGAGGGCTCGACTGCCCTCCCCATCTGCTTTAATACCCTCACTCCTGTCCCTCTCCATATCGGAGAGGGCGATTCATTAGAAAGGTAAACATTATGCCAACCAAATATTTATTTTTTACGGGCGGTGTTGTTTCATCAGTAGGTAAAGGTGTGACCGCTGCAGCAACAGGGCTCATCCTCAAAGAGCAGGGCTTCAAAGTTGCAGTGCAAAAATTAGATCCCTACATCAATGTGGATCCGGGAACGATGAGTCCGTACCAGCATGGAGAAGTCTACGTGCTCGACGATGGCGCAGAAACGGACCTCGATCTGGGTCACTACGAACGATTCATTGACATCCGCCTCAGCCGCTCCAGCAACTTCACCAGCGGACAGGTGTACGCGGAGATCATCAGCAAGGAACGGCGCGGCGATTTCCTCGGCGGAACAATTCAGGTGATTCCCCATATCACCAATGAGATCAAACGTCGCGTGGCAGGAATCGCCAAAGAGACGAATGCAGATGTAGTGATCGTCGAAGTCGGCGGAACGGTCGGTGACATCGAATCACAACCATTTCTGGAAGCACTGCGCCAGATGCGCAATGAAGTGGGACGCGAGAATGTATTCTTCATCCATGTCACCTGGCTGCCTCAAATCGGGGCGACAGGCGAGATCAAGACCAAGCCGACACAGCATTCCGTGGCAGCGTTGCGATCCATTGGTATCTCGCCCAACATGATCATCGCCCGCGCTGACCAGCGGATTGATAAAGAGTTGTGTGACAAGATCGCTTTATTCTGCGATGTGGAACGGCAGGCAGTTGTCCCGATGACAACGAGTGATGTTTTGTACGAAGTTCCGCTCTTGCTGGAACGCGCGGGCGTTGGCGATTATCTCGTTCAAAAGTTGAACATGAAAGCCACCCGTCAGCCCGACATGAAACCGTGGGAAAAACTGGTCGAGCGCGTGCGCAGACCAAAACCAACAATAAAAGTGGCGTTGGTAGGCAAGTACGTGGAATTGCAGGACGCGTATATGTCGGTGCGTGAAGCACTCAAGCATGCCGCCGTGGCAAATGATGTGGAAGTGGAAATTGGCTGGGTACATTCCACAGATTTAGAAAAAGATAAAGGCTGGGATATCATTCAAACATGCGATGGCATCCTCGTCCCCGGCGGATTTGGGTCGCGTGGTATTGAAGGCAAAATCCTGGCGGCACGTTACGCGCGTGAAAGAAAAGTTCCCTACCTTGGCTTATGCCTGGGAATGCAAACCATGTGTATCGACTTTGCACGCGGCGTGCTCAATCATGAAGATGCCAATTCCTCCGAGTTCGACCGAACGACTGAATATCCGATCATTGACCTAATGATCGAACAACGATCCATCACCGACATGGGTGGAACGATGAGGCTGGGCTTGTATCCCTGCGAATTGCAACCAGGAACAAAAGCGGCAGAGTCCTATAGTGAAGAAAAAGTAGACGAGCGTCATCGCCATCGCTTTGAATTCAACAATGCCTATCGTGACGAATTTGAAAAGAATGGAATGGTCTTCTCCGGCATTTCTCCCGATGGGAAGTTAATCGAAATTGCTGAAATCAAAGATCATCCATTTATGATGGGAAGCCAGTTCCACCCTGAGTTTTTGTCGCGTCCGATGAGGCCACATCCGCTGTTCTCAGGGTTTATCAAAGCGGCGAAGAATAAGAATGGGAAGAAATGATTCAGAGAACAGTGATTAGAGAATAGAGATTGATGAATAGTAAAACATGATTCAGCCCAAACATAAGGATTCTGCCACTGATTACACGGAAACTCACGGATTTTTGAATTAATCTGTCAGAACGGTGTCCTGAAGGCTAAAAAATTAGCCGACCCTCTGCGTTGGGTCGGCTAATTTCGTGTAAATCTGTGAAACTTGTGCTGAGCCTGTCGAAGTATATTTCAACCAAGACTGAAAATCCCATTGCAAAATAAATATAGCCCTTTGAGATGGGATGATGCAATCCATCGACAACTAAAGTAAAACCGATCATCAATAGGAAACTCAATGCCAACATTTTGATCGTAGGATGGTGCTCAACAAAACTGGCAAGCGGACCAGATGTAAACACCATGACAACAGCCGCAACAACGACCGCTGCAATCATGATCTCGATTCGATCCACCATCCCCACAGCAGTAATCACCGAATCCAGAGAAAACACAATATCCAAAAACATGATCTGAATGACCACGTTCCAAAAGGCAGAAGTAACTTTTGCCGAGGCATGTCCCTCTACACCCTCTAATTTTTCGTGGATTTCACGAGTACTTTTCCAAAGCAAAAAGAGTCCGCCACCTAATAGAATTAAATCGCGACCGGAGACTGCAAAGCTTTTGATGCTAAAGATAGGCTCTTCTAACCCAATAATCCAGCTTAGCGAAAGCAACAGCAAAACTCTGGTAATCACTGCCGCCATAATGCCGGTCGTGCGCGCTCGTCCCTGCTGTTCGCTGGGAAGTTTCCCGGCTAAGATCGAAATAAAAATGATGTTGTCCACGCCCAGCACGAGTTCGAGGATAACCAGTGTCACGAACGCAATCCAGGTTTCGGGTTGCAAAAGCCAACTCATCGCATTCTCCTAAAGGAAATTTTCTTACCAAAGTATAACGTATTGCCCTTTCAGATGTTGCAGGAGGAGATGCTATAATTCCCCGCAATGAACACTAGTGCAATCAGCCTTCTTTCGCAATCTTCTCTGCAGGATTATGTGGATTGCGCCCTGCGATTCAAGCTTCGTTATCTGGATCGTTTGTCGTATCCTGCCGTGGAGTCGGAGCCTGCGCTGGAGAATGAGAAGCATCAGCAGGAGGGTGAATACTTCCATCGGCTGGTTCAGCAACATTTGATCGGGATTTCAAAAGAGCAGATTGGCAAACTGGCGAATACACCAAACTTAGAACGCTGGTGGTCCAATTGGCAGGAATTCAAAAATCAGCAGGATTTCGGAAACATATATTCCGAGGTCACGCTTTCTGCGCCGCTTGGCAAATATCGTCTACTGGCGAAATATGATCTGATCAGCGTGAAGGATGGCAAAGCCACGATTTACGACTGGAAGACCTATCGCAAGCGACCACGTAACGAATGGCTTGCGGCTCGCATGCAAACGCGCGTCTATCGCGCCATGCTGATTCAGGCGGGTGCACATTTGAACAATGGTCAGCCATTGGAGCCCGAACAGGTAGAGATGGTCTACTGGTTCGCAGATTTCCCCAACGATCCTGCGCGATTCGACTACACGTCCGCTCAATACAAACGAGACTGGGATATGCTGCTCAAGCTAGAAGAGGAAGTGGAATCCGCTTCTTCCTACCCGCAAACGGACGACCGCCAAAAGTGCGCGTTCTGCACGTACAGGTCTTATTGTGAACGCGGCGTCAAAGCCGGAGACTGGAATGAAACGGAAACCGAAATGCAAGCCGAAGAGCTATTCGACGTCAATTTTGAACAGATCGGTGAAATCGCGTTTTAAAATACTCTAGAGATGGGCAGCTCGCGAAGCACCCTGATGAGGGTGCCCGCTCCTACGAAATATTAAATTCATAAAAGCCAGAGGTGGACCATGCTCGAGGCAGATCGTCTTCAACGAAACCAAACTCGTCTGCAGGAAATGTATCCGTATTTCTCTGTGCGTGTACAAGCGCTATTAAAAGAATTGGAAGCCGCAGGTTATCGTCCGCGCATTCAGGACGCGTGGCGTTCCCCCGAAGATCAACTAAAAGCTTATCGATCAGGAACCAGCCAGGTGCAATTTGGATTCCACAATGTGACTGGTGCAAATGGAGCCAAAGAAGCGCTGGCCGCTGACATTCTGGACGATGACCATATCAACGATACCAAGACTCACTACATGTTGCATCTTGCCGCGGCAGCCGAACACAACGGACTTTCGACGGGCGTCCGCTGGGGTTTGACGGATACCTATTCCAAAGCAATCGATAGTGCCATCGCTGCTCAAACCTGGACCGTTCCGATTCATGTGGGCTGGGATCCACTGCATGTGGAGGTCACCGGCGTCACAATTCCTGAGGCGAAAAAAGGTCTGCGCCCGGATACCAAGGACAACACCGGTGACTCTGGCGATTCTGGATCTCACGATCCAACGCCTGAACTTCCGAAGAGACAATTCAAAGTGGAAGAAGTTGAGAACGGCGTGCTAACACAATATAGTCTCGGAAACGCATTGCGCCCGGTGACATTGCTGCCAGTTCCCTATGTCTCCCAACTGGGTGCCGCAGCCGATGTGCATTCCAATGATTGTGGTGCGGCAAGCGCAGTGATGCTCATGCATGCTTATCAAAAATCTTCGATGACGCCCGATGAGTTTTACACACAATTCAATATTTCAGGCGATCCGTTTTTGAGCGTGGCACAAATTCAAAATGCTCTCAAAACGATGGGCATCTTGACCGAACTTCGCGCCGGATTAACAATTCCCGATTTATTCAACCTCATGGCGTCGGGAAAACCGGCGATTGTATTGATCCGCTATAAAGTTTTGTACGAAGCAGGCTTGACGGAAAAATCCTTCCAGGGTCCACATTTTGGCGTAGTGGTTGGGCTCGATCCGAAATATATCTATTTGCATGATCCGCTCTACACAGATCCGTTTGTCGGCGAGGCACATGCGTATCCGATTGATACTTTCTGGCAGGCATGGAAAGACGCCGGAAACGATCCATCCTTCCCCAATCCTGAACGTTCAGCGATCATTGCAAGCGCAGGACTTGGTTTTCAGGTCAGCCACAAAGTGCAAGTGAATATTCCATCATTGAATGTACGCTCGGGTCCCGGATTGAATATGAGTTGGGTAGGCATCGTGAAAAAGGGTGAATTATATGCGATCACGCGTGAAGTCAACGGCTGGGGTGAGATCGGTTTCAATCGCTGGATCAAACTTGATTACACGATTGCAGCATAATTGGCTACAGCAAATAGCAGGGTTGTGAATTGCTAGGCTGTGCCCTATTGGTTTATGTAGATTCCTAAATGATTACCAACTGGTCGTTCGCGCCCGGGAAGGTAATTATCAATAGGTGAATTCAGAATTTCCGGAGAACCGTTCTTATCTCTGATCACAAGCGTGGAGGATCCACCTCCATCCATAGCCATACCAAAGTACGCGCCCTGTTGTCGTAACAATTCAGCAAGTTCCTGGAACGTCGCCCCTTCACTATAGAATGGTTGACGCCCGTCAACAAGGAGGATGTAAAGGTATCGTCCGTTGCGGTTGATGCCAATGGCGGTACGCGGGTCGACGTTCCCCCATCATTGCCAGCCTGACCCGTCCAATAAACATTTCCCTTGGAGGCGCTAAACCCAAACGGCGTCACCGGATCGCCGGCATGTGGATAATAATCTGCGGGGCTGTGTGACCACCAGGGCAAGAATCGATCACCGTTGACCGCAAGCTGCACATGAAATTCTTCAAGAAACTGGGCGGTTGTACGCGCTTTCAACGGTTTCGCGCTTTGTGAATCAGCTGGAGTCACTAGAAAGCTGATGCCTTTTGATTTTGTGTCGACGGTCACTACGTGGATCATCATCGGACGAGGGACAACACGGATAATTCTTCGATAAATCACCCCATCGAACAGTTTCTGCTTCATCGGCAGAGGCGCGGGACGCCCGTAGTTGTAGATTAAATAACCAGCCATCAAGAGAACAAGAGGCACCAGAATTCCAATAACAACTTTGACCAGTTTTGATTTCATGCAGTCATTATAAACAAATCGAGTGGAGCGCACTTCGTGCGAATCCACTCGATTGAAGTTGATTCCTATGCGTTAAACTGCCGAATACCCTACACTACAAGCTCCTGTTCCGCTTTCCTCATTGTCTTGAAGGATTCAATCGCGACCTCAAGCATGGATGTGTCAGGTTCGCGAGTCGTCAGGGATTGTAGAGCAAGATTCGGTTTGATCAAGAACCTCACGATCGGCCAGTGCAGATGATTGGCGGTCCAACGGATATATTCCACAGCGATGCCTGCGAGAATGGGAATCAGCAGGACCCGGCTCGCTAATCTCCAGAAAATAGAAAGTGGACCGAGTGCAGTGAAGACGAGAATAGAAATGAGCACCAGAGTCAAAATGAAAGCGGTGCCGCAGCGAGGATGTTCCAAAGAGAATTTAGCAACGTTCTCAGGGGTAAGTTCTGCGCCTGCCTCGTAGGCATTGATCGTTTTATGTTCGGCGCCATGATAGCCAAACAGTCGTTTGACATCGGGCATGAAGCCAATCGCCCAGATATAACCGACCAACAAAATGAGACGGACAACCCCTTCCAGCAAATTGTTCAGCCAGGGCGACCAGCCCAGGTAATGTTCGGCAAGTCCGCCGACGCCCGCGGGCAGCAGGAAAAAGATACCAATGCCAATTGCCAGCGAGATGCCCATGGTGATATACAACGCGGGACCTTCGAGCTTCTCATCTTCTCCAGTCTGTGTGTTCGCGGATATCGTCAAAGCGCTCATCCCCAAACCGAGCGCGTCCCATAACAAAATGATGCCGCGCACAAAAGGGATCTTTGTCAGACTCGAACGATATACCGAGGCAAGCTTTTCTTCATGGACCACAATCTTGCCATCTGGTGCGCGCATCGCAATGGCATATGCTTTTTGCCCGCGCATCATCACGCCTTCGATCACTGCCTGCCCACCGTATGAAATAATTCGATCTTCCATATTTATAAATTTCCGTATCCAAACCTTGCGAAAGTTCAGGCCCTTTCAGGTCAGCCTTCGCAAGGTTTTATGTTGATTATCCTAAATTGTAAAAGAAATGAATGAACGCATCGATGCCTTTTTGCCAAGTAGGCAGATGCAGATGTTCGTTCGGGGAATGGACGTTGTCACTCGGCAATCCCATACCTACCAACACCGATTCCATGTCACAGATTTCCTGCAGCATCGCCACAGCTCCAATGGAACCACCTTCGCGGCGAACGAACGCAGGCACGCCCCAAGCTTCTTGCATTGCATCCCTCATCGCCTGTATGCCGGGAT
>WNFY01010321.1_pt1 | contig 10828 bp, 12 predicted proteins | sample 5400091 | NCBI WGS metagenome assembly WNFY01 (sample SAMN13153364, study PRJNA577476) | soil metagenome | isolation source: 60 cm soil or saprolite under grassland replicate 1 | place: USA:California | collected 2016-06-15
ACCTCACACCCGCGCTGCGTGGCGACCGGGCATTCCCTGGGAAAATGATGATACCGCGTCTTCTTCGGATTGGAGGATTTGAAATAAGGTATTCAGTCTGGTTATTTGCAGAACTTTGAGGACTTCACCGCCAACGTTGCACAGTCGCAGATCACCACCACACCGGCGCGCGCTGGTCAGCAGGCGAGCCAAAGTCCCCATTCCGGTGCTGTCAACGAATGCCACGTTGCCAAGGTGCAGGACGATTTCTCTGCAATCCGGCAAAAGCGCGCTGACGCGCCTGCGCAAGCCGTCCGCATCAGCACCAGCGACGATGCGGCCCGTGCAACGGATAATGGTGACATTTCCGACTGCGCATGCATCCAGGGATAACGGCATTCTGACTGTCCTCGCTTGGCTACGCGGGCAAGTGGGGGCCCGACGCACTATAGCTAACTTGGTCAACGTCTTCAACTGTTCGCTTTGTGCCAGATTTGTGAGCGGACGAGGGCGTCCGCCCCTACGTGTTTCGTTGTTGGCGGTTAGGCCCTCCGACTTCACCTTCGATTGGCTCAGGGCTTCGGCAAATACAGGGCCGGTGCCGCCGGATACGCCTGTCACTTTGGCGTCATTGCGCTCCCCCAAACTGTGTGTTAGCTTCAACAAGCGGAAGAGGTTACGTTGCAGGCGACGATTCCTGCCGGGCTGGATCGCAAAGAGGCGGAAGCTTACGGGCGGCTTGATCCGGCGCGGCTCCCAAAACACATCGCAATCATTATGGACGGCAATGGCCGCTGGGCGCGGCGACGGCATTTGCCGCGCGTGGCTGGGCATCGCGCAGGAGTCGCGTCGGTGCGTTCGACCGTAGAGACGGCCGCGCGGATCGGCATACCTGCGCTCACCTTGTACGCGTTTTCAGAAGAGAACTGGAAGAAGCGCCCTAAAAGCGAAGTGGATTTTTTAATGGGGCTGCTGTGCCGCTATCTGAAACAGGAACTGCCCACGCTGAACAAGAACAACATTCGACTTGAATACATTGGACGGCAGCATGAGCTTCCGCCGGCGGTGCAGGAGAAAATGCAGTGGGCGAGAGAGGAAACGGGTCACAACCAAGGCATGGTGCTGACCTTGGCATTGAATTACAGCGCACGAACTGAGTTGGTGGATGCGTTTCGCGCGATGGTTGATGCCGCCGCCTGCAATGGTGGGCTGGAACATCTAGAGATCGATGAAGATTCCGTTTCGCGCCATCTCTACACGCGGCATCTGCCGGACCCTGATCTGGTGATTCGCACGAGTGGCGAGATGCGGCTAAGCAATTTTCTTCTTTGGCAGCTTGCGTATGCCGAAATTCACGTCACACCGACGCTGTGGCCGGAGTTTCGCGGGGTGCATCTGCTGGAAGCAATCTCCGATTACCAGAAGCGCGAGCGGCGTTACGGGGGCTTGGCGGAGAGTGCGACGAAAACGGCTCGAAGTTAATTTCGAGTTATCCTTCGTGTTCCTTCGTGTCCTTGGTGGTTGCTACATGCAAGTTGAACCACAAAGGGCACGAAGGGTCACGGAGGATTCCAAGGTCTCTTGAACCTGCTCAAGCGAGTCCTGACCGCAGTTGTCCTAATTCCCATCGTATTGCTTCTCGTGCTGCGGGCGCCAGTTCCCGCCGTAGCCGCTGTGGCAGCGTTGGTGGCGCTGCTTACAGTACAGGAGCTTCTTAAACTGGCCGAGGCGTACGGCATTATTCCAATGCAATGGCCAACCTATATTTTTGTGGCATTGTTTTTTCTGCTGCTGGCGCTGAATGCAGGCGATGCCAAGCCGCTAGTTTCGACCGCAGTCTTTGTTTACACCGCGGGCTTCGCAGCAGCCCTTTCGCCATTTTTCTTTGCTGCTGTCGCCATGCGGAGGTCTGATCTGAAGAGTGCGTTTCCTTCTGCATTGGTCTCGACGTTCGCATTCGTCTATATCGCGCTACCGATGGCGATGCTCGTGCAAACCCGCCAGCAGTGGGCAGGAGCTTATTGGGTGCTTTTCGTCCTGCTGGTGGTTTGGGCAGGAGACATCCTTGCCTATTTCGTCGGCCGATTCGTTGGCCGCAACCTGATGTCGCCGCGCATCAGCCCCAAGAAGACGTGGGAAGGAGCGCTCGCTTCGCTGGCGGCGAGCCTGATTGTAGGGATCTTGCTTTACAAGCATGCTCTGCCCATCAGCTCTGCTCTGCTCAATGCGCATCTAATTGAGAGGAGAGATGGGCTATTTGCGCTGGAGAAGCAGCCGCTGTGGCCGATTTTGCTACTCTCGGCGGCGATCAACATCGCGGCCCAAGTGGGCGATCTGGTTGAATCGCTTATCAAGCGCGGCGCTGGCGCAAAAGATTCAGGCTCGCTTCTGCCTGGTCACGGAGGCATGCTTGACAGAATTGATGCCCTGCTCTTTGCCGCGCCGGTGCTGTGGTACTATGCGAGTTGGCGCGTGATGCAGTAAGGAGCCTAGGCCGTCAACGGTACCGAACAAATCATTGATTTAAAACATGTCGGTCCCGCCGCTGAAGCCGCTCCACCCGAATAGCTCCCTTAGTCCCGTCAAGTTCCCGCAAATGGGAAGGCTTGCAACTGATGTCTTGGAGTGTTCTCTCATTCCAGGGCAAAAGCATAGTTTGAAAACCAGACCCGATGGAACGATACTCGACGGATATCATCGCATCCATGTTCTCCGTGAGAGCGTTGATGTTGATGCACTTCCGCGCGAGATCGTTATGCAAACGGATTTGAAGCATGTGGACGAAGCTCCATTGGGTTAGCGGTCCCTGGCATGGAAGACTTGCAGTCGCTTCCCGTCCCCGAGGAGGAGATTGGCTCGAAGACGAGATCGCGAGCTGGCGCCGAGCTGGCATTGATACGGTGTTTTCATTGCTAACTCCCGAAGAAGAGCGTGATCTCGACCTCGCTGACGAAGGGCACCAGGTAAGAGCACACGGAATGAAGTTCGTATCCTTTCCAATTCCGGATCGCCAGGTGCCGAGCTCGGAAACCGAGCTGTCGGCGGGTTTAGAAAAGGTCGATGCCGATCTCTCGTCGGGCAAAAACGTCGTCGTGCATTGTCGTCAGGGCATCGGCCGTAGCGGATTGATAGCAGCGTGTTTACTCGTCAGCAAAGGCCTGGATCCGGAATCATCAGTTAGAAGCGTAAGTGCGGCTCGCGGTACTCCCATTCCGGAAACAGCGGAACAACGGCATTGGATCGACCATTACGCGGCAGTCTTGGCAGGCAGTAAATGAAACCGAGAGAAGTACTCCTGTAAGAATCCTTTATGAAGCGCATTGCCGTCCTGGGTTCGACTGGCTCGATCGGCCGTAGCACCTTGAGCGTGGTCGAGTCGTACCCTGATCGTTTCAAGGTGGTTTCTCTTGCCGCGGGAAAAAATGTTGAAGCCGCCCTGGAACAAGCAAAGCGGTGGAGACCGAGAGTCGTCTCACTCAGCTCGGAGCGGGATGCTGACCAGCTTCGCAATCAGCTCAAGGCTGCAGGTCTACGGCAAATTGATGTGATGCATGGTCCGTCCGGCACCGTGAGTGTGGCCACGCATCCCGACGCAGATTTCGTTGTCAGCGCGATTGTTGGAGTCGCTGGACTGGAAGCAACTTACGAGGCGGTACGCGCCGGCAAAACTGTTGGGCTCGCCAACAAGGAATGCCTGGTCGCTGCGGGAGAACTAATCACCGCCGAGGCGCGCCGGCAAGGCAAGCCACTGCTCCCGATTGACAGCGAACATAACGCAGTTCATCAATGCCTGCGCGGCGGCAGAATGGAAGAAGTCGAACGCATTTGGCTGACAGCCTCGGGCGGACCGTTTTTGAATACGCCCAAGTCCCAGTTCAGCTCAATCACTGTTAAGCAGGCATTGAATCATCCCACGTGGAAAATGGGCCGGCGGATAACGATTGATTCGGCCACTCTGATGAATAAAGGATTCGAAGTCATCGAGGCGTGCCGTTTGTTTAACTTGCCGCCGAGCAAGATTCAGGTCATTGTTCATCCACAGTCTACGATTCATTCCATGGTGGAATTTGTGGATGGCAGCATACTTGCTCAATTTTCAGTGACTGACATGCGCCTGCCGATTCTATATGCGCTCACTTATCCGGAGCGCATCGCCTCGGAAATGCGCTTCCCGGTCATGAACTTACGGCATCTCGAATTCCTGCCTCCGGACATGAAAAAATTCCCTTGTTTGCGCCTGGCCTATGAAGCCGCCGAGGCTGGGGGTGCGAAAACAGTTGCCCTCAATGCGGCCGATGAAGTGGCAATAGCTGCCTTTCTGGAGAAGTCGATCGGTTTTGACGATATCCCCCACGTGATCGAAACCGTTCTCATTGAAACGAAAAGCGGGAAGTTGGAATCTATTAAAAAGGTGCTAGAAGCGGATTCGGCAGCACGCCAGCGGGCCCGCGAAAGAGTGGCTGAGTTAGCCGGGTCTGATGCGTTGCGGCCGGCTCCGGCCAGTTAAGGGGATAACAAATACATTTATGTCGGGATTCTTAACTGCTGTGATTTCTGTGGCTGTGATTCTGGGATTCATGATCCTGATTCACGAATTCGGCCACTATGCTGCCGCCAAGCTTTTGGGCGTGCGCGTGGAAGTTTTCTCTATCGGGTTTGGCAAGCGGTTGCTGGGCTTTCGTCGCGGTGAGACCGATTACCGGATCGCCGCCATCCCGCTCGGTGGTTACGTAAGGATGAGCGGTGAGAACCCGATGGATGAGCGCACCGGCGATCCCCGGGAATTCTTATCTCATCCGCGCTGGCATCGTTTCATCATCGCCATTGCTGGTCCCGCCATGAATATTGTGCTCGCTATCGGATTGCTGACCGGCGTGTATATGGTGCACTACGAAACTCCCGTATTCTTGGATAAGCCGGCTGTGATCTCGTGGATCAAGCAGGATTCTCCGGCGGCTAAGGCTGGATTACAGCCGGGAGATCGCATCATCCGGATTGATGGAGTTGAGAATCCCACATGGGAGCAGGTTTATCTCAAGGTGATGCTTAGCCCGAACCAGCCGCTGGATGTCACTGTGCTGCGCAACGGGAAAGATATTGAGAAACAAATCGTGCCGGTGGCGGTGACCAGCAATCAAGTGGGGTCTGCGGGATGGTATGCCGACGAATCGGTGATAGTCGGCAATCTTGAACCAAAGATGCCGGCGGCGAAAGCCGGCATTAAAGAAGGCGACAAGGTAGTTGCTATGGATGGCAAGCCCTTGCCGTCCATCGACACCATGATCGAGCGTCTGCAAGAGAGTAAAGACAAGCCGGTGCAACTCACAGTAGTGCGCGATGGTAAAACGCTCAACTTTACCGTCCAGCCCGTGCTGGCAAATGCTGGCCCTGACAGCCCGACTGAAAAGCGCTACCGCATCGGTTTCCAGAACGCGCCAGAGACAAAGGTCAGCAAACTGTCGCCATCTGATGCTTTCAATCGCTCGCTCGAGGAAAATAAAAAAGGCTCGGTGCTGATTCTTCAGCTCGTCGAGAAGTTAGTCGAACGTAAGATCTCGATGCGCACCATCTCCGGTCCAATCGGAATCGCCCAGCAGGCCGGGGAGGCCGCGCAGGAAAAGGGCTGGATCCCGTTGTTGGCGCTGACTTCGGCGATTAGCCTTAATCTTGGCATTTTCAATCTACTGCCAATTCCGATACTCGATGGCGGCGTCATCCTACTGCTCTTTGTCGAGAGCATCATCCGGCGCGACATCAGCTTGCAGATCAAAGAGCGTATCTATCAAGCGGCTTTTGTCTTCCTGGTATTGTTCGCCGCGATGGTCATTTACAACGACCTTGCGAAGACCTTGCCGGGGGTGATGCAGAGGCTGCCGTAGCACTCCTTCCGTGCGCCGCTGCCCCAATTCTTCGGGCTGCTTGGTGTTCGTGGCGCAATCAACGATTGTACATACTGTACTTATTTAATGTACGATATGAACGAGGTCCAATCATGACTGCTTCGAAGCCCGCTGCCCTGCAGAAAGTGCGAGTAAGCCGGTCGCAACTGCGGCAGAACCAGAGCAAAATCTTCAGGCAAGCAAGAGGTCGCAGGGTTATCGAGGTTACGGCCTGGGATGAGGAAGACGAAAAATACTTGGTAGATAAGCGTTATTTCAATCATCTATTGCGTACTTTGCGATCCACTCTGGAAACACTTGAAATAACAACCAACCCGAGGCTGTTTGGCCAACTCTTGCGGGCTGCTAATACGATCGATGCCGAGGTCCGCTCCGGGAAGCTGCATTCCTTCGAGGAGGCTTTCGGGGAACCGTAGCTTGGCTTATAGAATTCAGTTCACTCGCGACGGCTTGAAAGATGCAAAAGCCCTACCCAGGAATGTCAAGAATTGTCTTGTAAGGGAACTGAAGGCGATACTTGCCAGAAATCCGACGAGTAGTTCGGAAGCATTGCGCGAGCCGCTCGCCGGATGGCGCACTTTCCACTGGGGCAAGTACCGCGTGGTTTTCAAGCTCTACGACGATCTCCAGATTATCGCAGTCGCTGGAATCGGCAAACATTCATCACACGCCCTTCAGGACATTTATAAGCGATTGGAGGAGTTGGCTAAGACTGGTCGGCTCGCCGAAAAAATCGTAGCCGCTCTTCGTGGGTTCTCGGAGTCGGAGAAGTAGCACCGACGGCAGAGTTTGCGTGCTAAACTAAAGATTCCAAATGGCAAGTATTCAACGTAGGAAGACCGTTGCCGCCTTGATTGGCGGGGTCCGCGTCGGATCAGATGCACCAGTTGTGGTGCAATCGATGACCAACACCGATACCGCCGATGTGGCATCAACTGTGCAGCAAGTGGCCGCTCTGGCTCGGGCGGGATCGGAACTGGTTCGGGTAACCGTGAATAACGAAGAAGCCGCGGCAGGCGTCGCGCCCATTGTCGACGAACTCGAAAAACGGGGCATCCGCGTACCCATCATCGGTGACTTTCATTACAACGGCCACATCCTGCTCAAGAAATATCCCGAGTGTGCCAGGGCACTGGACAAATACCGCATCAATCCCGGCAATGTGAGCGTGGGCCGGAAAGACGACTCCAATTTCCGCACCATGATTGAAGTTGCCGTCGAAAATCAAAAGCCAGTGCGCATCGGGGTGAACTGGGGATCGCTGGACCAGTCGCTGCTTACACGCATGATGGACGAGAATTCGCGTCTCGAAGAACCTAAAGACGCGCGCGAAGTCACGATGGAGGCGATGGTCGTGAGCGCGTTGAATTCGGCGGCGCTTGCGGAAAAGTATGGCTTGCGGCCGGATCAGATTATTCTCAGCGCGAAAGTCAGCGGCGTGCAGGATTTGATTGATGTCTATCGATCATTGGCGGCGCGTTGCTCTTATCCACTGCATTTGGGATTGACCGAAGCCGGCATGGGCGCGAAAGGAATCGTAGCATCCAGCGCGGCCCTGGGCGTGCTGCTGCAGGAAGGCATCGGGGACACCATCCGCGTTTCGCTGACGCCCGCTCCCGGCGGCGATCGCGCGGAAGAGGTTCGCGTCGCGCAGCAGATTCTGCAGTCCCTCGGAATCCGCAGCTTCAGCCCGCAGGTCACTGCTTGTCCCGGTTGCGGACGCACCACCAGCACCTTCTTCCAGGAAATGGCCGAGCAGATTCAGTCCTATCTTCGCGAGCAGATGCCGGTGTGGAAGGGACGCTACTCCGGCGTGGAAGAGATGAAAGTTGCCGTCATGGGATGTGTGGTCAACGGCCCAGGCGAGTCGAAGCACGCGAATTTGGGAATTTCTCTGCCGGGAACATTTGAAGAACCAAAAGCTCCCGTCTACGTTGATGGCCGTCTGTTCACAACCCTAAGAGGCGACCGGATAGTGGCGGAATTTATCAAGATCCTCGACCGGTATGTGGAGTCACACTACGCCGATGTAGGCGCGGGCGTCCCCGCCCGTGCGGTGTAGGCGCGAAGGCCTTATTGCACGCATGTGTTTAATTTGCAGCGCATTCACTCCCGCTTTCGCTTCGAAGTGATTGTTGGCAACTACATACGTTATCTCAGCTTTTTGCGCGATGCGTTCGATCTTCTCTTTCCAGCCACTCAACTCCGCTTCGCTGTACAGATAGTTGTAGCGGTCGGCAGCTTTCTCCGCGTCGAACCACTGATCGTAATTGCGCCCGTGGAGACGCACGTAACCGAGTTGTGAGGTCACATGTTCTGTGGGCTGCAATGCACGCCCTATCAGCGGCTGATCGATATTGCAGAAAGAAATACTTCGCTTCATAAAATAGGCGATAGTCTCCGGATTGTTCCAGCTATCGTGCCGGACTTCCACCACGCGTGGATACTCAATGAACTGCCGCGCCAGGTGCTCCACATACTCGCGGTTGAGCGACGTGTTCTTGAACGAGACGGGAAACTGAATGAGCAGCGCGCCCAGCCTGCCCTCACCTGCAAGCGCTTCAAGTCCCTCCCGAGCGAGTTGTTCGTCTTCGTCATTCGGGCGGATGCTGGCGGCAGAAGTTGGTTCCATGACGGCGAGGGGATTATGGGTAAAGGAGCGATGCAGTTTCGCGGTGAACATGAATTTCGGATTCACCGCGGTCGCCCGATGCACCCAGAGCTTGGCTATGTGTGGCTTGATGTGTCCGTAAAAAGAAGTATTGATCTCGACCACGTCGAAGCACTGCGCCAGCAGATCAAGGGGATGCTGCTTGCGATGCTGCATCCCCGCGGGATAAAAAACTCCCTCCCAATCTTTGTACGACCAGCCAGCCGTGCCAATGCGGATTTTCGGTGAGGATTCCATCGATGCAAAGGAGGAAGGGCGCTGCAAGCAGGTTAGCACAGCGGATGGGGTTACATTCGGATTTAATAGAACATCAACGCTACCCAATAGACGCCATTGGGATAACTCGCCGTGCGTGCGTAGCAACTTCCTACTGCAAATGCGCGGATGCTCCGGTCGCCAATAGCCCGCGGGGCGCTCGATGGCAAGCTCTGCGGCTGATTACTGGTGTAGCGGAGAAGATAGTGGCTCCGAGCCATTTCTCGCGACATCGGCGTCTTGATCGAATTTGCTTGCGCCATTGAGCACGCCGCTGCTTGTGCCGCGACGCTGTTCAGCCGCTGCAAGCCCGAAAGACGCTTCTGTTGGCGCATCTGGGCCACGCTGGCTGCAGCCAGGTCTTCGGAAGTCTGCGTTGAGTATGTGGCTGTTCCCTCCCCGAAATCCTGCGTGACGAAAAGCAAGTAGCCATTGCGCACCACGCCAAATCCGGCCACGTTGAATGAAGGATTTAGGAGATTTTCACGATGCGGAGCTGAGCGCATGAGACTCGCATAGATCTGATCCACAGTCGCAGCAGTCGCGACATTTTCGCCACCACGCTCCAGATGCAGATTAGTACTCGCAGTCAAGCGCTGTGCCAGCGGCGCCTCTCCTGGAAGCTGATGCGAAAGCTGCTGTCGTTCTGCAATAGCAGCCGCGTGCTCGCGTGCGGCTTCTGTCAAGCCCTCATCCGTGCGCAGCGGCGTCAGCCCGGCTTGAACCCGCGCCTGGTTTGCCAGCTCCAAGAGCTTCCCTTCGGCTTCAGAATCGTATGTCAGGGAAGATAAAAAGGGCGCAGCCGCCGCGAAAGCTCGTGCCGGTCCCGGGAGGAAGGCATTTCCGGGAACAGCACCGCTCGAAAAAAGAACAGCCAGAGAAGCTAGCAGGACGAAGGGCATAAGTTTGGCGCTAGCCGTCTCCTTGAAAACGCGCTTCCAGAGCGCCTTCCGGACGCCGCACCTCACAAAGCAACAATTCCGCTTTGTTTCCACAAGCCTAGCCCCTAGAATCACGGTGAGCACCTTACGATGGGGACGTTACTGCTGGGCGTAGTTGTGGTTTTGAACCTGATACTTCTGGGCCTCCTTCTCGGGCTTATCCGGCGCATCACATCGTCCTCTCAAACTACTGAATTACAGGTACTTGCCAATGAATCGGTCGCACTGCGTGAGTCCCTCGCTCAAAAGTTCAGTGCCGCTACTGCCGATATGGCCATGCGGCTGGAAAGCACCAAAGGGGATCTTCGGCAGGAAGTGACGGATCGATTAGGCGAAGGATTCAAAGAAATCCGAAACTCCGTGGAAGCTCAATTGACCGGCGGACGGCGTGAGCAAACCCACGACCTGCGGGAAGCGCGTGCGGAGCTGACCAACTCTTTGGCTTTAACCACCTCGCAACTCAAAGCCGAATTTGAAAATCTCAACCTCAAAACGGCGCAAAGTTTGGATGCGATTCGCGACCGGGTCGATGCCAAGCTGCTCGCCATCTCCGGCGAGGTACAGCAAAAACTGGATCAGAATATTAAGGAGGGGTTCGCGCAGTTCGAGCGCGTGCAACAGCACTTAAAGGCGGCCGAAGAGCAGTTGCGAGAGGTTGGAGCGTTGGGCCACTCGATTAATGACCTGAACAATATGCTGAAGCTGCCACACCTGCGTGGACAATTCGGTGAGGCGAGCCTTGAGCGTTTGCTGGCGGATTTTCTTCCGGCGCACATGTTCGAAATACAATCCACGTTGCCGGATGGCGGACGCGCCGACGCGGTCATTCAATTCCCCGATCGCCGTCTGCCGATCGATGCCAAGTTTCCCCGCGAGCAAGTGCTGGCGCTATTCGAAAGCGGCGATGAAGCGGAAATTGAAGAAGCTCGTCACGAGTTTGTGCGCGTGATGAAAGCTGAGGCCAAGCGCATTAAAGCCTACATTCAGCCTGAGCACGGAACCACTGACATCGCTCTCATGTATCTGCCCAGCGAAACGCTCTACATGGAAGCCGTCCGCAACCGCGAGCTCGCCGATTGGCT
>WNFY01010546.1_pt1 | contig 10825 bp, 11 predicted proteins | sample 5400091 | NCBI WGS metagenome assembly WNFY01 (sample SAMN13153364, study PRJNA577476) | soil metagenome | isolation source: 60 cm soil or saprolite under grassland replicate 1 | place: USA:California | collected 2016-06-15
ACGTGCTCCTCGAGGAGCGACTCCCACACGTTGCCCTCGTCGAGCTCGGCGTCGCCCACCATGGCGATGAAGCGCCCGCCCGGCCGCGCCTTCCAGTGGTCGGAAACGTAGCGGCGCGCCATCGCGGCGAACGTCGCCGTCACCGCTCCCAGCCCCATCGAGCCCGTTGACAGGTCGATGATCGAGGGATTCTTCCTGCGGCTCGGGTAGGCCTGGAGCCCGCCCAACACGCGCAGGCTCCTGAGATCGTCCGCCGTGAGGCGCCCGCGCAGGTACTCGATCGCGTAGAGCACGGGCGAGGCGTGGGCCTTCGACGCCACCAGGTCGCCCTCGCGGAGCGCGCTGAAGTAGAGCGCCGTCATGAGGCTGACCACCGAGGACGACGACGGCTGGTGCCCGCCGATCTTGGTGCCGTCCGGGTTCGGGCGCGTGTTGGCGTGGTGGACCGATAGTGCGGCGAGCCAGAGCACTCGGCGCTGGATGCTCTCGAGCAGGTTCAGATCGGCACGCGGGTCGCCGGAGGCCATCGGCTCCATAACCTTAGCTCATTACGCCGACTCTGGTAAGGTAGCGGAACGCCGTGACCATTCTCTCCCCGCAGGCGATAGGCGCGCTCTGCGCCCTTGGCTCGGCGCTGACTTGGGCGATGACGAGCCTCTTGGTTCGCACGGTATGCCCGCCTCTCAACTCCGTCGCCGTCAGCGTCATTCGCTCGCTCATCGGCGGAGGGCTTCTCCTGGCCTGGGTATTCGCCACCGGAGGGTTCGCGACGCTCGGCGCCATGTCGGCGAGAACGTTCGCGCTGCTCACCGTGTCGATCGTGCTGGCCATCGCCGTGGGCGACGTCCTCTTCTTCGAGAGCGCGCGCATGCTGGGCCTGGCGCGCGCCATGACGGTGTCCATGACCTATCCCTTGATGGGAGCGGTGCTGGCCGCGGTGTTCCTCGACGAGCCCATCACGGGCCGGCTTGTCCTGGGCTCCCTCGTGACGCTTTCGGGGCTTGCGCTCATCGTGAGGACCCGGCCGGCCGATGGTCCACGCGAGGGACGCTCCCGGCTGGGTCTGGCGGCTGCGACCGCGGCGGCTCTCTCCTGGGCGCTCTCCCTCCTCGTGCTGAAGCCCGCCATGGGCTCGCTCGACCCCGTAACGGCTCAAGCCATCAGGTTGCCACTCGCGGGATTCCTCCTGATGGCGACGCCGTGGGGCTGGGGCGCGCCGGCGCTGATGGGGCGCGTGGACCGGGGCGTGTGGGCGCGCGTCAGCGTCCTCGGTGTGGTCACGGCGGCGAGCTCGGTGCTCTTCGTCACGGGGGTGAAGCTCGCCGACGTCGCCGTCGCGGCGCTGCTGTCCTCGACCGCCCCGCTCTTCGCGATTCCCCTCGGGCTCATCTTCCTGGGCGAGCGCCTGACTGCCCGCGCCGCCGTCGGAACGCTCATCACCGTCGCGGGCCTCGCGGTGCTCAAGCTTTAGGACTCCCCCTCACCCTGCCCTCTCCCTAGAGGGGAGAGGGGTAAAAGGTAATGGGCTCATCAGACTCCCTGTCCCCCTTCGCGGGGGAGAGGGCAGGGTGAGGGGGCTGTCTTACGCGTGCTTCCGAAGCTCCAGCCGGCCGATCTGGCGGCGGTGCACTTCGTCCGGCCCGTCGGCGAAGCGCAGCGTGCGCGAGTGGGCCCACATGGAGGCCAGCGGGAATTCCTGGCTGACGCCGCCGCCGCCGTGGAGCTGCATCGCGCGCTCGACCACGGCCAGCGTCATGTTGGGCACCGCGACCTTGATCTCCGCGATGGCCTGCCGGGCCGCTTTGTTGCCCACGGTGTCCATCATGTAGGCCGCGTGCAGCACAAGGAGGCGCGCCTGGTCGATCTCAATGCGCGACTGCGCGATGCGCTCGAGCGTGATGTCGTTGTCCGCCAGCGGCTTGCCGAAGGCGATGCGCTTGGTCGAGCGGCGGCACATCAGCTCGAGCGCGCGCTCGGCGACGCCGATCTGGCGCATGCAGTGATGGATGCGCCCGGGCCCGAGGCGCCCCTGCGCGATCTCGAAGCCTCTGCCCTCGCCCAGCAGCATGTTGGAGGCGGGGACGCGCACGTTCTCGAACGTAACCTCTCCGTGACCGTGGGGGGCGTCGTCGTAGCCGAAGACGGTCAGCATCCGCAGCACCGTGATGCCCGGGGCGTCCCGCGGGACGAGGATCATGGACTGCTGCTTGTACTTGTCGGGGTTCTTGGCCTCCGTCTTGCCCATGAAGATGAGGACCTTGCAGCGCGGATCGCCGATGCCCGACGTCCACCACTTGTGGCCGTTGATAACGTACGAGTCGCCGTCCCGAATGATGCTGGACTCGATGTTCGTGGCATCCGAGGAGGCGACCTTGGGCTCGGTCATGGCGAAGGCCGAGCGGATCTTGCCTTCGAGCAACGGCTGGAGCCACTCCTTTTTCTGCTCGGGCGAGCCGTACCGCTCGATCGTCTCCATGTTGCCCGTGTCGGGCGCCGAGCAGTTGAAGGCCTCGGGCGCGATCGGCGAGCGGCCCATGATCTCGCAGAGCGGGGCGTACTCGAGGTTGGTCAGGCCGGCGCCGCGCTCGCTCTCGGGCAGGAAGAGGTTCCAGAGACCGCGCTCGCGCGCCTTGGCCTTGAGCTCTTCCATGACGGGCGGCACCTGCCAGCGGGTCGGCCCCTGATTGAGCTGCTCATGGAACACGGGCTCGGCAGGGTAGATGTGCTTGCCCATGAAGTCCGTCACCTGCTCCATGTACATCTTGGTCTTCTTCGAGTATTCGAATTCCATCGGAAGTCCTCCCGGGATCGTGAGTGTGTGGCCTAAATAGACACCATCCGGCCGTCCGACGCAATGGACTCCAGCACGGCATCCAGCACGACCTGGGCGCGCAGGCCGTCCTCGAAGGAGGGAGGCTCGCTCCGGCCCTTTCGGACCGCGGCAAGGAAGCGCTTCACGAGCGGCGCGATGGTCGTCTTGCCCACGACCTCCATCGCGTCCCCCTCCCCCGCGGACTTCGGCAAACCCGTCCGTGCCTTGACGGGGACGAAGCCGCCGTCCTTTCCCGCCTGGCGCAGCTCGCCACGCCACCAGCGGGGCTTGTCGCGATCGAGGCACGGTCTTCGAGGGGTACGCGATGCCAGTCTGAGCGCTGACCGCCGCGATCTCGCCGAAGTGCCAGCGCACGATGTCGATGACGTGGACGCCCATGTCGCCCATGGCGCCGTGGCCGGCCTGCGCCCGGTCCATGCGCCAGGTCGCCGGCGCGGACTCGTCGGCCCAGCGCGACCCCATCCAGCGCAAGTTGGCGTGGAAGAGCCGGCCGAGTGCCCCCGCCTCGACGAGAGCGTGGAAGCGCTGCATCGCGGCCGTGTAGCGCCAGTTGAATCCGGTCATGCCGACGCGCTTGGCTTGCGCGGCCGCGTCGATCATGGCGCGGCACTCGGCAGCGTTCATGGCGAGCGGCTTCTCGCAGAGCACGTGCGCGCCCGCGGCGAAGGCCTCCAGCGCGATCGCCTTGTGGAGCACCGGCGGCGTGGCGATGACCACCATCTCCGGCTTTGCCGAGCTGAGCATCTCCTGCCAGCGCTCGAACACGTGCGGCACGCCGTAGCGATCCGCCACCGCGCGCGCCGCAGTCTGGTCGCGCTGGCAGACCGCCACGACCTCGCAGCCGTGCGACTGGAAGGCGGGGATGTGAGCGCGGCCGAAGCCGAGCCCGATGATGCCGACGGTGCGGGCGGATGGAGCCACGGATTATGTCTCCTCTCGGGAAGGAAAGCGAAGGTTGACGTCGCGCTCGGGGAACGGCATCTCGATGCCGGCCGCCTTGAGCGCGGCGTTCACGGCGACGGCCACCTGGCTATGGACCGCGGCCCACTCCTCGAAGCGGGCCGTCCAGGCGCGCACCTCGAAGTTGAGCGCGCTGTCGCCAAAGCCCTGGGGTGACTCTGGCGTAGGTGACTTGCCGAGAGCGAAAGCCACCGCCGCGCTCGCGAAGAAGAAGGCCGACGCAAGCGCGATGCGGAGCAGCTTCACCGAGTTCCTCCGGACGATAGGTCGATGCGGGCTCGGCTTCAGGAGCAGAAGTATATCGCACCGGGCGGGCCCGGCGCTCGGCGGCAGGACACTTGGGGGCACAAAAAGGCGGCCCGCGCTCTCGATCAGGCGTGGGCCTGGCCGGAGACGGGCCGCCGGGCTCAGGCGTCCGGGCGGTTGGCCCGGGCGCCGTTGGTGTCAGTTATTTGACCCTCGCCGCCGTCTTCTTGTCTTTCTGCAGATCTCGTCGGTCCCCTCGAAGGTCGCGGCGGTCTTCGCGGCGGTCCCGCTCGTCGCCGCGCAGGTCCTTGCGGTCGCGATTGAGGTCCCGCTCGTCGCCCCGCGTTTCTTTCCTGTCCTTGGCCAGCTCGGCGCGATCATTCTTCACGGCGTCCGCGTTACCGGCCGCCCTGTCCTTACGCAGCTGACTCACGTCTCCGCGGACTTCCTTGCGGTCGCCCACGACCTCGCGCCTGTCGCTGCGGATCTCGCGGCGGTCACCGCGGATCTCGCGCGTGTCGCCTCGCAGCTCACGCCGGTCCTTGCGGATCTCTTTCCGGTCCTGCTGCAGCTGCGGATTCGGCGCCGGCGTCGGTGGGGCAACCGTGGTCTGTGCCCCGGCAGCGGAAACCCAGGCGGCCACCATCAGCGCGCCAGAGACTGTAACCATCTTCCATCGAGTCATCGTGCCCTCCGGTTGGGTTTGGCAGTTGGGTTCGACTCGCTCACTGTCCCGTGTGACGCGGGAGCACCCCAAGCCGTTTACCTGTTCAACAGAGCAGGAATCACGCCGCGGACTCAAGTGTGGAAGAACGCGCACTTAGGCCATCATGGTTCAGCCTCGACTCGCACTTTTGGTCACCTGCGCTGCGACGCTGCGTCAGCCATGCTACGATGCGGCGACCCTCAAGACCGGAGGCCCCACGTGACAACCGATACGCCCCAGCAGAGCGAAGTCCTCGTCACCCGCGACGGCTCAGTGGTAACGCTGACCTTCAACCGCCCCGAGGCCCGCAACGCGCTGACCTGGAACATGTACGAGCGGCTCTACCAGGCCTGCGAGGAGGTGGACGCCGACGACACCGTCCGCGCTTTCGTGCTACGGGGCGCCGGGGGCAAGGCCTTCGTGGCCGGCACCGACATCGGCCAGTTCAAGAGCTTCAAGACCGCCGAGGACGGGATCCAGTACGAGCGCGACGGCGAGCGGCGCACGGGCCGGCTGGAGCGCGTGGGCAAGCCCGTCATCGCGCAGATCCAGGGGTATGCCGTGGGCGGGGGCTTCGCGATCGCGGCCGTCTGCGACATCAGGATCGCCACGCCGGAGTCGAGCTTCGGCTTTCCCATCGCGCGCACGCTCGGCAACTGCCTCTCGATGGAGAACTACTCGCGCTGCGTGGAGCTCTTCGGCCCCTCGCGGGTCAAGGAGATGATCATGCGCGCGCGGCTCATCACGGCCGAGGAGGCGCACGCCGCGGGCTTCGTCCACGAGATCGTGCCGGCGGCCGGGATCGAGGCGCGGGTGAAGGCCGTCGCCGAGGAGGTCGCCTCGCACGCGCCGATTACATTAAAGGTGACGAAGGAGGCCGTACGCCGAATCCAGGAGCGGCGTCGCCTCGAAGGCGGAGAGGACCTGATCTCACTCACCTACTCGAGCGCCGACTTCAAGGAGGGCATGAGCGCCTTCCTCGAGAAGCGGAAGCCCAACTGGACCGGGAAGTAGGCGCTACATGATTCGAAGCGTTCCTGGCCGCACGCCCCGCGTGCATCCGGGCGCCTGGGTCGATCCCTCCGCACAGGTCATCGGTGACGTGACGATCGAGGAAGGCGCCAGCGTCTGGCCGCTGACCGTGCTTCGCGGAGACCAGGACAACTACGTCACGCTCGGGCGCAACTCCAACGTCCAGGACAATTCCGTCCTCCACGTCACGCCTGAGTATCCCTGCATCGTCGGCGCCAACGTCACCATCGGCCACCGCTGCGTGGTCCATGCCTGCACCATCATGGACAACGTCCGCATCGGCATCGGCGCCGTCGTGCTGACCGGCGCCGTCGTCGAGGAGTGGGCACAGGTGGGCGCGGGCGCGGTGGTGCCTCAGGGCAAGGTCGTGCCCGCCGGCTGGCTGGTGATGGGCGTGCCCGCCAAGCCCGTCAGGAAGATGAGCGAAGAAGAGCTCGAGGACATCCGCAAGAACGCGGTCGAGTACCTGGAGCTCTGGCACCGGGATTACCGCACGTAGCTGGCCCCCCCCTCACCCCTACCCTCTCCCCCTCCGGGGGCGAGGGAGAAACGTCCTACTTCACTCCGGGCGGGGCGCCCAGGTTGCGCGCGACTTCGATGTCGCGGCTCTGGTCCCGCGTGCGGGTCGGGCTCACTACGAGCTCCTCGATTACGGTGCGCTCCGGAAGAGTCACGCAGAGCATGATGGCCGCCGCAACGTCTTCGGGCTGCGCCATCGTGGCGCGGGCGGCGGCGTCGGGCGGGAGCGGGCGGTTGTTGAGAATGGGCGTGTCGACCTCGGCGGGCATCACCGTAGTCGCGCGGATGCCCTTGTCCCGGAGCACCGTGTGGACGTGGCCCATCAGGTTGAGCACGCCGGCCTTGGCCGCGCCGTAGGGGGCCCCGCCGATGAGCCCCGGTCGTGTAGCGGCGACAGAGCCGACGGTGACGATGGTTCCGCCACCGCGCTCGATCATGCCGGGGAGTGCGGCCTGGATGAGCGCGTAGACGCCCGTCAGGTTGACGTTGATGACGGCGTCCCACTCCTCCTGCCCGACCCAGCGGACGTTCCGGGCCTTGCTCGAGTGGCCGGCGTTGTTGATGAGAATGTCCACGCGGCCGAGCTCCTTGACTGTCCGCTCCACCAGGGCACGCCCCTGCTCCGGCCGTGAAACGTCGCCCTCGCGCGCCACTGCCTTGCCGCCGGCTTTCGTGATCTCCGCCACCACTGCCTCGAGCGGCGCCTTGCGACGGCCCGACAGCACGACATGGGCGCCCTCCGCTGCCAACATGAGCGCCGTTGCCCGGCCGATTCCCGTCCCGCCCCCCGTCACGATCGCGACCTTCCCCGTGAGCTTTGCCATTCGGCTCTTATCTCCACGCCCAGACGGGCTGTTCGAGATGATCGACGCGCGTCGAGCGGCCGTGCGACACGACCTCGCGCATCTGGTAGATGACCGCGGCTGTGGGCGCGTGGATGAGGCTGCCGAGAAGCGGCACCTGGATGACGGGCCGGTCGCTCTCAGGGATGCTGATGAAGCGCGGCACGTCGGGGGCGTCGAGGGCTTCGAGCGGGACCAGGTGCACGCGCGCGACTTCCGCGGGATTTGGAGAAAGCGCGCCGGGGTCGTCGGCCCAGAAGACGACGGGAGTGATCACGAATCCGGAGCGCGTCGGATAGTCGTCGAGGAACCCGAGCAGCTTGTCGCCGGTGAGCTTGAGCCCGAGCTCCTCGTCCAGCTCACGGAGCGCCGCCACTTCCGGAGACTCACCCGCATCCATCCGGCCCCCCGGCAGCGCCCACTGGCCCGTGTGGGCGCGCAGGGTCGGCGCGCGCTTGGTGAGGAGAAAGCAGCCGCGCTCCTCGGCATCAGGTAGGAGGACCACGGCGACTGCGGCTGCCTTGCGCCCATCGAGACTCGCGGCCCGCCGGTCGAAAGCAGCAAGGTTCGCGCGGGCCCTCCCGACCAGAGCCTTGTCGAAGCGCACGTCTAGCCCGCGCCCTCACGGACGCCCGGTGCGCGTTCTCGCGCCCCCTCACCCTGCCCTCTCCCCCTCCGGGGACGAGGGAACCGAAACGCCTCCCTCTCCCTCCGGGGGCGAGGGAACCCATACGTCCCCCTCCGGGGGCGAGGGAACTGAAACGTCTCCCTCTCCTCGGAGAGGGAGAGGGTCGGGGTGAGGGTGGCGTACTCTTCACGAGCGGTCCGGCCTAGTAGGCAGGGAGCTTTCCGCCCTTGGTGCCTGTCTTTCTTACGACGCCGACTTCTTCGGCGGCCTTGGCGGCCATGAAGCGGCTGTCGCTGGCGAGGGTGACGAACTGGTAGCCTTCGGCGATCATCTTGACGGCGTACGCGGCGGTCGCGTTGTGTATGCCGGCGACGACGCCGTGTTTCTTGCACGCCCTGGCGATGATCTGCTGCGCCTCGACGATCGGTGCGTCCGTCTGGTCGAGCCGCGGCTTGAGACCGTACGCCAGCGACAGATCGGACGGCCCGACGTAGACCGCGTCCACTCCGGGCACGCTCAGGATGTCGTCCAGGTTCTTCATGGCCTCGGCCGTCTCGATCATCGGCATCACGATGATGTCGTCGTTGGCGTGGTCGCCGTAGTCCATCCCCATGTAGAGGCTGGCGCGCACCGGTCCCCAGCTCCGGTAGCCGCGCGGCGGGTACTTGCAGGCCTGGACGAGCGCCTCCGCCTGCTCGCGGGTGTTGACCATCGGGCAGATGACGCCGTAGGCGCCGGCGTCCAGGATCTTCATGATCCGCGCGGGGTCGTTCCACGGTATGCGCGCGAGCGGGACGACGCCGGTGGTCGAGATGCCCTGGAGCATGCTCACGCCGACCTGGTAGTCGACGACGCCGTGCTGCATGTCCACGGTCAGCGAGTCGAAGCCCTGGTGGGCCATGACCTCGGCCGAGAAGCCCGAGGGAATGCTGAGCCACCCGTTGACGGCGGCTTCGCCGCGCTTCCAGATTGTCCTGAGTGTGTTCTCGCGCACGTGACTCTCCTTTAAGGTAGGTGGACGACCAGCGACCGCGCTATTGAACCGCCCGCGCCCCCGCCTGTCAAGGACACGGCCGCGTGCTATACTCCCGCCGACTTACGCCTCGACACCCCACGCCAAGGAGGGGACGATCATGGCGACAGCGACTCCGCATTCCCACGGATGGGCGCTCCTGCTCGTGTGGGGCGTGGCCTGGATCATCCTCGGGCTCTTCCTCCTCTTCCAGCCCGGGATTACCGCGATCCTGCTCGTCCAGCTCATGGCGGTGTTCTGGGTGGTCGGCGGCGTCATCGACCTCATGACAGGGCTGACACACGCCGACCAGCAGCATCGTGGCTGGCGCATTTTCGGCGGCATCCTCAGCATCGTGGCCGGCGTGATCATCATGGCTAACCCGCTGGCGGGCACGATCGTGACGATCGCGTTCGGCTTCTTCATTCTCGCGTTCGCCGCCATCGTCAACGGCCTCATCAACCTCGTCGGAGGCTTCAAGGGCGGGATCTCCTGGGGCGGATCGCTCCTCGGCTTCATCCAGGTCATCATCGGGGTCTATCTCCTGACCCATCCAATGATGGGCATCGTCGCCTACGTTCCGACGCTCGGCATCATCACCATCGCCGCCGGTATCACCGTGATCATCTTCGGCTTCCGCGTCAAAGCAGGCACTGCGGTCGTGCCCGCGACGTAGACAATGGCGCTCGAAGACGAGCTGACCAACCGGCTCACGCAGGCCATCAAGGGCAAAGACGGCCGCACCGCCGACGTCATCCGCATGCTCAAGACCCGACTTCAGGAGCGCCGGACCGCCAAAGACTTCGCCGGCCAGGTCGACGACGCCCTCGTCCTCGACGTCATCGGCGCCTACCGCAAGCAGCTTCAAAAGGCCATCGCGGAGTACGAGAAGCTCGGCGAGCGCGGCGCGGAGCAGGCCGCGCGGCTCCGGTTCGAGCAGGAGTTCTGCGAGAGCTACCTTCCCAAGGGCATGGACGAGGCGGCCGTACGCGCCCTCGTCAAGGAGCGCGTGGCCTCCCTTGGCATCGCCGACGCCAAGCAGATCGGGCGTCTCATCGGCGACATCATGAAGACCCACAAGGGCCAGGTCGAGGCTGGCGACATCAAGCGCATCGCCGAGGAGCTGCTGAAGGGCTAGCCGATAGCGGGCAGGAGGCCGACGTCGTGTACACGGCCTGGCACTTCTTCTCGCGCGACGTGCGCCTAGTCGCGATGGTAGTCCGTAGCATACTGTCGCTCGGCGATATTCCCTGCCCGGGAAGGATCCATGAGTTTCGTCGGATGACGCCGGATAGCAGCGAACGATGGGGCAACGACTGAGACGAGGACAAATCCTATGATGGAGGGACGGATGATCAGACACTCGAAACGGTTCTCGCTGATCGTCTTCGGCCAATGCGCGCTGCCGTAAAGGACTCGACATGATGGCGATTGGGCGCCAAAACTTGGAGAGCGTCGCCTGCCCAGATTGCGACCTGCTGCAGCATATTCCCGAGCTCGCGCCCGGCGCGAAGGCGCGCTGCGCGCGCTGCGGCCATGTGCTTGCAACCCAGTCCGCCGATCCGCTCGACCGGCCTCTCGCCCTCACCCTCGCTGCCGCTATCGCGTTCATCGTCGCCAACACGGCATCTTTGATGGATCTCTCGGCGGTCGGGCGCTTCGCGAGCACGACCATTCCTCACGGCGCGTACGAGATGTGGATGCAGGGCCAGAGGATCACCGCCGTGGTCGTGGCCTTCTGCGCGGTGATCGCGCCCGGTGCCTACATCCTGTTCATGCTGACGGTCCTGATCGCGGTGAGGCGGCCGCCCGCTCCGCACTGGGTCGGTGAGCTGCTGCGCTGGAGCAACTCGATGCAGCCCTGGTCGATGGGCGAAGTGATGATCCTCGGCATCATGGTCTCATTGATCAAGATCGCCGAGCTGGCATCGGTGGGTGTCGGGTATGGGATGTACGCGGTGGGTGCGCTGGTCGTTCTCCTGGCCGCGATCTCCATCACCTTCGACCCGCGCGAGGTGTGGAGGCGGGTGGAGTGGGCCGATGGCCG
>WNFY01006312.1_pt1 | contig 10822 bp, 8 predicted proteins | sample 5400091 | NCBI WGS metagenome assembly WNFY01 (sample SAMN13153364, study PRJNA577476) | soil metagenome | isolation source: 60 cm soil or saprolite under grassland replicate 1 | place: USA:California | collected 2016-06-15
CTCCGTCATTCACACTTAAAGATATTGATGGAAAGGTTTATTCATTGGAGCAGATGAAAGGTAAATATGTAGTGATACATTTTGCAGCTACCTGGTGTCCTTTTTGTAATGCGGAAGCTCCTAACCTTGAAGAACTTTACAAAGGCTATCAAAATAAAAACGTGCAGGTCTTTATTGTAGATGTGAAAGAAGATAAGGGGCTAGTGGAAAAATCGTTAAGCCGTTTCAATTTTTCATTCCCTGTTTTGCTGGATGTGGATGGCGCAGTATCGGCCAGCTATGCCCCTGAAGGTGTGCAGCCGGATTTAGCCAGGCATGAAGTGCCGCTGGCTTCAAATCTTATTCTTGATAAAGAAGGAAATATCAGGTTTTATTCATTGCTCAATTCGGTAAGCTTTGACGCAAAACTGACCAAACTGAAACAAAAACTGGATGAACTGTTGCAAATGAAATAGCGTGACACACTGGTTATTTATATTCCTGGTTTTCTTTACTGATTTGAATGCGCAAAGTATTTCAGAACAGATTAATTACAAAAGATAAAAGTATAGAGCAGGGTGAGCAAGTATTTCCTGCAGCAAAAAAATTTAAACTGGAAGGAACAAATGATTTTCTGAATGTTTATGACGGAAGTTTTGAAATCAGAATACCATTTAAAACGACGCAGAGAATTCAAAAATATAAATCCTACCTGCAGGCAAAGCTTCGTTACCAAGCATGCAATTTTAAATCCTGTTTGTTTCCTAAAACAATTGATTTCATAATTCCATTGGCAATAATAAATATCAACGCAGATAAAAACTAGTAAAGCGATAAAGGAATAGTAGTTATTGGAGTTTGCCTTTGTAAATTTTAAACTATATTGAAGAGCACTATTGCTCCAGCACGGCCAACTAATATTATCCTATTTTTCAAACCAGCAAAAACTTCCGCCCACCCATTCCCTGTCCTTGTTATATCTCACACCAATCATTTTTCCTTTGCTTAGCCTGGCAAGATTATTTGCAGGAACAGGCCTTGCTTCACCATCTTTCCAAAAATAAAATATCCTGATTTCGACTTTCGCGGGAATATCCGGCGTTTCAATCACATCAGCATATTTTACTTTACGCTGCAATATCCAATTTTCGGGATCTTCTATTTTTTCAAGATCAGCGAGTGTTAGATCAATAATAACACCCTGGCCGGCAAAAGAAAACAAAGGTTTCAACACGTAATTTTCTAAATCAGTTGGCGGTTGCTTGATATCTTTTAGAAAAAAAGTTTCCGGAACATAGAGATGATGAATGAGTGGCAGAGTATATTTACTGATGCGGTAAAACCAGTTTGGATGAGGAACCCATTCCACGTCAAGCTCTTCAAATAAAATTTTTCCCTTTTCCTGTACGGCTGGTGATTGTTGCTGAAGGTCATCAAAAATAAGGCGGTTATAAATTCTTTTTACCTGTGTTTTCTTCCCATCATTCAAATAGAAAAGCTTATCGCCTTCTTTAATCAATTCAGTAAGACAAACCATTTTAATCCCGAGATAGGTTTCAGTGGCAAAAAAATCAATTCTTGTTTTTTGCTGGCGGGGAAATATTTCAAGAAGAATTACATTTTCTGGATGATGATTGCCGATTATGATTTCTTTCAGCAAATGCAAATAGGTTTCTTTGTTGTAGCCATGCAAATAACAATCAAAGTATTCAGGAACGGGAAAATGTTTTCTTGAAATTTCAGGATACAAAACCTGGTAAGCGAAAATAGTCGGAAAGCCCTGCATTTCTATTAGCTGTGGCTCATATCCACCCCCTTCCTTAATGCAAACGCCAAAATCAAAGGCAATAAAGTGTGAATGATCATTTTCATTGGGTACTTTTAAATGAGCAGGAACAGCATCCTTTGTAAATTCTTTAAAATGGGGATCAATAATTATATCAACAATTTTTTCGCAGGCATCCAGCAGTTTCTTTTTAAAGACCTGGTCGATAAAAACAGGAGTTTCTGCTACACGAAAATCTAATTGCCTCGGATAGATATTGCCAAGCTCCCTCAGAAATGCCTCATATTTTTGGTTCGTAAAATTTTCGTTGAATGCTTTTCGTAAAGCAGGGATCATAATTGTTTGTTTCTTGAGGGAAAGTTAAGAAGAATTGTGATTAACCAAATAGACACATAGAAACAATAGCTGCACAACAGATAATTCTATGTGTTCCTATTGTGTCTATGTTACTTATATGTTTGTGGTGAAAATGTTGAATAGAATTGTTGCAGTACAAGAGTGCGACGCAATCCCGCACATGCGGGACTTAATAGAAATACAATTGCTGGGAACATACAAATAACCAACAACGACCAGTAACTAAACTAATTCACCATAAAATTGTTCTACTGCCTGGTTTAAAAAATTTGGAAGCACATGTGAGTAGGTCCATAAAATTTTATCGGGATGGTGAAGATGTTCGAGCATGCCTTGCCATTTTGCTTCTCCATAATTTTCAATTATCATTTTCTTTTTGTCCTCACGGTGCAGATACATCGTCATACCCTGCACATCAGCTTCGGGATGAAACTGCGTACCGATCATGTATTCATTAAAACGAATGCCCATAACGGCTCTTTCGTAAGGCACATGCGGACGTTCCTTTTCAATGCATAAGATTCTTGCTCCCATTTTTTCGAGCACAGAATAATTCGGCTGAATCACCTGGTAGTCGCGGCTATCCATGGCATAAAAAGGATCATGAAGACCGGCGAATACCGGTTCGTCAAAACCATCTTCAAGCATATGAACAGGAAAAATTCCAAATGCAGTGGAGCGGCGCTTAGTTACAATCCCCGCATTATAATAGCGTGCAGATAATTGAAATGAATGACAAATAAAAAAAACAAATTTCTTTTGAAGGTTGGCGGGGTTCATGTTCCATCGCTCCACCTCATTGAGCCAGCTAAAATATTTTTCTTCCCAATCACTGTAGCGGCTCTCCAGCGGGTTGCCCGGTCCGCCGCTTGAAATGAAAACATCATACCTCATATCGGGCACTTCATTGCGAAGTCGTACGTCAAATTCATTCCATTCAATGTCTATATTGTTCTCCTTGCTGAACTCACGCAAAATGTTTCGCAGGCACCGCATGCCTTCATTAGGATGGCCTTCATAGAGATCAAGGATTGCAACTTTCAACTTCTTTCCAGTTTCCATAGTGACAAACATAATAATTTTTTATCTCACAAATTTGACGCCCAATTGACGATTTTATCAACAAATGTGGAATACTTAAAATGGAATAATGATTAGTATGTACCCGGCCGCAGTAATTCTTATCATCGCCTGTTGCGTCGCACACTTCGACGGTTGGTAATTCTATTGAGCTTCTAGAATTATTCGAAGTTGGGCATTGTCATGCTGAGCCTGACGAAGCATTGCTTGGCATTTGTACTGAATTTTAAACAAGGCTTCATATCATTACCTAACTTAGGCAATGACATCAACAACCCTTCGCCAAGCTCAGGGACAACTTTCTTCAACTTTTATTGTTCTTTGATTTTGCCAACTCTTTTATTTTTTCCCAATTTCCGTCAAATAATGCCTGTTTCTTTTTTCTTGACCACCCCTTAATTTGTTTTTCCCATGAAATAGCTTCATTCACATTTTGAAAATGCTCGAAATACTTTAATTCAAGGGGTCGTTTGGTGTAGGTGTAGCAACCGGGATCAAATCCTGTATGATGTTCCTGCATTCTTCTATTCAAGTCGTTTGTGATGCCTGTATAATAACTTCCATCGTGGCATTCAAGAATGTAAACGTAAAATCCACTATTCATTTTCTTTAAAATTTCATGGTCGGGCATTTTTCGCTCAGGGTGACAAGGCTACTTCATTTCATAAACCTTCTCTCCTCCCAAAAAAGTCTTTAGTATTTTCACTTGCAATAATTTTTCAGGAGCCTCTTTTATAAGATCCGCGTCGAGAATTGCAAAATCAGCAAACTTTCCCTTTTCCAAACTTCCTTTTTCATTTTCTTCGAAATTTGCTTTGGCGGCCCAGATGGTCATGCCACGTAATGCCTCCTCTCTTGTCAGTGCATTTTCCATTTGATAACCGTTCTCCGGCCAGCCCTTTGCATCCTTGCGAACGACGGCCGCATAAAAAGTTTTGAAAGGAGAGATATCTTCGACAGGAAAATCGGTGCCCAGCGGGATCCATCCATTTTGTTGTAAAAGCTGTTTGTAAGCATAGGCCCCTTTCACTCTCACTGCTCCTAAACGTTCGCCCGCCCAATACATATCGCTGGTAGCATGGGTAGGTTGCACAGAGGGAACAATATTGTAGTCACCAAAAAGTTTGAAATCATTTTGATTGATTACCTGCGCATGCTCAATTCTCCAACGCAGATCGTTTTTGCCTTTAAGATATTTTGCGTAAATATTCAACATGGTTCTGTTGCCGCTGTCGCCAATAGCATGAGTGCACATCTGCCAGCCTTTTTGTGAAATAATATTAGCTACGGAATCAAAATGTTGTTGTGAACTGAGAAGAAATCCGTACCAACCAGGTTTATCTGAATAGGGTTCTAATAAGCAAGCCCCTCTTGACCCAAGAGCACCATCAGCATACACCTTAAATGCACGAACATTTAACTGATCAGTTTTTATCTTTCCGTTTGAAAACGCAAAATCAAAATTCCTTTTTGCATCGCTTAGCATAGCATAAATTCTCATTTTCAAAACGCCGGTTTTTTGAATGCTATCTATAAAAAGAATCGTCTGGAAATCCAAGCCACAATCATCTACGGTGGTCAAACCGACAGCAAAACAATTTTGCTGGGCATCCAACATTGCCTCTTTGAGTTCGGCTGTTGTTTGTGCAGGGATTTTTGAGGAAACCAACCCCGTCGCGTTATCAACCAAAATTCCGGTGAGCTTTCCATTTTTTACTTCAATATCCCCGCCGGCTAACTTATCGCCCGCTTTTACTCCCGCAACCTCCAATGCTTTTTGATTGGCAATCGCCGCATGTCCATCAACTCTTGTCAGCATTACCGGACGATCAGGAAATAATTCATTCAGCTTATCATTTGTCGGAAATTCCTTTGTCGTCCAATCATTCTGATCCCAACCTCTTCCCAATAACCACCCATTCGGATTTTCAGCAGCAAATTGTTTTGTTTTTTCAATCACCTCATCCCAGCTATTTGTGCCCACCAGGTTTGCTCTTTGCAAACTATTTCCATACCCTACAAAATGGGCGTGTGCATCAATAAAACCTGGGTAAATAAATTTTCCTTGCGCATCTAATTTTTTTGCTGCATCATATTTATTCTGGAGGTCTGCTGTTTTTCCAACTTCAACGATTTTTCCATCCTTTATTGCCATTGCTTCTGCAACAGAAAAAGAAGAATCAACAGTGTAGATAGTTGCGTTGTAAACAAAGAGATCAACCTTTGTTTTAGAAGAGCAAGAGAACAATAAAAAGATAACAACAATTGATAGAGAAATTTTCTTCATTTCCTTATAATCTTTTTAATCCTGTAATTCGTGGTTCTTTTAATTCATGAATTTCGCCGGGTGCTGCTTATTGAAATTTGTTTTATCCTGGTAAGCTTTTGCGGCCACTAAGATAGTGGCTTCATCATATAATTTTCCAATCAACGTAATACTCACAGGGCCGCCAGTCGGGTTAAAGCCAATGGGCATGCAAACAACGGGATTACCAGTCAGATTTGTAATTCTTAGTTGACTACCCGTAAATGTCGGGACAATCAGCACGTCATAATTTTTCATAAAGGCATACATGTTTTTGCAAAGATTATAACGATACCGGTTTGCATTGATGTACTCAACAGCGGGAATCGTTCTTGCACTTCTGAAACTATTTGGCCAAAAGCCTTTGTCTTGTCGTTCAATTAAATCGTCCCTGTTTGTTCTCGTTAATTCATCAAATGCTGCAGCACTTTCAGCATTAAGTATGATACCGATGATATCCGTTGGGTAAAAAATGGAATCAGGAAAAACTACGGGCTGCACATTAGCTCCGAGAGATTTATACACATCAAGCACTTTTCGTTCTGGTGCATCCGGGGTTAGTCTTTTAAAATAATTTTCTGCATAAGCAATTTTTAATTTTGAGAGATCAATTTTGGGATTGTAATTAAATGCATGATCGAGAGCACCCGCGTCTTTCCCATCCGTTCCTTTGAGATAATAAAAAACGATGGCATCGTCTTCAGCGCTCCGGCAAATGGGACGCTTTATCCAGGCTCCAACATAACACCATAGCTCCCGCACGACTGATGGAACCAAACGAAGGCCTCAGCCCTGTTGCACCGCACCTTGTAGACGGAGAAACAATAGAACCCAATGTTTCGGTTCCAATGGTAAATGGCAAAAGTCCTGCAACAACGGATGCGGCTGAGCCTGCAGATGATCCGCTCGATCCTTGTTTCAGATTCCAGGGGTTTTTTGTTTCACCACCAAACCATTTGTTGTTAAAAGCTAATGCACCTAAAGAAAGCTTGGCACATAAAACTGCCCCCGCTTTTTTTAATTGGGTATAAACATAAGAATCCTCATCAATCATTTGATCTTTATAAGGTGTGGTTCCCCAGGTTGTTTTATAACCTTTTACTGCAAACAAATCTTTTAACCCATAAGGAATTCCATGCAATGGGCCTTTGTAATTCCCTTTTTTTATTTCATCATCCGCTTGTTTTGCCTGCTGCATCGCAAGATCTTCGGTCAAAGTGATAACTGATTCCAGCGTATCACCCCATTTTTTTAAACGATCAATAAATATCTTTGTCAGCTCAACAGATGTGATCCGTTTATTCTTTATCAGCCCCGCCAGTTGCATGATCGAATAAAAAGCCAATTCATTTTTATTGGCAGGCATATAAATATTGTTGGGAATGTCCCAAACAATTTTTTGCTGTTTAGTCGGCAGCGTTTCGCCATAAGGCAGAGGATTAAAAGCAAAAGGATAGGGAATATCATTTGTCGGTAACGTTTTGTGCAGGGCTTTATAATTGTCGGCGTATTGTTTTACATTTTCCAGCATTGAGTCGGCTTCTGCATCAGTAAAATCAAGGTCATATAATTTTACTGTATTGCGAATAAGCTGAATAGTATCGGCCTTACTGCGGAGTTGTGAAGATGTCTGCGCAAACAAAGAAAGCTGCATCGCTAAAAAGATGGCAGTAATCCAAAATCTCATAAATTAAGCTTTTACGTATAAGAGGTGAACAAATAAATGTTTATCTTTTGCTACCAAAAATAAAGCTATGAGAATTTTGACCGCAGCAATTTTTATTTCAACATTATTTTTTTCCTGCAGCCAGATGGAAAAAAAGCAAACGGGTGGCAACACACCGGTTTCCAAATATTTTAATTATGAGGATAGCTCAACCGTTCAATCTGCTGGTATCAGGATGATACCAATTAAAACACCGGTTGGTGAATTCAAAGTATGGACAAAACGGTTTGGCAATAATCCAGACATAAAAGTTTTATTGCTTCATGGTGGCCCCGCAGCCGGTCATGAATACATGGAATGCTTTGAAAGTTTTTTCCCTAAGGAAGGGTTTGAATTTTATGAGTACGATCAGTTGGGTGCGCCCTATAGTGATCAACCGACGGATTCCAGTTTGTGGACAACAGAACGCTACGTGGATGAGGTGGAACAAGTGAGAAAAGCAATCGGCGCCAACAAAAATAATTTCTATGTGCTTGGTAACTCGTGGGGTGGAATTCTTGCTATGGAGTATGCGCTAAAATACCAGGACAATATCAAAGGAGTGATTGTTGCCGATATGGTCGCCAGTATTCCCGATTATAACAAGTATGCCGACGACGTTCTTGCAAAGCAAATGGATCCGAAGGTATTTGCTGAGATTATGGATATTGAAAAGAACAAGGACTTTGGAAATCCGCGATATGAAGAATTGCTGACCCCTAATTTTTATGCGCAACACATTTGCCGGCTCGATCCATGGCCTGAGCCTGTTATTCGCTGTTTCACTCATCTCAATACAATGAAAGTGCCCAAGGAAATTTATGTGATGATGCAGGGTCCCTCGGAATTCGGAGCCAGTGGAAGGTTAGAGAACTGGGATATTAAGAACAGACTAAAAGAAATAAAGATTGCCACACTGATGGTAGGTGCAAAATGGGACACCATGGATCCTAAAGCTATGGAGGAGCAAAGTAAAATGGTGCAACACGGCCGCTATCTATATTGCCCCAATGGCAGTCACATGTGTATGTGGGACGATCAAAAAGTTTTCATGGATGGAGTAATTAGGTTTATTAAAGATGTTGACGAAGGGAAGTTTTGAGAATTTATTGAGCCGACTTTTGCTCTGCTAATAAGCTTCTCTTGTATCATCCCGTCCGAACGGCGTTCAGCCGGGCGGGCGCTTTTACGCAGCAATACGGGATTCGGTATTTCTACTGGAACAATTTTACAACTTTCGCTGAGGATGAGCTGATCAATACGGCGGCACCACAGATATAAAATCAAATGAAGGTTTTTCACTCGGAAATAAAATTTTTATCCGAGTTTTAAAAATAATCTTTGATTTTATTGAGTTAGAAATAATACAGGCCGCTTCCGCTTTTTGCAGAAGTTTTTCTGCCCTTTCTTTGTCTTCAGGATCGGCGATTGATACAATAGGCGACAGGGTGATTTCAGTAATCATATACTTGCCATCGATTCTCTCAAGTCTTCCGCTCGCATTGCTTTCAAAATTTATAAATTCAAATTTCGAGTTTTCAGCAATAGCCAGGAATGTTGCCATCAGGCAGCTATTTACCGCAGCCACCAGCAAATGTTCGGGTGACCAGACGCCCGGAATTCCTTTTGGAAACTCCGGTGGAGTTGCTACGTCTATTTTTGCTTGGAGATAAGGTGAGCTCAGAATCCCTTTACGGTCTTCTTTCCAGTTCACCTTTACCTGATAATAGTTTGCTTGTTCCATAGTTAAAAATTGTGTAACTAAGCTAAAAACTGAACACCAACTAAAGCATAACTTTTGTCAATAAGTGGCATGACAGATGTCATAATGGTGAACATCGACGGAGAAACCTGATTTTATTTTTTTGCTTCCCACACATTGTTCTTTTTATTTGAGTCTGGCACATGAACACTTCCTAATTCAACCGTTTTTATTTTTTTGGGGTCGGTGAACTTAACGGTTGTTGTTTTATTCCCTTTTTCCCAAACTGCAATTGTTTGATGAATTCTTCTTGTTGAGCCATCAGCAAAGGTTATTGTGATATCAACAGGAACTGGTTTGCCTCCAATTGATTCAATGATAATTTGTTTTTGATTTCCTGTTTCAGAAACTTTTGAAATACTGAGATCAGGGATACCGCTATCGTAAAACCATTTTTTCCAAAACCAATCAAGATTTTTTCCCGACCCCGTGTTCATGCAATTAAAAAAGTCAAGGGGCATTGGATGCTTTCCATGCCATTGTTGTATGTAATAATGAAGGCCTTTATAAAAGATTTCGTCGCCGAGCATGTCTTTTACAAACAAATATCCCATTGCCGGTTTCGGATAGCTGCTAGTAAAATATGCCTTATTGATTTCTGTTGAAAGAATAATGATCGGCAGATCTGTTTCGTTACCCGCCGTCTTCTCCACGGCCGCTACCCCGTATTCGTCCACTAATGTGGAATCAATAATGGGTGAAATAATCCATTCACCGATCGTGGCCCAACCTTCGTCCATCCACGCGTATTTTGTTTCGTTGATGCCCATATAAAATGGAAACATAGTGTGAAATATTTCATGATCAGTCAGCTCAACAGATTCTGCATGATCAGCCAAAGGATTATCATTCACCATCATCGGGTATTCCATTTGGTCAAGACCATCAAATACGGTTTCATGCGGGTAAGGGTAGGGCCACTTTGGGAAAACATAGCTCATGGCCTCCACAGTTTTCCTCGCATCATGAATCACATCAAAATAGTCTCTATGCCTTGGATTAAAGACTGCATCTACTCTTGTTCTTCTTCCTGTTGATTTATCAACTGCGAGGCTTGTAGAATGCCACATATAATGATCGCTGCATGCAAAGACAAAATCCGTTACATCAGTGGCTTCAAATTGCCACGTGTTAGTGGCTTTTGTATGATTGGTTGCATTCAGCATTTCTGTACTGTCAACAATCGTTACAATGGCGTCATCTCTTTCAGCTTGTTGCAATCGTTGATAAATTTTTTCACTAAAAACTTCTTGTGCGTTCAATAAATTCCCGGTGGCCCATACAACTTGGTTAGGGGGTAGAGTTATAGCGGCCTTGAAGTGACAGAAATCATTATAAAATTCCTCGCGACCATTGTAGGGATAAGTGTTCCAGCCGTCAATATCGTCATATACAGCAATACGCGGAAAAAAATAAGCGACGAAATCAGCACCGGGATCAATCTCGCCAGTGCGAATATGCGACGTTTTGTTGAGTGTGTAAGACCAGCTAAGGCTGAAATGCGCTGTTTGTTTTGAAGCAATCGGGAAGCCTTTCACGATCATGTTTGTTCCATCAATTTCAATTTCGGTCGAATCAATTTTATTATTGTTTATTGAAAGTGATGAAATTTTAACTCCATTGGTCTCATCTTCTGCTTTTATTGACATGCTTTTTACACTTCCTTTCAGATAGAGGTTAGGATAAAGTTTGAAATAGAGTGATCGTAAGCTGTCGGGGCTGTTGTTGGTGTAAGTAATGTCTTCTGAGCCGGTCAGCAATCTTGTGGCAGGATCGAAATTTATTTTTAAATCATAGTCCGCGGTGTTTTGCCAGTAATTTTTTCCCGGTTTACCATCGGGTGATCGG
>WNFY01006073.1_pt1 | contig 10821 bp, 9 predicted proteins | sample 5400091 | NCBI WGS metagenome assembly WNFY01 (sample SAMN13153364, study PRJNA577476) | soil metagenome | isolation source: 60 cm soil or saprolite under grassland replicate 1 | place: USA:California | collected 2016-06-15
ACTGTTCCCGCTTATCGGATTTCAAATCGCCACTGAATAAACTCAACTGACAATCCACCAACTTCCAGGCTTCCGTTTCCGTCTTCGGCTCACTTGTAAAATGCTTCCCTTAGGAAAGCAATAGAAAATAGCGTAACAATTTTTGCCTCCTTCATGGCCCAATTAAGTAGTACGACCGGAGAAAAAAAACCTGCGCGGGTAGCGGTTGTGGCTGCAGGAGTGGTGAGTCCGTTGGGGTTTGGACTGACGGAAACGCTCAATTCGTTACGGAGAGCGAAAGACTGCGTCACCGCTGTGACCCGATTTTCGGTAGCTGAATGTCGCTGCAAAACCGCCGGTCAAATACCCGATGATCGCCTCCTTGCTGGCCCGAATAAAAAGCCGCGTGCCAAACGCTTGCATCGGGCGTCGCACATGATGATTCAAGCACTAAGAGAAGTGGTCATGCAACTGCCTCAGTTTGAGCCTGAGTTAACGATAATCGGAACGACAAGCGGCGGCATGTCTTATGGCGAACAATACTACCGATCGCTGTGTCGGTCAGGAAATCTGCGACACGCGCCCACTTGGATCGCTAATTATCCAGCGCAAAAGCCGGTAATCGATGCGCAAGAGGAGGTTCTGGGAGTTTCTGTACCATGTCAGGTGATCGCGAACGCCTGTGCCTCTGGCACGAATGCCATTGGCCATGCATTCGAATGCGTGCGGTCAGGTCGCTACCAGCGCGTATTGACGGGAGGCTATGACGCTCTTTCGGAACTGGTCTTCACGGGCTTCGATTCACTTCAAGCCTCGACGCCAGAAAAATGCCGCCCGTTTGATCGACATCGTGCCGGCATGGTGCTGGGAGAAGGTGCCGCCATCCTTGCGTTGGAAAATCTTGAGCTCGCTCGAAAGCGGGGCGCGCTGGTCCTCGCAGAGATTGTCGGCTACGGAATCTCCACAGATAATTTTCACATCACGCAGCCGGATCCTTCCGGTGTTGGACCGCGACAGGCGATGGAACGGGCTCTTCAGAGCGCGGAGATTTCTGCAGATCAAGTCGATTACATCAACGCACACGGAACTGCCACGATATTTAATGATGCAGCTGAAGGGAAGGCGATCAGCCAGTTGTTTAATGGCGTGCCCGTGAGTTCGACCAAGAGCATGATGGGCCATTCGCTGGGTGCCGCGGGCGCGATCGAAGCCGTCATCTCTTTGCTAGCGCTCCGCCATCAATTTCTTCCTCCCAACATTAATTTTGACGCTTTGGATGACCGCCTCGACCTAAATGTTGTAGCGAACGAATCGCGACCGGCTGTGGTACGTATGGCGATTTCGAATTCTTTTGGCTTTGGCGGGACGAATGCTTCGATTCTGATACGTAGAGTTGAAGCATGAGTCTGGCGATCGCCGGAATGGGGTGGGTGACCCCTCTTGGAAATGGCGTCGACGCGGTATGGGAGCGTCTGCTTCGCGGCGATGAGGCGACCGCAACACCAATTTCTGAGCAGTTTGCCGATCGGTCCTACAGCGCCTTCCGCATACCCCAATCGGCGGTGACCGGCTTGGCGCATCCACGCCTTCGTCGGGCCAGTGTGATTTCGCGATTTGCTGCGACCGCCGGTTTGGAGGCCTTGGAGGCCGCCGGGGTAAAGGTGGATTCGCAAAACGCGGGACGAATTGCGCTAATCTTCGCGATCTCCAACGGAGGTGTGATTTATACCAAGCGTTTCTACCGCGATGTCGTTGAGACCGGTGCGCAGTCGGCCAGTCCTCTCTTGTTTCCGGAAACGGTGTTTAATGCCCCGGCGAGCCATCTCGCGGCAATTCTGGGTGTGACTGGGACAACTTACACTGTCGTCGGCGACGGGGCCGTGGGCCTCCTGGCGATAAAAATGGCAGAAGACGTGATGATGGATAAGTCGCTTGATTATTGCCTGGTCGTCGGCACCGAAGAAATCGATTGGCTTTTATGCGACGCCTATCGGCGATGGCGTTTGCTTCGTTCTGCGCCTCCAATTGAGCCGTTCGGCAAACAAAGGCGGGGAATGATTTTAAGCGAAGGCGCCGGAGCAATCGTGCTCGGACGAGAAGGGGCGATCACGATCGAACGCGTTCATCTAGGTGGCTGTTACGGCAAGCGAGCGGAAGCAGAGGAAATTCTGAAGCGAATAGTGTGTGATCTCAGCCAAGTCGAAGTCGACTTTGTGATCTCCAGCGCCAACGGCACGTTCATCGATCAGGCAGAACAGGGAGCGTTGGAGCAGGTGATCCCAGACGCCGTTACTTACGCGGCAAAGCCAGCGCTAGGCGAAAGCGTAGGCGCCTCGGGCCTATGGCAAGTCATTTTGGGAGCCCAAGCCCTGCGGCATGGGGAACTTCCGCCTGTGCTTCACGCCGACTCAGCTATTTCATTGCGGCTTGCGCGTTCACGCATGACTGTGGCGGGCGCGCGCCGGGCCATCATCTTAAACTCTGGAGTCAATCAGCAAGTAGCAGGCTTGCGACTCGCGCTTCGCTGATTTTGCGTAACAAAAATCTGTCGTTCGGGTCCAGCGTGCGCGGAATTGTGTTCAACGGAGCGGAACCAGTCTCCAAGTAAATTTTTCATCCGCAATTTCAAGCCATGCCGCGCTCGGCGGAGAACCGCGGTTTGGTCGCGTCACGCATCCGGGATTCAAAAATAAAACATTCCCGCGTTTTTCATGTCGCGGAACGTGCGTGTGTCCGTGCAAGATGACATTAACGTCATTAGGTAAATGATCAGTTGGCACGTGTTGTAGGCGAAACTTCAATCCCCCTCGCACAAGATTGACAACCAATGGCCATTCGTAATTGCTGTCGCAATTCCCTCGCACGACAGTGACTCGAGGCCCAATCGCGCGGAGCTCGTCGAGAATGGTCTCCATGCAAACATCGCCAAGGTGCCAGATTTCATCAGCATCCCTGGCGATTTCTCTGACCATTTCCGGTAAACGATTGTGCGTGTCCGCCAGAACGAAAATACGCAAAGTGTCCTTCAATTTCTCAGACGTTGTCATAGCGGGCAAAGTTGCTCTACACACTATTACGCTGCGCGTGTTCCGGCCGCATGTCTCGATGCATGCGTTGATTTGCGCGACGGTGAATGCTACGTAGCCTCGCCCTCCCTGCCATGAGTCGGAACTACAAAAATACTCTAAATTTGCCACGCACGGAGTTTCCGATGAAGGCGAACCTCGCCGCGCGCGAGCCGGAAATGCTCCGAGCGTGGGAAGAGACCCGACTCTACCAGCAGATTCAGAAGTCGAGAGAGGGCCGCGACTTATTTGTGCTGCATGACGGGCCGCCATTCGCCAATGGAGACGTGCACATGGGCACAGCGCTCAACAAAATCCTCAAAGATTTCGTGGTGAAATCGCAGACCATGCTCGGCAAACGCGCGCCGTACGTTCCGGGCTGGGATTGTCATGGACTGCCAATCGAATACAAGGTCGTGAAGGAATCCCGCGGCCTGTCTCCCCTGGAAGTTCGCAAAAAATCGGAAGCGTTTGCGCGAAAGTTCGTCAACATCCAACGCGAGCAATTCAAACGGCTCGGCGTCTTCGGCGACTGGGAGAATCCGTATCTGACGATGGACCCTAAATATGAAGCAGAAATCTTGCGCGCTTTCGCAGTATTCGTTGAAGAAGGCCTCGTTTATCAATCGAAGAAGCCGGTTTTTTGGAGCACCGGTGCGCAAACCGCGCTGGCCGAAGCTGAAGTGGAATACCAGGACCGGGACGATACCGCGGTTTACGTGCGATTCCCGCTTTCTCCCGACCAAGTAGCGAAAATCGGTTTAACAAATGATAAGCCAGTGAGCGTCGCGATCTGGACGACAACGCCATGGACATTGCCTGCAAACCTCGCGATTGCAGTGGAGCCGAACGCCGAATACGAAATTTTGAGTAATCAGAACGAGCGAGTGCTTGTTGCTCGCGGGCTTCGCGAACAATTCATTCAACAAACTGGATTTGTTGCCCCGGAAGAATCGTCTTTTCGTGTTGGCAAACAGCTGGTCGGGCTTCAGACGCAACATCCATTTCTCGATCGAAAATCAACGATATTCGCAGCTGATTTCGTAACGATGGATACCGGAACAGGCCTGGTGCACATCGCGCCCGGTCACGGCGAGGACGATTACTGGTTAGGCAGGGCCAACGGCTTGGAAATTCTGTCTCCGGTTGATGATCATGGACGCTTTACTGATGAAGCGCGCCTGCCAAATCTCACTGGGAAATACGTGTTCGATGCTAATACGGACATTATCAACTTGCTGCGGGAGCGGGGAATGTTGCTCGGGCAACAGAATTTTCATCACTCCTACCCGTACTGTTGGCGCTCGAAAACACCGATCATCTTTCGCAATGTCGAACAGTTCTTCATTCGGATCGATGAGCTGCGTGGCAAGGCGCTAAGTGCGATTCACAGCGAAGTGAAATGGATTCCGACGTGGGGCGAAAACCGCATCGCGGGCACGGTCGAATCGCGTCCCGATTGGGTGATCTCGCGCCAACGAAGCTGGGGCGTCCCGCTGCCTGTTTTCTATTCGAAGGATGGAGAAGCAATTCTCGATGCAAAAATTATCCGAAAGCTCGCAGATCTGGTCGCCGAGCGAGGCTCAAATGTTTGGTTTGAATTGAACGATCCGGATCTTGCCAAGGCACTGGGGCTTCCGCCCGGTACAACGAAACGCAACGATACGATCGATGTTTGGATCGACAGCGGCGTTTCCCACAAGGCTGTATTACAGACCCGGCCGGAGTTGCATTCCAAAGACATTCTCGAACCAGGAGATGCACAAGAGACAGGAGTAGGGTTGCCTTTCCGGCCAGCCGACATGTATCTCGAGGCAACAGACCAACATCGCGGCTGGTTCCAATCGTCGCTCCTGACGAGCATCGCGCTGAATAATCGAGCACCGTACAAAACTTGCGTCACGCACGGTTTCGTTGTTGACCTCGACGGAAAGAAGATTTCCAAATCCAGCGCTTACGAGAAGCCGGTTGATGCCGGCCATTTTGTGAACGAACACGGCGCGGATCTAGTTCGTTTGTGGGCGAGCAGCATCGATTACACTGCCGACGTCCCATTTTCCGAAGAAATTTTTACGCGCCTCGGCGACACCTATCGCCGGATTCGAAACACGCTGCGTATTTTGCTTGGAAATCTTTATGATTTTCCTGCAGACCCTGGCGGCGGCGGGCTGGCATCAACGATGCCCGCTACAACGTTGGTCGACCGCTGGATTTTGGAGCGTTTGAACGACGTGATAGCTGATTCCCGATCGGCATATGAAGCGTTTGAGTTTCACAAGGTTTATCACGCGCTCAACCAGTTTTGCGCCGTCGACCTGAGCAGCCTCTACATCGATATCACCAAGGACCGGATGTACTGCGACGCCGCAGATTCGGCGCGGCGGTGCGCGACCCAAATGGTCATGCACGAAATTTTCGGCGCTCTGTGCCGATTGCTGGCGCCTGTGCTCGTTTTCACCGCCGAGGAATCGTGGCGACATTCAGCCTTGGGCGGGTCAGTCCATTTGCAGGAATTTCCGCCGCTGGAACATCGAGGACATGAAGCGAGCGACCAGATTGCCGAGCTTCTGAAATTGCGCGCTGTAATCGGTCAAGCGATCGAGCGGGCACGGCAGGAGAAGCTGATTGGCAATGCTCTCGAGGCCGCTGTCGTTTTATATTCAAACTCGGACGTCACGACGAAAATTAGCAAGGAAGAGCTGGAGGAATTTTTCATTCTGAGCGATCTGACGATTCGCCAGGCAGACGAAGCGAGCGCGTCCGTCACTAAAACTGCATACAAGAAATGCGCCCGTTGCTGGCGTCACCGTTCAGCTGTTGGCACAAGCAAAGAACATCCAGACTTATGTGATCGGTGCGAGAGCGTGGTGCAAACAATGACGAAATCCCAATGACGAATGACGAAGGAATGATCAAAATGACGAATGATGAAGTCATCGCAGCGAGTAACGTCATTCGGGCTTCGTCATTAGTTCGTCATTCGTCATTCGCCATTCGTCATTCAAAGGCGCCGCAGGACCGACAGTGAAATTCATCCTCTTTCTTTCACTGCCGCTGTACGCAATCGATCAACTCACCAAACAGCTGGTTCTGCGATTCATTAGTCCCGATGAGCCGCGTGTTCTGGTATCGGATTTCTTCAGCCTTGTTTACGTGACCAACAACGGCGCAGCGTTTGGATCCTTCCGAGGTAACAATACGTTCTTCATCGCCATTTCCTGCGTTGCGCTTGTGATTGTTGCAGGGCTCCTCTTGCGGGCACGAACACCTGATCGTTGGCGTGATCTTTCGCTGGCGCTTCTTCTCGCCGGAATCCTGGGAAATCTTACCGATCGCCTACTTTACGGGCACGTGATTGATTTTCTTCTTTTCGATTTACACGTCCCCTATGCGCATCCCTGGCCGGCCTTTAATGTCGCTGACTCCTGCATCTCAATTGCGGTGGTGTTGTTCATTATTCATTCGTTCTGGAAAGAACAGCCCGCCGTCGAGCAATCGGCAGGCAAGGGCGATTGACCTCAATCGCCCGCTCAGTGATGGTCAATGCGCGTAAAGCGGGCGGTTCGGGTGAACCGCCCCTACCTCTCGTCCGATGAAACCCTCGCCGATGGAAGAAGCTGCGCGCAAAGTCGCTGCGCGTTTGCGCGAGGATGGTCACATCGCGTATTTCGCCGGTGGTTGCGTGCGCGACATGGTACGCGGTTTGGCCCCAAAAGACTACGACATCGCCACCGACGCGCGCCCCGAAGTGGTACAAAAACTTTTCCAGCGAACGTATGCGGTCGGTGCGCATTTTGGAGTGATCATCGTGCTGGAAAATGATTTCCAATTTGAGGTGGCAACTTTTCGGTCCGATGAGGCTTACATCGATGGACGGCATCCAACCGCAGTTCATTTTTCATCGCCTGAAGAGGATGCCCGGCGCCGGGATTTCACAATCAATGGAATGTTTTACGATCCGGTTGCGGAAGAAGTGATTGATCTCGTCGGTGGCCGCGCCGATATCGCTGCGAAATTAGTGCGCGCTATCGGCAACCCCGCGCAGCGTTTCGCGGAGGATCGGTTGCGGATGCTGCGTGCAGTACGGTTCGCGACGGTGCTCGATTACCAGATCGATCCAAAAACCTGGGACGCGCTGATAGCTAATGCTGCCTCAATCCATGAGATCAGTGCGGAACGAATTCGTGATGAAGTGGTGCGGATTTTTCTGTCGCCGAACCGCGGGCGTGGCTGGGACTTGCTCGATGCAAGTGGACTAATGCGTGCCATTCTTCCTGAGATTGAGGTGATGAAGGGGTGCGAACAACCCAAGCAATTTCATCCCGAAGGTGACGTCTTCAAGCACACGCGATTAATGCTCGACTTTCTGGCGAAGAAAGTCTCTGTGCCGCTCGTTTTCGCCGTGTTGTTGCACGATGTGGCCAAGCCGCGTACCGCAACCGTGGACGAAACGGGGCGAATTCGCTTTAGCGGGCACGACCGTTTAGGTGCGGAGATGACTGAGGAAATCATGCGGCGTTTGCGATTTTCCGGCGCTGAAATCGAAGGCACGGTCGAAATGGTGCGGCAGCACATGGTTTTCAAAGACGTGCCGAAGATGCGTGTGGCGAAATTAAAGCGTTTCATGGCGCGGCCAACTTTCGACGACGAGCTTGAGCTGCACCGGGTCGATTGCCAGGGCAGCCATCGCATGCTCGACAACTACGAATTTCTCATTCGGAAGCGCGGGGAATTCGCTAACGAACCGATCATTCCGCCGCCACTTGTGCGAGGAGACGATTTGATCGCTCTCGGTTTGGAACCCAGCCCAAAGTTTAGCGAGATTCTCGAGGCGGTTGAGACACGACAACTCGAGGGAAGTTTGCGCAGCCGCGAAGAAGCGCTCGAGTGGGTGAAACGAGAATATGCGCCCACCCAGAAAGATTAGCGTCCAATGAGAATTCTGATGATTAGTGCCGAAGGGCCGCCGTTGCAGCGAACGGCAGCGCTGATCGACGTGATGGATGCGCTGCCGTCTGCGCTGCGTGCCCAAGGGCATGAGGTCTGTGTGGCTCTTCCCTTCTATCGGGAGATTCGAGAGAACCGCGCATTCAAGACAAAGAACACAGGGATCGCTGCCGATGTGCAGGTGGGTGACAAAGTTTACCCTGCTCGATACCTCGAGGGACGAAGCGCCAGTGGCGTGCAATTATTCTTTGTTCGCTGCGATGAATTTTTCGATCGTGATGGAATCTACGGCGAACACGGTCAGCCGTACGAGGATAATGCCGCGCGATTTATCTTTTTCTGCAAGGCGGCGCTGGAGTTATCTCGCCGACTGACGCCGCAATTACAGATTCTCCACGCGCACGACTGGGCGGCTGGGTTGGTGCCGGTGTTTGTTTATACGCAAGGGCTGCCGTTCAAGACCGTCTTGACCATTCATCATGTGGCTGACCAGGGCAGTTTTTGGGGACTCGATTTCGGGCTTACAAATCTGCCGGAGCGGTTTTTCACCCTGAATGGAGTCGAGTTCTTCGGGCGCCTGAATTTTCTCAAAGGCGGAATTCTGTATGCCGACAGGATCACGACCGTAAGCGAACATTATCGCCGCGAAATCCTGACGCCATCCGGCGGCTGCGGCCTCGAGGGGGTCTTGCGCGAAAATGCGCATCGTTTAACCGCCATTTTGGACGGCGCAGATTACAACGTCTGGAATCCGGCATCGGATCGTTTGCTACCGGCACGCTACGATGGGAAAAAGCTTCGGGGAAAACAGGTTTGTCGTGATGCATTGCTCAAGGAGATGAAACTTGCACCGGGGCCGCGGGGTCCGGTCTTCGGCATGGTGACTCGCGTCGTTCAGGAAAAAGGCTTCGAAATTCTCGTGCCGCTTCTCGATCGACTTTTGTGGGATGATGTGCGCCTGATCATTCTCGGAGAAGGCGATCCCGCCTATGAAACTGGCCTCGCAGTCGCAGCCAGAAAATTCCCGACGAGGTTCGCATATAAAAAAGATTATGACGCAAGACTGGCGCACTTGATTGAGGCAGGGATGGACATCAGCCTGATTCCATCACAGTTCGAGCCAGCTGGTCTCGGTGCGATGTATAACTTAAAGTACGGTGCTCTTCCGGTTGCGCGCGCGACCGGCGGAATTCACGAAATCATCGAGGACTACGATCCGAGCTCGGACACCGGGTACGGTTTCCTGTGCTACGAATATTCAAGCGAAGCCTTCTGGGATGCGATGAAGCGCGCGCGGCAAATCTTCCGTGATCGGGAGCTTTGGACCAAGGTGATGAAGCGGGCAATGGCGCGCAATTTTTCTTGGGACGCATCTGCGCAGCGCTATGAAGTTTTATACAAACAACTGATTGGCGCCGCCGACAAAGCGGCAGCGTAGCCCCGGCGTCGCGCACCATTTAGCTTTCCGCTTGTCAAACGGACCCATCTGTGGAAGTTTGGGCGGCTTTTTCGCTCAGCTCATGGCTTACGCAATCATCAAGACAGGTGGCAGGCAGTTTCGCATCGCGGAAGGCGACACGATCGACGTCGATCTTTTGGATGTCGATCCTGGCAAGACCGCGACCTTCAGCGAGGTGTTAATGTTTGCCGATGGAAAAGACGTGACACACGGGAGCCCACTCATCTCCGGAGCGAAGGTCACTGCTGAAGTTCTCGAACAGCGCAAGGACAAGAAGGTGATCGCATTTAAGTACAGGCGGCGCAAAGGTTATCACCGCACGGTTGGGCATCGCCGCAAATTGACGCGCGTGAAGATCAAGAGCATCAGTATAGGAACTAAAAAGGCTGCGGCGAAGAAGACCGAGGAATAAAGCCGGATCACAAGCTATTAGTCATCAACTCTCGACCAACGACTTTTTCAATGGCTCATAAAAAAGGACAAGGCAGCGTTAAGAATGGCCGTGACAGCGTCAGCAAACGGCTGGGTGTGAAAAAATTCGGCAGCGAAATGGTCATCGCCGGCAATATCATCGTACGCCAGCGCGGGACAAAATTCTTGCCTGGAAAAAACGTCGGACTCGGCCGGGATTACACGATTTTTGCGCTGATTGACGGAAGCGTGCGCTTCGACCGTTCTGGGCGCCGTGTTAATGTGGATCCATCCGTGACCGGGAACTAGTCGGTCGATTCTGCTTCCCCCGCGCCGGCAGGCTCCAGTATAAAGTCGTTCCGCTCATGATGTATAACACTTTTATTCTTTTCGGCGCGCCTGGCAGCGGCAAAGGCACTCAGGGCAAAACGCTTGGAACGATTCCACGCTTTTATCATTGCGCATGCGGCGATGTATTCCGCTCCATCGACACTCGCACGAAAGTCGGCAAAGCGTTCCTTGAATACTCGAGCAAGGGTCAGTTGGTTCCGGACGACATCACGGTAGAGCTTTGGCGAGAGGCGATCGATGCGGCCGTGGAAGCGCACAAATTTAAACCGGACATCGACACGCTGGTGTTAGACGGTATTCCGCGAAATGTTGGGCAGGCCAAGATTATGGGGGAGATGATCGACGTAAAAAAACTGTTTCATCTCGCGTGTCCAAGTCGAGAGACGCTTTTTTATCGGCTTAAAAAGCGCGCCCTGAAAGACAACCGTCTCGACGACGCAAACGAGCGGGTTATCCAACGACGCCTCGACATTTACGAAAAGGAATCGAAGCCAGTGCTTTCGTATTATTCGAATGAGCTGGTGACCGTGGTTGACGCGACTCAGCCGCCCGCCAAAGTTCTGCTCGATATTCTAAAGAGCCTGAACGGCGTGTATGAGCCAGCAGCAG
>WNFY01017184.1_pt1 | contig 10821 bp, 7 predicted proteins | sample 5400091 | NCBI WGS metagenome assembly WNFY01 (sample SAMN13153364, study PRJNA577476) | soil metagenome | isolation source: 60 cm soil or saprolite under grassland replicate 1 | place: USA:California | collected 2016-06-15
CCGACGGGCGTCTCATACTGCGCCTCCTGCGGTTGCCGGCTGGGTTGGTTTGAGCCGGAAGGATGCGGCGACCTTCTGCCGGTAGAGGGCTTGGGTGGTTGGGTCCCAGGGGATGGCCCAGCGTCCGGCGGCGCCTTTGCGGGCTGGGGCTTGGCCGTTGCGCAGCCAGTTGGTGATGGCGTCGGCGGTGATGCCGAGTTCGGCGGCGGCGTGCTGGACGCTGATCTCGCCGTCGTGCAGCGGCACGGTGCGGGGCGCCGGGATGGTGTAGGTGTCGCGGATGCGGGCGACGCCGGCGGCGGTGAACCGGTGGCCTTTGCCGGTGCTCAGGCCGGCGGCGTTGAGTTCGCCGGCGAGTTGCGCGCTGGTCTTGGTCGCGCCGTGGGCGCGGATGTGGTCCAGCGCCGCTTGCGGGGTGCGGCCGGGTCCGGCACGGGGCAGGGTGATCTCGTCGGTGGCGCCGGTGTGCCAGCGGACCCCGATCCGGCAGCCGTTCAGGTCGGGGTCGGGCAGCACGGTGATGTCGGCGATCAGGGCGCGCAGCAGGCGTTTGCGGTCACGCAGGTTGGTGGCCGGGTCGTTGAACAGCCGGGGCAGGTCGGCGGCCAACGCGGTCAGCACCTCCCGTTCGGGCAGCGGCGGTTTGGCGGCCTGCGCGGTCAGCAGCGCGGCTTCTGCTTGGACGAGGGCGGCCAGCCGGGTCTCCCAGCGCTGTTCGAGGGTGCGGGCGACCAGCCGGTTCTCCGGTTCGACCAGGGTGAAGGCGCGTTCGGCCCGGTCGGCGTCGTAGCGGGCGCGGTCGACGGCCAACTCGGCGGCCCGATGGATGCGGGTGTGCCGGTCGGCCACCTCGTCGGCGGCGGCCAGGGCCAGGCTGATCTGCTCCGGTGTGACGGTGGCCAGCAGCAGCCGGGTCACCGCTTCGTCCACTGTGGAGGCCACCACGGACCGGCAGCCCGGCATCCGAACGTTGTCCCGGCCGCTGACGCACAGGTAGCACGGCGGGCGGCGGGGCCGGTAGCGGGTGCCCATCCGGGTGCCGCAGGCTCCGCAGAAGATGATGCCCTGGCACAGCGCCGGTCCTTCCCGGGGCGGGCGGGCTCCGGCCTTGGTGTTGTTGGCCGCCAGCTTCGCTTCGTTGTCCAGGTACTGCTGCCAGCTGATGTAGCCGGGGTGGTGGTCGGGAATGACCACCAGCCAGTCATCCCGGTCCCGCTTACGCCGCAGGGTTTTCACCCCACCTTCGGGGGTGACCCGGCGGATGTCGTGGCTGCGGCCGTAGGTGTAGGCGCCGGCGTAGCCGGGGTTGTGCAGCGCCTGCACGACCCGGGAGTGGGTCAGCTTCCCCCACCGCAGCTGCCCGGCCCACACCCCGCCGTAGGCCCGCTGCGGGAACAACCGGCCCGTCTCGGCGAACGCCGCCACCACCGCGCAGGCCGATCCGGTCCGGGTGAACTCGGCGAACAGATCGCCGACCACGCCGCGGATCTGCTCGTCCGGGTCGAACACCACCAGCCCCTCGTCGTCGTAGACGTAGCCGACCGGCAACGGGGCCCGCAACTGTCCGCGGCCGGCCGCGGCCAGCTTCGCCCCGTGCAGCCGGCCGGCCAACAGGTGGAGCTCGACCTCGGACATCGTGCCCTTCAGGCCGAGCAGGATCCGGTCGTTGACGTCGGCCAGGTCGTACACCCCGTCGGCGTCGACCAGCAGCGTGCCGGTCAGCCGGGCCAACTCCAGCAGCCGGCTGAACTCCGCCGACGACCGCGCCAGCCTGCTGACCTCCAGGCCGAAGACCGCGCCGACCTCGCCCAGACACACCCGCGCCACCAACTGCCGGAACCCGTCCCGGTCCGCGCCGAACCGGCCCGAGACCCCCAGGTCGGCGTCGATCACCTCGACGTCCTCGGCCGCCCACCCCAACCCGACCGCGACCCCGGCCAGCCCGTACTGCCGGGCGGTGGACTCGGCATGATCGCGGACCTGCACGAACGTCGACTGCCGCACATACACCAGCGCGGTCCGGGCCAGATGCAACCGGCCGATCTTCGACTCGCCGTTCACCCCGGCCACCCCCAGCCAGCGCCGACTCCAGCATGTTCGCCACGGCCATCACCGCCTCCACGCGGTCCCAGCCGGCCATGGCTGCTCACCCTCGGCTCCAGGCCGTCACGACACCGGCCCATGATCATTATCCTCTTCTGGGGCCGGATCCTGGTCGAGGCGCGCCGCCGAATCGATCATCTCCCGCAGCCGGGCCAGCCCCTCCACCGACAGCCGAAGCGCCCCCGGCTCCGGACCCCGGTCAGTCCACTCCTGCCGCAGCGTCAACCGCCGCACCCCATCCACCTCGCACACGAACGACAACCCTCGCCGAGACCGCATCTCGAACACCACCCCCAACCGACGCCCGGCCAGCGGGTGGAAGGGATGAGTGACCACCAATGAGTCAACGGGAGAGCCGGACCGATGTGCCGTATAGCGTTCGGATCCCCGCCGACACCCCAGATAAGATCGTCTATGGGTTGACGGCGCGGCAGCTGGCCATCCTCGCCGTCGCCGGCGTCGCCGGGTATGGCCTGGTCAAGACGGTCGGGCCGCTGCTTGCACCTTCGGCGCTCATCGCCGTGCTCACCCCCCTCGCGGGGGCGGCCGTGGTGCTGGCGCTGGGCCGCCGCGACGGCGTGTCGATGGACGTGTGGCTGCTCTCGGCGATCCGGCATACCCGCGGCCCGAAACGCCTCGCGCCCGCACCGGCCGGCCGGGTCGAGCCGGTACCGGCATGGGCGCCCGACACCGCGCCGCCGGCGCAGGTGCCGGTGTTGAAGCTGCCGTCGCGGGCGATCGCCGAGTCCGGGGTCATCGACACCGGCAGCAGGGCGGTCGCGCTGGTCGCCTGCACTACGGTCAACATCGGCCTGCGCACCGGCGACGAGCAGAACGCGTTGATCGGCGCGTACGGCCGGTGGCTGAACAGCCTGTCCGGGCCGGTGCAGATCGTCATCTCCGCGCAGCGGGTGGACCTGTCCAGCCACGCCCGCCGCGTCGCCGACGCCGCGGACACGCTGACCAACCCGGCTCTGGCGGGGGCGGCGCACGACTACGCCGCCTTCTTGGACGACCTGGCCGCCCGGCGGGATCCGTTGCGGCGCACCGTCACCGTCGCGGTCACCGCGCACGGCGAGAAAGGCCGCGACACCGAAGTGCTGCGCCGCGCCGACCACGCCGCCTCCGCCCTGTCCGCGCTCGGCGCGCAGACCGCCGTGCTGGACGGTGCCCGCGCCACCGCGGTGCTGACCTGCGCGGCCGACCCGTACACCCCCGCCGACGTCACCTGGCCACGCGCCAGGCCCGACGCCGTCATCACCGGACCGGGAGACATCTCATGAAAGCGCTCAAGTGCAGACGCCAACCCAACAGCAACCCCGCGAGCCCGGCCGACACGGCCGGGCTCGCTTCGCTGGGCCCGGCCGTGGTCGAGCACACACCCCGCTACATCAAGGTCGGCGACGGCTATGCCGCCACGCTGATCGTCACCGGCTACCCGGCCGAGGTCGGCGGCGCGTGGCTCGACCCGCTGCTGGCGTGGCCGGGCCGCCTCGACGTGGTGGTCTACATCGACCCCCTAGCACCACAAGTCGCGGCTGCGAGACTACGGCGGCAGCGGGCGAGGTTGGAGTCCAACCGGCGCACCGACGCGGACAAGGGCCGCCTCGCCGACCCGATGACCGAGGCCGCCGCCGACGACGCGGCCGAGCTGGCCGACCGGATCGCCCGCGGCCAGTCCAAGCTGTTCCGCGTCGGCCTGTACCTGTGTGTGCACGCGCCGACCCTCGCCGAGCTGGAGGAGGCCGTCGCGCACGTGCGCGCGACCGCCGCCTCGGTATTGCTGGACACCCAGCCGGCCACCTGGCGACAACTGCAGGGCTGGATCGCCACCCTGCCGCTGGCCACCGACGGGCTCGGGATGCGCCGGGTCATGGACACCGACGCCATCGCCACCGCCTTTCCCCTCGCCTCCGCCGACCTGCCCGCACCTCTGCCCGGCGACGGGATCCCCTCCGGAGGAGTGCTGTACGGACTCAACCCGGACAGCAACGGTGTGGTCTGGTGGGACAGATGGAGCCAACACAACGCCAACAGCGTCGTCCTCGCCCGCAGCGGCGCCGGAAAGTCGTATTTCGTCAAGCTCGAAGTGCTGCGCTCGCTGGCCGACGGCGTGCACGTCGCGGTGATCGACCCGGACAACGAGTACATCCGGTTGGCCCAAGCGGTCGGCGGCGTCACCATCGCCCTCGGCGTCAGCGGCGTGCGGCTCAACCCCCTCGACATCCCGCCGGGTGACCGCCGCCCGCAGGCCCGCACCTACCGGGCCCTGTTCCTGCACACCCTCGTCTCGGTGCTGCTGGGCCAGCAGCCGCCACCGTCGGAGCGGGCCGCGCTGGACAAGGCGATCAACGCCGCGTACGACGCCGCCGGTATCTCCAACGACCCGGCCACCTGGCGGCGCCAAGCGCCGCTGCTGCGCGACGTGGCCGCCGCCCTGGCCGAGCAGGGCGGCGAGGCGCCCGACACCCTCGCGGCGCGGCTCACCCCGTGGATCACTGGCTCGTTCAGGGAGATGTTCGACGGCCCGACCACGACCGTGCCGGCCGGGCAGGCCCGTGTCCGCCGTAGGCGTCGGTACCGGTGACGGTCCGAATAGGACAGTGAAGGTGGCCATGAGGGTTGCCCTTCTGCGCAGACGCGAAGAGGGCTGCAGCGCGCCATCGGCGCGCTCCAGCCCTCTCCAGGACGTCGGTGACCTACTCGGCTCCGACCTCGGCCAGGTGGTCATCGCCAACGCGGCCACCCAGATCCTGCTCCGCCAGGCGCCGCAGGCCGTCGACGTCCTCGCCGACGTGTTCGGGCTGACCGCCGGCGAAGCGCGGCTGCTGCTCGGCGCCCGCAGGGGCGAAGGTCTGCTGCTGTCGGGCACTCACCGGGTCAGCTTCCAAGCCGTGGCGTCCAAAAAGGAGCATCGCCTCTGCATCGGCGACCTTGAGCTGACCGACGACGACTGACCACCTCCCCCCGATACAGGCCCGGCCAGCACCGACATCCCATCACACCACAAGAGGGCTGGAGCGCGCCGATGGCGCGCTGCAGCCCTCTTCGCGTCTGCGCAGAAGGGCAACCCTCATGGCCACCTTCACTGTCCTATTCGGACCGTCACCGGTACCGACGCCTACGGCGGACACGGGCCTGCCCGGCCCGAGATCCTGAACACCGGATGGCGGCGCCGGCTGCGCGACGGCCGATCCCACATCACCGTCGAATACCGGTGGACCGGCCGGCAGCTGTCCATTGCCGTGTGGGTGCCCGGCACCCTGCAGACCGGGCCCATCCAGGCCGCCGTCCGGGGTGCCTGGCCAGGCGTGTCCTGCACCATCACCGACGCCGTCGCGCCCCTGCCGCGCGACGCGGTCGCCGTCGGCGGCGCGCTCGCGCCGACGCTGGCGGCCTGGTACCCGCTGGAGACCGACCACGACAACGACCCGATGCGCACCCTGATCGCCGCCGCGTCGAACCTGCACTCGGCCGAGTCCGCGTGTGTGCAACTGCTGGCCCGCCCGGCCACCGCCCGGCAGATCCGCCGGCTACGCCATGGCGTGCAGGCGCTTCGCGCCGGCCGAACGCCGCGGGCCTTCCTCGACCCCGCCACCTGGCTGCGGGTCGCATTGGATCTGATGCTGGAGCTGTTCGGCCCCACTCGCCGCACCGGGCACCACCACAACCCGAACGTCCCCCTGCCGACCGCTGATCCCCAGCGGGACCGCGACGGCCGCGCCGGAGTCGACAAACTCGCCGGCACCCAGTGGGAGGTCGCCATCCGCTACGCCGTCGCGCACACCAACCCGCGCGCCAGCAAGCCCGAGAACCTGCAGCTGCGGCTGGTCACCCTCGCCCACGGTGTCGCCTCAGCGTTCGGGGTGTGGACCGGTCGCAACCGGCTGCGCCGCATCCGGCTCGCCCACCCCGCCCCGGTGCTGGCCGCACGCGTGCTGCGGCGCGGTTTCCTACTCAACACCGCCGAACTGGCCAGCATCGCGGCGCTGCCGCAAGACGTTGCAGTACCCGGTCTGGACCGGGCCCGGGCCAAACCGATGCCCGCTCCGGTCGCGGTGCCGTTCGGCGGGCGCGGCGCCAAGGTGTTGGGCAAGGCCGAGGTCGGTGGCCACTCGGTGGCGTTGAAGATCGCCGACGCCCGCCAACACCTGCACGTGCTCGGCTCCACCGGCTCCGGCAAGTCGACGCTGCTGCTGAACATGATCCTGGACGACATCCACGCCCGCCGCGGGACCATCGTCATCGACCCCAAAGGGGATCTCGTCATCGACCTGCTCGACCGAATCCCGGCCGAGCTGGCCAAGCGGCTGGTCCTCATCGACCCCGACCAGCCCGAAGGTGTCACGCTCAACCCGCTGGCGGGCGACGACCACGATCTGGTCGTCGACAACGTGGTCTCCATCTTCGGCAAGATCTTCGCCAAGCACTGGGGACCCAGGATGGACGACGTGCTGCGCGTGGCCTGCCTCACGTTGCTGCGCAAAGCCAACGCCACCCTCACGTTGATCCCGTCGCTGCTGCAGGACCGCAAGTTCCGGTACTACTTCACCGCCGACCTCGACGACCCGGAAGGCCTGCGCGGGTTCTGGGAATGGTATGAGACCGCGCCAGTGCCGTTGCGGTCACAGGTGATCGCACCGCTGTTGTCCCGGCTGCGCTCGGTGCTGCTACGCGACTTCCCCCGGCGGATATTCGGTGCCCCCACCAGCTCGTTCGACATGCGAAGGGTCCTCGACGGCGGCATCCTGTTGGCCCGGCTGCCGAAAGGCCAGATCGGGGAGGAAACCGCCCGGCTGATGGGCTCTTTCGTTCTCGCCAGCGCCTGGCAGGCGGCCACCGGCCGAATCCGCCTGGCTGAGCCGGACCGCCGTGACGCTGTGTGCTACGTGGACGAGGCGCACAACTTCCTCAACCTGCCCGGCTCGGTGGGTGACATGCTCGCCGAAGCGCGCGGCTACCACTTCGGCATGGTGCTCGCGCACCAGAACCTCGCCCAGATGCCTCGCGACACCCAGCTGGCCATATCCGCCAACGCCCGTAACAAGATCTTCTTCTCGTGTGCGCCGGAGGACGCCCACCAGCTCGCCCGGCACACCATGCCGGAACTCGACGAGCACGACGTCAGCCACATGGACGCGTTCCGCGCGGCCTGCCGGCTCGTGGTCGACGGCCGTGAGACCGCGGCGTTCACGTTGCACACCAACCCGCCCCGGCCTGTGGTGGGTGAGGCGACCGCGGTACGGCACGCTGCCGCCGCGGCCGTCGCGGGCAAGGGCGGCAACCGCTCGGCCATCGCCAAGATGGCCGGTGTCGCCGACCCAACAGAGCCTGACCAGGCCCAACAGGACCAGTCCGACAACCCAACAGAAGACGATCACAGCGCGGCGTAACCCAACAGCTACACCGCGTGCCAGATCCTGCGGCATCACGCCCTACCCGGGTCACGACGGTCCTGCTCGCCCCCGCATGCGTGGCGCCACACCGGGAAGCGCCGTCTGGATCGCCGGAGCGGGGTTCGGCCACTGCGGTACCGCGCCGGACCGGGTCGTGCGGGTCGTCGCACGCCAGAGCGGAACGGACGGTCAACGCTCGTGCGTCGACGTCCCTGATCGCCGGCCTCACCTCGGTCACCGGCCCGGCCCACTGATTGGCCGGCCCTCGGCCCCGTACTGCTGGGGTCGGGCCAACCCCCACCATCCAACAGCCCAGCTAGGAGGCATCATGTCCGCAAACGCCGTCGCCCGACAATTCCCTACAAGGGAACTCTCTGGACCGGGGAACCGGTCCATGGTCGTGCTGCGTACGACCGACACGCCTCGTACCAACTCCCTCTCTCACACCCTCATCGACCTTTCGTACCGGCTTCGTCCTCGCGACTACACCATCGCCTCGCTCCTGGACGAGCACACCACCCTGACCACCGACCAGCTCACTTCGATCTTGTTCACCAACCCAACTACCTGTCGGCATCGCCTCCACACCCTCCGCAAGATCGCGTTCGTTGACCGTTTCATCCGCAACCGGCCCGGCGCACCCAACCCGATCTGCTGGGTGCCCGGGCTGCTCTCGGCCCGGTACACGGCCCTCGCCAACGGCGACAGCCCGCCCACGGCCAAGGCACTGCGGGAACGCCAGGACCGCGTCTACGCCACCCCGCTGCTGGAGCACCTGCTGGCGGCCAACGAGTTCTTCGTCGCCCTGCTGGTGCACGCCCGTCAGCATCCCGGCACCGGGCTGGCGCGCTGGTGGTCCGAACGGACCACGGCGGCGGTGTTCCGCCGGCGCATCCACCCCGACGGGCACGGTGTGTGGCTCGACGGGCGGGCCAGCACCGGCTTCCACCTGGAGCTGGACCGCGGCACCGAGCCGCTCGGGCGGCTGACCGACCGGCTGTCCTCGCACCGGCGGCTGCACGCCGAGGGCGGGCCGGCCTATCCGGTGCTGTTCGTGCTGCCCAACCGCACGCGGGAGCAGAACCTGCACCGCAAGCTCGCCGAGCATCCTGAGCCGAGCCTGACCGTGGCGACCACCTCGCCGGAGTCGGGGCTCGACCCCGCCGGGCCGGTGTGGCGGTTGGCCGGCAACGGCCGCCACCGGCTGCCCCTGCGCGAGCTGCCGAGCAGCCACCGGCAGCCCGGCCCGCTCAACCCGGGACCGCCCGAGCCGGACCATGACCCGCTGCGGCTGCTCACCGCCGGATAGCCCCGGGGGTCAGGGCGCGACCGCCCAACAGGTGGTCGCGGTACCCAACAGAGCGCTGGGCGTACCCAACAGCGGGCCGGTCCACCCAACAGCCCGGCAACGCTGGGCGCGGCGCGGCGTCGCTGACCACCCAACAGCGCAGCTCAGGGCCGTGATCGCCGTGACTGCCGGCGAGGGGCGGCTGTTGGGTGGCCGGGCTACGGTGAAACCTCATCAATTGAAACCCCCCAAGCACCCAGGCGCAGTCGCCCACGACCGCGGTCGCAACCGCCCACCCGCCACATGGCCGGTCGGCCTGCCCCGCCCGTCGGCACCCCGCCTACCCGCACCACCTCGCACCATCCCGTGCCTTGCGCGCTTCGCGCGCCGGCTTCGCGGCCTCGCCCGCGCCTGATCGCGACCGTTCCCGGTCGCCATCCCTGTTCTTCCTGCGCGCCTCCGCTCGGAGGTCAACCTCGCGCGCCCCCACACCTCTATCTCTTGGAGGATCGCCGTGCCCAACACCGCCATGGTCATCGTGTGCCTGCCCAAGGCCACCCCCACCGACCAGCTGGCTACTACCGCCATCACCCGACTCGGGTCAACCCCGCTGAGGACCTCCGGCCCGGCCGGACACTTCCCGATCAGCACCCGCCTTCGCCGCGGACGCCTCGTGCAGCCCTGGCACGACACCGCCGCCGGCGGACCGATCCGGCTGCTCGACCTGGAGGCGATGCGCACCGCCGCACGGAACGCGCACTGGTACCGCTGGCACATCTGGCAGCGTGTCGTCGAGGGCACCCGGCCCGCCCAACCGTTCTGGCACTTCGCCGACCGGCACCGCGCCGAACCGGCCAAGTACAGCCTCGACAAGGCCCAGCAGCACTACCTGGCCCAGCCGAGGGTCGCCGCGATGCGTACCTACAACGCCCTACCCAACAAGATCATGGCGTTGCCAACCAGCCACCTGGAAGCCTTCCAAGCCGGTGCCCACGCCTACGCCCACCTCGGGCTGCTCTCCGCGGTCCCCGCCGACGGCATGCTCACCCTCGACGGCCGCTACCTGGCCGCCACCTCCGGCCGGCTCGCCGACCAACTGTCCTACCTGGACTCCGCACAAGGCCACCTGACCACCCTCGGCTCCCGCGACCACCTCGTCGCGCTCGCCACCGCTTAACCCCCACCAGCACGCACAGGAAAAGGCGAACCGAGTCACGGTTCGCCTTTTCGCGTCCTCACCCCCTCGTCGAAGGAGTCGTCCCGTGTCCATCACGTCGTTCCTGCACGCGGTCAAGCGTCGCCCGTCGATCACCGCCCCGATCCTCGCCCAGGGCCGTGTCCTCGTCCTGGCCTTCACCGACCGGCCGTTCCCGGCGGCGTTCGTTGCTCTCTTCGGCATCGCCTGGCTGGCCATCCTTATCGCCATCGCCGGTGACCGGGTCATCCACGTCCGCGCTGAACGAGACACCGCCAACCAGCGCATCGTCGAGCTGGAGACCGAACTGGCCGAGGCCAACACCGACCCGGTCACCGGGCTACCCGTGCGCCGCCTCGCCGAGCGACACCTCGCCGCCGCCGTCGGCGTAATGCTGGCCGTGGCCGTCGCCGACGTCGACGACATGCACGGCATCAACAACGGCCACGACCACCAGTTCGGCGACGACTACCTCGCCGCCATCGCCGACCGCCTCGACGGGCTGACCGAGGACGGCGACATGGTCGCCCGCCTCGGCGGCGACGAGTTCGTCATCATCACCACCCGCGCCCCGCTGGCCCTGGCCCACGCGCTCACCGCCGCCACCCGCCGGCCGCTCACCATCCGCAGCAATGAGGTGCCGGTGCGGCTCAGCATCGGCATCTGCCACCTGGACGGCGGCGACGCCCACACCGGGCTCGGCCGCGCCGATCTGGCCATGTACACGGCCAAACGGCGCCGCAGCGGCATCGAGCACTACGACCCCGCCCGCGACGGTGTCCCGCAGCCACCCGGCGTGCGGCCCGCCGTGCGTCACCGCGACCGCCGCAGCACCACCA
>WNFY01018554.1_pt1 | contig 10821 bp, 9 predicted proteins | sample 5400091 | NCBI WGS metagenome assembly WNFY01 (sample SAMN13153364, study PRJNA577476) | soil metagenome | isolation source: 60 cm soil or saprolite under grassland replicate 1 | place: USA:California | collected 2016-06-15
ACGATGCGCTCGAGACAGGCAGAGAGGGCGGCCACGTCACGGCGCGGCGCCACGAGCGCCGTCTCCCCGTCCACGGCGTAGTCGCGGCAGCCGCCGTTGTCGAAAGTGACGAGCGCGGCGCCGCAGGCCATGGCCTCCATGGGCGGCATGCCCAGCCCCTCGTCCCAGGACGGGCAGAGGTAGATCGGGCAGCGGCTATAAAGCCAGGCGAGCCGCTCCTGGGGCAGGTTCTCGTGGAACTCGTCGTAGGGCAGCGCCTCGCGTGGGCGCTTGACGCCAAAACCCACGAGCAAGACTTCAGGATGCGTCACCTTGACGGCGGCGATCGCCTCCAGCCCCTCCCGCACGCCCTTCCAGGCATAGTCGTGGTGGAGCATGAGGACGCGCAACGCGTCGTCGGACCGCGCCTCGGGCACCGGATGAAACAGGTCGCGGTCCACGGGAGTGACGAGGACGTCCGCCGCGCTGTTGAAGCGCTGCTTCATGATGCCGGCGAGCCAGGTCGAGATCACGATCTTTCTCAACGGCAGCGCGTAGGTGGAGTCCACGCGCTGGGGCTCGCCGTGGTAGAGGCTTTCGTAGTGCTGGACGAGATAGAACTTGGCGCCGGCGTGTGTGGGCGCCTGGGCGACGGCATCGGCCGACTGCCACGCGGTGGCGACGAGGGCGTCGGCCCTGGGCAGCCGCGCGGGATCCCATGCGGACACCCAGCGCACGCGTGCGCGGAAGCCAGGGATCCACTCGGGCCCGACGCGGCGGAGATTGCGCGACCACGCGCGCCACGGCCGCTTGGCCGGCACGATCACGGTGACCTCGTGGCCGCGCCCCGCGAGGCGGTCGGCGTAGGTCAGGATGGCGCGCACGCCGCCCGCGATGCGGGTATGCGGCGCGAGGAACGTGATCTTCACGAATGTCCCACCCTCACCCTACCCTCTCCCTCCCGGGAGGGAGAGGGGCGAACGAGGTTCCCTCTCCCCGGGAGGGAGAGGGATATATGGAGGCTTCGCGGCTTCAAATGGCCATGGAGACCTGGCCGCCGCGACGGTAGGCGGTCGGGTCGAGGACGACGTTGATGCACGTCACGTCGGCCGATCCCATGGCCTGCTCGAGCGCGGGGCGCAGCTGCTTGGGCTCCGTCACCTGCACACCTTTGCCCCCGAGCGCCTCCACCATCCGGTCGAAGCGCGTGAAGGGCAACGATGTCGCCACCTGGCGTTCGGCGCCGAAGAAGGACAGCTGCGGGTTGCGGATCTGCCCCCAGCCGCCGTCGTTGCCGATGACGACCGTCATCGCGAGCTTGAAGCGCACGGCCGTCTCCATCTCCATGCCGTTCAGCCCGAAGGCGCCGTCGCCGGCGATCAGCAGGACCCGCTCGGCGGGGCGCAGCAGCTTGGCCGCGATGGCGAAGGACGGCCCCACGCCCAGGCAGCCGAAAGGCCCCGGGTCGAGCCACTGCCCCGGGCGCTGGAGCGAGACGACCTTCGACGCGCAGCCGACCACGTCGCCCCCGTCGCCAACCACCGTCGTCTGCGCATCCACGACGGCCGCGATCTCGTGGCCGAGCCGGTAGTGGCTGATGGGCACGCTGTCGGAAAGCCGCTCGGCCATGAGCCGCTCCTGGCTCTCGTCCTCTTTCTTCCTGATCGTTCGGCGCCACGCCTCGAAGCGCGAAACAACATTCTTCGGTAGCGCCTCCCTCGCCTGTCTCAGCGTGAGACCGATGTGGGACGCCAGCCCGAGCTCGAGAGGCCGGTTGCGCCCCAGCTCGGCCGGATCGCAGTCGACAACCACCACGCGCGCATTCTCGGCAAAGGACGGAGGCCGTCCATAGCCCAGCCGGAAGTCGAGCGGCGTGCCGAGGACGAGCACGAAGTCGGCCTGGCCCAGGGCGAAGCCGCGAGCCTGTGAGAAGGCGAGCGAGTGGCCGGCGGGCAGGGCGCCGCGGCCCGCGCCGTTCATAAACACGGGCACCCCCGCCGCCTCGGCGAAAGCCGCGAGGTCGGCCGCCGCGTCGTCCCAGTACACGCCGCTGCCCGCCATCACGATCGGACGCTCGGCGCGCGCGAGGAGGTCGGCGAGCATCTGGACAGACTCGGCATCGGGAGCGAGCGGACGGCGGTGGACGTAGGCGGTCGGGATGGGAGCCATCCTGTCCTCGACCATGGTCATGAGGAGATCCACAGGGATCTCGACGAAGACCGGCCCCGGGCGCCCCGTCAGCGCGGTGCGGATCGCCGTCGTGAGCACTTCGGGGATCTGGCGGGTCTCCGACACCGTCCACGAGCCCTTGGTGATGGGCTTGAGGAGGTCTACCTGCTCCACCTCTTGGAGCGAGCCCAGGCCGCGAAGGCCGAGGGGCGCCGCGCCGCCGATCAGCAGCAGCGGGCTCCTCGCCGAATACGCATTGGCCACGCCCGTCACGGCGTCCGTCACCCCCGGCCCCGCCGTCACCGCGGCCACGCCGATATTGCGCGTCAGCCGCGCGTAGGCGTCGCCGGCGTGCGCCGCCGCCTGCTCGTGGCGGACGTCCACCACCTCGACACCCTCGGTGATGCAGCCGTCGTAAATCGGCAGGATGTGTCCGCCGCACAGCGTGAAGATGTGGCCCACGCCCGCCTGCTTGAGCGTGCGCGCCACCAGGTGCCCGCCGTTCAGCTCCGCCATGCGCCTACCAGAACTTCTCCCACTTGACGCTCTTGCGGTCCATGCCCTTCTTGACGAGGGCGTCGCGCACGGCGTTGACCGTGTCGCCGCCGCCGCACACGTAGACCACGAGCCGGTCCACGCTGTGGACGAGCCTGTCCACGACGGCCGCGGCCTCGCCCGTCTCGCCGCGCCAGCCGGCCTGCGCTTCCCGCACCGCCGGCATGTACGTGAAGCCCGGATAGCGCCGCGCCAGCGAGCGGAACTCGGCGTCGTAGAGGAGCCACGACGTATCGCGCGCCCAGTAGATGAGGCTCGCCGGCCGGCCGAATCCGGTCTCGTAAAGATCGGCGAGGATCGAGCGTACGGGAACGATGCCGATCTCCTCCGCGACGAAGACGGCGCGGCGAGGATCGGCGCGGTTGAAGGTGAAGCCCCCCGTCGGCCCCTTGAACTCCACCGGGTCGCCCGGCTTGAGCGCGCGCAGCCACTGCGAGCCCATTCCGCCGGGCGCCAGGTCCACCGCCAGGGTGATCGTCCGCCTGCGTATCGGCGACGACAGCATGCTCCACGCCCGCACCATCGTGGGCCCGAAGGGCACCGAGATCCACTGCCCCGCCTCGAAGTCCAGCCCGGCAGGCTCCACCATGCGGAGATCCACTTCGATAACCTCAGGCCGCGGCCACCGAACGACAGCAACCTCGGCCCGGCACTCGCGAGGTTTCGCCGCCAACTACCGACCCTCACCCCGGCCCTCTCCCTGAGAGGGAGAGGGAGACTCTTGCAGGGACTTTTGATTCCCTCGCCCCCGGAGGGGGAGAGGGCAGGGTGAGGGGGAGTGCGACATCAACTAGCGGCCCCGGAACTTGGGAAGGATCTCCGCGGCGAAGGTCTCGATCTGCTGCGCCTCGTCAACCGCCTCGCAGATCGCGTCGAGCACGAAGTAAGTGCAGCCGGCCTCGATGTAGCGCTGGAGCTGCTCCGCGCACTGGCTGGGCGTGCCGATGATGCCGTACTTCTTGGCGAGCGGCCCGAAGTCCTGGGCGTAGCGCTTCGAGAGCCGGTCGACCCATACCCGCTCGGCGCTCTCGTAGTCCCTGCCGAGCGTGATGAAGGTCAGGTGCCCTTTCGCGAATCCTTCGAGCGAGCGGCCGGCGGCCGACGCGGCCGCCTCGATCTTGGCGAGGCTCTGCTTGTAGCGCTCCGGCTGAACGACGTAGGAGATCCAGCCGTCGCCCTGGCGCCCGGCGCGAGCGAGGGCCGCATCGGAGCGGCCGCCGACCCAGATGGGCGGTGCGGGCCTCTGGACGGGCTTGGGGTCTATGCTCACGCCCTCGAACTGCGTGAAACGCCCCTTGAAGCTGGCCGGCGAGTCGCGCCAGAGCGTGCGCACGACGTCGATGCCCTCGCTGACGCGCGCGCCGCGCTCCGTGTGGGGGATGCCGCAGGCCTCGAACTCCTTCGGATTCTCCCCGCCTACACCGACGCCGAAGATGAGGCGCCCGCCCGAGAGGGCGTCGAGCGTCGACGTGATCTTGGCCGCGACCGTCGGATGGCGCAGGGCGAGGAGATAGACGCCGACCCCGAGCTTGACCCGGCTCGTGATGCCGATGTACGAGGCGAGGAGCGTCAGCGATTCGTAGAGCGGGTGGTGGAAGGAGACGTGATCCCCCGTCCAGATCGAATCGAAGCCGAGCGCGTCCACGCGCCGCGCGATCGCGAACTGCTCTTCAGGTGGATGCGGCATCAGAAAGGCGCCGAAGCGAATGGGCGGCATCGCCTATCTCGGGAAGGCGTCCTTGACCCCGCCGTCCACCGTGATGGTGCAGCCCGTGGTCTTGGCCGAGCGGTCGGAGGCCAGGAAGAGCACGGCCTCCGCCACGTCCTCGGGCAGGATGGGCGCGGCCAGGATGTTGCGCTTGCGGTAGAAGTCCTCGAGCTCGGCGACGGTGATGCCCTGCGCGCGGGCGCGCTCGCGGCGCACGTCGTCAGACCAGAGCTTGGAATCGCGGAAGACGGCGTCGGGATTGACGATGTTGGACCGAATGCCGTGCGGTCCGCCCTCCAGCGCCAGCACCTTGGCCAGCTGCGCCTCGGCCGCCTTGGCGGCCGAGTACGCGGCGAAGTCCTTGCCCGGCGACATCACGTTCTTGGTGGCGACGAAGACGAAGGCGCCCCCCAGCCCCTGCGCCTTGAGCACGCGCATCCCCTCGCGCGCCACGAGAAAGTGGCCGGTGGAGTTGACGGCGAAGGAGCGCTCCCAGTCCGCGAGCGTCATCTGGTCCACGGGTGAGGAATGCGCGATGCCGGCGTTGGAGACCACGATGTCGAGGCCGCCATAGGCCAGCACCGCTTCCTCGAATCCGGCGGTCACCGAGGCTTCATTCGACACATCCATCCCGACGCCGATGGCCCGACCGGCGCCCGTCCCGACGACGACTTCCTCCGCGACCTTCCGCGCCCCGGCGGCGTCCAGGTCGGCGACGACCACATGAGCCCCCTCGGCGGCGAGGCGAAGCGCGGCCGCGCGGCCGATCCCGGAGGCGCCGCCCGTCACCAGCGCGATGCGCCTCGCCAATTCCTTCTCTGGAGGCGCCTGGCTGAGCTTGTAGAGCTCGAGCGGCCAGTACTCGACGTCGAACGCGTCTTTCGCGGTCAGCGAAGTATACGCGCCGAAAGACGTCGCCGCCCCCAGGACGGAGATCGTGTGGTGGTAGATGTCGCTCACGATGCCCGCGGTGCGGCGGTCCTTGCCGGTCGTGAACATTCCGAGCCCGGCCACCGTGATCACGCGCGGGAAGGCATCCGTCGGTGCGGCGCCGCCGGTATTGTAGGAATTGAAGAAGCCGGTGTACTCCGCGACGAAGCGTTCCACGGAAGCCTTGATTCCCGCGGTCACCGCCGCAGGATCCCGCGGATCGTCCACACGAGCGAAGCAGGGCAGGCGCTTGGTGTAGATGGTGTGGTCTGGAGTCGCGGGACCGATCGTCGAGAGCGCCGCCGCCTCTTTCGAGCAGGCGAACTCAAGCGCGCCCGGCCCTTCGCGCGATACTCGATGGCCTCCTCGGCCCGGCTGATCAGCTCGATCGTCGAGAGATACGCGTCCTTGACGGTGGCGCCCCAGCAAATCGTCCCGTGCTTCTCGAGGAGCAGCGCCTTGGCTTTCGGATGGCGCTCGAAGGTCTGGGCGACCTCGCGCGAGATGAGGAAGCCCGGACGCCGGTACGGAATCGCGATGACGTCGGCGCCGTAGACTTCACGCAGGACCGCAGCTGCGCGATCGTTGTTGGTCAGCGACACGATGGCGTCCGCGTGCGTGTGGATCACCGCCTCGGCGGGCAGGAAACCGTGGAGCAGGGTCTCGATGGAGGGGCGCGGGCTCGCCGGCTCCTGGAGCGCGTGCGCCAGGTAGTCGACCATCTCCTGATCGCCCATGTCCTTCCGCTCGAGGAGCGCCAGGATGTCGTCCATGCGCACGCCGGGGAAATGCTTCTTCTCGATGCTCTTGAGGTCCGATCCGGATCCCTTCACGCGCAGCACGCGGGTCTCGCGGCCCCGGAAATCGCGCTCTGCGCGCTTGATCGAGGTGTTGCCCCCGCCCCACACGACCAGCGACGTCTCCGCGCCGATCAGCCGCGACGCGTAGACGAGAAGGTCGAGGCCGTCGAGGTTTTTCGCCGCGACGTCGTCCCAGCGGGAATGCATGGCGACACGATACCCGAATCTCCCTCGTGGTACAACCGAACGCATGGCGGAATTCGAGCCGCTTCCAGGCGAGATCGAGGCCTACTATGAGCGACGCGGCGAAAGCACGCGGCTCTCCAAGACTCACGGGCTGATCGAGCTCGCGCGCACGCAGGAGATCATCCTTCGCCACCTGCCTCCGCCGCCCGGCACCATCCTCGACGTGGGCGGCGGCCCCGGCGTCTATGCGGCCTGGCTCGCCGCGCGTGGCTATTCCGTCCATCTCGTTGACGCGATGCCGCTTCACGTCGAGCAGGCGCGGCAGGCCTCGGCGCGTCAGCCCAACACGCCCGTGGCCAGCCTGCGCCTGGGAGACGCGCGCCGGCTCGACGAAGCGAGCCGGACCGTGGATGCGGTCCTCCTGCTGGGCCCGCTCTACCACCTGACCGAGCGTGCGGATCGCGTCCAGTGCCTCCGCGAAGCGCACCGTGTGCTGAGGCCCGGCGGGCTCCTCTTTGGGGCGGCAGTCGGGCGGTATGCCTCGCTCCTGTCGGGGGTGGCCGAGAACCTCCTTGGCGATGCCGACTTCGCGGCCATCGTGGCTCGTGATCTGGAAAGCGGCCAGCACCGGAACCCAACCGACAAGGACTACTTCACGACGGCGTTCTTCCATCGACCGGAGGAGCTCACGAACGAGGTGCTCCTGGCCGGCCTCTACCTGGTCGAGCTGCTCGGCGTGGAGGGCCCCGCGTGGCTCCTGCCCGATATCGAGCAGCGCTGGGCCGACGCGGAGGAGCGCGAACGCCTGCTCCAGGCCGCGCGGGCCGTCGAGCGGGAGCCGACGCTCCTGGGCCTCCATCCCCACCTGCTCGTCGTGGCCCGCAGGGGGGCGCCGTAGAAGCGGATTGACACGCCGCGGCCGTCCGGCTACCGTCCGATCACGGGGGACGGGAGGTCCCCGGAACATGTCGAGCACTTACCGCTACCAGATTCCGGTCGAGCAGACCCAGTGGAAGTTCGAGGGCCAGAGCGAGACCATCCTGACCTGGGAGTACGAGGACGGGCGCTCGAAGCTCCTTGCCCTCTACGACAAGGGCAAGAAGCAGCAGTGGGACGCCGCGACGCGCATCGACTGGTCACAGGACCTCGACCCCGAGAATCCCATGATGCTGGACGACCGGGCCGTGCAGATCTGGGGCTCGCCGGTCTGGGAGCGCCTCACCGACAAGGAGCGCGTGCGCGTCCGCCACCACCTCCAGGCCCAGACGCTCTCCCAGTTCATGCACGGCGAGCAGGGCGCGCTCATCGCCACCGCCAAGATCGTCCAGACAGTGCCCGGCGTCGACGCCAAGTTCTATGCCGCGACGCAGGTCATGGACGAGGCGCGGCACGTCGAAGCCTACGCGCGCCTGCTGCACACGAAGTTCGAGCTCGCCTACCCGATCACGCCCGGCCTCAAGACCCTCCTCGAGCAGACGATCAGCGACCGCCGGTGGGACATGACCTACCTCGGCATGCAGATCCTGATCGAGGGCCTGGCGCTGGCGGCCTTCCAGAGGATCCGCGACACGGCGAAGAACCCTCTCGCGGCCGCGGTCAACGCCTACGTGATGCAGGACGAGGCGCGCCACGTCGCGTTCGGGCGCCTGGCGCTCCGCGACTACTATCCGAATCTCTCCGACGGCGAGCGCGACGAGCGCGAGGAGTTCGTGGTCGAGGCCTGCTACCACATGCGCGACCGCTTCAACCAGCGCGAGGTGTGGGAGACGCTCGGGCTTCCGGTGGAAGAGTGCATCCAGGCGACACTGAACTCGGACCAGATGAAGCAATTCCGGACCCGCCTGTTCACCCGGATAGTCCCGACCGTGAAGGACATCGGGTTGTGGGGTCAGCGCGTCCAAAAAGCGTATGCGGACATGGGGGTGCTGGACTTCGCCACGATCGACGCCGAGGCGCTCCTCGACAACGACGCGAAGGTCGCCGAGGAGTTCGACGCCCGTCGTGTCCGCTGATCTCCCACGGAGGCAGTTCGGATGAGCGCTTGCGCGAAGGAGCCCAACCGCCAACCATGATCTTCCGCATTAAGGCTTCAGCATGAAGGGCCTGATCATGGACTACCCGCTCACGCTCACGCAGCTCTTCGAGCGCTCGCGGAAGATCTTCCACCGAAAGACCATGGCCACGCGCGTGCCCGGCTCGGGGCTCCAGCGCTACACGTACGCCGACTACGCGGACCGCGTCTGCCGGCTGTCGGCGGCGCTCGCGAAGCTCGGGCTCAAGAAGGGCGACCGGATCGGCACGTTCGCCTGGAACTCGCACCGGCACATGGAGGTCTACTTCGCCGCGCCCCTGATGGGCATGGTGCTGCACACCGTCAACATCAGGCTCTCGCCCCAAGACCTGACCTACATCATCAACCATGCCGAGGACAGCGTGCTGATCGTGGATGCGAGCCTCTGGCATCTCCTCGAGCCCATCCGCAAAGATCTCAAGAGCGTCAAGCACGTGATCGTCATGAAGGACTCGCCGGCGGCCGAGATCCCCGTGGGCGCGCTCGACTACGAGGCGCTCGTCGCCGACGCGAAACCAGTAGAGGAGTGGCCGGCGCTCGAGGAGACCGACGCCGCCGGGATGTGCTACACCTCCGGCACCACGGGACATCCCAAGGGCGTGGTCTATACCCACCGGGGCGTGTACCTTCACTGCTTCGCCTCGTCCTCGGTGGACGTGCTCGGCATCTGCGAGCGCGACGTCATCCTGCACATCGTGCCGATGTTCCACGCCAACGCCTGGTGCGTGCCTTTCGCCGGCGTGATGAACGGCTCCACGCAGATCTTCGGCGGCCCCAACCCCCAGCCGCGCGACATCATCGAGATCGTCCACAACGAGCGCGTGACGCTGGTCGGCGCCGTGCCGACGGTGTGGGTCGCGATCCAGGCCATCCTCGAGAAAGAGCCGCAGTGGGACATCTCGTCGATCCGCTGCATCCCCATCGGCGGCTCGGCGGCGCCCAAGACGCTCATCCAGGACTTCGACAAGAAGTACGGCGCCTACATGCTGCACGCCTGGGGCATGACGGAGATGACGCCGCTCGGGACCGTCTGCCGGCCCCGCTCGTATACCGACAACCTGCCCGAGGAGGAGCGCTACAACATCCGCGCCAAGCAGGGCGTCATCGTGGCGGGCGTGGACATGCGGATCGTGGACGATGCCGGCAAGGTCCAGCCGTGGGACGGCAAGAGCGTGGGCGAGATCCAGGTGCGCGGGCCGTGGATCACCAGCGGCTACTACAACAACCCCGCCGGCGCCGCCCAATTCACCGAGGACGGCTGGTTTCGCACCGGCGACGTGGCCGCCATCGACCCAGAGGGCTACGTCCAGATCACCGACCGGACCAAGGACCTGATCAAATCGGGCGGCGAGTGGATCTCGAGCGTGGACATGGAGACAACCATCATGGACCACCCCAAGGTGCTCGAGGCGGCCGTGATCGCCGTGCCGCACCCGCAATGGCAGGAGCGGCCGCTCGCCTGCGTCGTGCCCAAGCCCGAGTTCAAGGATCAGCTCACCGCCAAGGAGATCATGGAACACCTGAAGCCTCTCGTCGCCAAGTGGTGGCTGCCCGACGAGGTCGTCTTCATTGATGCCGTCCCGAAGACCTCTGTCGGCAAGTTCGACAAGAAGGTCCTCCGCGAGCGCTTCAAGAACTGGAAGCCAAAGGCCTAGTTGCGCGTCCTGCGGATCCGCGTCAGCTCGACGACGCAAGGCTCGCCAACACGTAGCGAAGAAGTGTTGCGGGGCGCTCAAACGATTAGGGTAGTCACAAGAGCTTGCGTTCCCAAGTGCACCCTACAGGGGCCATTGACTGGGAACCGCAGATGCTAGAGTATTGCTGGGCCTCAAGGTACACTCAAACAGGCGGATCTGTGATGATTCCGCTCGGTGCCAGAGGCAGCAAGGCGCGTGCGGTTTGAGTGGGCTCCCGAGAAGGCCGCATCAAACCTCGCCAAGCATGGGGTCTCGTTCGGCGAGGGTAGTACCGTGTTCGGGGATGTCTTGGCTACAACCGTGCCTGATCCGGACCATTCCTTCGACGAGGAGCGCGAGATTACTACCGGGTACTCGAGCCAAGGCCGCCTAGTGGTCGTCAGCCATACGAATCGCGGAGAGGTGGTACGCATTTTCGGTGCGCGACCGGCCACCCCCAGCGAGCGGAGGAGCTATGAGTCAGAGTAATGATGACAACCAGGATATGCGTGCTGAATACGACATTCGCGGTGGTGTACGAGGAAAGTATTTCGCGCAGTATCGTCATGGGACAACAGTCGTAGACGTCATCACCTTCGAGGAGTCGCCGTTCATTGCCAAGAGCACGGCCACGGCTACCTCGGTTGGAAGTATAACGAGAACTGCGTCATACACCCTCCCGCAGCCAAGCCCGAAGATCCAAATCGGGATCACCGTCCCCGTCGTAAATGAAAGCTAAGATTCTCT